>Ga0207661_10000142_pt1 | contig 45456 bp, 47 predicted proteins | sample KBSC713LmetaG_FD_184337 | JGI IMG/M metagenome (GOLD analysis project Ga0207661, IMG submission 184337) | Corn rhizosphere microbial communities from Kellogg Biological Station, Michigan, USA - KBS C7.1-3L metaG (SPAdes) (version 2) | ecosystem: Host-associated > Plants > Roots > Rhizosphere ...
ATCGCCAGCTGCGCCTCGGGCACCTGCTCGGTCATCTCGCGATAGGCGTCGATGACGCCGATCGGATCCTTCCAGGGGTCGAAGCGGGAGACCTGGGTGATCAGCGGCCGGTCGACGTCGATCCCGAACTGGCGGCAGACGAAGGCGGCGTCCTCGGGCGAGAAGGCCATGTTCTTCGGCGAGAGCGGGTCGATCGCCGGCGGGATGATGTTGACCGCCTCGCGGTGGCGGCCCATCTCGTTGGGCACGTACTGCTCCATGTGCCAGACGCTGGCGTCGTACTCTTCGATCATCGGCAGCAACCGCTCGATCGGGGCCGGGTTCGGGGTCGAGAGGTCGATGTGGCAGCGCCAGATCCACTTCCCGCCCTTGGCGAGGGCGCCGCGGCGGAGGCCGATCGGCTGGGGGTCGTGGACGATGACGACGTCCCACTCGCCCTGCAGGCCCTCCGCGTTCATCGCGTTGATCTCGTCGAAGACCTCCCACTGCTCGTCGCTGAGCGTCTCCTCGGCGCCCTGCAGCGAGTTGTGCAGGAGCTTGGTCGCGTTGAAGAACTCTTCCTTGCCGAAGATCACGTGCCAGTGGGCGTCGACGCCGACGTCCCGCATCAGCGGCACCAGCGTGTAGAGGATCTCCGAGACGCCGCCTCCGAAGGCGGTGGCGCTGACGTGCAGCACCCGCTTTCCCTTCAGCGGCTCCGCGAGCTCGCGAATCTGCTCCGTCAGGTCTTTGCCGACGATGTGGGTGTAATCGGCAAGGGTCTTGTGGCCGAGGGCGACTTCCTGAAGCAAGGCAGGAGTTCTACACCGATGGGCGGCGAGATGGCGTCCAGCCGCGGTCGGGCTGGACGACTCTCAGCCCGACCCGGAGCTGTCCGGTCGCTTGCCGAGGGTGACGTCGACGTTTTCGCGCTTGCCGTCGTGGAGGATCGTCAGCGTCACCACGTCGCCGGGCTGGTAGGTGGAGATCGCTTCGGCGAGATCGTCCGGACGGACGATGTCCTTGCCTTCGACCTGCAGGATCACGTCGCCGCCGGTTCTGTACTCGGCGGCCTGGAACTGCAGTTTTTCGTCGCCGCCTTCGATCCCGGCCTTCTCCGCCGGGCCGCCGGTGACGACGTCGGCGACGAGGCTGCCGAAGGTCGTGTCGAGGCCGAGCTTGCGCGCCAGCTGCGGGTAGAGCGGCTGTCCGGAGACCCCGATGTAGGCGTATTCGGCGCTTCCGTCTTCGCGCAGCTGGGCGACCGAGTGCTTGATCGCCGAGATCGGAACCGCGAATCCGACGCCGTCGTTGGCGCCGGAGTTGGTCTCGATCTGCTGGTTGATCCCGATCACCCGGGCACCCGCGTCGAGCAGCGGTCCGCCGGAGTTGCCCGGGTTGATCGAGGCGTCGGTCTGGATCGCCCCGGAGATTTCGAACTTGGTGAGGGATTTGACCGAGCGGTCGGTGGCGGAGACGACCCCGACCGAGAGCGATTGCTGCTCGCCGAAGGGGCTGCCGATCGCGGCGACGGGTTGCCCCACCCGCAGGTCGTGGTCGTCTCCCAGCCGCAGCGGGTGCAGTTCGAACCCGTCGGGCTCGATCTGCAGCAGAGCGACGTCGACAAAGGGGTCGAAACCGACGATTTCGGCCGGAACGACGTTGCGGTCCGGGAACTCGACGAAGACCTGCTTCGCCTCTTCTCGATCCCCGCCCGATTCGTCGGTGACGACGTGGGCGTTGGTGACGATCTCGCCTTTGCCGTCGAGGACGAAGCCCGAGCCTTCGGCCGCAGCGGCGGCGAAGACCGAGCGGATCGTGACCACCCCCGGCGCCGCCTTTTCATAGATGCGGGTGGCGTCGAAGCCGGGGCTGGAGGTGGCGATGATGACTTCCGGTTCCGGCGTTCCGGCAACGTGTGCGGCCGCTCCCGAACCGCCGCCGGAGCCTTCGTCGGCCGCTCCGCAGCCGGCGAGAAGCCCGGCGCTCAGCAGGGCAAGAAGGATGACGAGGCGCCTCACGAGAGGGCCCTGACGGGGGTGCGGGCGGACCGCCCCGCGCCCACCTCCCGCGCAGCGGGGGGGAGGTCGAGGGTGAAGGCGGTGTAGCGGCGGCTGGAGCTGATCGTGATCTCACCCTGCATCCGCTGCGCCAGCTCGGTGGCGATCGCCAGCCCGAGGCCGGAGCCGCCGGCTTTGTCGGCGGTGTAAAAGCGCTCGAAGATCCGCTTCTGGACGCGCTGCGGGATTCCCGTACCGGCGTCGGAGACGGTCAGCTCGGCACGGCCGTTGGCGGAGTAGGTGGTCACGGTGACGTCGGTGCCCTCGGGAGTGTGGGTGAGGGCGTTGTCGAGCAGGATACGGATGATCTGCCGCACCCGATCGGGGTCGGCGAAGGCGACTGCCGCCTGCTCCGGCGTCCGCAGCTGCAGGCGGGACCCGCGCAGTTCGGCCCGGGCGCCGAACTCCCGCGTCACCTCGCGCGCCAGGGCGGTGAGGTCGACGGCGCTGGCCCGCATCACCACCGCGCCGGCGTCGAGCTGGGAGAGGTCGAGGAGGTCGGTGGTCAGCTTCGTCAGGCGCTCGATCTGCTGCCGCATCGTCCGCACGAACTCGGCCCGCTCCTCCGGGCTCGGGTCCTCGTCTTCGAGCAGCTCGACGAAGCCACCGAGGCTGAAGATCGGCGTCCGCAGCTCGTGCGAGGCGTTGGCGATGAACTGCTTGCGGGCGCTGTCAAGCTCGGCGAGGCGGCGCTGCATCTCGTTGAAGGTGCGGGCGAGGTCGCCGAGCTGTCCGGCCGAGGCGACCGGGATCGAGGTTTCGAAGTTGCCGTCGGCGACTTTGCGGGCGGCTTCCTGCAGGCTGCGGATGTTGCTGGCCGCAGCGCGCGTGTAGTAGAGGCCGATCGCGGTGGCGATCGCGATCGCGATCAGACCGCCGGTGAGGATCTGCAGCTTGACGTCGCTGTCTCCGCTGGCCGAGCCGCCGATCGCGACGGCGTAGACGTAGACGACGGCGGTGGCCCCGACCGCGATCGCGATCGAGATCAGGGTGATGCGGCTGGTGAGGTCGCTGAGCCGGAGCCGCGGCATCGGCATCAGTCCCGGAAGCGGTAGCCGACCCCGCGCACGGTGAAGAGGTACTCGGGATCTTTCGGGTCCTGCTCCAGCTTCTCGCGCAGATGGCGGATGTGGACGTCGACGGTGCGCGGGTCGCGGTACTCGGAATCCCCCCATACGTGCTCCAACAACGTCTCTCGCGTGAGGACGCGACCGGGGGAGCGGGCGAGGGCGCCGAGGATCTCGAACTCGACGTAGGTGACCTTGACCTCCTCCCCCGTCAGGGAGACCGCTCGGCGGTCGAAGTCGATCGTCAGCTCGCCGCACTCGATCGCGCCCCCGTCGGCGCTCTCCCCGCCCATCCGCGAACGCCGCAGCGCCGCTTTCACCCGACTGCGGAACTCGCGCATCGAGAAGGGCTTGGTGATGTAGTCGTCGGCGCCGACCTCGAGGCCGGCCACCTTGTCGGTCTCGCTGCCTTTGGCGGTCAGCATGATGATCGGGACCTGGCTGCGGGAGCGCAGGTAGCGGCAGACTTCGACGCCGCCCATCTGCGGCAGCATCAGGTCGAGGATGACCAGGTCGAAGCGGCCTTCCTCGAAGCGGCGCAGCGCTTCGGTGCCGTCGAGGGCGGAGGTGACGTGGTAGCCGTCCTTGCGCAGCGGATAGCTGAGCAGCGTCTGGATCGACTGCTCGTCGTCGACCAGGAGAATGCGGGCTGATCCGTTCGGCACAACCCCACAGGGTAGTAACCGCCCCCGTTTGGACGCATGTGCGAGTACTAAGAACTAAGGATCCGGGTATCGAGGCCGATAATGACCGCGAAGGCAATGGAGACCCAGGAACTGAAAACTTTGGTCGAGACCGGCAGCTACAAGCCGGACCCCGGGCAGGTCGCGATGGCGATGCTCTCCCGCCGTGGCGTCCGCGAGCTGTTGACCGGCCTCCACGCTACGGCCCCGCAAAATGGTCGTAGCCCTCAGCCTCCAGCAGTCCGCCCCCGGGCAGCCTGATCTCGACCCCGTCGCCGGCTGCGACCACGCCGATTCGGGTGAGGGTCGTCTCCCCCGCCGCTCCCACCGCTCGAGAGGCCTCGGCCAACGCCTGCGCCGGCAGGGCCGCGAGCAGCTCGTAGTCCTCACCGCCGCCGACGGCCAGCTGCAGCGGATCGCGTCCGCTCGCGGCGGCCACCTCGGCAACGCCCGCGGCCAGCGGCACCGCCGCGGCCTTGATCGCGAGGGCGACGCCGCCGGCGCGGGAAATGTGGCGGGCGTCGCCGGCAAGGCCGTCGCTGAGGTCGATCATCGCCCGGGCGCCGGCGTGCGCCAGGGCGCGGCCGGAGCGCAGGCGCGGGGCGGGATCCAGCTGTCGAGCGCGGAGCCGCTCGGCGGTGGCCTCGGGCACCGCCTCGGCGAGGGCCGGTTGGTCGAGGAGAAGGCGCCCGGCGGCCGCTCCGCCGATCTCGCCGGTGAGGACGAGAAGGTCGCCGACCTCGGCGCCGTCGCGCGGGACGAGTTCCTCGGCGCTTCCAGCGTGTCCGACCACGGTCACCGCCAGGGTCAGGGCCGGTGCCCGCGTCAGGTCTCCCCCGGCGATGGTCGTGCCGGTGCCCGCGGCCAGCTCGAGCATCCCGTCGAGGAGAACCAGGAGGTAGTCCTCGCCGAGATCGTCCGGGGCGCCGAGGACGACGTAGGCCTCGCCCGGCTCGGCTCCCATCGCGGCGAGGTCGGAGAGGGCGGTGGCAAGCGCCTTGCGGCCGATCGTTCCCGGGCCCGCCTCATCGCGGCGGAAGTGGACGCCCTCGACGATCGCGTCGACCGAGGTCGCCGTCGCCCCGCCCGGCACCGTGATCGCGGCGTCGTCGCCGCTGCCGAGGTCGACCCGGCGCCCGGGATCGGGAAGGCGCTCGCGCAGCTTCGCCAGCAACTCGAACTCGCCCATCACCCCGACTATTCCAGAGACTAAGGTGCGGACCGACGTGGAGAGTCGCCAGCCATTCCTGCACCGGGTGGGCGAAGTGGGCGCGCAGGTCGGCAAGAAGCCGCCGCGGAGCCGCAAGGTCCGCCTCGCCCTCCAGATCGGCCTCGCCGTCGTGATCTTCGGCTTCCTGGTGCTCACGGTCATCGACCAGTGGTCGGAGATCCAGAGCGAGGGCGTGCACTTCCACATCGGCTGGCTCGTCCCGGCGCTCGCCGTCCTGCCGTTCTTCTACGTCCTCAGCGCCTACGGGTGGGACCTGGCGCTGCGCTTCCTCGGCTACCGAATCGGCTTCGGGCGCGCCCAAATCGCCTGGGGGCAGCCGCTGCTGGCGCGCTACGTGCCCGGCAGCGTCCTCTATGTGCTGGGCCGGGTGCTGCTCTCCGAACGGGCCGGAATCCCGCGGCGGATCACGATCGCCAGCATCGTCTACGAACAGGCGGTCTCGGCCACCTCGGCGATCGTCGTCGCCTCCTACTTCATCATCAGGCACCCAGATCTCCAGGGGCAGCCGTACCGTTGGGGGGTGCTGCTGCTGATCCCGGCGGCGATCGTCCTCCTGCACCCGAGGGTGTTCGGCCCGCTGGCGAACCGGGTCCTGCGCATGTTCGGCCGCGAGCCGTTGCCGGCGGTGGTCCCCCTGCGCGGCGTAATCGTGCTGATCGCCTTCTACTCACTGAACTGGCTGGTGATGGCGCTCGGTGTCTACTGCGTCGCCCGCTCGGTCACCTTCATCCCCGCCGAGGACATCCTCCTGGTCGGCTCGGCGCAGGCGATCGGCTACTTCGCCGCCTTGGTGACGCTGATCGCCCCGGCCGGCCTCGGCCCCAAAGACGCCGCCTTCGCCTGGGGGCTGAAGGCGGCTTTGCCGAGCAGGAGCTTCGCGCTGGGGTCGCTGATCGCGATCGCGGTGCGGGGAGTGCTGACTGTGGCGGAACTGATCTACGTCGGGATCGTTACGACGCTGGGGAGGCGCGCGGGGTGGAGCGTGCAGACCGGGATCTTGCATCCGTCGGCGGAGGAGGAAGAGGTACAGGAGGCGGTGGGGGGCGGGACCTGACCCCCTCCTCACTCAACTTGCTCGGGTGAAGCGTCGGTGGGCCGTCCGAGATTGCCTTGCCCGAGAAGTACAAGCCGTTCGGAGGGGGTCAGGTCCCGCCTTCGAACCGCGGGTGGAACTCAGAGTGGGATGCGGGCGCCCAGTTGATAGGCGGTGAGCATCAGGGTTAGAAGCTGTAAGGGGCGGTCTCTGGAGATGGCTGACAGGGGGAGGAGCCAGATCAGGTACCAGGGGAGGAGCCAGGAGGTGGCTAGGAGGAGGGCGAGGGTGGCCCAGGCGGCGGCGCGAAGCCAGTCGGCGCCTTGCCAGGTCCAGATGAGGAGGGACGCGATCGTCGCTGCGAAGAGGAGGGCAGCAGCTGTTCGGGTGGCGGCGGGGTCGACGCCGGCTAGGCGGGAGGCCAGGATGGGGATGCTCATGTAGCTCGTGCGGCTCTGGTTCTCTACCGCGAGCCCAAGGCCGTGCAGCCAGTCCCAGCCGAAGCCGAGCCACGCTGCGACTCCAATCGCCACCGCCGCTGCCGGCGCCCCGGCGAGCAAGCGGCCGACGGGACGATTTCCCTCCATATAGGGGTACTTTCGTCCCGTCGGCACGCAACCCACGAGGGCGAAGGGGATGAGCAGGGCGGCGGAGAGCTTGGTGGCTACGGCGGCTGCGAGGGCGGCGCCGGCGCTGAGCTCGCGGGCGCTGAGGAGGGCAGCGACGGCGGCCATCGCCAGCAGCATCGTCAGGCCGTCGTTGTGGGCGCCGCCGACGACGTGGACGAGGACGAGTGGGTTGAGGGCGACGAAGGCGGCGGCGCGGAGGGGGTAGATGCCCCGCCAGGCGGCGATACGGCCGGTCAGGGCGGCGATGCCGAGGACCGAGAGCGCCGCGACCGCCTTCAGCAGCGCGACGGCGGCGCCGACCGGAAGCCAGGCGAGCGGATAGGTGAGGAGGGTGAAGAGGGGGCCGTAGGCGCTGGTCGCTTCGGTCCAGGCGACGTCGGCGTAGGCCGGATCGCCGGGCGCGGCAGAAGGTGGGTGGACGTAGGGATCGAGGCCGTGCCGCACCCCGAGGCGGGCGTAGTCGACGTAGCTGTAGACGTCGTGGGAGAGGAGGACGGGGGCGGCGGCGAAGGCCGTGACGAGGACGAGGATCGTCGTCCAGACCAAGCGGCGACCCAGCCGCGGAGCCGCGGCGAGGAACCCGAGGTAGCCGGCGAAGCCGGCCCAGATCAAGCCAAAGGCGAGACCCGGGTCGATCGGGCCTACCCGCCGGCGTTCTCGCCGCCGCCGACGGCTTGCGGCCCCGGAGGCGGCGGCGGGACGTACGGTTCCTGCCCCGCCCCCGGCGCGTAGGCATTGGGGTCGTAGCCGCCGACCGCGGCGCTGCCCGGCGGCGGCGAGCCGCCGCTTCTGCCCGACTTGCCGCCTCCGAGGCTGGCTTCGTCACGGGGACTCGAGCGGGCGTAGCGCCCGTAGAACGGCGCCCAGCGGATCTGCTGCTTCGGTTCGGCGAATTCCTCGCAGGGCACGCCAGCGCCGGCGTAGAGCGAGTGCCAGATTTCTGCCGGGAAGGTGCCGCCGAAGACGATCATCCCGTGCACGTTCGACATCGAGATCTCGTTCGATTCGGGGTAGCCGACCCAGACCACGGTCGCCAGGTTGGGCTGGTAGCCGGCGAACCAGGCGTCGGTGTATTCGTCGGTCGTCCCGGTCTTGCCGGCTTGGCCGGCGCAGCCGGTGTAGGCGGCCGTCCCGGTACCTTCGGTGATGTTGTCGTGGAGGAGCCGGGTCACCTGCCAGGCCACCGCCGGCGAGATCGCCCGCTGCGGCTTCGCCCGGCCGGGATGATCGACATGGCCGTTGGGGAAGACGACCTTGGTGACGGCGATCGGCTTGCGGCGGACTCCCCCGTCGGCCAGGGTCGCGTAGGCATTCGACATCTCCAGCGGCGAGACCCCCACTCGCAGGCCGCCGATTCCCTCCGCCGGGATCCCGTCGAGCGGCGAGACGATCCCCATCTGATGCGCCGTCGCCGCCACCGCCTGCGGCCCGACGTCGAGGTCGAGCTGGGCAAAGACGGTGTTGTCGGAGGCGACCGTCGCCTGTTGCAGGTTGACCGTCCCCAAATAGCCTTCGTCGGCGGTGTGGACCGTCCAGTGCCCCCACCGCGGCAGGTAGAGGTCCAGCGGTTTCGAGGTGTAATAGGTGGTGTAGGGGTCGATGCCCTGGCGGATCGCCGTCGTCAGGACGAAGGTCTTGAAGGTCGAGCCGGGCTGTCGGTGCCCCTGGGCGGCCAGGTTGAACTTGCTCTCTTCGTAGTCGGTGCTGGAGAGCATTGCCCGGATCTGGCCGTTGCGGGGGTCGATCGAGACCAGCGCCGAGGAGGGGTCGGTCGAGTAGGGGAGGGCCGAGCGCATCGCCTCCAACCCGACCTCCTGCAGCTTCGGGTCGATGGTCGTGTGCACCTGGAGCCCGCCGCGCCGGACCGTGTTGGCGCCGTAACGGTCGATCAGCTCGTTTTCGACGTAGTCGAAGAAGTAGGGCTCGCGGTGCTCGAAGTAGCCCTCGTCGAGGTTCACGCGCAGCCCGCTGGCCATCGCCGCCTGCGCCCGCTGCTCGCTGACGTAACCCTGCTTCGCCATCTGCCGCAGCACCTCGTCGCGCCGCGCTCTCGCCGCCCTCGGGTTCAGCAGCGGGTTGTAGTCGGAGGGCGCCTGCGGCAGCCCCGCCAGCAGCGCCGCTTCCGGCAGCTTCAGCTTCCAAACCGGCTTCGAGAAGAAGATCCTGGCGGCAGCGCCGACGCCGACCGCGGTCGTCCCTTCGACCGTCCCGTAGGAGGCGACGTTGAGGTAGGAGCCGAGAATTTCCCTGCGGCTGTGGTGTTCGGCGTACTCGATCGCCAGCTGCGCCTCGACGATCTTGCGCTTCAGCGTCCGCTTCGGGTCGCGGATGCAGAGGTTGCGGACCAGCTGCTGGGTGATCGTCGAGCCGCCCTCGACCGCTTCGCCGGCTTCGAGGTCCTTCAGCGCCGCCCGCAGGATGCCCTCGTAGTCGAGGCCGTCGTGCTCGTAGAAGCGCTGGTCCTCGATCGCCACCGTCGCCAGCTGCAGGCTCTTCGGCACCCGGTCGACCGAAACCAGCGAGCGCGCCTGGGGCGAGGCGACCACCCCGAGCTTGGAGCCGTCGGCGGCGTAGAGCACCGTGTTGCCGCCCTTGGCGATCGGCTCGCAGGTGGAGAGCGAGGGGGCGTTGGCGGCGACGTCGAGGACCCAGGAGGTGACGGCGATGACGGCGACGACGAGCAGGGCGAGGAGGCCGCCGAGGACGAGAAGGAGCTTGGCGCCGATTCCCCCGTGCCGGCGCTGGCGTCGCCGAGTGCGCTGCGTCATCGAGCAGAGGGTACTTCGCGCCGCAGGCCGTCAGCCGACGGTGTCGTCGGTCGAATGGTTGTGGACGACCCCTTCGGTCAGGAGCTGGTTGGGGATCACCACGGAGCTGCCATCGCCGGGGTCGACGTAGGTGTAGGAGAGGGTGATGTCGGTGATCCGACCCTCGCGTCCTTCGAAGCTGACGCGGTCGCCGATCCGGATCGGCTGCGAGACCGCGATCTGGATCCCGGCGATCGTGTTGGCAAGCGTCCGCTGAGCGGCGAAGCCGACGACGGCGACGACGAGCGCGGTCGAGGCGAGGACGCCGGTCGCCAGCTGCTTCAGCCCGGTGAACTGGCTCAGCGCCAGCATCGCGACGACGAGGAAGACGCCGAGGAAGGCAAGCCGGCGCAGGATCCGCAGCCGGGTCCGGGTCGTGCGGGAGACCTGTGAGACTGCGGGCGACATGGAGAGCAACCTAGCCACCCCGCCTGTCGCCGAAACCGCGCCGCGCCCCTTCCCCCCCTCCAACTGGGGTCCGTCGGGCGCTGTGCTGGGGGCGGTGGCGGCGATCGTCACCGGCCTCCTCCTCGGCCTGCCGGCGCTGTTCTTCACCGCAAGCGAAGGCGACCTCACCACCACCGGGAACGTCGTCGCGCAGATCGGCTTGGTGGTCGGGCTGGTCGGGGTTCCCCTCTTCGTCGCCCGTTCGCACGGCGCCGTCTCGCTCGGCGAGGCCCTGAGCCGCCTCGGCCTGCGCCGGTTCGACCGTTCCGCCTTCCTCTGGATGGTCGTCGCCCTGATCGCCTACCTGGTCCTGCTCGGGGTCTACTCGCTGCTCGTCGTCGAACCAGAACAGGAAGACATCGCCGAAAGCTTCGGCCCGGTGCCGGTCCAGGTCCTGCTGATCTGCCTCGCCGCCCCCTTCTCCGAGGAGCTCTGCTTCCGGGGGATGCTCTTCGGCGGCCTGCGGGAGCGGCTGCCGAAGATCCCGGCGGCGCTGATCGCCGGCCTGGTCTTCGGCCTCCTGCACGCCTTCACCGGGCTCAGCGCGGTCCCCCCGCTGGCGATTCTCGGCGTCATCTTCTGCCTGCTCTACGAGAAGACCGGCTCGATCGTCCCCGGGATGATGCTGCACGCGCTGAACAACTGCGTCGCCCTGCTCTCTCAGTAGGATGCCGCGCGTGAATCGTCGCTTCTCGTCTGCTGCTCTCGCCATCGCCGCTGTCCTCGTCCTGCCCGCTGGCGCGGCCGCCACGCCGAAGCCGATCCCCGCCCCGCAGGCGACGGTCAAGGTCAAGGTCGGGGACCTGAAGAACGGCCGGGCGGAAATCATGCAGACCGTCCCCGTCAGCGGCACCCTGGCACCGTTCGTTGCCGGCGAGAAGGTCCGGGTCACCTTCTACCTCGACGGCCACGTCCTCTTCAGCCGTAACCTCGGCACCCGCCGTTCGGGCGCCAAGGGGGTTTTCAAGACCAGCATCGAGGTGCGCGAGAACGGCAAGTACGCGGTCGCCGCCAAGCACGTGGCGACGCCGCAGCTCGGCGCCGACAGCAGCGTCCGCAAGAGCTGGAAGGTGAGCTTCCCCGCCCTGCACAAGGGCGAGTGCGGCGACGTCGTCGTCGGCTTCAAGAAGGCGATGCGGGCGATGGGCTACATCGCCAACGACGGTCGCTGCTACGGCGGCAAGACCGGCCGCGGCGTCCTCGCCTACCGCAAGGTCAACGAGATGACCCGCAGCGAGCGTGCCGGCGCCGGCCTGGTGAAGAAGGCCTTCTCCGGCAAGGGCGGCTACACGGTGCGGCATCCGGGCGGCGGCGAACACCTGGAGGCGCCGCTCTCCAAGCAGGTCCTCGTCTTCGCCAAAGGCGACAAGCCATTCGCGATCTACCCGATCTCCTCCGGCAAGTACTCGACGCCGACCGTCACCGGCCACTACCAGTTCATCCGCCCCGAACCCGGCTACAACTCGGAGGGGATGTACTACTCCTGGTACTTCTACGGCGGCTACGCCGTCCACGGCTACGACTCGGTCCCCGACTACCCCGCCAGCCACGGCTGCCTGCGGACCTACATCGCCGACCAGCCCGAGATCTACAACCGGATTCACGTCGGCGAGGACATTTGGATCTGGTGAGTGCGTGTGACGCGGCGCATATCGGCGTCCTCAGTCGCTCGCGTGCAGAGCACGCCACGCTCCCTGCGTCCTTGATCTGCTTGGTCACACGCACTCACCGGTGACCGATCTCGCCGCTGCAAAGCAGACGTTGCTCGCTGAGTTGCGGGAGCACTCGCTGATCCTTGGGGAGGTGACGCTGGCCAGTGGGGCTGTCGCCCAGTACTACGTGGACGCGCGGCGGGCTCTGATGCGGCCGACGGGGTTCAGGGCGGCCGGGGAGCTGATTGCGGCGATGGCGCACGAGCTGGAAGCCGAGGCGGTGGGGGGACCGGCGACGGCGGCGATTGCGCCGGCTTGCGCGGCGATCGCGGTGCCGGGGGTCGAGGACCTGGTCGCCTTCTTCGTGCGCGGGTCCCGCAAGGAGCACGGGTTGCAGCGGTGGGTCGAGGGGCCGGTCGAGCCGGGGGTGCGATGCCTGGTGGTCGAGGACACGGTTACGACGGGTGGGTCCACGGCGACCGCGATCGGGCGGGTGCGCGAGGAGGGCCTGGAGGTTGTCGGGGTGGTCGCCGTGGTGGACCGGCTCGCCGGCGGCGGCGGGCGGATCGAAGCGGCGGCCGAGGCGCCGTACCGGGCGCTGCTGACGATCGACGAGATCTACCCGGAGCGCTCCGATCGCGGCTGATGGAGCCCGACGCCGTCGAGATCCGCGTCGTTGGCTGCTTGATCGAGAAGCAGCGGACTACCCCGGACGCCTATCCCCTCTCGCTCAACGCGCTGCGGCTCGCCTGCAACCAGTCGACCAATCGCGACCCCGTTGTCGCCTACGACGAGGCGACGGTGAGCGAGGCGCTGCGGCGGCTCGCCCAGCGCGGCTGGACCCGGCTGGCCAGCGGCGCCGGCAGCCGCGCCCGCAAGTACCGGCACCTGCTGCCGGAGGCGGTCGGGGTCGACGACGCCGAGCTGGCCCTGCTGGCGGTGCTGATGTTGCGTGGCCCGCAGACGCCGGGTGAGCTGAAGCAGCGAAGCGAGCGCCTGCATCGATTTGCGGATCTCGCCGGTGTCCACGAGACCCTGGAGCAGTTAGTCGAACGGGAGCTCGCCGTCCAGCACCCGCGACGCCCCGGCCAGAAGGAGGATCGCTACGAGCAGACGCTTGGCGGAGTAGCCGAGGAGGGCCGTGCCGAAGCGGCGGAGCAAGCTCCCTGGCCGCCGGTGGTCATAGAGCCCGCGAGCCCTACGGCTGGCGAGGATCGGCTCGACCGGGTCGAGCGCGAGCTCGCCGAGCTGCGGGTCGAGGTCGCGCGTCTGCGCGAGGCGCTCGGCGACTAACCGCGCAGGCCGAGGACGGCGGTCCGCCGGCCGCCGGGGATCGCGACGACGATGTGGGTCTTCAGCCAGCCGCGCCGGCTCAGCAGGGAGCGGCCGCCGGCGCTGAGCGGGACCCGGTAGGTCGCGGCGCCGCCGCCGCTGAGGCGGAAGGGTGCGCGGCCGACCAGCCGGCTCACCGGCCGCGTGCGGGGGCCGAAGCGATGGTGGGTCGGGACGCGGAAGCGAGTGCGGAGGAGGATCTGTCCTGGACACTCGGTGCCCGCCGGCCAGAGGCAGGCGATTCGCACCCGCACCGCGCTGCCGCTCTCCTTCAGGCGCGAGAGCCGAAGGGCCACTGGAATCGTCGCCCCCTTGCAGCCGAGCAGCCGGTCTTCACCGGAGGAGACGTTGAGCGCGTAGGCGCAGACGAGCTGGCGACCAGATTTGACGGTCGCCAGGCTGGCGTCGAATCCGTGCTGCGGCCCCGCTTCCGGGAACTCGCCCGCGACGTCGCGGCGGGAGCGGGAAGCGATCGGGCCGAGGTCGTAGGTGACCGCGCCGGCCGTGCCTTCCTTGCCGCCGACCGAGAGGCGGATCGAGAGCGGTTCCGTCGGCGCGTCGGGATCGAAGGCCCAGCCGCGGATCCGCACCTGTCCGGGCGCCGGCGAGCCGGCGGAGTCGAGATAGCCGACCGGGTTGTCGCCGCTGACCGGGGTGGCAGAGCCGACGGTCGCGGCATCGACGTAGTCGTTGTCGATGTTGATCGTCACGCCCCCGTAGGTCTCGTTGTGGCCGCCGCGGTACTGGTGGATCCGCCGGTGCGGGCTCCAGTCGCTCGCGGGAACGACAGAGTCGGCGGTGTTCTGCTGCCCGTTCCAGTTGGCGATCCAGATCTCGTCCGGCAGTTCGTAGCCGCTGCCGACCTGGCCGGCGAGGTCCTCGATCCCCGAGGCGCTGCTGCTGTAGACGCCGGCGAGGTAGCCCAGCGAGTGCAGCTTCCTGGTCCAGGCTTCGAGGAAGGCGAGCGTCGCCGACGTCGCGCTCGAGGTCCGGCTGTAGGACTCCATGTCGAAGTAGATCGGACTGCCCGGGCCCATCGCCACGGCGCCCGCTTCTTCGACCGCGTCGACTGCGGCCGCGCTCCCCTGGGCGGTTGCCTGGCTGGAGCTGAGCTTGGCGCAGCTGGAGCAGCTGCTGGTCGGCGCCTGCAGGCCAACGTAGGTGGGGATCAGGTGCCAGCCCGCTTCGGTCTGCGCCGCGACCCAGCTGGCCGTCAGGTTGGGCTGCGAGCAGGCGCGGTTGGCGCCGCCGATGTAGACCCCGATCGCCCGATAAGGCGAATCCCCCCAGGCCGTCATCGCTTTGGGCGACGGAGTCGCGCAGGCATCGAAGCCGAGCCCGGTGAAGGTCGCGCTTCCGGCAGAGGCGGTTGCGCGCGGCAAGGCGGCGCCCAGCGCCGAGGCGCGTGCGCCGCCGTCAGGTTCGACCAGGATCGCCTGGCGGCGCCCCATCGCATCGGCCGGGCAGCGCTGCTGCGAGGAAGGGGTTCCCAGGTAGACCGCCCGACGGTCGAGCCGCACGCACATCCCCGGGTGCCGGGCGAGGCGGAAGACCGGCCAGCCAGCCGGCGCTTGCACCACCCGGCCGTCGAAGTGGATGCTGCGCGCGGCGGCGTCGGCTCCCGTCGCGAGGCCTCCCAGCAGGACCAGGACGACGAGGAGGACGGGAAGGCCGAGTGCCGCGGCGGAACGAGCGCGAAGGGTCACGATCTGCACTCTCGGTACAAGCACGGCGGATCGGCAAAAGTTGCAGGCGCCCGGGCGAAAGCCTGCAGCGCGAGCAAGTGCCCCGAGCTGGATTCGAACCAGCGGCCTATCCCTTAGGAGGGGATCGCTCTATCCAGCTGAGCTATCGGGGCGGGAGTCCGAATTGTCGCTTAGTTGACGAAAGATTTGCGAAGTTGACTCGGCGTGCGCGCCACGGTTGCGGTTTGGCTCGGCAGGATCCGTTGCATGGGAACCGCAGAGCTGCTGGACATGTCCGTCGCACGGGATAATGTGCTGCACATGTCCAAGATGATCCAGATCCGAAACGTGCCAGACGACCTCCACCGGGAACTGAAGATGCGCGCGGCGGCAGCCGGGATGAGCATGTCCGACTACATCAAGCGCGAGCTCAGCCTGCGCACCGGCAAGCCGACGATCAAGGAGATGATTGCGCGGAGGGAAGCGCAGGGGAGGAGATCGACCGGCACTGTTCAGCAGACGGTCGACATCATCCGCGAAGCGCGGGGTGATTGATGGCGATTGTCGACGCTTCGGTGATGGTTGAGTTTCTCAGCGGGGGTGAGGGCAGGCTCGCGCTGGACGAGAGGATGGAAGCCGAAGAACACCTCCTTTGGGCTCCCTATCTGATCGACGCCGAGGTAGGGCATGCTTTGCGCCGCAAGGTGCGGTTGGGCCAGATGGACGCCGAGACTGCCGGGGAGGCCATCTGGGAAATCAACGACCTGCCGCTGCGCCGCGTCGAGCACGAGAACCTCCTTCACATCGCCTGGGACCTGCGCGAGAACTTCAGCTTCTACGACGCCCTCTACGTCGCCTTGGCGTTGATGCTCGACGAACCCCTGCTCACCTTCGACGCCCGCCTCGCGCGGACGGGCCTCGACCTGCCGATCGAGGTGCTTGCGTAAGGGTTACGCGTAGAGGGTCTCGGAGGCGAGCTCGTCGGCGCGGCGGCTCCAGAGCTTCACTTCCATGAATACCTCGTCGCCGTAGCCCTCGAGTGCGTCGAGTCCGATCAGGGTGAAGCGGTCCTGTGAGATCAGCTCCTGGTCGACGGTCTCGCTCTCGAGCACGGCGGTGGCGGCGACGGCGCCGCGGACCAGCGGCCGCCCCCAGACCAGGGTCACCGCACCGGCGCGGCCGTTCTCTCCCCGCCAGCGGCCGATCACGTCGTCGTTGAGGTCGATCCGCCAGTCCGGATTGTCGGCGGCGAGGATGTCGGTGAAGTCGGCCTTGGCGCTGAAGTCGGCGGGCTCGCCCTCGGGCGGCTGCGCGTAGGAGACGTGGCCGAACAGCTCCAGCCGCCCCTCCTCGCTCTCCGTGTGGGCCGAGCAGGGGACCCAGACTCGCCCGCCCCAGGCCCGCTCCGGGAACCAGTCGACCTCGGCCGGGACCGCGGCGCCTGCCGGCAGGTCGGTGAGCCCGTCGACCGCTTTGGCGAACTCCTCCCTCAGGCGCTCGGCGAAGCGGCCGTGGGGGATCCCCTCCTGGGTGGTGTCGGCGATGAAGCGCGGAATCGGCCGTTCGTTCGGTCGCATCAGAGGCAATCTCTCAGATCGGAGGCAGCACGCTCGGGCGGGTAGACGTTGATATCGACGCCGGTGCCGAGCTCGAAGCCGGCCTTGATCGTCAGCCGCGGGGCGATGTCGACGTGCCAGTGGAACTGCTCGGCGCCGCGAGGCGCGGTGCGGATCCAGAGGTTGAGCTCCGGCGGGCCGTCGAAGAGACTTGCGAGAGCGCGCATCGCGGTCCGGATCATCGCCGCGCCGCCCTCGTCCTCCTCGAAGCGGGGGCTCTCGCGACGCGGGATCACCCGCAGCTCGAAGGGCGAGCGCGAGGCCCAGGGGCAGACCAGCGCCGTCTCGTCGTCGATCGCCACCAGCCGCTCCCCCCGCCGCACCTCCTCGACGAGGACGTCGCTGAGCAGCCCGCCGCCAGCCGTCCGTTCGCCGTAGGCGCCGACCCGCTCGCGCTCACGGGCAACCGCCGTCGGCACGAACGGCAGCGCGTAGAGCTGGGCGTGGGTGTGCTCGAGCGAGGCGCCGGCACCGCCGCCCTCGTTGAGGATCAGCTGCAGGCAGGAGGCCTCGGAATGGGCGCGCATCCGCTCGCGCCAGGTGGCGACGGCGACGGCGAACTGCTCGTCGCCCAGCTCCGCCATCGCGGTCACGTGCTCGGGCGAATTGATCAGCACCTCATGCGCCCCCTCGGCCGGTCGAGAGGAAAAGAGGTCGGGTTCGCCTGCCCGTTTGGTCGCCAGCAGCGGGTCGCCGGCGCTGGCGAACGCTCCGGCGTCGGCGGCGGGTCCCCTCGCAGGCGCATTTGCGTCCTCCTGGTTCGGAAAAGCGCCTTGCCCGCCCAGCGCGGGATAGAGGTTGGGGACTACTCGAGTGGTCCAGCCGGGGGTGTCGGCTTCGCCGCCGCCCCCTCGCGTGGCGTAGAGCTCCGGCGGGGTGCGGTCCTCGCGCTCCTCGCAGAAGGGGCAGTTCTCGCGGCCCTTCGGCTCGCTCGCGCGGGCCGAGAAGCTGTCCGGGCGCGCGGCCCGGCCGGGGGCGAGGATCGTCCTCAGCCCCGTCAGCTGGTCGATGCGGATCTCTGGCGAGCTCAGGAGCGGGAGGGGGGGAGGTCGCCTGCGTCGGGCTCGTCGACCGGTGGCGGCTCGGCCGGTGGGACCGGCGGCCGGGGCGGCCGCTCGGTTCCCTCGGCGCGCGATGCCGCACCTTTGCCGACGAACGGCTCGAGCACGTCCATCGGCAGCGGGAAGACCACGGTGGTGTTCTGGTTGGAGCCGATTTCCAGCAGCGTCTGCAGGTAGCGCAGCTGCAGCGAGGCCGGGTTGGTGCTGATGATGTCGGCGGCGTCGGTGAGCTTCTGCGCCGCCTGCCACTCGCCCTCGGAGTTGATGATCTTCGCCCGCCGCTCGCGCTCGGCCTCGGCCTGGCGGGCCATCGCCCGCTGCATCTGCTCGGGGATCTCGACGTCCTTGATCTCGACCGCCGTCACCTTCACGCCCCAGGGCTCGGTCGATTCGTCGATGATCTTCTGCAGCTCTTCGTTGAGGCGCTCGCGGTCGGCCAGCAGCTGGTCCAGCTCGGCCTTGCCGAGCACCGAGCGCAGCGCCGTCTGCGAGATCTGCGAGGTGGCAACGAGGTAGTTCTCGACCTCCACCACGGCCCGGTTGGGGTCGACGACCCGGAAGTAGGCGACCGCGTTGACGCGGCAGGGGACGTTGTCGCGGGTGATCACCTCTTGCGGCGGCACGTTCAGGGTCACCGTCCGCAGATCGACCTTGACGATCCGGTCGATCAGCGGGATCAGCAGGATCAGTCCCGGCCCCTTTTGGGCGATCAGGCGGCCGAGGCGGAAGATGACGCCGCGCTCGTACTCGCGCAGGACCCGCACCGAGACGCCGAGGAGGATCGCGCCGAAGAAGACGAGGACGATGAGGATCCCTGCGACGACGTCCATCAACCTGCTCCTTCGTTCGCGTTGACCGCGGCCTGCTGCTCCGGGCGAACCACCAGCGTCAGCCCGTCGACCGCCTCGACCCGGACTCTATCCCCCAGCCGGATCGGGCTTGCGTCGGCGGCGAGGCGGGCGCTCCAGAGCGTGCCGCCGAGCCAGACCCTGCCCTCGGGGTCGATCGCGCTGCGGGCCTCGGCGGCCGCGCCGACCATCTCCTCGGTCCCGGTGCTGACGGTCTCGTTGCGGTGGGCGGCAAGGACCTTGCGGGTAACGAAGTAGAAGGTGATGCCGGAAACGACGCCGAGCGCCAGCAGCGCTCCGCCCGCGTAGTCGGCGACGCTGCTGTCGGAGCCGAAGGCGGCGACCCCGGCAGCGGTCAGGCCGGCGACGCCGAGGACGGCGAGGACGCCGCCGGTCGGCAGCAGCAGCTCGGCGAGGAGCAGGCCGGTCCCGATCAGCGCGATGAGGACGAACGCTTCCATCGCCTCGGGATTATCCGCTCATCAGTGCGTAGCGGCGAATGTCGGCTTCCATCGTCGCCTCGTTGGGATACTGACCGGGTCTGACGTAGACCAGCTTGCCCGAGCGGTCGTAGTAGGCGGTGTTGGGGAAGCCGAGCGTCCCTCCCAACGAGTCGTAGATGTCTTTGTCCGGGTCGGAGTAGCTGGGGTAGGGAACCGGCACCTCGCGAAGGAAGGTGGCGGCGGCGTCGTTCGAGTCTTCCGAGTTGACGCCGAGGAAGGCGACTCTTTTCCCGAAGCGAGCAGAGAGATTCTGCAGGAAGGGAAACTCCACCCTGCAGGGGACGCACCAGGAGGCCCAGAGGTTGACCACGACCGGGTAACCGTGGAGCGCGGCGATCCGCTTTTCATAAGCGTCGACGCCGCCGTCCAGAAGTTCGTTGCCCTGCCTGTGAAGGGCCGCGAGCGGCGGCGGCGACCCGGCCAGAGCCTTGGCGTAGTCAGGGTGGGAGCCGCCATAGTCGCCGCCCGTCGAGCCGCCGCAGCCGCAGCCGCAGATGATCGCCAGCGCCAGGAAGGCAAGCGCCGCCAGTGGTCTAGTCCATGCACGCATCCGTTCGATGGGTACAATACGTACGTTCGGTTCGCGGCTCGCGGATCGCACTGAGTACTCGGGGGGGACGCCAGTCGAGCCCCCGCAGCCTCGTTCACTTGTCCCAGCTCGCGCCTCTGTGTGCAGTGGGGACGGAAGCCCCGGAAGCCTTCTATGGCCAAGACCAGCGACGTTGCCGCGGATGCGGCAGTTCCTTCAAACGCCGACATCGAGCGCGCGGCGGCATTCGCCCGTGAGCCCTTCCTGCTCGACGGCGAGGGACCCGAGGCGCTTGCCCCGGGTACCGCGCGCCGGCGCGCCCTCGACGCCGCCCTGAAGGAGCTCGACGCCGGCGCCGAGTACCCCTCGATCGAGTGGCGGCGGGACTTCTCACTGCTGCTCGGCCTCGAGCGCTTCCTCGCCGACGAACCGCCCAAGCTGCGCGACGGCGCCGAACTGAACCCGCACCAGGTCGACGCCCTCTCCGGGACGCTCGCCGAGCTGATGGGCCAGCAGCAGGCCGGCACCGCCGCCGAGCTGGCGGAGAACGGCGACGGCGACGCGGCCGAGTCGGTTGCCGATGTGGATGGGGCCGGCGCGGACGAGGAGGACGAAGACGAGGTCGACCCCGACGAGGAGCCGCAGGACTGGGAGGAACAGCCCGTCGAGGAGGACGAGGAGGTCGTCGAGGAGGCGCCCGAGGACCCAGGCGCCGAGCGCCGCTTCTGGTTCGAGCACGCCACCGGCGCCGGCAAGACCGTCGCCGCCGTCGGCTTCGTCGAGGCGACCCGGACCGGCGGAGTCCTCATCCTCACCCATCGCCGCAACCTCGTCGACCAGTTCATCGGTGAGATCTCCGACCGCGGCTACAAGGAGCGGCTGCGGCCACCGCTGCTCGACGGCCGCGACGACCCCGACGGCCCGGTCACGGTCGAGACGTATCAGTGGTTCGTCCGCAACCACAAGAAGATCTCCGACGCCTACTCGATCGTCATCTGCGACGAGGCGCACACCGCGCTGGGCGAGAAAACCAGCGCCTGCATCCGCGAGTGGAACGGCCCCGTCTACATCGGCATGACGGCGACCGGGGCGCTGATCGCCCGCCACGTCGCCGACCTGTTCCCGACCCAGACCTCCCGCTTCGACCTCGCCCAGGCGGCGCGGCGCGGCGTCATCGCGCCGCTGCGCTGTCTGCGGATCCCGCCGGGGCCTGGGGTGCGGACGATCGCCAAGGTGCCGCTGCGCAAAGGCGAGGTCGACCAGGACTTCGACCAGGAGGAGCTGGCCGCGCTGCTCGACCAGGAGCCCTTCAACGTCGCCATCGCCGACCTCTACCGCTCCCGCTTCCGCAAGATCGCGGGCGTCGTCTACACCGCCGGCGTCCAGCACGCGAAGAACGTCGCCAAAGCCTTCCGCGACGCCGGCATCAATGCCCAGGCCGTCTCCGGCGAAACGCCGAAGCGCGAGCTGGCCGAGATCCTCGCCGGCTTCGAGCGCGGAACCGTCGACGTCCTCTGCAACGCGATGCTGCTGGCCGAGGGCTGGAACAGCCCGCGGGCGACGATCTGCATGCACCTGGCGCCGACCGCCTCGCGGCGGGTCTACCAGCAGCGGGTCGGCCGCGTCACCCGCCGGGCGCCCGGCAAGGAGGCAGGGATCGTGATCGACTTCGTCCATCCGGCGACGACCCACGACGAGACGATCGTCACCCTGCACAGCCTGCTCGACCGCGACGTCTACCGCGGCGGCGCCATCGTCGTCGGTCCGGTCCGCCGCGGGCGCGGGCGCAAAGTCCGGGTCGAGCGCCGGATCGTCCCAGTCTCCGACGTCGAGGAGCGGCGGATGGAGGTGCTGGAACGGGAGATCTGGCGGACCGCGGTCGAGAACCTCGACTACCCGGAGCAGCACGCCTGGGCGGCGCTGGCGGGGGCGCGGGTCAATACCCAGGGCTGGCGCCGGGCGCGGGCGATGCTGCAGAACGACCGCACCAAGGAGCTGCGCAAGCGCTTCCTGCTCACCTGCGTGCAGCGCAACCGCAACTCGCAGCTGCGGCTGAAAGCGCTGAGCGAGATCTCCGACCTCGGCGACCCCGAGGCTTTCGACGACGCGATCGACATCGTCGGCACCTGGAGTCGCGAGGACAAACGGGCCGGGACGAAGACCCTGCTGCAGGCGCTGATCGACAAACGGATCGGCCGCCGCGACCAGGCGCAGGCCTGGGTCTGGCGCCTCGCCTCCTACACCCGTGAGCTGCACGAGGAGTACGCGGTCCAGCGCTGGCCGGAGACGAAGCGGCTGCTCGGGCTGCTGGTCAATTCCTCCGGACGGGCGCATGGGCGCAACGCCCGGCGGCTGGTGCACGCGGCGCGCAAACAGGACCGGCGGCTGGCGGTGGCGCTGCTCGCCGCCGCCGTCTCCCACACCCCCGAGGGCGAGGAGGTGCTGCGCGGCGCTCGGATGCGAATGGCGCGGAAACCCTCCGCCGTGGCCCGCGAGCTGCTGAAGAACTTTCCGAAAGGGGGCAAGCGGCGCCGCAAGCGCAAACGCAAAGGCGCCGAGGGCAATGGCGACGTGCCCGAGGCCGGCCGCAACGGCAACCGCCGGGGCCGGGCCAGGAAGGCGGAGTCAGAAACGGGTGAGGTGGACCTCGCCGGCGCCGACGGCGATGCGGCCGCCGCCGGGGGTGACGACGACGAGGTAACCCCGGTCGTCGACGCCGTCGGCGACGCCTGAGCCGCCCTCCCAGGCGACCTCGCGGCCGCGGAGCGCGTCGCGGTTGCGCCACTCGGCGAGCACTTGGGATGGGTCTGCTTGGACCCATCGATCCAAGCGCTGGTTGAGGACCTCGGTTGCGCGGGAAGGGACCCCGGGAGGGGGTCCGGCGGGCAACAGCGGGGAGGGCCCGGCGGACCCCCTCCCGGGGTCCCTGCGACGGGGGTCGAAGATCGAGGTGGCGGTGTCACGGAGCTCCGGGGGGAACTCTTCTTCTTGGATGCAGAGGTTGAGGCCGATGCCGATCACCGCCCAGCCGTCCTGGGGGCGGGCCTCGATCAGCACCCCCGCAAGCTTCTTGCCGTTGACGTGGATGTCGTTGGGCCACTTGACCTTGCAGGCGAGTGCGGGGTTGAGCTGTTCGGCTGCTTCGCAGACGGCTAGGGGGACGGACAGGGGGAGGAGGGTGTGGCGGTCTTCGAGGGGGCGGACGATGGCGGAGTAGAGGAGGGCCTTGTTCGGGGACGCTGTCCAGGTGCGGCCCTGGCGGCCGCGGCCGGCGGTTTGCTCCGAGGCGGTGACGACGGTGCCGTGCGGGGCTTCCGCTGCCGCCAGCTCGCGGGCGCGGGTGTTGGTCGAGTCGGTCGAGCGGAAGTGGTGGTGCGGTGAACCGAAGCGCGGGGCGCTTTTGTCAACCATCGGTTTACTAAGTCGCCCCGGCGTCGGCGAGAAGCGCCTCGAGGAGCCCGTCGACGTCGTGGCGTTTGGCCTCGACTGCGACCTCGAGGCCGGCGGCGCGGGCGGTCTCGCTGGTGATCGGGCCGATCGAGACGATGCGGGCGCTGCTGGGGAAGCGGTCGCCCAGCGCCTCGGTCAGGTTGGTGACGGTCGAGGAGGACGTGAAGGTGACGTAGTCGGCGCTCCGGGCGGCCTCGATCTCCTCGTCGCCAGGTTCTTCACGCACCGTTTCGTAGAGGGCGACGACGTCGACCTCGGCGCCGCGCTCGCGCAGGGCGTCGGGGAGGACGTCGCGAGCCTCGGCGGCGCGGGCGACGAGGACGCGCTTGCCCTCGATCGGCACCTCGGCGAGCGCTTCGACCAGCCCCTCGGCGACGAAGCGCTCGGGGACCATGTCGGCGAGGACGCCGCGCTCGGCCAGCGCCCGCGCCGTCCCGGGTCCGATCGCCGCCACTGTGACTCCGGCCAGGGCGCGTGCGTCGAGGCCCGTGCTCTCCATCGCCTCGAAGAGGAGACGAACGCCGTTGGGGCTGGTCAGGCAAACCAGCTCGTAGGTACCGATCGCGGCCGCGGCCTTGCGCACCGCATCGCTGCCGATCCGCGGCTCGATCCGGATCGCCGGCAGCTCGACCACCTCGGCGCCGAGCGAGCGCAAGGTCGCGGCGAGCCCGCTCGCCTGGGCGCGGGCGCGGGTGACGACCACTCGCCGCCCGTGCAGCGGCCGGCGCTCGAGCCAGGCGAGCTGCTCGCGACGCCTGGCGACCTCGCCGACGACGATCAGCGCCGGCGCCTTCACCGCCTCCTGCTCGACCGCTTCGGCGATCGTCCCCAGCGTTGCTGAGACGGTTCGCTGCTCCGGCCAGGTGCCGCTCTCGATCGCCGCGGCGGGCTCCTCGGGATTGCGACCCGCGGCGATCAGCGCCGCCGCGTTCTCACCCAGCCGTTTGACGCCCATGTAGAAGACGAGCGTGCCGGGGAAGCGGGCCAGCGCCTCCCAGTCGAGCGCGCTCTCCTCCTTCTCGGGGTCCTCGTGGCCGGTGACGAAGGCGACGGCGGAGGCGTCGTCGCGGTGGGTGACCGGGATCCCCGCGTAGGCGGTGGCGGCGACGCCGGCGGTCACGCCCGGCACTACCTCGAACTCGACGCCGGCCTCGCGCAGCGCTTCGCCCTCCTCGCCGCCGCGGCCGAAGACGAACGGGTCGCCCCCCTTGAGGCGGACGACGCTCTTGCCCGCCCTCGCGGCCTCGATCAGCCGCTCGCCGATCTCCTCCTGTGGCACCGAGGGCACGCCGGGCTGCTTACCGACGTAGACCAGCTCCGCGTTCTCCCGTGCGCCGTCAAGGGCGCCGGGCGGGATCAGCCGGTCGTAGAAGACCGCATCGGCGCTCGCGATCAGCTCCAGCGACCGCGCCGTCATCAGACCAGGGTCCCCCGGTCCCGCCCCGACCAGATAAACGACCCCGCTCCGCGGGCTCACTGCGAACCCCTCCGCCGACGGGCCGATTTCCCTCCATATAGGCGTACTTTCGTCCCGTCGGCCATCAGTTTTCGCCCTCCGCGCGGTCGAGGAGCTCGCGGGCGCCGGCGCCGAGAAGGCGCTGGACGAGTTCGGCGCCGGCGAGGGCGGGCTGCTCGGCATCGCCCTCGACCCGGTCGCGCAGCCACTCGCTGCCGTCGGGAAGGCCGACGAAGGCGTCGATCGCGATGCGGTCGTCGAGAACGCGGGCGTGCGCGCCGAGCGGGCTGGCACAGGTCGCCTCCAGCAGGGCGACCACGGTCCGCTCCGCGGTCAGCTCCCGCATCGCTTTCAGGTCCCCGATCGCCGCCGCCGCTTCTCCCGTCTCCTCGTCCTCGCTGCGCACCTGCAGCGCCAGCGCGCCCTGGCCGGCCGCGGGGAGCATCAAGTCGGTCGGCAGGGGGAACCCGATCTCGGCCTCGCGCCCCAGGCGGCGCAGGCCGGCGGCGGCGAGGACGATCGCGTCGAGCTCCCCCTCCTCCAGCTTGCGGAGGCGGGTGTCGACGTTGCCGTGCAGCTCCGAGAGGCGTAGGTCGGGACGGGCCGCCAGCAGTTGGGCGCGCCGGCGCAGGCTCGCGGTCCCGACCCGGGCTCCCTCGGGGACCTCCTGCAGCGAGTCGCCGGCGCCGATCCAGACGTCGGCCGGGTCCTCGCGCTCGGGCACCGCGGCGATCTCCAGCCCCTCCGGCATCGTCCCCGGCAGGTCCTTTGCCGAGTGGACCCCGAGCTCGGCCTCGCCGGCCAGCAGCAGCCGCTCGACTCCCCGCACGAAGCGCGACTTGTCGCCGGGCTCCCCGTCGGAGGTGGCCGTCACCAGCTCCGCCCCGCCTAGGCGGTCGGCCACCCAACGCGCCTGCGTCAAGGCGAGAGCACTTCCCCGGGTGGCTAGGCGCAGCGTGGTTACCACGTGCCCCTAGGGGGATTTGCGGCGAAGTTGGGTCACGTTGTCACGGCCTTCCGTCTCCGGCTCGGTCTCGACGTCGAGACCGAAGAGCTCGCGCAGGGCGCTGACGTAGTGGTAGGCGTCATCGGAGCCGGCCGAGCGGCGGATCCGCAGGGTCGGCTCGTGCAGCAGCCGCGAGGCGATCGCCTTAGCCATCGCCTCCAGTCGCTCGCGGTCGGTCTCGCTCAGGCCCTCCCAGCGGTTCTCGTTCTCGGCCAGGACCCGGCGCACGATCTCGTCGCCGCGCTCGCGCAGGGCGCTGATCGTCGGCACCACCTCCAACGAGGCGAGCCAGCGCTCGAAGCGATCGAGCTCAGCGTCGACGATCCGCTCGGCCCGGGCCGCCTCGCCCTCGCGGCCGCCCTGGTTGCGTTCGACGATCTGCTGGACGTCGTCGATGTCGTGGACGGTGACCCCGGCGACCTCGCGGCAGGCCGGCTCGACGTCGCGCGGCACCGCCAGGTCGATCGCCAGCAGCGGCCGCTCCGGCCGCGCCGCCATCACCTGCTCGAGCCCGTCGCGCTCGACGATGTGGTGAGGCGAGTTGGTCGCCGAGACGACGATGTCGGCGCTTGTTAGCTGCTCGGGCAGCTCGTCGAAGCGGACGGCGGCGCCATCGAAGCGCTGAGCGAGGCCGATCGCGCGGTCGTAATGGCGGTTGGCGACGAAGACGGTGGCCACGCCCCGCGCGGTCAACGCCCTGGCGACCAGCTCGGCGGTCTCGCCGGCGCCGACGACGAGCACCCGCTTCTCGGAGAGGTCGCCGATCGCCCGCCGCGCCAGCTCGACGGCGACGGAGGGGATCGAGACGCCCTTCTGGCTGATCCCGGTCTCCTCGCGGGCGCGCCCGCCGGCGGTGAGGCCGCCGCGGAAGAGGCGATTGAGGATCGGCCCGGTCGCCCCCTCGACCAGCGCCAGCTCGTAGGCGCGTTTGACCTGGCCCTGGATCTCGGCCTCGCCGAGGATCATCGAGTCGAGCCCGGCGGTCACCTGCAGGAGGTGGCGGGCGGCCTCGCCGGCGCGCAGCGAGTAGAGGTGGCCGAGCAGCTCGGTCGGGCGGATCTCAGCCTGGCGGGTGAGGACCCCGAGCGCCGTCGACTCGGCCTCGACCGGGTCGGAGACGATCAGGTAGAGCTCGGTCCGGTTGCAGGTCGAGATCGCCGCCGCCTCGTGGATGCCGCTCGCCGCGGTCAGCTCGGCAAGGGCGCTGACGGCGCGACCCTCGGTCAGCGAGAGCCGCTCGCGCAGCTCGAGCGGCGCCGTCTTGTGGGAGACTCCGAGGGCCAGCAGCTCAGACATCGGTGCCGCCTCCTCCGCTTCCGCGAGACGCAAAAGGCGCCTCGCTTCCGCGTCCGGGGGCGGCCTGGGCCTCCTTTTTCTCCTCGGCGATCGCGGCCACGTCACTCAGTTCCCTCTCGATCCGCTGCACTTTCGCCGCCATGATCGCGACGTAGACGACGAGGAGGACGACGAAGACCACGTAGGCGCCGGCGACGTACTTGCCGGCCTCGTCGAGCGGCAGCGCCGGGGCGGCGAGGAGCAGGTCCATCAGCTCACCTCCGGGGCGATTCGCGAGCTGGCGCCGCCGGGCGGCGCGTCGAGCGCCCGGCGCAGGCGCTTGACCTGGCCGGAGGCGCTCTTCGCCGTCAGCTCGAACTTGACCAGGGTCGTCCACAGCAGCGCCATCGCCGCCAGCGAGCATAGGAAGGTCAGCATCATTTCGCCGGGCATCCCGCCTTCGGCGGTGGCGAAGGTGCGCGGGTGGACGAGGCTCTGCGCCATCCGCACCGCCATGAAGTTGAGCGGCACGAAGGCGCCGGCGGTGACCGCGAAGACCGAGGCGTAGCGAGCCTGGCGGTCGCGGTCCTCGATCGCGTAGCGGAACGGGTAATAGGTCGCGTAGAGCAGGAAGACGATCAGGAAGCTGACCAGCGTCGGCTCGTCCCAGACCCACCAGTGCCCCCAGGAGGCCTTGGCCCAGATCGCGCCGGTGATCAGCACGGCGACGCCGAAGATCACCGAGATGTGGATCGAGACGTACGAGTAGGCGTCCCACTTGCGGTTGTCGGTGCGCAGGTGGAGGACCGCGAAGACGCCGCCGACGACGAAGCCGACCAGCGACACGATCGCCAGCGGCACGTGGAGGTAGAAGATCTTCTGGATGAATCCCTGGTCGCCGTCGAGCGGCGCGTAGAAAAAGACCAGCGAGAGCGACAGGGCCAGCATCGCCACGGTCGCGATCGAGAGGGGCTTGAGTCCTTTGCCGTACATGCTCCGGAGGTGGGGACGGGTGGCGCCCGGTCAGTCCTCGAGGAGGAAGTCGAAAACGGCGTAGCCGACCAGGCCGAAGATCAGATCGTATAGACCGAGGACCATCAGCCAGGTGCCGAAGCGGCTGTAGGACGGGCCGCCCAGCGAGAGCAGCGGCTCGGTGGCCCCGGTGGCGGCGATCATCAGCGGCACCGCCAGCGGCAGCAGGACGAGCGGCACCAGCAGGTCGCGGGCGCGCGAGTTGACCGCCATCGAGGAGATCAGGGTCCCGGTCGCGGCGAGCCCGAGGTCGGCGAGGACGAGGACCGCGACCAGCGGCCCCAGGCCCTCGGCGCCTTCGAGGAAGAAGATCGCGAAGATCGGCACCGCGATCAGCTCCAGCGCCAGCAGGTAGACGACCAGCGCCGCAACCTTGGCGATGAAGAGGACGCTGCGGTCGATCGGGGCAAGGCGGATCGCGTCGAAGCCGCCCTCCTCGCGCTCGGCGACGAACAGGCGGTTGATGCCGAGGACGGCGGCGAAGAGCAGCGTCGCCCAGAGCACGCCGGCGGCGAGGCTGCCGGAGAGGCTGGTGCGGTCGAGCCCGAAGCGGAAGATGACGAAGGTGGTGACCGAGAAGAGCGCCATCGCCGGCAGCGACTGCAGGGTGCGGAGCTCGGAGCGCAGGTCCTTGGCGAGGATCGCGGCGAAGGCGGCGCGGGAGGGAGTCACGAGACCATCGCCCGCTCGCCGATGCCGAGCTGCAGGACCTGGTCCGCCTCGGGGGTGTGGCGCTCGGGATCGTGGGTGACGACGACCCGGGTGCGGCCGGCGCCGGGGCCGATCAGCTCCCGCGCCACCTCCCGACCCTCGATGTCGAGGTTGGAGTCGGGCTCGTCGAGCAGCAGCAGCTCGGGCTCGTGGAGGACGGAGCGGCAGATCGAGAGCCGCTGTCGCATCCCGGCCGAGAGCTCGACGACCCGCTCGTCGGCCCGCCGCTCCATGCCCACCGCCCTCAGTAGTTCCTCGATCCGCACCTCCGCTGTCCCCCGCTCGATCCCGTGCAGGCGCGCCTGGAAGCGCAGGTTCTCGCGGCCGCTGAGGTCGCGGTAGAGCAGCGGCTCGTGCCCGAGGTAACCGATCCGCCCCCGCAGCTTCCACGCCTCCCCTGGCAGCGCGCAGCCGAGCACCGTCACCTCGCCGCCGCTGGGTCGCAGCAGAGTCGCCAGGATCCGCAGCAGCGTCGTCTTGCCGGCCCCGTTGGGTCCAAGGACGATGAGCGACTCGCCCGCCGCCAGCTCGAAGCCGACGCCGTCGAGCGCCGGCCGGTCACCGTAGTCGCGTCGCAGCCCGGAGACCGCGATCGCGGGCCCGGCCTCCTCCATCAACGCCGCTTGCGCAGGGTGCGGCGCCCGACCTTCAGCAACGGACCCGCGCCTTCGCGCAGCGCCTTCGCGCGCACCTCGCCCTTGCCGTAGAGGATCTTCGCCGAGGCTTTCACGGCCTCGCCGAGGGTCTGGTCGTAGGGGTGCCACCAGAAGTCGCGGGTGAGGCCGGGCTCCCAGGCGTTCATCTTGATGTTGACGCACTCGTAGAAGCCGAATTTCGAGTGCGAGCGGCCGAGGCCGGAGTCCTTGACCCCGCCCCAGGCGCACTGGCAGGCGCCGTGGCTGAAGGAGTGGTCGTTGACCCAGACCATCCCCGACTCGATCCGGCGGGCGATGCGGGCGCCGCGCTGGCGGTCCTTGGTCCAGACCGAAGCGCCGAGGCCGAACTCGGAGTCGTTGGCGAGGTCGATCGCCTCCTGCTCGGTGTCGACGACGACGATCGGCAGCACCGGGCCGAAGATCTCCTCGCGCATGATCCGCATCTCGTGGGTGACGCCGGTGAGCACCGTGGGCGCAACGAACTTTCCCGACAGGCCCGGTACGTCGACCGCCCCGCCACAGCGCAGCGTCGCCCCTGAGGCGACCGAGTCCTCGATCAGGTCGCAGACGATCCCGTACTGCTCCTCGGAGGTCATCGGGCCGATCGCCGTGTTCCAGTCGAGCGGGTTGCCGAGCGCCAGCTTCTGCGCTTCGCGGACGACGCCCTCGACGAAACGGTCGGCGACGTCGCGCATCACATAGACGCGCTCGATCCCCGAGCAGGTCTGACCGGCGTTGGCGAAGCCGCCCCAGACGGCGCCGGAGACGGCGTTGTCGAGGTCGGCGTCGGCGCAGACGATCATCGGGTCCTTGCCGCCGAGCTCGAGGACGCTGCCCTTCAGGTCCGCCGCACACACCTCGCCGACCTTGCGGCCGACGTCGACCGAGCCGGTGAAGAAGACCTTGCCGACAGAGGAGCGGCAGAGCGCGTCGCCGATCCGGCCGCCGCCGTGGACGACCCGGATCAGGCCCTCGGGCAGCCCGCCCTTCTCGAAGACCTCGCGGATCTTCTCCCCGAGCAGCGGCGTCAGGGAGGCGGGCTTGAGGATGACGCCGTTGCCGGCCATCAGCGCGATCGCCACCTCGCCGAAGGGGATCGACCAGGGGTAGTTCCAGGGCGCGATCACTCCGACGACGCCGATCGGCTCGTAGGTGAAGCGGCCTTTCTTGGAGAGGGTGAAGGCCTGAGTCATCGGCACCTTCTCGTCAGCGAGGATCTTCGGCCCCGCCTTCGCGCACCAGTGCAGCGCGTCGACCGTCGGCAGCAGCTCCATCGTGTAGGCCTCGGTCAGCGGCTTGCCCTGCTCTTCGCTCAGCAGCTTCGCGACCTCGTCGACCTCGTCGAGCAGCGCGTCGGCGGCCCGCTTCATGTAGCTGGCCCGCGTCTTCGCCGGCAGCTCCGCCCAGGTCGGCTGGATCCGCGCCACGTCGTCGACCACGCCCTGCACTTCCTCGGGGACGATCGTCGGCACCGAGCCGATCAGCTCCCCGGTCGCCACGTTGAACGACTCCAGGGTCGAGGTGGACGGGGACGTCGGGACTGCCGTTGCGCTCTCCATATTCCGCGATTGTAGGCGGGTTGGGGGGAACCGGGAGAGGAGTTCGCCGGACAACAGCGGGGAGGGTCCGGCGAACCCCTCTCCCGATTCCCTTCACGCTCCGCCGTGGTGGCTGGGCAGATGCTTTGAACGGCGGCGGACGGAGCTTCGCGGGACAACGCCGACGATGTGCAGGAGCATCACGTGCATCAATACCCGGCAGGGAGAGAAAGCAGAAGCCGACGATCTGGATGGCGACGAAGACTCTGCTGCGCGGAGATCCCGTCGTGCGGATCTACCCTGATGGAAGCGAGCTGCTGATCGATCCCGACCCCAGCGGTGGCGCCCGCATCGAGACGCGGGATTCTTCGGGCAGGCCGATCGCCGCTTAGCCTTAACGGCGATAGTGGCCGATCAACTCTTCGATACGGACGACAGCGCCAGCTCCAAACCGCAGCAGGCGTCGCCCGACGCGCCGCTTGCCGTCCGCATGCGCCCGCGGTCTCTTGACGAGGTGATCGGGCAGGAGCACGTGCTGGGAGAGGGGTCGGCGCTGCGCGGCGCGATCGAGAGCGGCAAGCCGCACAGCGCGATCCTCTACGGGCCGCCGGGGGCGGGGAAGACGACGCTGGCGCGGATCGCGGCCGCGGGGGCGGACGGGGCATTCGAGGAGGAGTCGGCGGTGAACGCGGGCAAAGCGGAGATCCGGGGCGTGATCGAGCGGGCGCGGGAGCGGCGACGGGCGAATGGGCGGCCGACGATCCTCTTCCTCGACGAGATCCACCGCTTCAACAAGGCCCAGCAGGACGCGCTGCTGCCGGCGGTCGAGGACGGGACGCTGACTTTGATCGGGGCGACGACCGAGAACCCCTACTTCGAGGTCAACTCGGCGCTGCTCTCCCGGGTCCAGATCTACGAGCTGCGACCGCTGCAGCCGGACCAGGTGGAAGAGCTGTTGCGGCGAGCGCTGAGCGAGCCCGAGCGGGGGATCGCCGAGCCGCCCGAGGTGACCGACGAGGCGCTGGAGATGTTGGCGCAGCGCAGCGGCGGCGACGCGCGAGTCGCGCTCGGCGCGCTGGAGCGGGCGGCCGAGCGCGCAGCCGAGATCGGCCACAGCGGCGTGGGGTCAAAACCGGCCGTGGTCGACGTCGCCGCGGTCGAGGACGCGCTGCAGCGCAAGGCGATCGACTACGACCGCCAGGGCGACCGTCACTACGACTTCGTCTCGGCCTGGATCAAGGCGACCCGCGGCTCCGACGTCGACGCCTCGCTCTACTACCTCGCGGTGATGCTGGAGGGCGGCGAGGACCCCCGCTTCATCGCCCGCCGGATGGTCATCCTCGCCTCCGAGGACGTCGGCAACGCCGACCCGCAGGCGCTGCTCGTCGCCGACGCCGCCGCTCGCGCGGTCGACCGCGTCGGTCTCCCTGAGTGCGCGCTCAACCTCGCCCAGGCCGCCGTCTACCTGGCGCTTGCCCCGAAGTCCAATGCCTCCTACAAAGGTCTCTCCGCGGCCCGCGCCGAGGTTCGCGCCAACGGCGCCAAGACGCCGCCGGACTACCTGCGCGACGCGCACTACCCGGGCGCGTCGAAGCTCGGTCGCGGCGAGGGCTACCGCTACGCCCACGACGAGCCCGACGCGGTCAGCGGCCAGCCGCTGCTGCCCGCCGAGCTGCGCGGCCGCCGCTTCTACGAGCCCACCGATCGGGGCTTCGAGATCGAGCTCGGCGAGCGGCTGGCGGCGTTGAGGAAAAAATTAGACAACTCGTAAAGTTGCCGCGCAACTTCTGGTCCCCGCGGGGTTCTTAGGGTCGGCTCACCGAGCTAGTAGCCAGGGAGAGCCGACCACCCGGCCGGAGGCCAGGACTGGGGGCCCCGGCCGGGGTCGTCAACAAGGGGGGACGAGGGCGTCGAGTGGACTGGGCTCGACGCCCTCTCAGCTATCTTGGATCGATGGCTGGCGAGAAGCCCGGGAAGCTCCGCCTCGGCGGCATGGCCCTGCGGAACGGGCTGCTGATCCACGGCCCGACCCATTGGGCGGCGGCGGTGCGCGACGGCGAGGGCGCGATCGAAGTCGCCGCCGAGCGCAAGCCCGAGCTGGCGCCGGGGCTGGTGGCCAAGCTGCCCGGCCTGCGCGGCCCGATCAAACTCGCCGAGGCGATGCTGGTGCTGCCGCTGGCGCGGCGGCGGCTGCCGGCGGCGCGGCTGCCCTTCGAGGACCCGCGGGTGCTGGCCGCCGTCGCGGCGACGTTGGCGACCACTTCGCTGCTGCGCAAGCGGGCGCCGGCGGGCGCCCTGCGCGAGGGGATCGTGCAGGCGATCGGCGCCGTCCCCGCCCTCGTCGCCCTCGGCGATCGCGACCTCGCCGCTTATCACGGCGCCGAGCACAAGACGATCGCCGCTTACGAACGGGGCCGCGTGGACGAGGTCGCCGCGGTGCCGAAAGAGCACGATCGCTGCGGCTCCAACCTGATCGTCCCGATGATGCTGATGTCGGCAGGCGGCACCCTCCTGCTCGAGCGGATGGTCGAGCAGCCGAGCGCGGCGGCCCGGGCCGGGGTCGGTCTCGGCGGCGCCTCGCTGGCGGTCGAGATGTTCGCCTGGAGCGATCGCCACCACGGCGAGCCCTTGGCCGAGGCCTTCCACACCCCCGGCCGCGAGATCCAGCGCCTGATCGCGACCAAGGAGCCGACCCCCGAGCAGCTCGAGGTCGCGGTCGCGGCGCTGGAGGCGATCCTCCAGGCCGAGGCCGCATAGACTTCGCGCTCTTGTTCGGAAGGATCGACCACATCGGAGTCGCCGTCGAGGAGATCGACGGCGCGCTCGCCCTCTACGGCGAAAGCTTCGAGATGGAGCTGGCCCACCGCGAGACGGTCGAGTCACAGGGGGTCGAGGCGGTCCTGCTCGATGTCGGCGAGGGACACGTCGAGCTGCTGGCGCCGCTCGGCCCCGAAACGCCCGTCGGCAAGTACCTGGCCAAGAACGGCCCGGGCCTGCACCACGTCGCCTACGCGGTCGACGACATCGACGCGGCACTGGAGAGGGTCGCCGCCGCCGGGATCCAGCTGATCGACTCCGAGCCACGGGTCGGCATCCGCGACAGCCGCGTCGCCTTCCTCCATCCCCGCTCGACCGGCGGGGTGCTGACCGAGATCGTCGAACCCGCGGGAGGGCACTGATGGCTGATGCGCAACGAGTCGAGATCGGCTTCGAGGGCGGCCAGGTAATCTCCACCCGGGTCGGCGAAGGGGACCTGAAGGACCTGCGCGCCCGCCTCGAGCAGGGTGGCTGGCACGACCTCCACACCGAGGACGGGACGGTCGCCCTCTACCTCGGCAAGGTCCAGTTCCTCCGCGTCGAGTCCGGCGAGCACCGGGTCGGCTTCGGCTCCGGCGCCTAGGGCGATGCGCCCGCGGCGGCTGCTCGGCGCGGCTGCCGCGGCGACGCTGGCGGCGGCGCTCTGGTGGCGCAAGAACCCCTCGGCCTGTCCCTACGGGCAGCGCTTCTGGGTCGAAGCCCCGCACCCGATCATCACCCGCGAGCGGCTGCGCTCGGTCCTGCGACCCCAGCCGGGCGAGCGCCTGCTCGAGATCGGCGTCGGCACCGGCTACTACAGCCTCGACCTCGCCGAATGGGTGGCGCCGGAGGGGACGCTTGAGCTGTTCGACCTGCAGCAGGAGTTCCTCGACCACGTGATGCGGGCAGCGGGGGAGCGCCGCCTGACCAACCTCGTCCCGACCAAGGGCGACGCGACCCGGCTTCCCTTCGAGGACGCCTCGATCGACGCTGTCGTCCTCACCGCCGTGCTCGGGGAGATTCCCGACAGCGCCGCGGCGCTGCGCGAGATCCGCCGGGTCTTGAAGCCGCACGGCCGCCTCGTCGTCGGTGAGCTCTTCGGCGATCCTCACTTCACCACCCGCGCCAGCCTCGAGCGGATGGGGAGCGAGGCTGACCTCTCGCTCGCCGAGCGCTCCGGCAACTGGTTCGGGTACTTCGCCCGGCTAACGCCGCAGCAGTGAGCGCAGCCGCTCGGTCCGCAGCGCCGTCCGCGCCGCGTTGTCGCCGGGGCCACCATGGAGTCCGCCGCCCGGGTGGGCCGAGGAGGAGGCGAGGTAGAGGTCCTGGACCGGGGTCGTCGGCCGGCCAAGGCCGGGGAAGGACGGAAGATCGCCTGCTGGTAGAGCTGGGCGGTGCCGTCGTTGATCGCGCCGCCGACGAGGTTGCGGTTGGTAGTTGCGCAGGTCGGCGCGCACCCGCTCCGGAACCACCTCGGGCGGCAGCATCTTCAGGAACAGGGCCGGCGCCCCGCAGTCGGCGAGGACGGCGCGCCGCGTGGGGAAACGCCGTCCGTCGGCGGCGACCGCGGCGTCGGCCCGCCGGCCCCGCACCTCTATTCGTTCGATCGGGGTCTCGCAGATCACCTCGCCGCCGCGCTCGCGCAGCCGCCGCACCAGCGCCCGCGTGATTTTCCCGGCACCGGAATCGAGCCCGAGCTCGCGGTAGAAGGAGGCCAGCTTCTCGACCTCGTCGGTCTCCAGCACCAGCTCGCAGATTCCAGCAATGCGCACTTCTGGCGTGTTCCCGTTAGAGCGGGGAGTTCAAGCCTCCTGGGCGGCGCGGGCGATGTAGACGCCCTTGGTGTGGGCGGCCTCGTCCAGCGGCTGCTTCGGGATCGCGTCGTGATGGTGGCCGTAAACGGCGAGGCACTCGAGTCCGGCCCGCTCCATCGCCGCCCGGATCTCCGCCTCGGGGAAGTGGCGCTCGCGGTGGAGCTCGGGAGGGATCGCCGGGGCGTTCGACCCCGCGAGCGGGACGACTTCGAAGCTCGCTTCGGCGATCGTGCCCAGCGCCGCGTCGGGGTCGGTCAGCCCCTTCCAGATCAGCCGCCGGCCGTCGCGCTCGAGCACGACTTCTTCCGCGAAGAAATTGCGGTAGGCCTCCATCGTGTTGACATCGAACATCAGCAGCCCGCCGGGGCCGAGGTTGCGGCGCATCCCGATCAGCGCCTGCTCCAGTTCCTCGCCGCTGAGCAGGTAGTTGACCGCGTCGTCGAGGCAGAAGACGAGGTCGAACTCGCCGAACACCGGCAGCTTCCGCATGTCGGCTACCGAGAGTCGGACGCGGTCGCCGACCTTCTCGCGGGCGAGGGCGACCATCGCGGGAGAGATGTCGCATGCGGTCACCTCCCAGCCCTTCTCCAGCATCGGGATGAAGCTCTTCCCCGTCCCACAGGCGACGTCGAGGAGGCAATGCCCACGGATGCCGTGCTCTTCCAGTTTCGGGATCAGCTGCCCGAGCCAGAAGTCATAGTTGTGGTGGGCGGTGAACTCGTCGTAGACCGGCGCGATCGCCTCGTAGGCGACCTCGGCCCAGCGCGGCAGTTCTTCCCCTCGGTCCCCGGCCACGACAGAGAAGACCTGCGCAACTTCAGGACAGTTTCGCCCTCCAACCTGGCAATTTCATGCACCGCTTATGTAGGTTCGTTCAATCAACACTCCGGGAGAGCATCGTCGCGGGAACGACGACGGCTGGGAGTGGGGTGAGGCACAGAGGGTCTGTCTTCGAATGGCCTATCGCTACGCGAGCGATCCGGGCGAGGCCGAGGACATAGCTCAGGATGCCCTGCTCCGGGCCTGGCGTCGGCGCTCGACCCTGCGCGATCCCGACCGGCGCAACTACTGGCTGGCGACCATCGTCCGCAACGAGGCGTTCCGCCAGCACGCGCGGATGCGCCCCGACCTGACGGCGACGATCGAGTTCCGCGAGGGGGCGGAGGACGAGGCGGTGCTGGCGGCGGTCGAGCTCGCCGACCTGCACACGGCGCTCGAGGGGTTGAGCGAGCGCGATCGCCGGCTGCTGGAGATGAAATACGGGGAGGACCTGACCCAGGCGATGATCGCGGCCCGCCTCGGCATCCCCGAAGGAACCGTGAAGATCCGCCTCCACCGCGCCCGCAACAAGCTGCGGCTGCTGTACGCGGGGGCGAGCGCGCCGGGCTGAAGTTCGGACCGCTGTACAACGACCGCGCGGAGGCCGCTGGCGAAGATCCGTCTATGGAGACGGCAACCCGTCAGATCGTCGCCTTCGGTGGCGGCGGTTTCTCGATGGAGTCGGGAAACCCTCTGCTCGACGACTACGTGCTCGGGCTGACCGGGGCCGAGCGGCCGCGCGTCTGCTTCCTCCCCTCAGCCAGCGGCGATGCCGATCACTACATCGTCCGCTTCTACCGCGCCTTCTCGACCCACCGCTGCGAGCCCACCCACATCTCGCTCTTCCGCCGCGAGCAGGGGCCGAGCGACGTCCGCCGGCACCTCCTCTCGCAGGACCTGATCTACGTCGGCGGCGGCAGCGTCGTCAGCCTGCTCGGCGTCTGGCGGGCGCACGGGATCGACTCGATCCTGTGCGAGGCTTGGGAATCGGGGGTGATCCTCTGCGGCCTCTCGGCCGGTTCGCTCTGCTGGTTCGCCGAGGCGGTCAGCGGCTTCCACGGCGAGCCAAAACGGGTGCGAGGACTGGGACTTCTGCCCTTCAGCAACTGCGTCCATTACGAGCGCGGCTCCGGGCGCGGGGAGGCCTATCACCGCTTCCTCCGCGAAGGGATGCGCAGCGGCTACGCCGCCGAGGACGGCGCCGCCTTCCACTTCCGCGGCGAGGAATTGAGACGCGTTGTCTCCTCGCGACCCCAGGCACGCGGCTACCGTCTCGACGTCGCCGGCTCGCGGGTGGTGGAGATGCGGATCGCCACGACCTACCTCGGCGATCGCGAGGCCGAGCCGGAGGCGCCGCTGCCGGAGGCGCTCTCGGCCGCGCCCGCCCCCTGATGGCGGGCGGGCCCGGCTTGTCCACGGCTACTCCCGTGCGCCGCATCCTCGCCCTCGGCGGCCACGAGTTCAGCTCGCGGCCGGCGGACCGGGCCGTCTGCGAGCTGCTGCTGCGGCTCGCCGCCGAACGGGGTGGCGAGCGGCCGCGGATCTGCATCCTCCCGACCGCCAGCGGCGACACCTCCGAGCAGATCGCCAGCTTCTACGCGGCCTTCGGCGAGCGCTCCTGCGAGCCGTCTGACGTCGCCCTCTTCCGCCTCGGACGGCGACCCGTGGCGCTCCGCGACCACCTGCTCGACCAGGACCTGATCTACGTCGGCGGCGGCAGCATGGTCAACCTGCTGGCGGTCTGGGAGGCGCACGACATCGCCTCGATCCTCAGCCTCGCCTGGCGCCAGGGAATCGTCCTCGCCGGCCAGAGCGCCGGGGCGATGTGCTGGTTCGAGGCCGGGATCACCAAGTCCTCGGGAAAGCCGCTGGCCGCGCCCGGCCTCGGCCTTCTCCACGGCAGCCTCTGCGTCCATTACAACGACGAACCCGAGCGTCGCGCCGCCTATCTTGACGCGGTCGGCGAGGGGATGGCGGGCGGCTACGGCCTCGACGATTACGCCGGCCTGCTTTGGGAGGGCGACGGGTCCCCCGCCGCTCTCACGGCGCGGCGCGGTGCCCGCGCCTACCGGGTCGACAGCCGCGAAGGCGCGGTCGCCGAGTCACCCCTGCCGACGAGGTTTCTCCCCGCCCCCGCCCCCGCCGCCCTGCGCGAGGACATCGCCGAGTTTCGTCGCATCAAGACGATGCGGAAACGGGCCGGCTGGCTGACTTAACAATTTTTGTACCGAAGACGTACCCAAAGGGGTATGCTTCGCAACGAAGCGCGAGTGACTTCTTGTTCGTGCGAGAAGCTGGCGAACTGCGATATGCAGGACTTTGTTTATTCTGAGAAGTCGAATAAGGTTGTGGAAATGTCGGCGACGGGGAAGCTTCTTGAACGTTCGAGCCAAGCGGCAAATGATGCCCGTGCAATTTTGTCCGCGTCCGACTCAATCGCCCCGCTCACATCGCAGCGGATCGGAGCCTCGTGAACCGCGCCGGGGCAGCCGCGCTTTCCCTGCTCGCGGCGCCGCTGAACGTCCACCTCCTACAGGCGCTCGAAGACGGTCCGCTGCCGCTGATCGACCTGCGGCGGGCGGTGGGGTCGCCCCCCCAGAGCACGATGCGGGTGTACTCGCGAACATTGGTCGAGATCGGCACGCTGGAACGGCAGCGACAGCCGTCCTTTCCGGGAACCGTCGAATACGCGAGCACCGAGGCGGGGCAGGCGCTGCTGGGGACCGGCGCGATCCTCGAGCGCTGGTTGCAAGAAGCCCCCGCCGGCCCGATCACCCTAGGCACCACCGCCAGCAAGAGCGCGACCAAGGCGCTGGTCGAGGGCTGGTCGACGAACATCATCCGTGCGCTGGCGGCCAAACCGCTCTCCCTGACCGACCTCAACCGGCTGATCCCGCGGATCAGCTATCCCTCGCTGGAGCGGCGCCTGGGCGCCCTGCGACTCGCCGATCTGGTCGAACCGTACCCGGGCGAGGGCCGCGGCACGCCCTACCGGGCGACGCCGTGGCTGCGGCGGGCGATCGTCCCGCTCACCGCCGGAGCCTGGTGGGAGCGCCGCTACCTGGCGGATCCGCCTCAGATCGGGAGGCTCGACGTTGAGGCCGCCTTCCTCCTCGCGATTCCGCTGATCGAGCTGCCCGCCGACCTGAACGGCAAGTGCCGCCTCGCGGTTGAGATCCAGGGCGGCTCCTCGCCGGTGTTCGCAGGGGTCCTGATCTGCGTCGAGGAGGGCAAGGTGATCTCCTGCTCCTCGCGCCTCGAGGGCGAAGCCGAGGGCTGGGCCTCGGGCAGCGCCGGCAGCTGGATGCGGCGGATGAACGGGCAGGACGCGGACCTCGAAATCGGTGGCGACGGCGACCTCGTGCGGGAGATCGTCGAGGCGATCCGCAAGAGCGCGCTGGCCGTCAAATCGTAGTTCCGCGAAACCCCGGGTTACGCACGCGGGAAAGACATCCACGCTGTGGGCGTCCTTCTTTGTTCAGGAAAGCTTCCAGCGGAAGCCGAGTGGCTCGATCGCCGGCTCGAGCGGACTGGTGGGCAGCCCGGGCCGCGTTGCCTGCCGGGGATCGTTGTAGCCACCAGGGGCGACGTCGTTGGGGGTGTCGGGATGGAAGAGCGAGGCCAGGTACTGGATCTGCCCGCGGCCCTGGCCGAGCTCGGTCTGGCCACCGCCGTAGGCGCCGATCCCGCGCTCCTCGCAGTAGTCGTAGGCGGCGAAGAGGTTGCGAATCGGGCCGAAACGCGAGGGCTTGACGTTGACCACCCGCGGCGGCGACCACGGCATCGCCTCGATGTCGGCGACCGAGTGGATCGGCGCGTCCCAGGTCACCCGCTCCGACACCGGATTTAGAAGAGGTCTGGTCTCGGGCGTTACATCTGGGTCCTCGAGCCAGGCCTCGGGGAAGGTCTCGATCAGCTTCGCGTAGAGCTCGGGGTCGGTTTCGACGTCGACCGGCGTGCCTTTGTAGAACCCCTTGAGGTCGAGCGAGTCGACCGCGCCGGTCTCGGCCAGCGCCGCGATCAACTCGTCGTCCCAGTCGTTCGCGGGGTCAAGCTTGAAGCGAAGCGTCGGGTAGGCGGCGAGGCGTTCGCGCAGCGGCTCGATCGAGGAGCGCGCGCCCTCCTCCCAGCCCGCGAGCCGCATCGAGTTGACGAAGTTCACCGGCCGCGGCTCGCGCCCAAGCGCCTCGGCCAAGCTCGTCCCCGCCTGCCGCAGCGCCAAATCCAGCGCCGCCGACTCGAACGCCCAGCGCCGGTAGTCGACCGACACGTCTCCGCGCTCCGGTTCGCCGGCAGGAAAGAGATCGATCCCATCCAGCCGCTCCGAGAACTCGGCGAACGTGAAGCTGCCCGCCAGTCCCTCCGGAGGCCCATGGCTCTGCTGCCCGATGTGGTCCACCGCGTCGTAAACGACGTCCTCACCGATCCCCTCTTGGCCACCTCCGCGGAGCCTGACGATCGTCGTCAACCGTTCGAAAGACCCCATCGCGATCTCGAGCCCCTCGAACTCACACCCCTCGATAACAAGCGGCAGGCCCGAAATGGCATCGAAGCTGGACACGCCCCGCAGCGTAAAGGACCCGGGTGAGGGGGTCGCCGGGCCTTCCCCGCTGTTGCCCGCCGACCCCCTCACCCGGGTCCCTACACAGACACTCGAAGCGTCTTCAGCTCCCGATCCGACCCCCCGCGGACGTAGCCACCGTGCGCCAGGCTTTCCCGAATGAACTCCAGCGTCTCCTCGGTAAGCCGCTCTCCCGGCAGCACGTTCGGAATCCCCGGCGGATAGGCCGCCAGCCCCTCGGCCGCGATCCGCCCCGCGGCCGCCTCGAAGGGAACCACCTCCTGCGGCCCGAGGAATGCCTCTCGCGGAGTAAGCACCAGCTCGCCCCAGGGCGGCGCCGGAGCCAGCTTCTCGTCCGGCGCTCCCGGCGTCTCCTCCAGCTCCGCCACCGCCGTGCGCAGCCCCTCGACCAGCCGCTCGCCGCTCGCCTCGGCCTCCTCGCCGACCCCGAAGATCGCGACGACGACGTTGCCCGAGTAGAGCTCGAGGTCGATCTCGGCGACGTGGAAGGCCGTCTTCCAAAGGCGCTGGGCGCTGGAGCCGGTGCCGCGCACGTCGATTCCGAGCCGCAGCGGGTCCCACCCGGCGACCCCCGGCCGGCCCAGCATCCGCTCGTCGAGCACGTCGAGGCCGGGGATCTCGCGGATCCTCTCCCGCGTCTTCGCCAGTCCCGCCAGCGCCTCGCTCAGCATCTCCTCGCCGTGGACGTACATGTGGCGGCGGGCGGCGTCGAGGGACCCGGCGAGCAGGCCGCTGGGGCTGGTCGTCTCGACCAGGCTGACGCAGCGGTCGACCACCGCGCCGTCGATACGGCCGCCGCGGCCGAGGTGCAGCATCGCCGCCTGGGTCAAGGCGCCGATGATCTTGTGGGTCGAGGAGGTGACGAGGTCGGCGCCGGACTCCAGCGCGGCCGTCGGCAGATCGGGATGGAAGTGGAGGTGGGCGCCCCAGGCCTCGTCGACGACCAGCGGCACCCCGCGCGAGTGCGCGACCTCCGCCATCCCGGCGACGTCGGCGCAGGCGCCGAAGTAGGTGGGGGAGACGATCATCGCCGCCACCGCCTCCGGGGTTTCGTCCAGGGCCGCCGCCAGCGATTCCGGCGTCAACCCGTGGGCGATCCCCAGCTCGGGGTCGAGCTCGGGGGCGACAAAGGTGGGACGCATGCCGCTGAGGACCAAGCCGTCGATCACCGAGGAGTGGACGTTGCGCTGGACGACGACTCGGGTGCCGCCGTGGGCGAGCGCCATGCAGGCGGCGTGGTTTCCCTGCGAGGCGCCGTTGCCGAGGAACCAGGTGCGGCCGGCCCCCCAGGCCTCGGCGGCGAGCCGCTGCGCCTGCTGGAACGGCGTCGGTTCGGGGCCGACGTCGACCCCCTCGGTGACCGAAGGGATGTCGTTGCGGAGGCCCGGTTCGCCGACCAACTCCAGCAGCGCCGGGTCGGCGCCGATGCCGCCCTTGTGCCCCGGCACCTGGAACCGTCCCGGGTCGCGCTTGGCGTAGGCGAGCATCGCGTCGACGTAAGGAGTGGCGGCCTGACCGTCTCCTGGCATCGATCCGAGTCTACGGATCGGGCTCGGGGCGGCTGGACAAATTCGCGGCCGATCTTTGGACAGAGCCGAGCAGCCGCTTCCGCGAGAATCCTGGGATGAGGCACACGCGCCTTGGCTACTGGATCGAGGAGGCCGGTGAGGTGGAGCCGCGTCCCTCGCTGAGCGGGCGCCGCGAGGCGGACGTCCTCGTCGTCGGCGGCGGCTACAGCGGCATGTGGAGCGCCTGGTACGCGAAGCAGCTGGAGCCGCAGGCGCGGATCGTCCTGCTCGAGGCCGAACCGCTCTGCGGCCACGGGCCGAGTGGCCGCAACGGCGGCTTCTGCAACGCGATGTGGTTCTCGCTGGCCTCGATGCGGGCCCGCTGGGGCGACGCCGCGGCGCTGGCGGTGGCGCAGGCGGCCGAGCGGGCGGTGACCCGGATCGGCGCCTTCTGCGAGGAGCACGGTGTCGAGGCCTGGTTCCGGCCCGCCGCCTACGTGCAGGTCTCGACCGCGCCGGCGCACGACGGCGCCTGGGAGCGGGCGCTGCGCGCCTGCGCCGAGCTGGGGGTGCCGGAGATGCTGCAGCCGCTGAGCGCAGCCGAGGTGCAGGAGCGCTGCCAGTCCCCCGCCTTCCGCGCCGGCGCCGTCTCCCCCACCTCGGCGACGGTGCAGCCGGCGCGGCTGGCGCTGGGCCTGCGGGCGCAGCTGCTGACCGCCGGGGTGGATGTCTACGAGTCCTCGCCGGTTCGCTCGTTCCGCGAGAGCGGTGATGGCGTCGAAGCTGAGTCCAGCGGCGGCTCTGTTCGGGCCGGCCGCGCGGTGCTGGCGATCGGCAGCGCCGCCAAGGGCCGCCGCGGGCCGCTGCGCGGGCGTCTCACCGTCGCCTCCTCCCACATCGTCCTCACCGAGCCGGTCCCCGACGTGATCGAGCGGATCGGCTGGACCGACGGTGACTGCATCACCGACTCGCGCTCCCTGCTCCACTACTTCCGCACCACCCGCGACGGCCGCATCGCTTTCGGCTGGGGCGGCGGCCGCATCGCCTTCGGCGCCCGCACTCGCGGTCGCGCCGAGCTCGACGCGGCGGTGATCGCCGCCGCGGCCGCGCACCTCCATGACTACTTCCCCGACCTCCGCGGCCGCCGCATCACCCACGCCTGGGGCGGCCCGATCGACGCCTCCCCGACCCACCTGCCGGCGATCCGCACCCTGCCCGCCGGCCGCGCCTGGGTCGCCGCCGGCTACACCGGCAACGGCGTCGGCCCCAGCAACATGGTCGGCCGCACCCTGGCCTCATTGGCCCTGGGTCGCGACGACGAGCACACCGGCCTCGCCTTCGTAGACGCCAAGACCCCTCGGGTCCCCCCCGAGCCCTTCCACTGGCTAGGCGGCGAATCGATCCGCTACGCGATCGAGAAGAAAGAGGAAGCAGAGATGCAGGGCCGCCGCCCCGGCCGGGCCGCATCAGATATTGCGAAGGTCCCAGACCTGATCGGCTTCCACATCGGCAGATAGATCTCCGGGCCACCACCAACCGTCGTAGAAGGGGTGGGTACCCCCTCGAACGGGCGGATACTCAAAAAGCCGAGCTAATTAGCTCGGCTTTTGTCCGGGCGAGGGGGTACCCACCCCTCCCCAACCACTAAGTCGTCGCCGGAGCCCCAGCAGGCACCGCGATAGTCGCCTCCTGTTCAGGTCTAACCGAAGCCATCTTTTCGGCCCGGCGCTGCTGCCAAGTGGCGAAGCCCATTGCGGCGACCGTGAAGGAGAAGAGGATCATCGCGATCACGTTGACTTCGACCGGGATGCCGCGCTGGGCGGCGCCGAAGATGTAGAGCGGGAAGGTGACGGTCGTCCCGGAGTTGAAGTTGGAGATGACGAAGTCGTCGATCGAGAGCGCGAACGCCAGCATCGCGGCGCCGAAGATGCCGGGCATGATCAGCGGCAGGGTGACCAGGCGGAAGGTGTCGAACGAGCTCGCCCCCAGGTCCCGCGCCGCCTCCTCGAGGCTGCGGTCGAACCCGATCAGGCGCGAGCGGACGACGACGACGACGAAGCTGATGCAGAACATCACGTGGGCGATCAGCAGGGTTTCGAAGCCGAGCGAGAAGACGTTGAAGAGGAGGAAGAAGGAGAGCAGCGCCGCCCCCATCACCACCTCCGGCGTCGCCATCGGGATCACGATCAGGAAGTTCGCCGGACGCCGGCCGAAGAACTGGTGGCGGACCAGCGCCAGCGCCATCATCGTGCCGACGATCGTCGAGATCACCGTCGCCAGCACCGCCAATTTGAGACTGGTCACCAGCGCTTCGTTCAGTTCCGGCCGGCTGAAGGCGTGGGCCCAGTGTTCGAGGGTGAACCCGACCCAGGTGTAGTTGTAGCGGCCGGCCGGGTCGTTGAAGGAGAAGAGGAGGATGACCGCGATCGGCAGCAGCAGGTAGACGACGACCAGCGCTGCGACGATGTTGACCGCGTGCTCGCGCAGCCAGCGCCAGGCGCGGGAGAGGGCGCTCTCGCTCATCGCGCCGTCTCCTCGCCCATCAGCGCCTCCGACCCAGCGAAGCGGATGTAGACGACGACGGCGATCATGATCAGCGCCATCAGCACGAAGGAGAGCGCCGCCGCCGAGGGGTAGTCGGCCTGGCTCAGATAGAGGGACTGGATCACGTTGCCGATCATCCGGTTGCCGGCGCCGCCGAGGAACTGGGCGTTGACGTAGTCGCCGGCGGCGGGGATGAAGGTGAGCAGGGTCCCCGCGACGACGCCGGGCGCGGAGAGCGGCAGCGTCACCCGCAGGAAGCTCTGCGTGGCGGAGCTGTAGAGGTCCTTCGCCGCCTCGATCAGCCGCACGTCGATCCGCTCGAGGCTGGCGTAGATCGGCAGGATCATGAACGGCAGGAAGTTGTAGGTGAGCCCGGCGATCACAGCGCCGCTGGTGGCGAGGATGTGACCGCTGGGCACGAGCCCGATCGCGTGGAGGAATTCGGTGACGGGGCTTTCGTCGGAGAGGATCGTCTCCCAGGCGATCGTCCGGATCAGGTAGGTGGTGAAGAAGGGGGCGACCACCGCGAACAGCATCAGGTTGCGCCAGCGCCCCGCCTTGAAGGCGATCGCGTAGGCCAGCGGATAGGCGATGACCAGGGCCAGCAGCGTTGCCGCCCCCGCGTAGACGAAGGAGCGCACGAACTGAGTGTCGTATTCGGAGAGCGCTTCCTTGTAGTTGTCCCAGTGCCAGTTGAATTCGAGCGAGCCGACGAAGCCCGACTCCAGCGAGAGTTTCGCCATGTAGTAGAGCGGGACGACGAAGAAGACGAGGAGCCAGGCCGTCCCCGGTCCCAAGAGGAAGTAGGGGATGGCCCGGCGCCTCATCGGATCAGCCGTTCAGAACCGCGTCGAAGGCCTTGATCACCTTCTGTTCTTCTTCTTCGCTCTTGAACACCGGCGTCGCCGAGCAGTTCTTCGTGAACGAGGAGCTGGGGAAGATCAGCTGGTTCTTCGCCAGTTCCGGATCCTTCTTTTCGAATACCTTTTTGACGCCTTCGACCGGCGTCACGTAGTTGACGTATTCGGCGATGTTGGCCTGAACTTCGGGTTCGTAGACGAAGTTCATGAAGGCCTCGGCCGCGGTCGGGTTCGGCGCCCCGACCGG
>Ga0207661_10000145_pt1 | contig 45007 bp, 43 predicted proteins | sample KBSC713LmetaG_FD_184337 | JGI IMG/M metagenome (GOLD analysis project Ga0207661, IMG submission 184337) | Corn rhizosphere microbial communities from Kellogg Biological Station, Michigan, USA - KBS C7.1-3L metaG (SPAdes) (version 2) | ecosystem: Host-associated > Plants > Roots > Rhizosphere ...
CCAGGAGCCGACGAGCAACCAGCGCTTCGGGATCCTCTTCCACAACGTCCTCGAGCGCTTCCACAAGGAGCCGCCGGAGCACCCCGCCGAAGGGCTGGGGGCCCTCAATCGGCTCTTCGAGCAGGGCTGGCGGCGGACCGGTTTCGGCTCCAGCGACGACGAGCTGCAGTTCCGCGACCGGGCCCGGGAGGCGCTGCGCCTCTACTGGGAACGTGAGCGCGAGTCAGAGGGCGAACCGGTCTGGCTGGAGAAGAAGTTCGACTTCAAAGTCGGCGACCACCACGTCCGCGGCCGCGTCGACCGCGTCGACCGCCTCCCCGACGGCGACTACGAGCTGATCGACTACAAGACCGGCGAGCGCAAGAGCGAAGCGGACCTCGACGACGACCTGCAGCTGGCGCTCTACCGGATGGCCGCCCGCGAGGCCTGGGGAATCGAGGCCAGCACCGGCAGCTACTACTACGTCCTCGATGCCGAGAAGGTGCCGGCACCGACCCGTCCCGACGACGCCGAGCGGGTCGAGCGGACGGTCCTCCAGGTCGGCGAGGGCATCCTCTCCCAGGACTTCGAGCCCCGCCCCTCCCCCAGCGTCTGCAGCTGGTGCGACTACCGGCTGATCTGCCCGGCCGCGGAAGTGTGAACGCACTTCTTCCCGGTATGCGGGAACAAGTGCGTCGGGTCAGCTCTGGTCGTTGCCGCGCTGGCGGAGGAAGCGCTGGAACTCCCTCGCGAGGGTGTCGGCGTTGGGGAGGTCACCTTCCTCGTCGAGGAGGTCGACCTGTTCGGCCTCGATCCGGGAGACGAGTTCCTCGATCTCCGGGTTGGCGGCGACGGCGCGGCCGATCTGCTCCTCGTAGTCGGTCGTTTCCTCCTCCAGCTCGGAGGCCTCGACGGCGATCCCGGTCAAGCCCTCGAGCCGGCGCAGCAGGGCCAGCGCGGCCTTCGGGTTGGGGACGGCGGCGACGTAGTGGGGGACGGCGGCCCAGAGCGAGGCGGAGTCGATCCCGTTCTGGCGGCAGAGGTCGTGGACGACGCCGACGATCCCGGTCGGCCCCTCGTAGTTGGAGCGCTCGAGTTCCAGCTCCTCGACCAGCTCGGGGCTGGAGGCGAGGCCGGTGATCGGCACCGGCAGGGTGTGGGAGACCTCGGCTATCAGGGCGCCGAGGGTGATCACCATCTCCACGCCGAGGGCGTCGGCGACGGTCGCGATCGTCTCCGAGAAGGTGCGCCAGCGCAGGTTCGGCTCGGTGCCGTCGAGCAGGACCAGGTCGCGGTCGGCGTTGGGGACCTGGACGGCGAAGACGTTGTTCTCCGGCCACTCGATCCGCCGCGTCTGGCCTTCGTCCATCGTGATCGTCGGCCGGGTCGACTGGAAGTCGAAGTACTCCTCCGGATCGACCTGGGCGACCAGCTGGGCGTCAAGCGAGCCGGCGACCGCGGTCAGCGCCGTCGAGGCGGCCGCGGCGGCGTCGTTCCAGCCGCGAAAAGCGCAGACCATCACCGGCGAGCGCAGGTGGGGCAGGTCCCCTTCCCAGGTCAGCGAGTCCACGCTTCTGAGCGTAGACCATGCACCAGGCCCGCTCAGGAGGGCCAATCCCTCCCTAGGCGGTGCGGGCGCGGCGGACCAGCTGGGCGGCCATGAACAGGGCCAAGCCCGCGAAGGCGAGCTGCAGGGCGCGCTGGGAGACGTGGTTGGCGACGGTGACGCCGATCCAGACGCCGAGCGGCGAGAGGGCGCCGATGATCAGCGCCTCGCGGACGCGGACGTTGCCGTAGCCGTTCTGGCGGTAGGCGCCGACGATCGCCACGAGGACGATCATCAGCAGCGAGGTCGACTCGGCCTCGACCTGGCTGAGGCCGATGAAGATCGTCAGCGCCGGGACGAAGAGGACGCCGCCGCCGACCCCGACGAGGCCGCCGGTGAGGCCGCCGAAGACGCAGATGAGGACTGCGGCCGCCTCGCTCACGAGAGGATCAGCTCCACGGCGATCGCCACCAGCAGCGCGGCGAAGAGGTAGGAGACGGCGCGCTGGGGGATCCGCTGCTGGATCGCGGTGCCGAGGAGGACGCCGGCGATCGCCGGGATCGCCAGCAGCACACCGGTGAGGACGTGGACGTTGCCATAGATCCCGCCCTGGGCGATCGCCCCGAGCAGGCCGATGAGGACGATCGCGGCGAGGCTGGTGCCGGTCGCGAGGCGCTCGCCGTAGGCGAACCAGAAGATCAGCAGCGGCACGATCACGGTTCCGCCGCCGACCCCGAAGAGGCCGCTGAAGACGCCGGCCAGGGTCCCGATCGCCGCCAGCTTCCAGAGCGCGTGGTCCGGGGTCGCGGCGGCGGCTGGCATCCCGCGATACTAAGCCCGTGCCACACGACCCAGAGAGCGGGGGCGGCGACTGGGCGGCGCGCCTGGAGCCGCTGCGCCGGGAGCCCGGGCGGGCCGCGGTCCTCACCGACGTCGACGGGACCCTGGCGCCGATCGTCGAGCGGGCCGACGAGGCGGCGGTGCCGGCGGCGGCGTGCGAAGCCCTGGCGGCGCTGGCCGAGCGCTACGCGCTGGTCGGCTGCATCTCCGGGCGCCGGGCCGAGGAGGCGCGGCGGCTGGTCGGCCTCGACACCCTCGCCTACGCCGGCAACCACGGGCTGGAGCTGCTGCTGCCGGGGGAGACGACGCCGCGCCCGGATCCCTCCGTTGCCGGGCGCGAGAGCGAAGCGGCCGATTTCCTCACCACCGTCGCCGCCCGCCTGGAGGGGGTCGGGCTGCGGCGCGAGGACAAGGGGCCGATCCAGGCCCTGCACTGGCGCGGTGTCGAGGACGAGGCGGCGGCGCAGAGCTGCGCCCGCGAGATCGCCAACGAGGCGGGGCGGGCCGGGTTGGAACCGCGCTGGGGTCGCAAGGTGCTGGAGCTGCGGCCGGCCGGTGGCGGTGGCAAGGACGGGGCGGTGGCCTCGCTGCTGGCCGACGCCGGGCTCCACCGCGCCATCTACGCCGGCGACGACCGCACCGACCTCGACGCCTTCCGTCGCCTGCGCCAGCTGCAGGAGGAGGGGCGGCTGAGCGCCGCGGTCTGCGTCGGCGTCCTCTCGGCCGAGGCGCCGGCGGAGCTGGCCGAGGAGTCGGACGTCACCGTCGCCGGCCTCGACGGCTGGCTGGAGATCCTCGAGTGGCTGGCGGAGCCGGAGTGGCCTGGGGCCTGAGGCGATGACCTACACCGACCTGCTCCGCGCCAGCGTCTTCATGACCGCCGCCGAGGCGACCGTGCTCGGGGCGATCACCGCGATCGCCACCAACCGCGACGGCGAAACCACGATCGCCCTGGTCGCCGCCGGCTGGTGGCTGGCGGCGCTGGCGATCGGCGCCTACCTGGGCCGACCCCCCCGTGCCGCCGAGGACGTCCGCGGCGCCCTCGCCCGGGCCAAGACGGCGACCTCGCTGCCGGACCAGAGCCCGGCCCGGATCGCCTTCACCCGCCTCTGGCCGATCGCCTTCACCGCCATCGCCGCCGGCATCGCCGGGCTCTTCTTCCCCGGCGTCGCCGCCGTCGGCGCCGGCTACGCCCTGATCGTCTCCCTCGCCTGGCACACCCGCGAGGCCGCGGTGCTGGCGATCGAGCAGCGCGACGGCGTCAAGTTCTACGTCGTCCCGACCCCGGCGCTCAAACCGATCGAGCTGGTTCGGGCACCAGGGTTGCGAGTTTAGCTTTAAGTCCTATATATAGGATCTTATTGGATATAGTGTCCTATATATGAGACACAAACAGAAGAGTACTCCTCCTCAACTGAGGCGCGCGCTTCGCTCTCTCGGCGAGGATCTCACCGCTTGGCGCAAGCTGCGCGGCCTGACCCAGGCCCAGCTCGCTGACCGTAGCGACGTCGCTCGCACCACCCTCATCCGTCTCGAGGACGGCGACGGTGGCGTCAGCACCGAGAACCTCCTGCGCGTCCTTCGGGGGCTCGGAGTTCTCGACGAGCTGACCGCGGCCCTCGACCCCTACGAATCGGATGTCGGTCGCCTCCGCTCCGGGCAGCGGCTGCCGGAGCGAGTGAGGCCGCGGTCCCTGAGAGAAGGCTCCGATGAGTGACCGGCGGGTTGAGGTTTTCGTCGAGGTCGACGGCGACGACCTGCACGCCGGAGAACTGTGGTCCCATCGCCGCCGCAACCGGGAGTCGGCGACCTTCTCCTATGCCCCCAAATACCTGGAACACCCCGACGCCTTCGAGCTGGACCCCGCTCTACCCCTCCGGGACGGGTTGCAGCAGACCCCCACCGGCCTTGAGATCTTCGCTGCCTTCGGAGACTGCGCCCCCGACCGCTGGGGTCGCGTGCTGATCGGCCGGGCCGAGCGGCGGCGCGCCAAAGCGCAGGACCAGACCCGGCGCAGCATCGGCGAGATCGATTACCTGCTCGGCGCCCGCGACGACATGCGGCAGGGCGCGCTGCGCTTCCGGGATCCCCATACCGAGACTTTTCTCGCCCGGGAGGATGAGGGCATTCCCGCCCTCATCGGCCTGCCCCGCTTGCTGGCTTCCGCGGAACGGGTGGATAGAGAGGAAGAGGACGACGAGGACCTGCGCGCTCTGCTGAAGGGCGGCAGCTCCCTGGGCGGCGCCCGGCCGAAGGCACATGTGATCAACAAGAACGGACGAGCGGCCATTGCCAAGTTCCCGAAGCCGTCCAGCGACCGCTGGGAGGTGATCAGGTGGGAGGCGGTCGCCCTGGAGCTGGCGCGCCTCGCTGGCATCGAAGTTCCCGCTAGTCGCCTGATCGAGGTGAGCGGGCGCGGCGTCCTCATCGTCGACCGCTTCGACCGAGAGGGCGAACGGCGGCTCCCTTACGTCAGCGCGATGACCATGCTGGAAGCCACCGATGGCGACTCCGGCAGCTACCTCGAAATCGCTGAGGCGATCGAAACCCATTCGCCTGCCGCCACCGAGGACCTGAGCCGCCTCTGGCGCCGGATCGCTCTCTCGATCCTGATCACGAACACCGACGACCACCTTCGCAACCACGGTTTCCTGCGGACGTCCAGTGCGGGTTGGTCACTTTCGCCGGCCTTTGACTTGAACCCAGAGCCGGAGCTCGGTCCGCGCCACTTGAAGACCGCGATCGACTTCGATGAGACGGCAGCGAGTATCGAGGTCCTGCTCGGCGTTGCAGGGGAGTTCCGGCTGAACTCGAAGACGGCGCGAAACGCTTTGCGCAAGATCGGCCGGGCGACTTCGACCTGGCGCCAGGTTGCGAAGGCTCAAGGTCTGCAGTGTGCCGCGATCGAGGCAATGGCTCCCGCATTCGAACACGAGGAGTCGAAAGCGGTCGAAGCGCTCCCTGAGAATCCCTAGCTGCCGATCAGCTTCTTGAGCTGCGTCCAGCCGCGGGTGTTCGCTACGTCCTCGGCGGTCAGCCAGGCGCGGCGGGCGGTGGCGACCGCGTAGGCCATGTTGTCGAGGGTGTCGACGCCGTGGGCGTCGGTGTTGAGGACGATCTTGACGCCGGCCTCGACGGCGAGGCGGGCGTGGAGTTCGGAGAGGTCGCGACGGTTGGGGTTGCCGTTGATCTCGATCATCGTGCCGGTGCGGGCCGCCGCCTCGGCGACCGCCTCGACGTCGATGCCGTAGGGCTCGCGGCGGCCGATCAGCCGGCCGGTGAGGTGGCCGATGCAGTCGACGTTCGGGTTCTCGATCGCGGTGACGACGCGCTCGGTCATCTGCTTTTCGGAGACCGAGAAGGAGGTGTGGACGCTGGCGACGACCCAGTCGAGGGCGGCGACGAGGTCGTCCGGATAGTCGAGGGTGCCGTCGAGGCCGATGTTGATCTCCGAGCCGGAGAGGAGGCGGAAGCCCTTCTTCCCGAAGGCCTTGTTCCAGGCGCGCACCTCCTCGATCCGCTCCCAGAGGCGCTCGGGGGTGACGTGGTCGCCGAAGCCGTGGCTGGCGGAGTGGTCGGTGATCGCCAGATAGGCGTAGCCACGGTCGCGCGCCGCCTCGGCCATCTCCTCGAGGCTGTTGCGGCCGTCGGAGAGGGTGGTGTGGGAGTGGAGGTCCCCCTTGACGTCGCCGATCTCGACCAGGTCCGGCAGCTTGCCTTCGCGCGCCGCCTTCAGCTCGCCGCGGCCCTCGCGCAGCTCCGGCTCGACGTAGTCGTAGCCGAGGCGCTCGTAGACCTCGGCCTCGGTCGCGCACTTCTGGACCTCGCCGCTCTCGGTCTCGGTGATCCCGTGCTCGGAGACCGAGAGGCCGCGGGCAACGGCCTCTTCGCGCAGCTGCACGTTGTGGGCCTTGGAGCCGGTGAAGTGCTGCAGCAGGTTGCCGAAGTTGGCGGGCGGAACGATCCGCAGGTCGACCGAGATGCCGTTGTGGGTCTGGGCGTGGACCCCGTTGGCGGTGGGAGTGCCGGCGGCGGCGATCAGCGGGTGGGTGGCGAGGTGCTCGGCCAGCGCCTCGGGCTCCTCGGCGGTGGCGATCAGGTCGATGTCCTTGCAGGTCTCCCCCCAGCGGCGGACCGAGCCGGCGACCTCGACCCGGCTGGCGGCCGGGTGCTCGCGCAGCGCCTCGGCCAGCTCCTCGGCGATCGGCTTCACCTTCGAGAGCAGGAGGCGGCCGGGTCCCTCGCCGGGCTCGCCCAGGCGCTCGAGCGCCGCGAGGATGTTCTCCTCCGCCTTCGGGCCGAGGCCTTTGACGTCGCGGATCTTCTCTTCCTCGCCCGCGGCCTTGAGGTCCTCCATCGAGGAGATCTCCAGCTCCTCGAAGAGGCGGCGGGCGGTTTTCGGGCCGACGCCGGGGACGCGGGTGACCTCGATCAGGGTCGGCGGGAACTTCGCCTTCAGCTTCACCGCGGCCGGGATCTCGCCGGTCTCGATCAGCGCGTCGATCTTTTCCGCCAGCGTCATGCCAACCCCGGGGACCTTCGTCGCCTCCCCCCGGGCCGCCAACTCGGCGACCGAGACCGGGCTCTCGCGGATCGCCTTGGCGGCGGTGCTGTAGGCGAGCACCCGGTATTTGACCGCCCCGTCGAGCTCGTAGAGGATGCCCAGCTCTTCCAGCGCGGCGGCGATCTCGGCGTTCGTCACCTGCCAAGGAATACCATCGCGGGCCTTGTGGGTAGGGGAGGCAAACGCCTTTTTCCGACCTTGACCAGGGCCGCTATACTTTCTGAAGTATTGAGCTGAAGCGAAACCGCAACCGGGAGAACCGATCGTGACTGGCAAATTGACGGACGTAACCGACGCCACCTTCAAAGCTGACGTACTGGATGCCGAGGGCCCTGTCCTCGTCGACTTCTGGGCGCCCTGGTGCGGTCCGTGCCGCGTCGTCCACCCGGTCCTCGAGGAGATCGACGCCGAGCGCGACGACCTCAAGATCGTCTCGATCAACGTCGACGAGAACCAGCAGACGGCCGCCAACTACGAAGTCCTCTCGATCCCGACGATGATCCTCTTCAAGGACGGCGCGATCGCGAAGAAAGTCGTCGGGGCGATGCCGAAGCGGCGCCTCGAGGCCGAGCTGGAGCCGGCGCTCGCCTAACGGCGGCTGCGCCCGGCACCTCCTCTCCCATGCCGTTCGTTCACGTCCACTGGTACGAGGGCCGCTCCGACGAGCAGAAGGCGGAGATCGCCAGACGCATCGAAGAGGCCCTCGTCGAGGTGGCCGGCGTGTCGCCGGACCACTGCTGGGTGAAGTTCGACGACTCCTCCAAAGCCGACTTCATCATCGGCGAGAAGCCGAGCGAGTAGCAACTCCGAGGTTCGCCTCGCTATAGCGAGGCGAAGTCCGTAACCGCTACGCCCGGGTGACGGTGATGCTCAGGTCGCGGCCGTCGATCTTGGCGGCGGCGCCGTTGCTTTCCCCGTCGTAGGAGACGGACGTGGCTAGGACCTCGCCCGCGAGGTAGTCCTGGTGGGCCTGGGCGGCCTCCAAGAGGTCGGGGTCGCCGGTGAGAGTGAGGTCGATGCGGTCGGTGATCTCCAGGCCCGCCGCTTTGCGGGCGTTTTGGACGGCGTGGACGATCTCGCGGGCGAGGCCCTCGCGGCGGAGCTCGTCGTCGAGCTCGAGCTGGAGGGCGACGGCGTGGCCGGCCTCGGCCTCGACCTCGTAGCCCTCGAGGGGCTGGAGGGCGAGGGTGATGTCGTCGGGGCCGAGGGTGTGGTCGGTGCCGTCGACGGCGATCCCGATCTCGCCGCTTTCGGCGAGGACCTCGACGACGTGGGCGGCGTCGAGCGCCTCGACCGCGGCGGCGACCTGGGGCATGTTCTTGCCGAAGCGTGGGCCGAGGGCGCGGTAGTTGGGCTTGGCCGAGTAGCTGACAAGCTCGGAGGTGTCGGTGACGAAGTCGAGCTCCTTGACGTTGAGCTCGGAGGTGACGAGGTCGGCGCGGGCTTCGATCGCGGCGCGCTCGGCGTCGTTGGCGACGATCACGGCGCGGCGCAGCGGCTGGCGGACTTTCGCCTTCGCCTGGGCGCGGGCGGCGCGGCCGAGCTCGACGGTGAGGCGGACCGCCTCCATCCCCTGCTCGAGGTCGGGGTCGGCGAGAGCCTCGTCGACCTGCGGGAAGTCGCGCAGGTGGACCGAGGGCGCGGCGTCGGGGCCGGCGAGGTTGCGGTGGATCTCGTCGGCGAGGAAGGGGATGAACGGGGCCAGCATCGCCACCGTCTCCAGCAGGCAGTGGCGAAGGGTCGCGAAGGCGGCGCGGTCGCCTTCCCAGAAGCGGCGGCGGCTGAGCCGCACGTACCAGTTGGAGAGCTCCTCGACGTAGTCGGCGATCGCCCGGCCGGCGGCGGTGCAGTCGTAGTCGTCCATCCGCTCGCGCACGGTCGCGGTCGTCGCCTGCAGGCGCGAGAGCGCCCAGCGGTCGAGGTCGTTGCGTGGTTCCTTAGTCGTGCTATCCCCGACCAAGGAACCACGGAACTCCTCAGGAGTCAGGTTCTCCGCGTTCGCGTAGAGGACCCAGAAGGAGTAGGTGTTCCACAGCGTCAGCAGGAACTGGCGGACCGACTCGCCGACGGTGTCGACGCTGAAGCGGTAGCCGGCCCAGGGCTGCTGGGCGGTCAGGTAGTACCAGCGGAAGGCATCGGCGCCATGGGCGTCGAGGACGTCCCAGGGGTCGACGACGTTGCCGCGGCTCTTCGACATCTTCTGCCCCTCGGGGTCGAGGATGAGGCCGAGGCAGACGCAGTTCTTGTAGCTGGAGGTGTCGAAGAGCAGGGTCGACTCGGCGAGCAGGGTGTAGAACCAGCCGCGGGTCTGGTCCTGGGCCTCGCAGATGTAGTCGGCGGGGAAGCGCTCCTCGAACTCCTCTTTGCCCTCGAACGGGTAGTGGAACTGGGCAAACGGCATCGCGCCGCTGTCGTACCAGGTGTCGATTACTGAGACGACCCGCCGCATGATCCCCCCGCACTGCTCGCAGTCGAGGGTGACGCCGTCGATGTAGGGGCGGTGCAGGTCCTCGGGCACGGCCTCCCGCGCCCGCTCCTTCAGCTCCGCGACCGAGCCGGCGCAGAAGCGACCGTCGCAGCCCTCGCCGGTGCACTCCCAGATCGGCAGCGGCGTCCCCCAGTAGCGGTCGCGCGAGAGCGCCCAGTCGACGTTGTTCTCCAGCCATTTGCCGAAGCGGCCGTGCTTGATGTGCTCGGGGTGCCAGCCGATCTCCTCGTTGTTGGCGAGGAGTTGGTCGCGCGCCTGCGAGGTGGCGATGTACCAGCTCGACTTCGCGTAGTAGAGGAGCGGCGTGCCGCAGCGCCAGCAGTGCGGATAGGCGTGCTCGTAGACCTGCTCGCGGAAGAGCAGCCCGCGCTGCTCGAGGTCGGCGATCAGGGCGGCGGTCACCTCGGGGTCCTTGACGAACTTTTCCTCGAACCCCGTGACCCGCCCGTCGAATTTGCCGTCGAGGCCGACCGGGTTGTAGAGGGTGCCGGCGTCGGTCGGGTCGAAGATCCCGGCGTCGGCGGCGACCCGGTAGTCGTCTTCGCCGAAGGCGGGGGCGATGTGGACGAGCCCGGTGCCGTCGTCGGTGGTGACGAAGTCGCCGGCGAGGACCCGGAAGGCGTTGGCGGGACCGCCGTCCTCGAGGGCGAAGACAGGGCCGCGGTAGCTGCGGCCGATCAGGTCTGACCCGGGGAAGCGGTCGAGCACCTCCGCCCCCTCGCCCAGCACCTTCTCGACCAGTGGCTCGGCGAGGATCAGGGTTTCGTCCTCCAGCCGCGCCCGCACGTAGGTCACCTCCGGCGCCGCGGCTACCGCGACGGCAACGTTCCCCGGGAGAGTCCAAGGCGTCGTCGTCCAGACCAGCAGCGACTCGCCGCTCTCGCTCCCGTCCTCCCCCAGTAGCGGGAACCGCACATATATGGACGGGTCCTTGACGTCCTCGTATCCCAGCGCCACCTCGTGCGAGGACAGCGCCGTCCCGCAGCGCGGGCAGTAGGGGACGACCTTGTGGCCCTCGTAGAGGCGCCCTTTGTCCCAAAGCTGGCGCAGCGACCACCAGACCGACTCGATGTAGTCGTCTTCCAGGGTCACGTAGGGGTCGTCGAGGTCGATCCAGAAGCCGATCCGCTCGGTCAGCTTGTTCCAGTCCTCGACATACTCGAAGACCGAGGTGCGGCAGCGCTGGTTGAACTCGGCGATCCCGAACTCCTCGATCTCCTGCTTGGAGGAGATCCCCAGCTGCTTTTCGACCTCGAGCTCGACCGGGAGCCCGTGGCAGTCCCAGCCCGCCTTGCGCGGGACCCGGAACCCGCACATCGTCTTGTAGCGCGGGTACACGTCCTTGAAGACGCGGGCGAGGACGTGGTGGGAGCCAGGGCGCCCGTTGGCGGTCGGCGGCCCCTCGTAGAAGCTCCAGACCGGGGCGCCCTCGCGCTGGGCGAGCGAGCGCTCGAAGACCCCCTCCTCGCGCCAGCGCGCCAGCACCCGCTCCTCCAGCTCGGGAAAGGACTGCTTCGGGTCGACGGGCTCGAACGGGGACACAGGGATCAGGATTCTATGAGCGAGTAGGGTGCCGGGCTCGATGGAGCGCTACGACCTCAACGGCAAAGTCGCCCTCGTCACCGGCGCCGCCCGCGGCATCGGCTTCGAGACGGCGCGGCAGATGCATCTGCGCGGCGCCTTGGTGGCGGTGCTGGACCTGGATGCGGAGCAGGCGCGCGAGGCGGCGGAGCGGATCGGGCCGCGGACGATCGGGCTCGGCGGCGACGTCACCGACCAGAGCGCGCTGATGAACGCGGTCGCCGAGATCGTCGAACGGTTCGGCGGCCTCGACGTCGCGGTCGCCAACGCCGGCATCGCCCAGAAGCAGTTCGCGACCGTGCGCGGGATCTCCGGCGAGGAATGGGAGCGGGTCTTCGAGGTCGACCTGCTCGGCGTCTGGCGGACGGTGCGGGCGGCGCTGCCGCAGATCGTCGAGCGCAAGGGCCAGATGATCGTCGTCTCCTCCGTCTACGCCTTCGCCAACGGCTTCGGCAACAGCCCCTACGCAGTGGCCAAGGCCGGGGTCGAGTCGCTCGGCCGGGCGCTGCGGGCGGAGCTGCGACCGCACGGCGCCAGCGCCAGCGTCGCCTACTTCGGCTGGGTCGACACGAAACTGGTCCAGGACGCGTTCTCCCAGGAGACCTCGCCGCGGGTGCGGGAACTGAGCCCGGAGTGGCTGCTGAAACGGATCACGCCCGAAGAGGCCGGCGCCGGCCTGGTGCGCGGGATCGAGGAACGGGCGCCGCGGATCTTCGTCCCCAAGTGGTGGCGCTACGTCTCGGCGCTGCGCGGGTTGCTCAACCCCCTGCTCGACAAGCGGATGGAGACCGAACCGAAATTCGCCGCCTTGGTCCGCGACATCGACGCCGAAACGGTCGACGCGGTTAAAGCGCGGACCGAGGGACAGAACGCCTAGGTCCGGACTTCCTCAACCTCAGCTTGGCTGGGTAGAGGTTGAGGAAGTCCGGGTGAGTCGCTCCAGGAGGACGAGGGGCGATTCGTAGGGCTGGCCGGTGGCGCGGGTCATGGCGATCTCGCAGGTGCGGTTGCTGGAGAGGTAGGCATCGAAGGAGCGACCGGACAGCTCTTCGGCCTGCGGGCGCGTGGCGGAGGCAGTCAGCTCGGGGTGGGTGATCCCGCGATCGCCGGCGAAGGCGCAGCAGGTGGCGGAGGGGGCGACGTAGACGTCGTCGGCGAGGGCGGCGCTGAGGGTGCGAAGCGGATGGGCGAGCCCGAGGCGGCGGGTCGCGCAGGTCGGGTGGACGGTGGCGGAAGCGACCTTCTCGTCGATCTCCAGGTTCGGCAGCAGCCGCAACGCCCAAGCCACGGAATCGACGATCTCGATCTTCCCGAGCCGCTCCGCGTTCTCCTCCGTCAGCACCCCATCGGCGGGGTCGGCAATCGCCCCCGTGCAGGAAGCCGCATCGATAACCACCGGCAACCCCCCTTCCCCACTCCACCCCCAAAGCCGCTCCACCATCTCATTCGCTTTGTGCCGATGAGCGGCGTCGAACCCTTTCGAGCTCCAAGGCAACCCGCAGCAACTCCCCGCCACGTCCCCCGGCACCCAAACCGGCGCCCCAGCCCGCTCAGAAACCGTCACCAGCGCCTCGACAACCGACCGCCGACGGGACGATTTCCCTCCATATAGGGGTACTTTCGTCCCGTCGGCGGGGGAGGCGGAAGAGGGACCGAAGATGCGGTTGGTGCAGCTGGGGACGTAGACCGCCGCTGCGCCATCAGGAGGAGTGGGTGAGCCTTCCCGGGCCCTCCCCGCTGTTGCCCGGGAAGGCTCACCCACTCCTCCCCCACGCGCCGGGCCAGGCAACCCTTTTCCGCGCCTAGTCCGCCTCACCAGCGGCCCGCCGACCCGCAGCGCCGCCCGCGACGCCTTCTCGACCGCCCCCCACCGCTTCGCCGCCCCCAGCGCCGCCCTTTCCGCCCGCTCCCCGTACTGCGCCACCCGCAGCTCCTTGACCATCCGCCCGGTATCGATCCCCAGCGGGCAGGCGAGCTGGCAGGAGCCGTCGGTCGCGCAGGTCTCGATCGCGTCGTAGTCGTACTCGGCCAGCAGCGCCCGCTGGACCGGCGAGCCCTCGGGCTGGCGGGCCATCTCGCGGCGCAGGACGATCCGCTGGCGCGGGGTCGTCGTCAGGTTGCGGCTGGGACAGACCGGCTCGCAGAAGCCGCACTCGACGCAGGTGGTCGCCCCGCCCCAGTCCTCGATCGCCGGCGTCGTTTTCAGGTCCCGCAGGTGGACGCCGGGGTCGCAGCTGAGGAGGACGTTCGGTGAGAGGACGCCCTCGGGGTCGGCGAGCCGCTTCAGCCGCCACATCAGCTCGGTCGCCTTCTCCCCCCACTCGCGCTCGACGTAGGGCGCCATGTTGACCCCGGTCCCGTGCTCGGCCTTCAGCGAGCCGTCGTACTTGCCGACGATCAGCTCGACCAGGCCGCCCATGAAGGCCTCGTAGCGCTCGAGGTCCTCCTGCTTGGCGAAGTCGGGGGTCAGCATGAAATGCAGGTTCCCGGCCGAGGCGTGGCCGGCGACCCCGGGGAGGAAGCCGTGCTCGCCGAGCAGCGCCTGCAGGTCTTTCGCGCCTTCGGCGATCCGCGCCGGCGGCACGCAGACGTCCTCGACGATCAGCGCCGTCCCCTCCGGCCGCACCCGGCCGATCAGCCCGTGCAGGCCCTCGCGGACCCGCCAGGCGAGCTCGATCGCCTCCGGCTCGCGGGTGAACTCGAGCGGCCGGATCGTCTCGTGCGAGCCCAGGATCGCTTCGGCCCGGAGGACCTGAGCGGCGAGATCGCCCTCGTCGGTGCCGCCGAACTCGACCAAGAGGACCGCCGACTCGGGCGGCAGCTCTTTCCACTCCTGCGGCGCCCCGACCATGTTCCAGGCGGCGGTGATCAGCGCCGGGGCGACCATCAGCTCGACTGCGGTGGCGCCGGAGGCGACGAGGTCCTGGACCGGCGCGACCGCCTCGTCGATTCCGGGGAAGTGGACCCAGGCGGTGGTCGTCACCGGCGGCTGCGGCACGGTCTCGAAGACGACCTCGGCGATGAAGGCCAGCGTCCCCTCCGAGCCGACCAGGAGGCGGCGGAAGATCTCCAGCGGCTCATCGGCGTCGAGGAAGGCGCAGAGGCGGTAGCCGGTCGTGTTCTTGATCTCGAACTTGCGGCGAATCCGCTCCGCCAGCTCGGCGTCGGCGCGGATCTCGTCGCGGATCGCCTCCAGGCCGGCGACCAGCTCCGGCTCGGCGGCGGCGAAGCGCTCGGCCGCGCCCGGCGCGCCCGTGTCGATCACGGTGCCGGAGGGAACGACGAAGGTCAGCTCGCGCACCGTCGAGTAGGAGTCCTTGGTGACGCCGCAGCGCATCCCGCCGGAGTTGTTGGCGACGACGCCGCCGACGGTGCAGACGTCGGTACTGGCCGGGTCGGGGCCGAGCTTGCGGCCGTGCGGGGCGAGGACGCGGTTGGCGTGGCCGAGGATCGTCCCCGGCTTGACCCGGGCGCGGGCACCGTCCTCCTCGACCCGGACCCCGCCCCAGTGCTTGCGGACGTCGACGAGGATGCCGTCGCTCTGGCCCTGACCGTTGAGGCTGGTGCCGCTGGCGCGGAAGGTGACCGGGATCCCCCGCTCGCGGCCGAACCGCAGGACCTTGGCGACGTCGCCGGCGTCGCGCGCCTCGACCACCGCCCGCGGGAAGCGCCGGTAGGGGCTGGCGTCGGAGGCGTAGGCGACGAGGTCGCTGACGCGGTGGAGGACCCGATCGGCCCCGAGCAGCCCCTCGAGATCGCGCCGCAGTCCCGTCTCGACCCCGCCCGCGAGCGCGTCCGGCGCCCGGTCGGGGACCGGCTGGCTCGGCGGCGGCGGGACCGCTGACTTGTGGTTCCTGAGTCGTCCTATAGCCGACAAAGGAACCACAACTCCTAGAAAAGCGACATACCCGGTGCGACCGGGACTTCGACCAGCTCCGGCGCCGAGGAGGCGAGGGCGCTGCTGAGCGCGCCGGCGACCTCGTCGCGGCTCTTCGCCCGGTGGGCCTTCACTCCGTAGCCCTCGGCGACGGCGGCGACGTCGAGCTTCGGCAGGTCGAGGCCGGGCGCCTGGTTGACCTGCTCGACTTCGGCGAACCACTTGAGGATCGCGTACTCCTGGTTCTGGAGGACGAGGAAGGTGACCGGGGCCTGGTAGGCGACGGCGCTCCAGAAGGCGGTGATCGCGTACTGGGCCGAGCCCTCGCCGAGCACGCAGACGACCGGGCGGTCGGGCTGGGCCAGCTGCACCCCGACCGAGGCGGCGAGGCCGAAGCCGAGGCCGCCGCCGGCGCTGAAGTAGTAGCTGCCGGGACGGGAGATGCGGAGCTGGTTGCGCAGCGCCAGGGTGCTGGAGGGAGACTCGAGGACGACAATCGCGTCCTCGGGCATCACCTCGGCCAGGGCGCTGTGGACGGTCGAGGCGTTCAGCGGATCCTCGGCGGGGATTTCTCCCGGACCCGGGTTCGGCTCCGGCGCCGGCCGCGAGGACTCCGGCACCGCGTCCAGCAGCGCCGAGAGGGTGAGGCCGACGTCGGCGACGATCGCGTCGCCCATCGGCGCCCGCACCGCCTCGTCGTGGTCGCTGGTGATCGCCACCAGCTGCGCTCCCTCGGGCAGCAGCGGCCCCGGGATGTGCGGGTAGTAGGGGAAGACCGAGCTGCCGACGACGAGGATCAGGTCGTGGCCCTCGAGCGTCTGCCCGACCGGCCCGATCGCCGGCGGCAGGACGCCGCGGAAGTTGGGGTGGTTCTCGGGGAAGCCGAGGCGGACGCCCCCGGTCGCCGGCGAGGCCCAGACCGGCAGGCGCTGGCGCTCGGCGAGGGCGACGGCGGTGTCCCAGGCGCCGGCGGTGTCGATGTCTGGGCCGGCGACGAGGACCGGGTTGGCGGCGCTGTCGAGGCGCTCGGCCAGCGCGCGGATCGCCTCGGGGTCGGCGACGGAGCGGCCGTCGACCTGGCGTTCGATCGCCGCGGCGGCGTCGGCCTCGTCGACCTCGGCGTACCAGTCGTCCATCGGCAGCGAGACGAAGACCGGCCCCCGCGGCGCCAGCCCCGCCAGGTGCGCCCCGTGGCCGAGCGCCAGCGGCACGTCCTCGGCCCGCGGCGGCTCGAAGGACCACTTGACGAGCGGGTGGGGCATCCGGGTCGCGTCGCGGTTGGTCAGGTTCGCCTGCAGCGTGATCTGCGCCCGCGCCTGCTGGCCGGCGGTGATCAGCAGCGGCGAGTGGTTGGCCTGGGCGTTGAAGATCGCCCCCATCGCGTTGCCGACCCCCGGCGCGGTGTGGAGGTTGACCACGGTGACGTGGCCCGAGGCCTGGGCGTAGCCGTCGGCCATCCCGACCACGACCGCCTCCTGCAGGCCCAGCACGTAGCGGAAGTCGCTCGGGTAGTCGGCCAGCATCGGCAGCTCGGTCGAGCCCGGGTTGCCGAACATCGTCGTCATCCCGTGGGCGCGGAAGAGGTCGAAGGCGGCTTCGCGGACCGTCGGCACGAATCGAACCCTATCCCGCCGGGTTGCAACTACCTCATGCCGGTGAGGATTCCCCAGCAGGATTCAAGGCCCGGGCGTCGTAGGGCCGATAAGGCTGGGGTGAGCCACCGCCTCCGCGCCCACCCCTGGACCCGGATCCTCGCCGTCTTCGCCGCCTCGCTGGCGCCGCTGCTGGCGATCTGCGCCTACGCGGAAGCGGCGCCGCTCCCGACCAGGATCGTCTACACCCCCGGCAAGATCGTCCCGATCCCGGCCTCGATCCCCCACGCCGAAGGCGACATGGTCGACCAGCGGATCATCCCCAGCCTGCGCTGGATCGCCAAGCGCTACCCGATCTACATCACCGACGGCTACTCCGGCCCGCTGCCGAACGGCGAACACGTCGGCTGCGACGGCTGTCACGTCAAAGGCTCCGATCACTACAACGGCCTCGCCGTCGACATCGTCCCCGCCAACCCCAGCTCCACCTGCGACGCCCACTGGACCGCGATCACCCGCCTCGCCGAATGGGCCGAGCCGGTCCAGGAACAGCCGCGCCCGCCCTTCCGCTGGGTCGGCTACGACGGCGACGCCGGCCACGGCTGCGGCAACCACCTCCACCTCTCCTGGAACCACGCCAGCGCGCCGATGTTCCAGCTTGCCGAATGGGTCGAAGTGATGGCGGTCAACTTCTCCGGGGTCAAACCGGTCACGGCGCCGAAGAAACCCGCCCCCAAGAAGCCGCGCTCGGCCCCGCGCGCCCCGGCCGGTCCTCCCGGCGGCGTCTCGCAGAGCTCCACCGGCGGCATCTCCGCCCGCCTCGCCGACGACTAGAGCCCCCGAGCCAGATCAGGCCGGTCCATAGGATGCGGCGATGCGCCTCGCCGCCGCCCTGCTGACCGCCTTCCTCGTGCTGCTCGCCGGCTGCGGCAGCGCCGACGACTCGACGCCCCCGGCCTGCCTGGAAGGCGCCGCTGCCTACGAACGGGCGTTGAAAGCGGCGCCGGACGAAGTCCTGCTCGAAGACGAAACGCCGATCAGCGAATGCCTCACCCGCAACCAGAGCGGCGGCGACCTCAGCCGCGTCGGCGAAGCGATGATCGAGACCGCGACCAAGCTCAACGGCGAAGCGCGAGAAGACCCCGGCGGGGGCGCCGCACTCCAGCTCGGCTACCTGCTCGGCGCCGTCAAGCGTGGCAGCGAGGAGAGCGAAGGGATCCACACCGACCTCCTCCGCCGCCTCGTCGTCGCCGCCCGCTTCGCCCCCGGCAAGCAGCCGCTCCCACCCGCGTTCCAGCGTGAATATCGGACTGGATACTCTGCCGGGCAGAGCAACGGCTGAACTTAAGGAGACGCATGGCAGAGCAGTTGTGGGGCGGCGAGACGACTAAAGCTGTGGATAACTTCCCGGTCTCGGGCGAGCGGGTTCCGGTGCCGGTGGTGCGGTGGCTGGGCCGGATCAAGGGCGCGGCGGCAGAGGCCAACGGCGCCCTCGGCCAGCTCGATGGCGACCTCGCGGAGCGGATCGCCGCGGCCGGCAGGTCGATCGCCGAGGGCGAGCACGACGACCAGTTCCCGGTCGACGTCTTCCAGACCGGCTCCGGCACCTCCTCGAACATGAACGCCAACGAGGTGATCGCCAACCTCGCCGGCGAGGGCGCCCATCCCAACGACCACGTCAACATGGGCCAGTCCTCCAACGACGTCTTCCCCTCCGCCGTCCACCTGGCGGCGCTGGACGAGGTCACCCACGACCTGCTGCCGGCGATGGGCGGCCTCGAGGGCGCTCTCGCCGAGAAGGCGCAGGCGTTCGCCGACGTAGTCAAGGCCGGCCGCACCCACCTGATGGACGCGGTCCCGGTCACGCTCGGCCAGGAGTTCGGCGGCTACGCGGCGCAGGTCCGTCTCGGCGTTCAACGGGTCGAGGGGACGCTGCGCCGGGTCGGCCAGATCCCGCTCGGCGGCACCGCCACCGGCACCGGCCTCAACACCCACCCCGAGTTCGCCGCCAAGGTGAGGGAACGGCTCGCCGCCGACACCGGCCTGGAGATCTCCGGCCCGCTCGACGCCTTCGAGGCGCAGGGCAACCGCGACGCCCTGGTCGAGCTCTCGGGCGCGCTCAAGGTCTACGCCGTCTCGCTCAACAAGATCGCCAACGACCTGGCGCTGATGGGCTCCGGGCCGCGCGCCGGCCTTGCCGAGCTGCGCCTGCCGGAGCTGCAGAAGGGCTCCTCGATCATGCCCGGCAAGGTCAACCCGGTGATCCCGGAGGTGGTGATCCAGGTCGCCGCCCAGGTGATCGGCAACGACGCCGCGATCACCGTCGCCGGCAGCCAGGGCCAGTTCGAGCTCAACGTCCGCGTGCCGCTGATCGCCCGCAACCTGCTCGACTCGATCAAGCTGCTCGCCTCCGCCTCGCGCCTGCTGAACGAGAAATGCGTCGCCGGGCTAGAAGCGAACGAGGAGATGACCGAGCGCCACGCCGAGGCGACCCTGGCCACGGCCACCGCGCTCAACCCCCACATCGGCTACGACCGCGCCGCCGACATCGTCAAGGCCGCCGCGGAGTCGGGCCGCTCATTGCGCGAGGTCGCCCTCGAGCAGGGCGTCGAGGCCTCAGTCCTGGAGGAGGCCCTCGACCACCGCCGCATGGCCCGGCCACACGAGTAATCCCAATCTCCACCAAAGCGCTGGGCAAGGGGGAGTCGGGAGGGGTCTCCGGGGCACTCAACATCGAGCCATAGCGAGATGTGCCCAGGGGACCCCTCCCGACTCCCCCCTACCCCTGCAGCGTCACAAACCGCTCCTCCGTCAGCTCGTAGACGGCATAAGCCGGGCCCTCGCGGGTGTTGCCGGAGTCCTTGACGCCGCCGTAGGGCTGCTGGTCGGTGCGGAAGGTCGGCACCTCGTTGACGAGGACGCCGCCGAACTCGAGGGTGCGGCCGGCCTGGAGGCCGCGGCCGATGTCGCGGGTGAAGACGCCGGCCTGGAGGCCGAACTTGGAGTCGTTGGCGAGGCGGAGCGCCTCCTCGAAGTCGCCGAAGGTGTCGATCGTCGCCACCGGGCCGAAGATCTCCTCGCACCAGACCTTGGCCGCTTTCGGCGGCGCCTTCAGCAGGGTCGGGGCCAGGCAGCGGCCCTCGTCGACCAGCTCGCCGCCGGTCAGGAGCTCGGCCCCGCCCGAGACCGCCTCCTCGACCCACTTCTTCACCCGGTCGCGGTCGTCCGGCGTGATCAGCGGCCCGACGTCGGTGCCCTCGGCGAGGGGGTCGCCGACGGTCAGCTTCTCGACGTTGGCGACGAGCCGGGCGGTGAAGTCCTCGGCGACGGCCTCGTGGACGAGGATCCGCTGGATCGAGATGCAGCTCTGGCCGGCGTGGGAGAAGGCGTGGATCTGGGCTTTGTCGGCGGCCGTCTCCCAGTCGCCGTCCTCGTTGACGATCAGCGGCGCGTTGGAGCCGAGCTCCAGGTTCACCTTCTTATGCGGGACCTTGGAGCGGATGTCCCAGCCGACCGGCGCCGAGCCGGTGAAGGTGATCGCCCGGGTCAGCGGGTGCTCGACGATCTTGTTGCCGACCTTCGAGCCCGGGCCGGGGACGACCGAGAGCCAGTTCTCCGGCAGCCCCGCCTCGACCAGGATCTCGGCCAGCTTCAGGGCCGAGATCGGCGTCTGCCCGGCCGGCTTGAGGACGACCGCGTTGCCGGCGGCGATCGCCGGCCCGAGCTTGTGGGCGACGAGGTTGAGCGGGAAGTTGAAGGGGCTGATCGCGCCGACGACCCCGTAGGGGACGCGCAGGATCACGCCGAGCTTGCCGGCCCCGGCCGCGGCGGCGTCCATCGGCACCGTGCCGCCGGTCAGCTTCCGCGCCTCGACGGCGGAGAACTCGAGCGTGGAGACGCAGCGTTCGGCCTCGACCGTCGCCGTCTTGATCGGCTTGCCCGCCTCGGCGGCGATCGTCGCCGCCAGCTCGTCGCGGCGCTCGGCGACCAGCTCGGCCGCCCGCTCCAGCACTGCGGCGCGCTTGTACTGGGGGAAGTCGACCTCCTCGAAGGCCGCGTGGGCGGCCTCGATCGCCCGCTCGGCCAGCGCTTCGTCCCCCTGCGCGACCCGGCCGACGACGCTGCCGTCGTAGGGGCTCTTCACCTCGCTCCACTCGCCGGTCTCGGTCCACTCACCGGCGGCGAGGAGCTTGTGGTCGCTCGCCTCTACCGTCTGCGTCGCCATCGGTCCCTCCTCAAGATTGCGTGCACATCCAGGGTACGCCCCCGCTCAGGCAGGCCGCTACTCCGATCCGTTGAAGATGTTGGCTCAGAGATGTCCAAGGCTGTGAGAACGATCAGGTCACATCGTCCCCGCATACCGGGGACAACTCGGTTCGCACTTCTGTGCGGATTGCTGCTGACTCTCCTCTACCCGCTCCCTGCCCAGGCGAGCGTCAGCTGGGTCGTCCACGGGCGCGGCTTCGGCCACGGGGTCGGGATGAGCGCCTACGGCGCCTACGGCTACGCCGAGCACGGCAAGGGCTATCGCTTCATCCTCGGCCACTACTACACCGGCACCAGCCTCGGCACGGTGCAGAAGGCGCGGGTCGTCCGCGTCCTCCTCGACATCTCCCCCGGCGACGTCGGCTTCAGCGGCGCCACCAGCGCCTGCGGTGAGCGGCTCGACCCCCGCCGCAGCTACGAGGCCCACCGCAACGGCAGCACGGTGCGGCTGCGCAGCAGCGGCGGCAAGACGCTCGCCAACTGCGGGCACCGGCTGCGGGCGGCCGGTGCCGGCACGATCGCGATCGCCGGCCACGGCACCTACCGCGGGGCACTGGAGACGGTGCCGACCGAAAGCGAGGCCGGCTCGCTGAACGTCGTCAACGCGCTGGCGCTGGAGCAGTACGTGAAAGGAGTGATGCCGAACGAGGTGCCGCCCTCCTGGCCGATGGAGGAGCTGAAGGCGCAGGCGGTGGCGGTGCGCTCGATCGCCCTCACCGGCGACGTCGGGGGCAATGGCTTCGACCTCTACTCCGACACGCGCAGCCAGGTTTACGGAGGGCTCGAAAGCGAGTATGACCGCACCAACGCCGCGGTTGCCGCCACCCGTGGCGAGGTCGTCACCTACGGGGGCGAAGTCGCCCAGACCCTCTACTCGGCCTGCTCGGGCGGTCACACCGAGAGCGCCGTCAACGTCTTCGGCTCCCCCGTTCCCTACCTGATCGGCGTCCCCGACCCTTACGACTACTACTGCCCGCTGCACAAGTGGACGCTGAACTTCACCGGCCCGGAAATCAGCTCCCGCCTCGGCGCCTACCTGAAGGGGAAGCTGAAACAGGTGGTGATCACCAAGACCGGCGTCTCGCCGCGGATCGTCAGCGCGACCCTGGTCGGGACCGGCGGCAACTCGACCGTCACCGGCTCCGAGCTCTCCGCCGCGCTCGGCGGCTACGACACCTGGATGACCTTCCAGAAGGTCGTCAGCGGCGGCTGACCGCGGCGGGGCAAGGCGCTTTTCCGTCCTTCTGGTTCGGAAAGGCGCCTCGTCAGCCGTCGGGGTAGGGCTGCAGGGGGATGCCGTGATCCGTCTCCCGCATCCCCAGCTCGTAGGCGCCGCCACCGGGGAGGGTCAGCTCGCGTGGCGGCAGGCCTGGGCGTTCGACCGTCAGCTCGAGGTCGGCGACCGAGCAGTTGACGGTGTTGTGCTCGGGACCTCCGGGGTCGGCGTAGACCCAGCCGACGAAGTCCTTCTCGGGGGCGGAGACGCGGCCGTGGACGACGATGTCCTTGCCGGGGAGGGAGAAGCTGCAGACCGTCGGCTGCTCCTCGATCCGAGCCGAGCGGATCGCCCCAAGGCCGCCGAGCCGGTGCGCCTCGCCTTCGAGGACGAGCATCCCGGAGGGGATCCAGGGGCTGACCCGGGAGCCGAGGCGGACGCGGGCGGCGCCGGCGTCGAAGTAGGTGTCGGGAGCATCGGCGAAGCCGGTTCCCTCGAGCCAGACCCAGCGCTCGGCGTGCTCGGTCCCCCAGTTATGGCCGATCATCCCCGGCCAGCCGCTCAGCTCGTAAGAGTCGTCGTCGATCGTCAGCCGGCCTTCGAAGCGGGCGTCGGGGAACGGCGCCAGGAATTTCGTTTTCGGCAGCGGGGCCTTGTAGAGCCAGTCGGCCGGCAGGTACTTGCAGGGCTCGGCGTCGCCGGCAAAGGTGAACGACCAGGCGGCGCTGAGCGCCTCGGTGTCGACCGAGCCCTCGGCGCGGCCGGGGCCGATCTCCGCGTCGCCGACGCGGATCCACGAGCCCGCTGGGGTCGACAACTCCGCCGCCGGCACCGTCACCTTGGTCGCCCGCGGTCCGGCCGCCTCGCGGTCGAAGAGGCAGAACCAAATCGAGGCGTTGGGCTCGGCGCCGGGCCGCTTGTGGACCGTGTGGCGGATCCAAACCCCCTGCCCCCCATCCGGCCGGCAGGCCTTGACGTAGAAGCTCTCGTAGTGGCCGGCCTTGCCTGCGACCTGCGGAAACCGCGCCCGTTCCTCCATCCCCCAACTCTAAGCGGCGTGTCGCTTCATGCGTCCATACGGACGCAAGGCGACAGGTCAGTTGTCGTCGCCGCGCAACGGCGGCGGTTGCGGCGACTCGAACCCCAGCATCGCCACCGTCGCCGGAATCACCTCCTCGCCGGAGGCGGCTAGACGATCGCGGGCATCGTGGCGGATCTGGGTCAGCTCCGCGAAGGTCGCGGCAAGCCTGGCGATCACTTCCCCCCAAGCGCGCTCGTCGAGCTGCATCGGCATCCAGGTCAGGTGGCGGTCGGTGCGGGCGTCGAAGGTGTCCTCCTGGATCGCTCTGTCGGCCCGCGCGACCATCCCCTGCAGCGAGATCCGCGAGAGCCGGCGCCGGTCGCCGCGGGGCATCTCTTCGAATTCGCGGTCGTTGATGTAGACGCGGGCGAGGCCGCGGTAGACGTGCTCGATCGCGCCGCGCCGGGGGATCGATTCGATCACCTCCAGGCAGCCTTCCTTCTCCAGCTCGCGGAAGTGGTAGGAGGCAAGCGAGAGCGCCTGCTGGTAGCTGTTGTAGTGCTGCTTCGGGATCAGCCCTTCCTCGACGAACTGGCTGGGGCTGCGCGGACCTTCGTTGAGGACTTCGAGAATCCGCACCCGCAGCGGGTGCTTCAGCACCGTGCAGATCGTCTCGCTGGGGGTCTTCCCCGCTCGCCTCTTCCCCTCGTCCCCCTTCTCTGCCATCCCCAGGCCCTTTCGATTGATCGACTCCACGGCAGCGATCACCTTAGGGCATAAATGCTCGGACATAGCGGGAAAATGGCTAGCCAGAGCCCTTTACTGAGCCCGGTCGAAGTAATAGGAACCGATATGTCGCCGAGAAGGACGCTTCCGGCGCGGGAAGGGGGTGATGCGTATGCAGTTCAGCGGATGCGGCCACGCCTATCCCGCCACCTCGATTCACAAGGGTGGCTGAGGCCTGACAGTCACCGCCCCGATGCAGCACCGATCGGCGGGGCGGTCAGGCCTGCGCCGCGACGGCGGGGGGCGCTCAGACCTTGATCGTGATCACGTCGCCGTCCTGGACGAGGTAGTCGCGACCCTCGATCCGCAGTTGCCCCTTGTCACGGGCCGGCGCGTAGCCGCCGCAGGCGACCAGCTGCACCCAGCCGATCACCTCGGCTTTGACGAACGCTTCCATGATCTCCGTATGAATGGTTCCTGCCGCTTCCAGGGCGGTGGCGCCGCGGTGAAGCGGGCGGGCGACGGCCTCCTTGTCCTCGCCGGCGGTGAAGAAGGTGATCAGCTCCAGGAGGTCGTAGGCGGCTCGGACCAGGCGCGCCAGACCCGAGCCCTCGACCCCGTAGGACTCGCGCATCTCCTCCGCTTCGGCGGGGTCGAGCTCGGACAGCTCGGCCTCGATCCGGGCGCTGACCGCGACGACGCCGGCGCCGATCGCGTTGGCGTGGGAGACGACCGCTTCGGGCGGGGCGGCGTCGCCCTCGTCGACGTTGGCGACGTAGAGGATCGGCTTCGTGGTCAGCGCCTGCAGGTTCTGGACGGCGTGCGGCGCGCCTTCCGGGAGCGGGATCGAGCGCGCCGGACGGCCGGCGGCGAGCGCCTCATGCACCGCCTGCAGCCACTCGTGCTCGACCTGCGCTTCTTTGTCTCCCGACTTCGCCTGCTTGCCGACGCGGCCGAGCCGCCGCTCCACCTGGTCGTAGTCGGCGAGGACGAGCTCGGTCTCGATCGTCTCGATGTCGGCGAGCGGATCGACGCGGCCGTCGGGGTGCGGCACCCCGGACTCGGTGTGGCAGCGGACGACGTGGCAGATTGCGTCGGTCTCGCGGATCGAGGCGAGGAACTGGTTGCCGAGCCCCTCTCCTTCGGAAGCGCCTTTGACGAGGCCGGCGATGTCGTGGAAGTCGATTTTCGCCGGCACCAGCTCACTGCTCTTGACCGTCGCCGCGACCTGCTCCAGCCGCTCGTCCGGGACCTGGGCGACGGCGACGTTCGGCTCGATCGTCGTGAACGGGTAGTCGCCCATCTGGGCGCCGCCCTTGGTGAGGGCGTTGAAGAGGGTCGACTTGCCGGCGTTCGGCAGGCCGACGATCCCGACCTTCATCGGGCGCCTTCCCTCATGAGGGGAGCGGCACGATCAGGCCGAGGAGGAGGCCGAGGACGGCGCCGGCGAGGACGTCGGAGGGATAGTGCATGCCGAGGTAGGGGCGGCCGAGCGAGAGCGCGAAGGCGACGACGAAGGCGCCGGCCATCGCCGGGTCGACCCGGACCATTGCCGTCGCCACCGCGAAGGAGGAGGTGGCGTGGGCAGAGGGGAAGCTGAGCGAGCTGGGGGCGCCGCCGAGCGACGGCAGGCCCTCGAGCACCGGCCGCGGCCGCTTGACCAGCAGCTTGATCGCGTAGTTGAAGGCGATCGCGAGGGGCCCGAGCAGGGCGCAAACCAGCCACTGCTCCCAGCGGGAGCTGTCGATCGCGACCAGGACGAGACCGAGGATCACCCAGATCAGGCCGTTGTTGCCGAGCTTGCCGAGGGCGACGGCGGCGCCCTCGACGGCGGGCGTGTGGCCGTGGGTGCGCATCCAGCGCAGCAGCTTCAGGTCGAGGTCGTGCATGGCGCGGGACAATGCCATAAATGCAGCCCCGCACAGGCGGGGCCGCTCGTCAGAATCACGCCATGCCTCAGGTCCCAGGCTTCGCCCACACCCCCGGCAACCATTGCGGCTCGACCGCGCTGCGCAACCTGCTCGGCTTCCACGGGGTGCAGATCAGCGAGGAGATGGCGTTCGGGCTCGGCGCCGGCGCCGGCTTCTACTACCTGGCGCTCGACGACGGCTCGCCGACGCGCTGGTTCAACGGCCGCACGGCACGGCTGGAGGAGAGCTTCCGCGAGCTGACCGGGGCGGCGCTGGAGATGCGGACGTTCGCCGAGGAGGAGGGTGGCGCGGCCTGGGACGCCGCGCGGGCGACCGTCGACTCCGGCAACCCGGCGCTGCTCCTCACCGACATCTACTACCTCGACCACTACGGCAACTCGGCCCACTTCCCGGGACACGCGGTCGTCCTGGCGGGCTACGACGACGAGGTAGCCCAGCTCTCCGACACCGGCTTCGAGGAGCTGCAGACGACGCGGCTGGAGAACCTGGCGCGAGCCCGCCACAGCGGCCACCCCGCCTACCCCCTGGAAGGCCACATGTTCACCGTCGCCGAGGCGATTGACCGCGAGCAGCTGGAGGCGGCGGTGGCGCGGGCGATCGAGCGCGCGGTCAGGGAGATGCTGGAGCCGCCCTTCGGCGAGTTCGCCGGCGTGCCGGCACTGGAGCGGCTGGCAGCCGAGGCAGGCTCCTGGCCCGACGCGGTCGCGGACTGGCAGTGGTGCGCCCGCTTCGCCTACCAGGTGATCGAGCGCCGCGGCACCGGCGGCGGCTGCTTCCGGCTGATGTACTCGCGCTTCCTCGAGGAGGCCGGGCGCGAGGAGGCGCCCCTGGCGGCCGAGGCAGCGGCGAGGTGGACCGAGCTGGCGGAGGCGTTCAAAGCGGCGAGCGAAAGCGAGGAGCCGCTGCCCGAGCTGTGGGACGCGGTCGGGTCCGGAGCCGAGGGTGTCCTAGAGGCCGAGCGCCACCTCTGGACTTCTTTCCGATAGCCCTTCGGTTTGTCGATCCAAACCCGGGGTATTCGACCGTCATGACCATCGGAGCAGGCATCTTCCTCATCGCGGTTGGCGCGATCCTCAAGTTCGCGACCAACTTCCACATCCAGGGCATCTCCGTCGACACGATCGGCGTGATCCTGATGATCGCCGGAGCCGTCGGTCTCCTGATCGGCCTCTTCCAAGAAATCGTCTGGTCCCGCCGCCGCGTCCCCGGCGAAGTGGCCCCGCCCGCCGGCGTGGAAGAACGGCGCGAAGTCCGCGATCCGGCCCGCGAAGCGCCGCCGCGGTACTAGCCGCAGTCGAGCCCGGACATCTCCTCCGCCGACGCTGTGCCCTGCCGGCGGAACGCGTCCTCGCGCGCGCGACGATCGCCGGTCATGCGACCGATGAACTGGACGAGGGTTGATGTCCGCTCAGGTCCAGCGAGAGGAGATGGCTGCCCATGCTTCAATCGCGGCATCATGTGCCCGGATATCTCGTAGGGCATCGGCATAGGCACGTGGAAGAGCCGTACTGAAGTCCGTGAGGGAAACTCGCCCGACGAGCGATGCCTCGTGCAAGACGGCGCGGACGGTGGTGAGTACCCGCAAAATCACGGTGTGCTCCCGTTCCGCCCGCCAGACAACAGACGGGATGTCAAATTGCTCCAGGCCACCGGGAGGCAAGACAGCGAGGATTGCCAAAGACACGCCCGCGTCAACGCAGTCGCGGGCCAGAGTGTCGGCCGTAACCTCTCGCGTGGGTTGCTGCTTTACCTCCGAGCCGATCAAGAGCTTGCCATCAAGCTTGATCGGTACATCAATGCGGCGCGGGTCGTTTCGAGAGGGAAGTTCCGCTTCAAGGCCAGCCGCGCGAAATGCCGCGGCTAACAGGGCCATCCCCCGCGCGCCTCCTTCGGAGTCGGCAGAGGAGAATGCTTCGAGAACCTCAACGAGGTCCTCAAGTCGAGGAACGGTCCCAACGCGCAGCGGCACCTGCTCCGCTGCGGCCCCGTGGGCAACCTCACGGCGGACCCGGATGAAGGCGGCGAGTGCCTCGGCGGCTTCCTTCTCCGAGAGTTCGTTCAGATCGGCAAGCCAGCCAAGGATCACCTGGAAGAACGGCTTATGAGGAGGGGTTATCCGGTTGAGGGCAACATCCCAGCGCCTCGAGCTGATCCAGGTCGAGGCATTGATTGGGTCTCGGTCGCTGCTTGAGCCGATGTCGTATCCGTATCTCCGCCGCTCCTGCGCAAGTTGGGTCGCTGCTCGTCGCAGAGAGTAGGCCCCTTCGCTGCCCTCCTTCGACTGGATGACCATCGAGTTCACCCTCGCATCCGTTGCCTTCGCCAGTAGAGCCGCCCCAAAGGCGGCGACGAAAGCAACCGACGGGCTTTCCGCCAGCTGCTCTGAGCGTTGAAGCCAAACAGGGGGTAGCGGCTTGTCACTGGTAGCGAGGAGGTATGCCTCGTCCAGCACTGCGGCAAGTCGCTCGCTGTTGAGCGTTATAGCCAAATCGCGACCTAAACCAACGCGAGGATGTCATCAGGTCGGGCCACCGAGCCTGAGAAATCCGCCGCCTCCAGGGCCTGTCTAATCGAAACCCCGACTCGCTCTGCCAGTACAGGAGGCACGGCGTTGCCGACCTGCCTGTACATCGCCGCCAGCGGGCCGGTCCACTTCCAGCTCAGCGGGAAGCTTTGGAGCTGTGACGCCTCCTCGACCGTGATACGCCGCAGCCGCTTGGGCACCCTCTTATTGGGCTGCCTTCCTCGGCACAACCGAGCGTGGTAGCCGACCACCCATGGCTCTCCGCCGTGCTCTAGCTCGTCCTGATCCAGAATCGGAGTGGCGTTGCCGCCCATTGAAGCCGGAAGCGTCTTCGCGGGCCCATCGAGTCGCAGTGGCCTCCCGGAGCCATTGAACAGCAAGCTTCCCTGGTAAGGAGACGGCCGCATCACGGGCTTCGGGGCTGGCACCACCTTGGCCGTCGAGCCCATCGAGTTGCCAGATTCTCCGAAGGACGGAAGGTCCGCCAGGGCGTCGCGAACCGTCTGTGGGTTTCCCTTCGTCGTTGGGACAGGACAGAGAGGAGGCGCCCCTTGGATGCCGACAAGGAACATCCTTTGTCGTGCCTGAGGCACCCCGTAGTCAGCCGCGTTCAGAACCATTAGCTCGACCTGGTACTCAAGCTCCCGCGCTCGCTGCACCAGGGCGTCCTTGATTGCCTCCCAGCGCGGAGCCTTCGCGAGCGCACGCACGTTCTCCATGCAGAAAGCCCGTGGCTCAAGCTTCTCGACGACGTCGAGGAAGGTGTGGACGTGCTGCGAGCGAGGATCATCGGGGTCCATCCGCCCGATCACCGAAAACCCCTGGCATGGTGGGCCGCCAATGACGAGATCAGGGCGCAGCTCCTCTGGCGGTCCGTCCTGGGGGAGCTTGCCATGGACCACGTGCTCTCCCAGGTTTGCCTTATACGTGTTCACCGCATGGCGGTCGGAGTCGATCGCCCAAAGCAGCTCGAAGCCGGCCTTCGAGAAACCCAAATCGAGCCCTCCTGCTCCAGCGTAAAGAGAAACCGCCGTGTAATTCGAAGGTGGCACGCGTAGATTGTGGCCAGCCAACCGGATGTCGCTATCTGCTTCGCTTCCTACGGTGGTCCTCCCGTATCCGCAGCCGACCGACGCGGCGGTCAGCAAACGAATGCAACAAAATCGCCGCCGCGATAGCCGCCCCGAGATGGCGTTGAGGTCAGAGTTGCATCGTCGCGGTTTACGATTTCGCGTCGATCATCCAGTGCGAGCTGGCGGCCGGCTGGTCCGGCCCGACATCGTCTTCACCCGCGCCCGCATTTCCGTCTTCGTCGACGGCTGCTTCTGGCACTGCTGCCCTGAGCACGGAAGCAAGCCGAGGGCGAACACCGACTACTGGGGGCCGAAGCTAGCTCGCAACGTTGCTCGGGATCACGTTGTGGACGCGGCGCTGAACGACGCGGGATGGGTCGTCATTAGGGCATGGGAGCACGAGTTGGCGCCAGCTGTAGCTGACCGGGTGGAGCGGGTTTATCGGCAGGCGCTTCACGCGCTTGGTCGATCCAGATGCGGGTGACGGCTCAGAGCAATTCCTAGAGTCGCGCCCACAGACGTTGCCCTTCAAGCGCCAATGGCGAAGGCCGCTTGGCCCCCTCCGCAGGGAGTCGCAGCTTTCGGCCTTTCAGATCGGCGTATCCGGTGCTCGCCAAAGATGAATCCAGCAAACAGCGCATGGTTGAAGGATCAATCGCAAGCAGTCCGAGATCGAAGAGCGCGTGGATGTCGGTGCGAAGTAGAAGACCGTTCTCAATGTGATCCGAGGCAGGGCCGCTGTAGGGCGAGATATGAGCTGCATCGAGCACAGGAAGAACATCGGTGCCGGTCACCGCACAGTGACCCCTGTAAGCAGCAATGAGCTTTCGCCGAAAAGCCGCCTGCCCGCGTCGGCGCACGACGCTTTCCCGAACCTCCTCGCGCTCATCTTGCTCAGGGGGCTGCCAAGGGGCTTTCCCGGACTGACCTCCTCCCGAAAGAGCATGATCTTTGACAGGAGTCAGCAGGAAACTTCCTTCTTCCCAATCGATCACTCGGGCCAGGCCGATCACCGTGTAGACAGACGGCGTCTTCGATGCCTGCACCAATACCCCCACGGGAACAACATCCTTCATGCATTGCAAGAGGCCTTCGTTCGGATAGGAGGGAAAGGGAGCGTCAACCGTGGTCGGACCCTCTTGGTGATACCTGGCCGGTCCCGACCACCCTTCAGCGAGTTCGACAAGATCATCGTCGTAGCTCGATCCAATGCGCTGGGAGATGCTTAGCGCATAGGGACTTTCCGCCGGCTTATAGATGCCCTTGGCGGCGGTGGCGAGTCTCTGCCCATCCTCAAGCTCCAATGCATCCCAAGTCAGATCGACCTGTTCATGGCGCCTGAACCAGGTCAAAGCGCGCTGGTGGAGGTCTGGGAGGGAAGCCATGAGCGCACCGTATACGCAGCAAAGATCCCAGTCGATGCAGCGAGGAGCGGGAGCGACGGGACTCGAACCCGCGACCTCCGGCGTGACAGGCCGGCGCTCTAACCAACTGAGCTACGCCCCCAGGGGTGGGCTTGAGAGCCCGGGGCCGGGCATTATCTCAGGCGCGATGGGTCGACGGGGCGAGGCCGCAACTTTGGGGGCGGGGGCGACTCTTTGTGGTCCTCGCCAGCGCGACTAGCTGTAGTTACCCACGACGTTGTTCCAGCTCAGCGAGCCGAGCTGCGGGCGGCCTGTGGCCGAGAGAGCCGTGTCGTCTCGTGAAGTTGTAGTTATCCAGCCAGCCGGATAGGGCTGCGGTGCGCTCGGTCGAGGAGCCGTAGATGGCGCCGTAGGCCCAGCGGTTGGTGAGAGTCTGGATGAAGCGCTCGGCCTTGCCGTTGGTGCGGGGTCGGTAGGGACGGGTGAAGAGATGGCGCATTCCGAGCTCTGCGCAGGCCTGCGCATGCAGCTGGGAGCGGTAGCAGGAGCCGTTGTCTGAGAGGACGCGCTCGACCGCGATCCCCATTCCCTTGAACCACGCGACCGCTCGTCGCAGGAAGGCCGCCGCGGTGGCACCCCTCTCGTCGGGCAGGACCTCGGCATAGGCCAGGCGAGTGGCGTCGTCGACGCAGACGTGGACGAACTCCCAGCCCACCGTGTTGCGACGGACCCCGGCCCCGTCGGTCTCCTGGCGGTTGTAGGGGCTGCGATGGCCGCCGCGGACCCGTTTGCCGGCGCCGCCCTGGATCCGCCCGAGCTTCTTGACGTCGACATGGATCAGCTCTCCCGGGCGCTTGCGCTCGTAGCGGTTGGGCGGCTCAGGTGGGGCCAGGGAACTGCGCTTGCCGAGGCCGATCCGCGCCAGCCACCTCGAGACGGTCGAGAGCGCCATGCCCAGCACCTCGGCGATCTCCGCCGCGGTCATCCGCAGCCGCCGCAGCGCCTCGATCGCCGCCAGACGGTCGGCCGGCAGGCGCGAGGGAATGTTCTTCGGTGCCGAGCTGCGGTCGAGCAGGCCGGGCTCGCCCTCGGCGCGCCAGCGAGCGAGCCACTTGCGGGCCGAGCGCTCGCTGATGCCGGCGGCCTCGGCCGCCGCCATCAGCGCCCAGCCCTCCTCTTCGATCCGCCTGACCAGCAGCTTGCGGCTGTTCGGGCAGGTGCGGGCGTTAGCGTGGAGCCTCATCCGGTGTCCTCCTTGGTCTGGGTGCTCGACACCCCCAGCCTTCAAGGAGGCCCGGATGAACAACGTTGCGAGGAACTACACCTAGGCGAGCAGCTCCGGCCCGATCTGCTCGGGGCGGGTGAGGCCGCAGAGGGCCATCGTCAGGTCGAGCTCGGCGAGGACCATCTTCAGAACGGCTTCGACGCCGGCCTGACCGTCGAGCGCCAGGCCCCAGATGTAGGGGCGGCCGAGGCAGACGGCGTCGGCGCCGAGGGCGAGCGCCTTCAGGACGTCGGCCCCTCCCCGGATCCCGCTGTCGAACAAGATCGCGAGATCTTGGTCGCCGGCGGCCTCGGAGATCGCCGGCAGCGTGTCGAGGGAGCCGATCGCGCCGTCGACCTGGCGGCCGCCGTGGTTGGAGACGACGATGCCGTCGATTCCTCTGGCCGCCGCCTCGCGGGCATCGTCCGGGTGCTGGATGCCCTTGACCACGATCGGCAGCGAGGTCATCTCGCGCAGCTGTGAGAGGTCGTCCCAGCTCAGCGAGGGGTTCGCCTGCACCCCGAGGAAGTGACCGGTGGCGGCGCCGACGTCCTCCTCGGGCGGCTGCTCCAGGGCGGCGCGGAAGACCGGGTCCTGGAAGTAGTTGGCGACGCCCATGCCGTTGAGGAAGGGGAGCCAGGCCTGCTGCAGGTCGCGCGGCTTCCAGCCGGGGATGAAGGTGTCGACGGTGAGGACGATGGCTTCGTAGCCGGACCGCTCGGCGCGCTCGACCATGCTGCGCGCAAGGTCCGGGTCGTTGGGCCAATAGAGCTGGAACCAGCGCGGCGCCTCGCCGCCGGCCGCGGCGATCTCCTCCAGCGAGAAGTGGGCGGCGGTGCTGGCGATCATCGGCACCCCGACCGCGGCGGCGGCGCGGGCGGTCGCCAGCTCGCCCTCGTCGTGGACGACCTTCTGGACGCCGATCGGCGCCAGCAGCAGCGGTGCCGGCATCTCGGTCCCGAGGATCGTGGTCGAGAGGTCGCGCTCGCTGACGTCGCGCAGCATCCGCGGCACGATCCGGCGGCGGCGGAAGGCCTCGGCGTTGGCGTCGATCGTGTCCTCGGCGCCGGCCCCCGCCCAGACGTAGCTGGCGGCCTTGGGGTCCATCGCGGCCATCGCCTGCTGCTCCAGCTCGGCCACCGCGACCGGGATCGCCGGCGTCTCACCGCCGAGCCCGCGGGCGTAGATCTCGCGGTAGTAATCGGCGGGGTCCGGCATCGCGCGAAGGATAGGCTGACCCGTCCGATGATCGACTCCCACACCCACCTGGCGCTCTGCGAAGAGGGTGACTTCGCGCTGGTCCGCGCGGCCGAAGCGGCGGGGGTGAGTCGGATCCTCACGGTGGGGATGGACTCGGTGACGAACTCGGCTGCGCTGGGCAGCACGGTGCGGCACGAGGCGGTCTTCGCCGCGGTCGGGCGCCATCCCAACGAGGCCACCGGCTTCGACGACGAGACCGCGGCGGAAATCCGGCGCCTCGGCGCGCACGAGAAGGTGCGGGCGATCGGCGAGACCGGCCTCGACTTCTACCGCGACACGGCGGCGCCGGAGGACCAGCGTCGCGCCTTCTCGGCGCAGATCGAGATCGCCCGCGAGCTGGAGCTGCCGATCGTGATCCACGCCCGCGATCCCGAAGGCGAGACCGCCGCCATCGACGAGATCTTCGACACCCTCGACGCCGAGGCCGGCGATGCGCCGGTGATCCTCCACTGCTTCTCGGCCCCGCACCGGGTCGGCGACGCGGCCGAGCGCGGCTGGTACTGCTCCTTCGCCGGCAACGCCACCTATCCCAGCGCCAAGGACCTGCTCTTCGCCGCCGCCAAGGTGCCCGAGGACCGGATCCTGGTCGAGACCGACGCCCCCTACCTGGCGCCGCAGCCGATGCGCGGCAAGCGCAACCAGCCCGCCTACGTGGTCGAGACCGCGAAGGCGGTGGCCGAGGTCCGTGGCGTTTCCTACGAGGAGCTGGAGCGGACGGTCGAGGCCAACGCGCGGGCCCTGTTCGGCTGGTAGCGGTGGTCCGGCTCGGGCAGAACTTCCTCGCCGACCCGAACCTGCTCGACGCGATCGTCCGCGACGCAGAACTGGGGCCCGAGGACGTCGTGCTCGAGGTCGGGGCGGGGGAAGGGGTCTTGAGCGAGCGGCTCGCCGCCGCCGCGGCGCACCTGCACACGGTCGAGATCGACCGCGGGCTGGAGGAGGCGCTGGCGCCGGTCGCGGCGCGACCGAACGTCGAGCTGCACTGGGGCGACGCGATGAAGCTCGACCTGGCGGCGCTGCGGCCGGCGCCCAGCGCGATGGTCGCCAACCTGCCCTACTCGGTGGCGACGCCGCTGATCCTGCGCACGATCGAGCAGCTGCCCTCGTTACGACAGTGGACGGTGATGGTGCAGCGGGAGATCGCCGACCGGCTGCGGGCGGGCCCGGGCAGCCGCACCTACGGGTCGCCGAGCGCGGTCGCCCAGCTCGCCTGTGCTGTCGAACTGGTGCGGGCGGTCGATCCGGCGGTGTTTCGCCCGCGGCCGCGGGTCGACTCGGCGATCCTGCGCCTGCGCCGCACCGGGCCGGGGGCCGATGCGGCGACCCGGGAGCTGATCCGCGCCGCCTTCGCCCATCGCCGCAAGTCGCTGGCGCGCTCGCTCGAGCACGCCTTGCCGGGGAGCCTGGGGCCGGCACGGGCGGCCCTGGCCGAGCTCGGCCTGCCCGAGGACGCCCGCGCCGAGGCGCTGGCGCCGGAGCAATTCGCCGCCCTCTCCGCGAAGCTGCGCGGCTGATGCTGCTGCACGCACCGGCGAAGCTGAACCTCTGTCTCTACCTGGGGCGGGCGCGCGAGGACGGGCTGCACGAGCTCTGCTCGCTGTTCGAGCCGCTGGCGCTGGCCGACCTGATCGAGGTCTCGCCGGCCGCGCGCGACGAAGTCATCTGCCCGGGCGTCGAGGGGGAGAACCTGGCGGCGCGAGCGCTGGCGGGGCTGCGCGAGCGCGGCTGGGAGCACGAGCCGCTGCGGGTCGAGATCGAGAAGCGGGTGCCGGTCGCGGCCGGGCTCGGCGGCGGCAGCGGCGACGCGGCCGCGGTCCTGCGCCTCGCTGCGGGGGAGGTTGCCGATATGCCGCAGCTGGCGGCCGAGCTCGGCGCCGACGTGCCCTCGCAGCTGCGGCCGGCGCTGGCGCTCGTCCGCGGAGCGGGCGAGCGCGTGTCGCCGCTGCCGGAGCCGGCCGGGCATGCCGCCGTCCTGCTGCCGGGCGGAGGCGGCCTCAGCACCGCCATGGTCTTCGCCGAGGCCGACCGGCTCGGGCTCGGCCGCGACGAGAGGGAGCTGGAGGAGCTGGCGGCGCGGCTGCGCGAGGTCGCGGGCGCCGGCGCCTCGCCACTTGACTATCCCGACCTGCTCGTCAACGACCTCGAGCCGGCGGCGCTCTCGTTGCGCCCCGAGATCGGCGAGGCGCTGGCTGCCCTGCGCGCGGCGGGGGCGCCGAAGGCGATCCTCAGCGGCTCCGGCCCAACCGCCGTCGGTCTCTTCCCCGACCTCGCCGCCGCCCAGGCCGCCGCCGAGCGAATCGACGTCGAAGAAGCGATCGTCTGCGCCGCCGGACGCGCGAGACTGGCGCCATGAAGCTGCCGGGCGAGGGAGGAGGCGGGGAGAACCGCAAACGGCTGAAGATCGCCGCCGCCGTCCTCGTCGTCGGGGCGGTCTACTTCTTCATCAGCCGCCAGCTCGGCCACCTCGACCTGCAGCAGCTGCTCAAGGACCTCTCCCACACGCTCGGAGCCTGGACCTACCTGATCGTCGCCGTCTTCGCCTTCGCCGAGACCGGCGCCTTCGTCGGCCTCCTCGTCCCCGGCGAGACCGTGATGCTGCTCGGCGGCGCCGTCGCCGGCCAGGGGGCGATCGACATCTACGTGCTGATCGCCGTCGCCTGGTTCTCGGCCTGGCTGGGGGACACGACCAGCTTCTTCCTCGGCCGCCGGCTCGGCCGCGAGTTCGTCTTGAAGCACGGGCCGCGGTTCGGGATCAGCCACGATCGCTTCGAGAAAGTCGAGGACTACTTCGGCCGCCACGGCGGCAAGACGATCTTCATCGGCCGCTGGATCAGCCTCGTCCGCGCCTTCGCCCCCTTCATCGCCGGCAGCTCCGGGATGGGGTACCGCGCCTTCGTCCCCTACAGCATCCTCGGCACCGGCCTCTGGGCCTCGCTGCACATCCTCATCGGCTACTTCTTCTCCCGCAGCATCGAGACCGCCGGCCACTACGCCGCCCGCGGGGCCGCGGCGCTGGCGACGCTGATCGCGATCGTCGCCGGCACGGTCTTCCTCGTCCGCTGGCTGCGGATCGAGCAGAACCGGGAGAAGGCGGTGCGCTGGATGGAGGACCACGCCGCCACCCGCTGGCTGGTCGAGTTGGCGCGCCAGCCGCAGTTCCGCTTCCTCTGGGATCGCGTCACCCCGGGCGGCACCTTCGGTCTTGAATTCACCTCGCTGATGGCGACCCTGGCGGTGGCCCTCTTCGTGCTCGTCGCCTACACCGTGATCATCGGCGCAGACCCGGGGCCGACGCCGGGGGACGAAACCGCCGCTGAAATCGTGGGCCAGATCCAGGCCGGCGCCCTCACCACGATCGCCAAGGCGGTCAGCTGGTTCGGGTCCGCAACCGCCGTCTCCATCGCAGCGGCGGTCTGTGCGGCGCTGCTCGCCTGGCGGCGGCGCTGGGTCGAGTTCTGGGTCGTGGTCGGTGGGATGGCGATCACGCAGACCGTGGTCGACGTGCTGAGGGAGGTCGTCGACCGGCCGCCACCGGCTGAACCGCTCGCCCCCGGCGGCTCCTCCTTTCCCAGCGCCCACGCCGCCCACTCGGTCTTCTACCTCTGGCTGGCGATCACGATCGTCCTGCGGCTGCGGCCGGGGATGGCGCGGGCGACCGCGGTGGTGGTCGCCGGCTTCGTCCTCACCGCGCTGATCGGGCTCTCCCGCGTCTACCTCCAGATCCACTACCTGAGCGACGTCAGCGCCGGCTGGGCGCTGGGCGCGGCGGCCTTCTCGCTCTGCGCGACCGTCGGGCTGGTCGTCTCGCAAGTGCGCCAGAATCCAGAGCAGTGATGCCTCTCGCGCTGACCGACCTCGGTCACCAGTACCTGCTCTACGGGATCGCCGCGGCGATCTGCCTGGTCGTCTTCGTGACCCTGATCCTGCAGCCGGCGCTGAGCGCCTACGGCCGGATCTGGGAGAAGGCGGCGGCCGGCTTCCTCTCCGTCTTCGTGCTGGCGGCCCTGGTGATCGGCGGCGTCATTATCGGTCTGGCGATCGTCTGGTCCTGGCCCGACATCACGAACTTCATCAACGGCAGCTAGCGCCGCGTCGGGATAATGCCCCGATGCCTGGCTCTGCATCAACCGAGCGAGCGACGCTGCTCGACGCGCTTTCAGACGCGGTTGAGTCCGGCGCCGGCCTGCCGGCGGTTGCGCGCGCGGCGGCGCGGGTGCTCGAGGCCAGCGTCGCCCTGATCGACCGCTCCAGCGCGGTGCTGGCGGTGGCCGGCGCCTCCTCCGACCAGGAGCAGAAGCTGCTTTCCGGTGGCGCGGGGGTGACCAAGGTCGAGCTGCGGGTTGCCGACACGGCGGTGGGGGAGTTGCGCTACCGGGCGAAGGAGGCGCCGGACCCGGCGATCGCGCGGATGGTCGCGACGCTGCTGGCGCTGGAGCTGGAGCGCTCGCGCTCGCCGGAGTGGGAGAGCGAGGAGGCGGCGGGCGCCTTCGTGCGGGCGGTCCTGCGGCGCCAGGTCACCGACCGACGGGACATCGTCGCCCAGGCCTCCGAGCTCGGCGCCGACCTCGATCGCGGCGCCGGGGTCGTGGTCCTGCGGGTGGCGCCGCGGGCGGCGCAGACGGGCGAGTGGCGGGAGCGGGTGCTGGTCCTCGCCCAGCGGGCGCTGCGGGCGCTGGCGCCGGGCTCGCTGGCGGCGAGCGACGGCGGCGAGGCGGCGGAGATCGCCGCGATCGTCCCCGCCGAGGACGACGAGCGCTTGGCGCGGGCGGCTGCCGGCCTGGCGCGCGAGCTCGAAGACAGCCTCTCCGGCTTCCACCTCACGACCGGCCGCAGCCGCCGCTGCGCCGATCCGGTCGACCTTTACCGGGCCGGCAGCGAGGCCCACCTCGCGGTCAACGTCGGCGAGGCCGAGGGCCGCTCCGTCCTCGCCTTCGAGGACACCGGCGCCTACCGCCTGCTGCTGCCGGCGATGAGCGAGGACCCGGCCGAGCTCGAACGCTTCTTCGCCGAGACGATCCAGCCCCTGGTCTCCTACGACGACCAGTACGAGACCGAGCTGGTGGCGACCGTCGAGGCCTACCTCGACAACGACGGCAACGTCGCCGCCACCGCCAAACAGCTCTTCACCCACCGCCACACGGTCCGCTACCGCCTCGAGCGCGTCCGCGACCTCTGCGGCCACGACGTCAGCGCCACCGAGGGCCGCGAGAAGCTGGGCCTGGGACTGAAGGCGATGCGCGTCCTCGGGATCGCGTCGCCTCGAGGGCCGGCGATGGAGCCAGGGGCGAAAGGCGGCAAGGTCGCGCGGGCGACGGAGGAGTAGTTCTCATCTAACCTTGTCGCACCCCTTGGGGGGTCGGCTAACGCGGTTAAGCCGCTGGCCTTTGAAGCCAGCTATCTCGGTTCGAGTCCGAGCCCCCCAGTCGCATCTTTCTGTCTGCAGCGTCTGGCATGCTTCTCCTATGCCAGGAAGGCCGGTCAGCTACACCGAGGAGCAAGCCAGGGAGGCGATTGCTACCTCCTACTCGTGGGCGGAAAGCCTGCGCAAGCTCGGGCGTTGCCCTAGCGGTGGTGCCTGGAGAGTGCTGAAAAAATACGCGGAGCTCTGGAGCATCCCGACGGACCACTTCGACCCTGCGCGGAATCGGGAAACGAACCTCAAGACCAAAAAACGCCCCGTTGAGGAGCTTCTGGTCGAGGATTCCACCTGCTCACGGTCGATCCCTGCCTATCGGCGCGTAACTCGTCCGCCTTACGAGCAACTTCTCGCTGAGATCGACGTTCACGGCTACTGCTGGGTCGGGCGCAAGTACGGCGTCTCCGACAACGCGGTCCGCAAGTGGGTGAAGTTCTACGAGCGGGAGCGGGAAGCAGGCTCGGCGGGCTCGCCGGATGCGGCCTCTGTCGCACCTCGAGCCGCGGCCTGAGCTGAGGCGCCGAAGCTGAGGAGGCGGCCGCCGAAGGCGATCGCGCAGGCGGCGAACCAGGCCCAGCCGAGGGCGAGGCCGCCGAGGACGTCGGTCAGCCAGTGGACGTCGAGGAAGACGCGGCTGAGGGCGACGGCGACGGCGATGCCGACCGCGGTGCCGGCAAGGGCGGGCCAGGCGCGCCGGCCCCACCAGCGGCCGGCGACGAGGGCGAAGGCGGCCCAGGATGCGGCCGCGGTCGAAGTGTGGCCGCTGGGGAAGGAGGGGCCGAGGGTCGCGGCGACGGCTTCGATCGTCGGCCGGGCGCGGTCGACGATCTGCTTGATCGCGCCGGTGAGGAATTTGTCGCCGAGGATCACGATCAGCAGGAACGGCACCACCCACCGGTTGCGCGTGCGCCTGATCTCGACGACCGCGACCAAGATCGCCACTGGGGCGATCACCCACACTTCTCCAAGCCGCGTTACGAGGGTGAGCGCGTCGTGGGACCAGGCGCTTGCGTGGTTGCTCCCCCACTCGGCGACGCTGCTGTCGATGCCGGCGAGCACGTCGGTGCTGCGGACGAGGACCGCCAGCAGCGCCAGTACCAGGCCTCCGACGAAGATCACAAGGAGCGCCAGGGTCAGCGCCAGCCCGGTTGCCTTCTCGGGATCGAGCCGCGCCGCGCGCATCGCGCGCCGCCCCGCCGTTCCCGCGGCGTGTTGACCCGCTTCGCGCGCCACCTCGACCACGACCGGTGGGCTGGCGCTGCCGGGGTAGCGACTGGTCAAAAGTGCAGCCCCGAGACCGGCGAGAACGGAGATCAGGAGGAGAAGTAGAAACGGCATCAGAGAGGAGGAGTTACCCAGCGAAGCCCAACGAATACCGCGATTGGTTAGAGGAACCGATGCATAGTATGGGCGCGTCCGGGGGATAGAGCGGGCGTGACCGTCGAGGAGAGACCGCGCGCGGCGACCCCTGCGAGGGAGCGGTCAGACGACCGCCACTCGGTCCCGATCTTCGAGGCGCGCCCGGGCAGCCTGCCGGGCCGCTTCGCCGCCCGCTTCGACTCGCGCCATCCCGCCCTCGTCTTCTTCCTCGCCCTGCTGGCCGGCTTCCTGCTGCTCGCTGCGGCCTCGATCCTGCTCGCCCTCCTCGTCGTCCACGTCCTCCTCCCCGCCGGCGGCCTCGGGCTGGAAGGGACCGACGAGAGCGTCAACGACACCCTCGCCCAGCATCGCACCGGCACCCTCACCGCGCTCGCCGAAGTCGGCACGCAGGTGGGCGGCGCCCCGGTCCTGCCGATCCTCGTCGGCATCGTCGCCCTCGTCTGCGCCTTCATGCGCCGCTGGCTGATCGCCGCCTTTGCGGTCTTCGTGCTGGCGGTCGAGTCGGCCACCTACCGCGTCACCTCGATCGCCGTCCCCCGCGACCGTCCCTCGGTCCACCGGCTGGAAGGTCTGGAAGTCGACGCCAGCTACCCCTCGGGCCACACCGCTGCCTCGGTCGCGGTCTACGCCGGCCTGGTCCTGCTGCTGACCACACGCTTCACCAGCAGCCTGAAGAAGGCGCTGGCCTGGACGGGCGCGATCCTCCTCGTCACCTACGTCGCCCTCTCGCGCATGTACGAGGGCATGCACCACCCGCTCGACGTCGCCGGCGGCGTCCTCGTCGGCATCGGCGCGATCCTCGTCCTGCTCTTCGCCTGCCGTGCCGCCGGCTCGGCCGCCGAAAGGCGCCGGGCATGAAGGTCGCGGTCGTCGCTCACGCGGGCAAGACGGTCGGCGGCGGGCTGCCGGAACTGCGGCGAACGCTCGCCGGCGCCGGCGTCCACGACCCGCTCTGGACCGAGTTGCCGAAGAGCAAGCGGGCGCCGGCCGCGGTCGAAGCAGCGCTGGACGAAGGCGCCGAGCTGCTGATCGCCTGGGGCGGGGACGGGATGGTCCGTCGCTGCGTCAACGCCCTCAAGCACAGCGACGTCCCGCTCGCGATCGTTCCCGCCGGGACCTCGAATCTCTTCGCCACCCACCTCGGGATCGAGCGCGACATCGGCCAGGCGGTCGAGGTCGCCCTGCACGGCGACCGCCGCCGCCTCGACGTCGGCTGCTTCGACGGCGAGCGCTTCGCGGTGATGGCCGGAGCCGGCTTCGACGCGGCGATGATCGAGGGCGCCGACGACCTCAAGGACCGCCTCGGCCGCGCCGCCTACGTGGTCGGCGGCGCGGCCAAGCTCAACAGCGAGGCCTTTGGGGCGAAGATCAAGGTCGACGGCACGCCCTGGTACGAAGGTCCGACGAGCTGCATCCTGGTCGGCAACGTCGGCGAGCTGTTCGGCGGCATCGAAGTCTTCGCCGACGCCCGCCCCGACGACGGCAAGCTCGACGTCGGCGTCCTCACTTCCGAGGGCCCGGTCCAGCTGGTGCGGGCGACCGCGCGCACCGCCCTCGGCAGCGCCGAGCGCTCGCCGTTCGTGCGGGTCACCCAGGGCCGCAAGGTGCGGGTGAAGCTGGACCGCAAGGTCCGCTACGAGCTCGACGGCGGCGACCGCAAGAAGGTGAAGAAGTTCAAGGTCGATATCGAAGCCGACGCGATCACGGTCTGCGTTCCGCGCTCGGCCCGGGAAGGGAATGGAGCGAGATGAAGGCGAACGTTGGGTTCGGGGTCGAAAACCTGGGAAGCAAGGCGAAGGGCCAGGGCGAGCAGCTCGCGCATGCGCGGACGCTCGGCGCGCTGGCGCGGGCGGGGCTGGTCGCGCGCGGGGTCGTCTACGGGGTGATCGGGATCCTGGCGCTGAAGCTGGCGCTCGGCGATGGCGGCAAGGCGACCAATCAGCAGGGTGCTCTGAAGACGATCGCCGGCCAGTCGTTCGGCGAGCTGCTGCTGATCCTCGTCGCGATCGGGCTGGCCGGCTACGCGCTCTGGCGGCTGACCCGCGCCGCCGTCGGCCACGGCGCCGAACAGCGCGACAGCGGCTCCGACCGCGTCGCGGCGCTGGCCAGCGGCGTTGCCTACGGAATCCTCTGCGTCACCGCGATCGAGATCCTCGTCGGGGCGAAGACCGGCTCGGGGACCCCGAAGCAGCCGGCCGGCGGCGTCCTCGACTGGCCGGCGGGACCTGCCCTCGTCGCAATCGCCGGGGCGATCCTGATCGGCGTCGCCGCCTACCAGGCCTACAAGGGCCTGGCGCGGAAGTTCTGCGAAGACACCAAAACCGGGGAAATGAACGAGCCGGTGGAGAAGGGCTACACCGCGCTCGGCGTCTTCGGACACGTCGCCCGAGCCGTGATCTTCGCCCTGATCGGCTACGGGCTGATCAAGGCCGCGGTCGATTACAACCCGAAGCAGGCGATCGGGCTCGACGGCGCCCTGCGCGAACTGGCGGAAGCGTCCTACGGGCCGATCCTGCTCGGCGCCGTCGCCGCCGGCCTCGCCGGGTTCGCGCTCTACTCGATCGTCGACGCCCGCTACCGCAAGGTGTAACTGCGGCGCCAGGGCGGCAGACGCCGTCCGCCCTGACATCTAGCTTCTTCTTCATGGAGATCGGAGGGGCGTCGCTTGATCCCGAGGTCCGCGAGGGGCTGAGGCGCAGCTGGAAACCGCTGATGTTCGTCGGCGTCGCCGCGATCGTGCTGGGGTGCATCGCGATCCTGGTGCCTGCGGTCGCCTCGGTGGGGACGGCGATCTTCATCGGCTGGCTGCTGCTCTTCGTCGGGGTGGTCATGGTCGCCGCGGCGTTCTCGGCCCACTCGGTCGGAACGCTGCTGCTGCGGCTGATCTGGGCGATCCTGACCGTGATCGTCGGCCTCTGGCTGATCGTCGAACCCCACAACGGCACCCTGACCCTGACCCTGGTGCTGGGGATCTACTTCCTCTTCATGGGCCTGACCCGGACCACGATCGCCTTCATCGCCCGCGGCGAGCCCAACGCCGGCCTGCTCGGGCTGAGCGGCATCGCCGGGACCCTGATCGGCGTCCTCATCCTCGCCAAGTTCCCCAGCTCCGCCGACTGGGCGATCGGCCTGCTCGTCGGCATCGACCTGATCTTCGCCGGCTGGACGCTGACCAGCGTCGCCCTGCTTGGGCGCGACCTCTCGCGCGCCGGACGCGCCTGAACCGGCGCATTCCGGCGTCCTCAGTCGCTTGTGTGCAGAGCACACGGCGCTCCCTGCGTCCTTGGACTGCTTGGTTCAGGCGCGTCCGAATACGATTCCTTAGGTGAGCCCACCCCTGGTTCTCGTAATGGCAGCGGGGGAGGGGACGCGGATGCGTTCCTCCACCCCGAAGATGCTGCACCCCGTCTGCGGCCGGCCGATGGTCGCCTGGCCGATCCTCGCCGCGCGCGAGGCCGGCGCCGGCCGCGTCGCCGCGATCGTCTCGCCCGGGCGCGATCTCACCGCCGGGCTGCCCGAAGGCGTGGAGACCGTCGAGCAGCCCCAGGCGGACGGGACCGGCGGCGCGATCCGGGCGGCTCTGCCGCTGATCGAGCAGAGCGAGACCGTCCTCGTCCTCTCCGGCGACCACCCGCTGATCTCGGCCGAGATCATCTCCAGCTTCCTCGAGGCCCACGCGTCCACCCAGGCGGCGGCTACGTTGATGACGATCGAGCTCGACGACCCCGGCTCCTACGGTCGCGTCGTCCGCGACTCCTCCGGCGCCGTCGAGCGAGTGGTCGAGGCGAAAGCCGCCGGCGACGCCGAGGCCTGGCAGCTGGAGATCCGCGAGATCAACGCCGGCACCTACGCCTTCGACGCGGGGCCGCTCGCCGCCGCTCTGAAGAACCTTTCCAACGACAACGCCCAGGGGGAGTACTACCTCCCCGACGTCTTCCCGGCTCTGCGCGAGGCCGGCCACAGCGTCTTCGCCCACCAGGCCGACGACCTGGCGGTGACGATGGGTGTCAACAACCGCGTCGACCTGGCCGCCGTCGAGGCCGAGGGCCGCCGCCGCCTGCTCGAGGCCCACATGCTCGCCGGTGTCACCGTCGTCGACCCAGCCTCGACCTGGGTCGACGCCGGGGTCGAGATCGCCGCCGACGCGCGGATAGAGCCCGGGACGACCCTGAGGGGCGAGACGGCGATTGCCGCGGGCGCGGTCGTCGGGCCGCTCAGCACCCTGATCGACTGCTCCGTCGGCGCCGGCTCCCAGGTTCTGCACTCCTACCTGGTCGAGTGCGAGGTCCGCGCCGGCTGCTCGGTCGGACCCTTCGCCTACCTGCGCCCCGGCGCCCTGCTCGAGAACGGCGCCAAGGCCGGCACCTTCGTCGAGATCAAGAACTCGCAGGTCGGCGAGGGCACCAAGGTGCCGCACCTCGCCTACGTCGGCGACACCGAGATCGGCCCCGGAAGCAACCTCGGCGCCGGCACGATCACCGCCAACTACGACGGATTCCGCAAGAACCGGACGGTGATCGGCCGCAACGTCCGCATCGGCGTTGACACGATGCTGATCGCACCGGTAGAAGTCGGCGACTCCGCCTACACTGGCGCTGGCGCAGTGATCAAGGACGACGTGCCCGAGGGGGCCCTCGCCGTCAGTGAGAACGCGCAACGGAACATCGACGGATACGCCGCTCGCAAGGCGGCCGAGATGCGAGAGGACAAAACCCCGTGAGCATGATCGAGGAGCGCCCGCAGGTGGGAACCGCCATCGACCACGACTACTCGAAGCGGATGATGGTCTTCGGCGGCCGCTGCTCGATGGACCTTGCTGCCAAGGTCGCCCGCAAACTCGAACTGGACATGGGTCAGGTGACCCTGAAGACCTTCGCCGACGGCGAGGTCTACTGCCGCTACGAGGAGTCGATCCGCGGCGCCGACGTCTTCCTCGTCCAGTCGACCTGCGCCAACGAGCAGGAAGGGATGACCCCCAACGACGCCCTGGTCGAGCTGCTGACGATGATCGACGCCGCCCAGGGTGCTTCCGCTCACCGGATCATCGCCGTCCTCCCCTGGTACGGCTACGCCCGCCAGGACAAGAAGTCGGCGCCGCG
>Ga0207661_10000150_pt1 | contig 44456 bp, 68 predicted proteins | sample KBSC713LmetaG_FD_184337 | JGI IMG/M metagenome (GOLD analysis project Ga0207661, IMG submission 184337) | Corn rhizosphere microbial communities from Kellogg Biological Station, Michigan, USA - KBS C7.1-3L metaG (SPAdes) (version 2) | ecosystem: Host-associated > Plants > Roots > Rhizosphere ...
CTAATACTATGATGCATCCACTTACAGGAGTAGATGCTTCTAATCCCAATGCACCAGATCCTAATATTGAAGAAGCTTTGGCAGCACAGCAAGGTGCTAATGCACAGCAAGGTGCTAATGCACAGCCATCAGATTCTGGTGGTGGAAATCCTGGCCCTGTTCCTATGCCAGATATGCAAGGAGATAATTCAGGAGGTGGAGGGTGACTCATCAGTTAGGTGTTATTTCTGAGACTGCTTATATTGATAAGCGACGTAGCTATAAAAATGATTTTGAAACTCGTATTGTTGCTGGGCCTAGTCCTTTAGCAACTGCTAATGCGGGTGGAACTACTACTACTCTTGTTTGTGCTAACGCAGCTCCTGGTACCAATACTAATGTTGTTCGTAATGGTGATGAATTTAAATTGTTTACTGCTGCTGGTGTTCTAAAAGAAGAAACAGTATTTACCGTAGTTTCTCAGGCAGTTGCTGGTTCTACTACAATTACTTTTACTCCAGCAGCTGCAGTAGCTACCGCTAGCACTGATATTATGCGTAGAGTTAGTTTAGATAACCAGGCTAGTTCTGCTGATATGGATCGTCGTCTTCTTGCTTTAGGTTTTACTCAAATTCGTATTAATTCTATGACTGAAAATGATAAAACGTATCAGATTCGTACTTCGGATGATCCTGGATCTCTTTAATGGCAGGGTACGGAAAGAGTTCAGCTACATCTTATTCTGATTTTTATAGTAAGAATAGTGATGTACCTAATACAAATGATAATCCAAATTTAAGTACTGATACTTCGCAGAGTACTCCTGCGGATGCTCTTAAACAAAGACGTGCTGCTCTTAAGCGTAGGTTAAAGAGAATGAAGGTACAGTAATGGGTCAGCCGACTCCTCCGGGAGACATGCCACTCTTTGAAGGTTTAAGCCCGGAGTGGAACGATATTGTAGGAGCTTTTCCAGAAGACAAGCGGGGAGAATTAGCTCCTAAGTTAAAGGAGCGTCTCGATCAGTATGAGCCTCTCAAGGGTTATGCTGATTTCCACAAGTCTGGTTTTACACCAGACAAGATTGGTACTGCACTTAATTTACAGCAGTTTATCGAGGCCAATCCTCGTCAGGCATATGAAGCTATTGGGAATTATTTAGGAATTACGCCACAGCAGGCTCAGCAGGCCGTGGAGGATAATAATGTTCAAGATGAATCTGTACCTGAAGTTGATGCTCTTCTTAATGATCCACGTTACAAAACTTTACAGGATCAAGTTCAGACACTGATGCAATTAACTGTTATGAAAGATCAGCAGGAAAGGCAGTCTAAGGCTGCAGCAGAAGCTGATGCTACTCTTGAAAAAGAACTTTCTGATTTACGTAAGAAGCATGGCGACTTTCCTGAAGATGAGATTGTTATGCGTATGGCGAATAACGATATGAGCGCTGAGCAGGCTCTTGCCGATTTTAATGCTTTAGCTGATCGTCTTCGTCGCAAGCCAGCGCCGTTTTTAATGGGCAATGGGGGACAGGTTCCTCGTAATAATATTGATCCCACTAAGCTTTCTGGTAAGGATACACGAGCTCTGGCTGCTCAAATGATGCAGCAAGCTATGAATGAAGCTAATCAGTAGTTTAGTAGTACCCTGAGGTTCGCCCTCAACGTAGTTGATTTTATTAAATTTTCTATTTTTATAAAATCTAAGCAGGAGGGCAGTACAATTACTACCACGCTTACCACGGCTGCGAACATTCTTAAGGAAGTTTACGAGCCGCGTGTTAGGGATCAGCTTCAGTCGCAGGTTGTAGCTATTTCTCGTATTCAGAAAACTTCTGAGGGTGTCGAAACTGACGCTATCGGTGGTAAGTATGTTCGATTTGGTACCCGAGTTCAGCGTAACCATGGTATTGGTTCTCGTAATGAGATGGAAGCATTGCCGCTTCCGAAGACTCAGGATTACCGTGATGCGCAGGTTAAGTTAGCTTACTCTTACGGTGCTATTCAGCTTTCTGGACAGTCTTTCGCTCTTGGTGATTCTAATGTTCAAGCTTTTGCTTCTCTTTTAGATCAGGAAGTTAACGGTATTCAAGAAGGTCTTAAGAAAGAGACTAACCGTCAGTGCTATGGAACTAACACCGGTATTTTAGCAGTAGCCACTGGTGCTGGTTCTACTACTACTTTAGTTACTACCAATGCTCAGTACGTTGAAATTGGTATGTTTGTTGATTTGTGGAATGCCACCGATACCAACTCTGTTAACGTTTTAGCTAACTCTAATGTTCAGATTACTGCTATTGCTACTGCTGCGGGTGTTACTACTATTACCTTTGGTTCTACTGTTACTTCTACAACTACTGGTTTCTTCATTACCCGAACGGGTTCTCGTTCTCGTGAGCCTGTAGGTTTTGAGCAGTTAGTTGCAGGACTTACTAACACTAACGCTCTTGGTGATGGTACTGGTGCTCTTTACAATATTACCCATGCGACTTGGCAGGGTAATATGGATTCGACCGCCGGGGCTATTTCCGAGGGTCGTATGATTAATATGATTGATACTATTCGTAAGTTCGGTGGTGAGACTTCAGTTATTTTCTGCTCTTTGGGTGTTCGGCGTGCCTATGCGAACCTTCTTGAGCAGCAGCGCCGTTTCGTTAATACTACTGAGTTTACCGGTGGTTTCAAGGGTCTTGCATTTACTACGGATACTGGAGACGTTCCTATTATTTCTGATTTCGACTGCCAGCCTGGTCGTATGTACTTCATGAACGAGAAGCAGATTACTATTTATCAGAATGCTGACTGGTCTTGGATGAACCGTGATGGAAATATGTGGCAGCGTTTAATTGACTCCACTGGTGAGTACGATGCTTATCGTGCACGTCTGTTTAAGTATTGGCAGATTGGTACTCATCGGCGTAACTCGCACGGTCTTATGACGAGTATTATCGAGGCATAATATGCGTACCAACACTACTGTTGTTGGTAGCGGTACACAAGGTAATAACGTAGCAGCTAACACCGCTGTGGCTTCTTGCGTAAATGTACCTGTAGGCCGTTATCGAATGACAGGTTCTGGGAGACATACATTAGCTGATGGTTTAAAAGTTACAGGTATTCCGTCACCAGTAGGTACTGTTGTTATTCCTGGGGGACCGGGAGATACAATTGCATTTCCCGTTATTGTTTTTGACCTACCTGCTGTTACAACTATTAACGTTTCTTTAAATCAGGCTACTGGGGCTTCAGATACGGCTTCTGCCGTAATCTGTTTAGAATCGATTAATCATTAATGCTTACCAGTAAACATGTACAAATTGGCTTTGCTAATCCCTTTTTAGTCTGTGATGAGTGCAAGGAAAAAGTTCCTTACTGGCATGATCCCAATCGTTGCGGACCTAAATGTAATGATCCTTTTTATAATTTTCCTTGTGAGCATACAGCGGATGTTACTTCAATTTGTCCCTCCTGGGGACCGGTTGATGGTTGCAGGTGTAAGAACAAAGAAACGCATAAGTAGATAAAGTTGGCTGTTCCTTGTCGCCACAGGTGCAGCCAACTTTACTAAAGGAGGAAAAGTGGCACCAGCTAAGAAGGCAGCAGCTCCAGCAAAGTCGTTATCTGAAATGTTGGGTAACGATAAGAATGAAGAAGTTACTACTCCTGTTGATGAGCCCGTAGTTGTTGATAAGCCTAACGATGTGGATGTAGAGGGTAACGACAGGGTAGAGACTAATATTTTACCTGATCCTATGGCAGGAAAGACTGAACCTTATGTGGGGGATGACGGGCAGGTTTCTACTATTCCCGTCTGGCAGGAGAATCCAGAACATAATTTAGGTAAGGTTCATCCTGATGTTTTACCTCAGCCTGACCCCGTGCATCAGGCTCAAACTTCTAAGGTGGTACATGTGACTCAGTTTGCTGGTGTTAATGTTAATGATGACAAGGGTTTCCCAGAGCAGGATCCAGATGAAGAGCAGTTAGATGAGAGCTCTACGAGTGAGTTTGCTCCTGAAAACAAGAATGATGACAAGAATTTGAAGCGAGACGAAGACGAGTAATGTCACAAGTTGACGAATGGGTCTCCGCCGAGTTTCAACGCTTGGCGGAGTTTCCCTAATGTGGGCATCTAAAATAGATAGGGTTTCTGGTTTTGCAGATGTGCAATGTGTTATTTCTAGTCTTTGGCACCTACTTAGTCCTATTAGACGAGATCAGGCTTATACGGCTTTAGATAACTTTAAGGGTTGGGAGTTGATAAATGCCAAACGTGGATGAATGGGTTTCAGCCGAGTTCCAAAGACTTGCCGAGGTCATTCAGGATTATGATCCTAACTTATTTCTAGAATGGATCCCTCCTGAACGACAAGTTGACCTAGTAGATAAGAAACAATGCTTTCGTATCGTAGATGATCGTACTAAAACTATCGTTATGTATGCAGATTCCTTAAGCAATCCTGTGGCTATTCTTGAAAAATTGTGGAGTATTGATTTAAAGCATGGGGATGTAGTTGCAAGAATGGATGCTCATAATGCAGCTATTGAAGCTTTAAAGTTAAAAGAAGAACTAGATAGACGCGAAGAGATTAAAGATTTTGTAAAGTTTGTTGCTGGGAACACAAAGAGTCGTTGGCGTCATGACGGAAGAATGAGAGACGATCAATTTAGAGATCTAGGTCCGGTTAGGTCTGTGATTGATAAATGATTGTATCTGATATTATTACACGAGTCCGACGGACATTTGGTGACGAGGCTGCAGTTCAGGTTCAAGATGCAGATGTTATTCGTTGGATTAATGATGCACAAATAGAAATTGTAAAACGTAATGATAGCGCTTTACAAGAAACAACGTTTATGGATCTAGTGGCAAATCAATCTACGTATACAATGCCTGCTACCTTATTAATTATTAGAGCTCTGCGTTATAAGTATACAAGCATGCTAAGTTTTAATAAGATTAAATATGCTAGTATGCAAGAGTTTGATGAGCTTGTGGATGGCTGGGATGGTACTGCATATGGTGTCGGTGCTCCTATTTACTATACTATGGATAAAGGTCAAGTTATCTTATTTCCAACACCTGACCAATCAGCCACAGGTGGATTAAAGATTCTTCACAATAAACGTCCTACTGATGTGGTACTTACATCGGACGCTCTTTCTCTTCCTTTGATTTACCACAACACTATTTGGCAGTATTGTATGTGGCAAGCTAGTTTGTTAGATGAAGATCACGATCCAGCTATTATGTATCAATCTAATTTTATGGATGATGTTAGGGAACTTAGTAATAGCGATACTAAGGAAGATACGAATACCTATCCAACTATTACAGTATTGGAGTTTGATGCTTAATGGCTGTTCAGATTCTACGGTTAGGACCTTTTAATGGGGGATTAAACACAGGATCAGATCCTGTTCTTATTGGAGATACCGAACTTAGTACGTGTTTAAACTTGGAATTGGATATTGATGGTGCTTTAGTAAGTCGGCCTGCCATTCAGATTACGTTTAATGGTGGTACTAACCAACGTCTTTTTATCTTCGGTTCTGTAGTTTTCAGTGGAACTCTATATCTTTTTGGTACTCAGAACGGTAAAACTTATGTAAGTTCTAACGCTGGTAGTTCTTGGACTGAATTAAATCCTGGTGGTCTTTCTCGTGAATGTCGTTGTATGGAAGTTTATGCTTCTACTGTTTGGCTTCCTGCTACTTCAGCTAGTGCTAATGGTGGAATTTCTTGGACACCAGGCGGCGGGGCTGTGGCGCAGGCTGCAATCCCAAGGGCTGAAAAGTGTGTAGTTCATAAAAATAGATTGTATGTGGTTCCTGGTGAAAATGCAACGTCTAACTCTTCAAGACTTACATTTTCTCAGTCAGCTGATTTTACCACATGGCCTGGTACAAATTTCATTGATGTGCAGAACGGGGACGGGGATACCCTCAACAATCTTATCGTTTATCAAGATTCTGTTTTGTTATTTAAAGGTGAAAGTACTCATGTTCTTGCATATGATCTTGATCCAGCTGACGCGATTCTTAGAGAAATCAATCCAGTAGTTGGTTCCACGGGCAGCTTAGGACTAGTTCAGTATGAAAACACGGTATACACGATGCATCGAAATAAAGTTTATGAAATTACGAATTATAACTTTTCTTTACTTAATCTTAAGGTGCCTCTTGTCTTTGATAACTCGTTACCCACTAACGCAATTGCTAGATATGAGAATCAGCATTTAAGTACCCTTGGAGAACGTTTAATTGTTCGTTATTATAATAGAACTTATTCTTTTCAGTTACGCACTCGCACTTGGGGGGAGTGGCGTAAAACTGATACAACAGCAACAACTGAATGGCATATCTTTGGTCCTTTAGTTAGAGCACGTGATTTATCTGGTTCTGGTCTTGATAGTTATTATACTTCTTATTCCTTTGATGTTAGTTCTACGGGTTACAAATTATTAAAGATTATTGATGGAAGATCAAGCGGTTCAACGGAGGGTGCAGGTACGCATAAATTCTATTGTATCGCAACTACTAAAAGCTATGATATTGCAGATCCTATTCGATATAAGAAACTTTTCTGGTGGGGCGCTGATATTCTTTCAGGAAAACAGGTAATCGGCTCTATCACTCCAATTACGTTAATTAGCTCAACAACGTGGAATGCACTAACTACGCAAACATGGGCAGATCTTAATACATGGGGAAATCCAACATTAGGTGCCACAACTAATACAGAAACAGTAGCTGGTGACGATATTTCAAATACTAATAAGATGGTTAAATTTGGTAAAACGTTACGCTTTAGGAAAGCTAACTTTTCACTTCAGTTAGAGACTGATGGTTCCACAACTCAACCAACAAAGATATTCCAGTATACTGCAATTGTGTCTGTTAAGGAGCTAGTCTCTGCGAGGATTTCATGATTTTTCAAGGCCAGCAGTATTTACCTTATGCCGCCGGTGGAAAAATTTACGGTGGTGGAAGTGACGCTCCAAATAATGGTCCTGTAGATCCTATGGGACATGCTACAAGAGATTTAAAGTATCAAGCTCGCCGTGATGCAATGTTACGGCGTTTGAAAGCGATAAAGGCACAAAATTATATGAGTTCTGATGTTGGGAGGATTTTTTAATGTTACCTCCGGAGCCGAGTGGTCCTGGTTGGGTCAGCAATCTAGGTAAGGCTGTTCATAAAACTACGGTAGCTGTTAGGAAATCTGGAGGTACAAAAAGTAAGAGTGTTGGACGCTCTAGCGGTGGCGGTGGAAGCAGTCGTAGTTCAGGAGGAGGCGGTGGAGGAAGTAACTTTAGTAGGAATGTTGGAAGGAGTAGCGGTGGAGGAGGCGGAGGTGGCGGTGGTGGTGGAGCAGTTGTATCCCATACTGCCGCTCCTGTAATCCCTTCTATTAATGCTTATCTAGGAACTGATTCTGCTTATCAGCAAGCAGTAAGTGGAGGTAAGCGGACATTAGCTGATTATATTGCAGATATTACTCGTCGTAAGGGCGAAGCAACTACTCAATATAATAATACTGTTGATAGCATGGGTCGTGATAGGACTACCCAGTTAGATCAACTTCGTCAAGAATATGCATCTCGTGGTCTTATTAACTCTGGCCTTTTCGGTCAGAAAGAGGGAGAGTTTCAGCAGCAATACAATGATCAATTAAATGCTCTTGGTCAGCAGCAGAGTGGTTTACTCGCTGATCTTCTGTCTCAGCAGAATAACTATAAGCGTGAATACGATTTAGCTGTCCAGCAGGCTAAGCAGGAGGCGTTAGCTCGTCGAGCTGCTAAGTATCAAATCGGGTGATTTAGATGTCATTATTTGGTGCTGGATATGATCCAGGATTAATCAGCAAGTTACTTAGCGTACTACCTACCGCTAAATATGGGTATAATAGATTTCAGCACCTTTTACCTACAGCCACGGGGCCGTTAGTTTCTCCAAATAAAAGCTATGGCTCTGGCGCTTCCCCCGTTGTTGGACAATTTAGAAGCCCACAGAGCGACGCTGTTGGAAATGCACTCAGTAATGTTCTAGGTATTAGTGGTCAGCTGGGGCAATTAATGCAACAGCAAAACGATCCTATGACCCAACTTTATAACCAGCTTTTAGATCAGTTGCAACAGCCTGTGGCGGCTCCTACGGGTATTAATAAAGATGATTTAATGAACCAAGTTAAAGCAGCACTTAATCCAATTTATGATCAAAGGGCAGCTACGGCCAAAGCTCAAGATGCTCGTGGAGAAGCTGATATTAAAGGAATGGCTCAGGCCTTAGCTAATGATTTTAAAGCCACAGGGGCAGCACAGGCTAAAGAGAACGCACAGAATCAAGCTGATGTAGCAGCTATTTATGGACAGCTACGTAGTAATATTGAAGGAAGTTATGGCCGAGTTAATCAGGATCAAGCAGATTTATTTCAACAATTAGGAATTCAAGACGCTCTTCCTGCAGTTACCGAACAACAGCAGCCCTCACAGATGGATGCTCTAAATGCGGCATCTGCTAATCAAGCACAACAGCAGCAATATTATCAGGACACTAGTAAAGCCGATCAGACTTATTACAATGAAGGTTCTCCAATTGCCATTATGGCAGGCAATGAACAAGCAGCTAATTTACTAAGTCAGCTTACTGATTACTTAAATCAGAACGAGTCAGAGCGAGCTTCTGGCATTCAAAGCGGCTATATGGATCAATTGGGACAAGCACAAAACCAACTTTTACAGCAGCAGCAAATGGCATCTCAAGAAACTAATCGTCGACAGGACATGCTGTGGCAGATTTTACAGAGTCAGCTTCAAGGTAATAAATCACAAGCTAGCCCCTTAGATCAGTTTATGGGTAGTCTTCCTTCTAATGTTCAGCAGTCTGTGGCTGGTGCATTTACTCAATTACAGCGTAGTCCTGAAGCCATTTATGGTAAAGTAGAAGATCCTCGTAGTCCGGTTCCTGGTACTTTTGTTTCTACAACTCCTCAATGGTACGCTGAGCAAGCTGATAAAATGTTTCAAAATGGCCAGATTGATGCAGCAACCCATCAAGCTCTTTTAATGTACTTACAGCTTTATTACGGTAATAGTTCGGGAGGTTAGATGAAACATGGCAGATCAAAAGCTAACTGATATTTTATTTGCTCTTGCTAAGGCGAATGCGAATAATAGTGCTTTGGCGTCTCCTCAAACAGTTAAAGGATTATCTAACGCTATTCTTTCTAGTGTACCACTTCAAAAACCGTACACTACAGGACAAATTAACCATGCCGATCCAAGGGGTCCCAGCGTGGTTAATCGCATTCTTGATCTTATGTCTAGGCCTCTTTATGCTACTCTTAACGCAGTTAAAAGCACCGTAGAAGAACATAAAGGTGAACCTCTTCCTGAGCAGTTACTTAGTGGTTTACGAGCATTAAGTCCTGCGACTAACCCAGGTGAATTAAGTGCTTTATGGCAAGGTTTATCGGGTAAAGAAAAAACTACAGGTAAAGATGTTGTAGGAGATTTTGAGAATCAATCTGGAAGAACTTTACCGGGACCTGCTAAAGCTGCAGTTAGTTTTGGTTTAGATATCCTTGCTGATCCTTTAACTTATGCCGGAGGTGTTGGACTACTTCCCAAGTTAGGTAAAGGTGCTAAGGCTAGTACTGAGGCTCTTAAAGCAGTTGAAGAAGGCACGGGCAAGGCTTCCCAAGAACTTGCTGGAAATATTGCTAAGGATGCTGCTAAAAAGGCTGAAGATTTAAAACCAGTTCCTGAATACCACCCTGTAGATTTGGCAGGAGAACTTACACGTGAGAGTAATTTAGTAACTGCTCTTTCAGACGAGTCTGGCAAATTAAAAGCATTAGAACCTATTATCAATAAAGCACCTTCTGTAGTTTCACAAGAAGACAAGTTAAAAACATTATTTAATCCTCTAAATAACATCAAAAATTTGAATAGGCAGATTGAAGCAGCTAAGAGTCCTATTACCCGAAGTATGTTACGTAAACAAGTTGATAAACTTAAAGCTGGTGTCGAACCTGCAGATATGATAACTGCAGTACGTGAAACACCTGTGGAGTTCCCAGCTGTTACTATCGGATCTAGATGGATAGACACAGCTAAGGCAGCTGCAGAACAGTTTATGAAGACTAATCGACTTAAAAATATTAATCCTGTGGGCCAGACAAATCTTTATAATAAATTAGTCCATGCTGCTAGTAAGGTTCGTAAGGATCGCCGTTCTTTCACTGTTATGCAGATGCTGCGTGTGGCTGAAGATCATATTTTATCTCAGGGACGGCACCTAGTAGACAGTGAAGGTGTCAGTGTAAGATTAAGTGATCTCGCAAATATGATGGGTGGACATCGAGCTCTTTCTAGTAAGTTAGTTGATGACTTCAGAAAAGCTCGACCGAACCAAGCACTTGAGAATCTTAAAGCAGTTACTGTTCCAAAAACTGTAACTGAAACTCTTGATCCTGTAATTAAGACTGGTGCGGATATCGCCGAAGCTACAAAGGATATTCCCCCCAGCCAAACAGCTGCTTTAGGTAGTGAAGTAAGTAAAGAATTAGCAAAGATTGCAGAGAATGCAGGTGCATCAAGTAAAGAAGCAGGTACCGCTAAGCGTTTCGTTGATGAACTATTTAATCCTAATCGTGATCAACTTTATAGCACTGTTCAGCAAGAAGCGCGTAATCTTGTTCGGCAGTCTGCTAGTGGTGTTGTTAATCCCGAAACGCTATATAAAGTCTCGACTGATGTCTATAAAGCGCTTGGTTCTAATCCAAAAGTACTCGGACGTGAACTTACGCAAAATAAAGTTGTCGAAGGGATTATGACTCGTTTCGCCACATGGTGGAACGCTAAAGATCTTAAGCCATTCTCTCGCGAATACATAGATACTGCACGAAATGTAGCAGCAGCCTTCGCAGAAACTATTAAGCCTTTAATTCGAATGTCTACTAAAACTGAACGACAGGTTGCTTTCTCTGTGGCTGCTGGTAAGGTTACAGCAGGATCTACTAAAGAAGCAGCTTTAGCTCAGCAATTCCAATATATGGTAGAACGACTTCTAGGTACTCATGGTATTACAGATAATGCTGAATCTGTTTTATATCGTAGTGGTACTGTAATGAAAGAACTTAATGAGGTAATGCCTAAAGAATTTCAGTTCATTAATACGCATGGTATGGATAAACTTGGAAGGGAATTCGATTATACAAATGGTCAATGGATGCATTCATGGAAAGAATGGACACCACAGGAGCCGGCAGAGGCTCTGTATCAACTTACACGATCTTTACAGTTAGTCACCCGTAAGAATAGTATGTGGGATGACGCCATTGCTCGTTGGGGATTACCAAAGAGAACTGCAGAATTCCAGCATGCCGTAGATAATATTCCAAGACTTAAAGGTACGTACTTTCCTAAAGAGATCGCTACACAGTTAAGTAATTTACAGAGACAGCTGGACCGGGACATATTTAAGTCTCCGCACAAAGCTATTGAGTTATTTGATAAAGTACAAAGGATGTGGAAAACCGGTGTTACTATTTATTCTCCTTCCCACCATATTAGAAATCTCAATGGAGATATTTATCTGTCTGCTCTTGATGGCGTTGTCAGTCCTAAGCCTTATGCAATTGCTACCAAAGTTTTACATGCGTTTCCAACGAGATATAAGAGTTTGGAATCTGTCTTTAACATTATGGATCCTAAGTTACGTGAGTCTGCTCTACGTGCTAGGCCTGGTAACACCGTTCTTACAACACGCCACGGAGATAAATTAACAGCAGAACAAATCTATCAAGCAGCCGAGTCTCGTGGCCTTTTTCCCCGAGCTACGAACCTCGAAGACTTAGTTGGTGACCAATCTCCTGCATTTGGAACCTTTGGATCTAAATTTCAGCCCTTTGGTGGACGGGTCTATGACACAGCTACAAAGGCCTCAGAACTCAGAGAACACTGGGTAAGGCTCGCTCATTTTGTTGACGTCCTAGAAAAATCTCGTTCACCTTTACCTATTGCTATTGAACAAGCTACTCGAAGAGTTAAGAAATTTCATCCAGATGGAATGGACCTCACGGGATTTGAACAGAATGTTTTACGACGAGTCATTCCCTTCTATTCCTGGTTGAGAAAAGCTACACCTTTAGTTATTGAAGGCGCAATTATGCGTCCTCAGGTTACTTTAGCCTTTCCGAAGGCAATGGCAGATATTCAAATTGCTACAGGTGTTGAATCTCAAGGACCTGGAAATCCCTTCCCTATGGATCAAATGTTTCCAGATTGGTTAAAGGAAAAAGGAATTGGACCTATTTTACAGCCGGGTTCCGGACTCGGAAGACAAGCAACTTGGCGAGGTTCTTCGCCCGGTTATACTATTGTTAATCCGTCGACGCCGTTCCTTGATCAGTTACAACAACTTGGCAATCCGAAACAGACTTTACTTAGCGGACTCACGCCAGCAGCAAGAATCCCATTAGAATTATTAACGGGTAATACTGCACTTGGTATTCCTCTTTCCAGTCAAGAGGGAGGCACGGCAGGTTATCTGGCTTCTCAGGTACCTGCTGTTGGATTGGGATTGCGTTTGTCTGGTATGAATAGAGATAATGAACCTTATAATCCTGAGCAACTAATTAACTATTTAACCGGTATGGGTGTTACGGGCACTGGTCCATATACTTCTCAATCACGTATTGAAATTCAAGATCTTATCAAGCAAATGGCTAAAAAGAATAGAGGTGATTACACGTAACTATGACTATCTTAGAAGATTTGAATCAGCTAATTAATCAGAACCAGAAACAAGATACTCAAACTTTAATGCAGCCACAGGCTCAGCCGAGCTGGGTACAAGATATGATTGCACAAAGGCAGAGCTCTACGCAAGGTAAGACAGATAGACATCCTATTGGATTTAACTTTCAAAGAGACCCTTTTGATCCTAGTTCGTACTATAATCAACTAGGCCAGATTAAAAACTTCTCAACAGCTGCAACTACTGTGTCTCAAGTTATAGCTCAGAATCATGCTAATAAAATAGCCCAAGCTAATCAGGATGCTTTAGCAAATGCACTTAATGGTGTTAATCCTCAATTCACGTATGGAAATAATGATGTTAACACTAGCGGAGCATCTCACCATTATAAGCTAAAAGGTGTTGCAAGCGACGTTTCAGCTGCCGCTGATTACTGGGGATCTAAATACGGAATTAAAACCATTTATGGTTTAGGTCCTGGCTCTGTTCCAGGATCAGATCACCCTAAAGGTCTTGCAACTGACTTTATGATCAATAACATTAAAAATGGTCATAACGTAGGACAGAGCCTTGCTAATAATATTATTTCATCTTATAAACAATGGAATGTAAAATACGTTATTTGGAATCGTTATATCTGGTCACCGAGTAGAGGGTGGAGAAGGTATCATGGCCCTTCTCCACACACGGACCATGTTCACGTTTCCTACAATAGCTAATTTCACGCTGGGAGACAGGTCAATTGCGTGAGCAAGAAAGACGAGAACAAGATAAAAAGCTGGGTTCTCCTATTCGGAGGCTTACTAGGGCTTGCTGCGCAACAGTATACAGGACAAGTGTATTGGATTTTGTCAATTATATTTGGGTTGATGGCAGGAGTCCCGGGACTCGCTACGCTTATATCACTGATAAGGAATTCACCAACAGTATTGCAATTACCATCCTCTCCTTCGGAATCTTCGGAATTGGAATCGGACAAGCCATCACAGAAATGATTAATAAGTGGTAGAGAAAAAGGGAAAACAAATTATTTATTTAATGGTTCCTAAAAAATTAATCATGGTTTTATTATTAATAACTGTAGGACAGTTTATTGCTATTGGTGCATCTTTCCAATACACGATGTATGTTGCTAGACAGCTATGTGGAGTGGTCAAGATATCGAATGATTCATATAAAACCCATCCACCTTCTTCACCGACAGGACAACAGTTGTCTAAAGAATTTGATAGACTTACTAAAAGATACCATTGTTAAAAAGAAAGGCCCTGGACTATTCCTCAGTCCAGGGCCTTTCTTATTTCTGTAAATCGTTTTTATTAACTTGTACTTTATGGTCACGTAGGATTTCTGAAGCACTAATTACATTATTCTTAATAGCCCAATACATGAAATGAACATGGGCGTCAAGTGAGTGATTCTTTGGGTTACTCTTCGGTAGTGGCTTTTGTCCAATCCATTTGTAGCCTGTAGGCTTAATCCTAGCACCTTGTTTAATCAGTTCTACATCTTTTCTCTCTGCCCACATCTCAACCCTACCAATAACGCGAGAAGTGAGCATATCAGAATAGACCTGGTCTTGGGTCTTATTAGGATATAATACGAAATCCTCAATGATGCATTTCTTTACCTTATGAAATTTCTCTAAAAAGGCTGTCATATCATCAGCATGAACTGTAAACATAAAAACTAGATAGGCTTTTTTATCATAGCCACAGACACCGTTTTTTGTACCAGGATCGATGGATAGATAAACTACAGGATTTGCATCTCTATTTATGTAATCTTCAATCTTATTTATATCTTCTTTTGTGAGCACCTCATACATTCTTTCTACCTACCCTGTGTTGACAAAAGCACCAAGTGCCGCCTTTACACTGCATATGTAAATTTTCTTTAGCCATTTTCCGAAGGAGGCTATGCTCTTCTTTTACATTCCCTGCTTCTTTACAGGGGTCACAAATAAAAGATAACATTAATTCTTATCTTCCTGTATTCATAGGTTTAATGATATAACCAAAACCTTTTAGGTCTCTAGCATTCTCGCGTTTGTACAGCTCACTTTTTAAGATTCTGGTGAACATAATCATGAACTCTCTCAAGCATTCTTCTTTATCTTTTCCTTCAGCCTTGCATCGTTTTGTATGATACTCAGCAATGTTATCAGATACCTCTTCGAATGTTTTACTAAAGTCATGTTCGACTTTATCAACTTGAGTTTGCACAAAAGGAATAAGATCATCGTAGTTAAAATGTACCACTACTTCTCCCTTTCTACTACTTCTTGTGACTTACTAATTTTTAATTCTTTTGGATCAGTTATACCTATTTTAACTCGTTTATCTCCTAAATCACATATTCGAATAGTAATAGCATCTCCTATGTATATTTCTTCTCCAAGAAACCTTCCTAATACTAACAATTACTTTTCTCCTTCTACAACCATATCAACTTCGAACTTTACACCGAATTCGTTTGACTCAGGTACGTCTTCAAGGACACGTTTGATTCTTTCGGTATCGCAAGAATCGTCGTCTTCGATAGTGATCGAGTCGTGCACTTGAAGAACAATAGGTTCTTCTCGTAAAGCCAACATTCTCCGTTTAACAATTTCGAAAGCACCTCCTTGAATAATGGAGTTAAAGGCTTTTCGTGCTTCAGCCTTAGGTAAATGTCTTCGTCGTCCTGTCCAATAATCAATATATCCATTGTTGAGAGCAAGTTTTGTAGCTCGCTCACTAATTTGATGAAAACCTGGCCAGGTTCCATGGTATTCCTCATATAAATCGTCAGCTTCATCTTGTGGAACTTTAAGAATTAATCCAATTTTTTTCTTACCTGCACCATAGAGGGTGGCATACACAAACGTCTTAATTTGATGGCGTGGACGTCCCAATCGGGTGGACATCTCCGTAAAGATATCCGCACCCGAGTTGAATACTTCCAAGAGTTCAGTTTCTTTGGCATACGCAGCAGCCAAACGGAATTCAACCTGTTTGAAGTCAAACGTTCTAAGGCAGAGTTTGCCGGTTCCCTGAATTTTTTTCGATCCCAGTAGTGCCAGGTATAATTCTCTCTCACGAGGAATGAACGCTTTTTTAACATCACCATTCCAAGGTTTTACGCTTTCCCGTGGAATCTGTTGAAGATTAGGCTTTTCACAACTGAGACGACAACTGCGAGTACCATGTACTTTGTAGTTGGGATGTATGACATCGTTATCGTCCTTCAAATCAAGATAAGCTTGGAAATTAGAGCTTACTGTTTTTTGCCAACCTCGATAAGTTAAGACTTTTTGAGCTGTAGAGTCACCTGTGGCGTCTAGATAAATTTCATATTCTTCTAGGGCTTCCTTGTCAAAAGAAGCTTTACCCGCTGGTGTTCTCTTGAGTATAGGTAAACCAAGATCATCAATGAGATACTTACCGAGTTGCTGTGGACTACCGGGATTCCATCCCAAGCTCGAAGATATTTGATTGAGAATCCTGGTTCCCTCGATAGCCTTCTTACGAGAAAACTCCGTATCCACTTTAATACCACGACGTTTAATCCCCGCAATCTGTCTAATAAAGTCAGACTCAATTTCCCATAGAGTTTGAGTCACTACTTTATCCGCCACAAAGTAAACATTTAATTGTAACAGTACTAGTATCAACATCATTATAGATGTGCAAACACACTACATCCTCATAGCCACAGGCAGGACAAACAGTAATTTGTAGTTTACCTCTAGTACTACTCAAATGCACCACCTCCTGTGGCGTAAACATTTTATCGCATTCTTCGTGTTCTTTAAGCCAAATGGGCCTAGGTTCAATAATTTCTGGTACTTCAAGAAGAGAAGTCACTTTCGATTTACCCAATCTTTTCTAATTACTTTTTTAACTGAAAAACTAGATCGGCCAGTCAATCCTGCTATTCTACTGATAGAATGACCCTCTAGATATAATTTAGCGATGTTAGCTTTTTCTTCTTCGGTGAGTCTTGTACCAGCCATCGATCCTCACATTTCATATAAGAGGAATCGCCCTGAGAGCCCCTCTGCCGATCGACCCCACCTGAGACACCTGGGAGGTCGTGATCTTGGCTCAGCGGCTCATAGGGCTGGATTCCTGGGGGTGGTCGGGGGTGGGGGAGAGGGGGAGGATGCCTTGGCTAGAAGATTAGCGCGAAAAAGAAAAGAAAGAGAAGTAGAAGATACAATATTTGCGCCCCATGCATAACAATGGACAAAATAATAATAATAGCTGTTACGCTCATAATACCTACTGAAGTTACAAGTTCTTTGTTTACGGATGTCCCTTACAACGCCTAGAAGCTAAAGTTTTAGTATAAGGCAATTCACAATAATAACAACAAGGTCCCGCCACAGAAACGAGACTCTCGTGGTCCATTAACTGTTCACCTTGCATGGCTTTAACAGGATCTACTTTATATGATGTAATCATAATCCAGAAATGATCACCTGTGCGAAAATCAAACTCGGGAATTTTGTGTCGGGTGTCCTCAATTCTCTCAGTGAATCCCGTAGATCGAGTAGTTACCCCGATGATTTCTTCACTCATCTTTTTGGCTCCAAAAAGGATCGACCGCTAATACTAAAAACTAGATAATGCGTAGTTGCTGTCTTTTTACAGTGACAAATAAACCAAGTACATCCGGCTCCTTTTTCACAATGTTTAGCTACGCTTGAAGTGCCACAAAAAGGACAGCGGATTGGCATTGGAACTTAGCCTCCTTTTAAGTGGAGAGACCTAACTTAAATAGGTCTCTCCTCAAGCTAGAGCAGTTTTGGAGTTTGCGACTTAGTAGGTTTAATTTCTCCTTGGACCTGCGTGTAGTCGTTCTGAATTTCTTCGATTACAGCCTGAACAGTAGCAGGTGACCAAACTTTAAAACGAATAAGAAGACCTGTGATAACAGGAACAAAAACGGCTGCAGCTGTCATAATTGCGTACTTAGCATCTACACTGAGATGTGGAAAAAAGTAACTCAAACCTAAACCGAGTAAACTCACTACGAGGGTTACTAGCGTACCGTATTTGAAGGCAGGCTCTGTGGCTGGGGTTTTATCATTCAATAGCTTAGTAACAGAGCTACGCATCTTTACTACCCCTTAGCCAATCCGTAAAGATAGACCCACTCATTAATGGTGATCGTATTACCATCAGAGTTGCTTGGAAGCGACTTAACAGCATCTGCGGTTATTTTTCCGTAAACTCCGTCAATCTTAAGATGAAGGCCTTTAGTAAAATTTAGACACATCTGAGCACGACTGACGTAGTTATATCCTCCTTTTACGTTGTCATCATCTCCCTTATGTAAGGTTGGAAGCTTATAGCCATCAAGATCAATGTCCATAACGTAACCTTTCGCAGGAGCAATTGGATCGTACGGAGTAGTATTAGTTACAAAGTCAGTCCGCCAGGATAAATGAATATGTCCGCGATCACTGGATGCTGACCGAGAATAATTAGGTGTCCATTTCTCATGCCAGCAATTACCATTAGGATCGGTCCAATTCATATATTTAAGACCAGCCACGCCAGGAGCCCCTGCCTGTTTATCGGCAAGAATCTTAGCACCTAAAACATCAATATCCCACTTACCTCCCGGCATAATATCCATAGCCAAAATATATGGATAAGGTTGAGCACCTGGCCAAGGAGTATGACTATAAGGAGTGTGGTCTTCCGGAGGGCTAGCTGTTAAATGTGCTTTGTTGCCAAGAATATAGACAGTGTAATCATAACCCCTTAGAACCTTTGCCAAATTATCCACAGGTACTGCGGGCTTCCAAGGAGAACCGTCCGCTACCCAGCCAGCATAACTATTTACCATTAATACCTTCCTTACTTGTTGAGAAACTTCTCATAAGCATCAATGGATTCTCTTTCTTCTGCTACATTATCTCCATATTCAAAGACAGCCCTCTGTCTATCTCCTAGTGGAATCAAAGCGACTCCATATCGATGTTTACCTGCTTGTTGATAAGGATTCCCCGTGCGAACTTCTCCCTTATAGATATGTGTTGTCACTCTTTATTATTCTCCTACGACGACCGAATCATCTAATACTTCATCCAGTTCGTCGACATTCTTTAAACCACAACCCACCCTGTGGCGAGCATTTGAGTTTTCACCTCTATCGTATAAACTGGCACCGTAAACAGCTAGCCAGGCTATAGTCAATATAAGAAGTACAATTACTAAGATTAGATATAGCACCCTTAACTCCAGATAGGCCCAAACTGCTCTTCGTACAACGGTTTAATTGTTTGAAACAATTCCATTGTGATTTTTGCATCTTCTGTGGCGTATCCATACATTAAAGCATATGGGACATACTCCCAGCCCATAGTTTTAATGATTGAATCCATAATATCTGGTCTTTTCTTACCCTCTCCATTACAGTAATGCTTATGCATATAATCAAGACCTTTGGACATAAGATTTTCATCAATCATATGACCCATGATCATCGTGCAAATAAAAGGTAAATCCCAAAGATAAGGCAAAGAATTAATATCATGACCCGCGTTATGAAAGATTCTGTAAGGGACACTTTGTAAAACTGTTTCCAGGACTTTTCGGACGTCGGGATCAATGTTAACATTCTCTTTATGCCCAATAGGGAAATACATAGAACCAAGACCAGGATGAGCAACACTAATACCAAGAATATTCGGAGCATAGCCTTCCGTATCTACTGCTAAATATTTAAAGGTTGAGCAAGCTTCCAAGTGAGCCAGTTGCTGGTTTTTTGTCGGAAGATCCACTCCCTTCATTTCTAGGTGTGTCATGGGTAAGACTAGTTGATCCGACAAGTGTAAACCCCCTATTGGGTGTTCGTTCAATATAGAAATCTTGTAAACCAATAGACATACGAGACTTAAGAAATCTTACATGAATTCTTCCCGATCCTGTTTTAGACGACAAGACCAGAACAGTTTGTGCATTAGCTGTAATATAACCTGAACCAAACATATCATCTTGACTTTCAGACTTTCTATCTTCCCCAATACCTTGCTTACGGGGATGGTGAATAAAAATATAACTACATTTTAAATCTCTACGTACATCCTCGTTCAAAAAGCTATTCAAACGTTTAATTGCATCATCATCTTTAACTGATCCGTACATTGCAATACTAAGAGAATCAATGATTACACATTCAATTTTATGTAGTTTAATATATTTGATTAATTCTATTTGCTGATCAGGAGTATCGAAGGGATAAGGATTTCCAATAGGCCAAATAAAGAATTGTTCCTGAAGTTGAATAGTTTCTTCTTCGGATATTTCCATATCTTCAAAGAACTGTTTTACTTCATAATGCTGCATCTCTAGTGAAACAAAAAGCACACGTTGCTTATTGATAATATTCCAAAGTAAAAATTTCTCTCGCCCTGTGGCTAGATTCATTGCAAGCCTTAAAGAGAAAGTACTTTTTCCAATACCAGGTTTTCCAAAGATAACCATAGAACCAGCCACAGGAAGTAAGCCTTCTATTGCCCACTTAAGCTTAATATTGGTTCTCATAAAGTCACCAAAGCGGTAAACTTCAGGAGCGCCATGTACAATTTCAGCTGTAGTTGCTTTAGAGCGTCTTACTGCGGCGATAATAGCTTCAAGTCGTTTCTGTCTATCAGAGCGTCCTACAAATTTACCCCATACAGAATCACGCTCTTCTAAAAGAACATAAGTTTCTTCATTACTAGCACCAGATTCGATACATTCGTGAGCTAATCGAACTAGAGCATCGGAGCGTTTGCCTTGGGGGACTACTTTAAATAGTAAATCTAAGGCGCCTAATTTGAAGTTGTATTTAGCGAGAATTTGCTCGCGAGGAGGCAAATCGCTAAGAATGATATTGACACGAGAACCAGCAGGAGGAATTGGTACTTTAAGAAATTCTTCGATTGAGTATACTCTGTCATTACTAGTAAGAAGAGTGACAGGCTTATTACGCTTATGATTCCAAGTATCAACAGGACGCAAAACTTGCTGATAGTCCCAAGCGCTAAGGTCAGCACCATAATGGAAAGCGATTCTCCTAGTTAAATCTTCAACTAAAATTTTGTCAGTTTCAAAATGATCTAATTTCCAGTACCAGTGTTCGTGTCCTGGGAGAGAGGAGGCAATGCGAATACTTGGTTGTTGTTCAACATTTGTCGGTAACGTTCCATCAAACTCTGTCCAGAGATAGTTAGTTCCCTTGAATGTTTCAGGCGCAATTCTGGCTTCAGTAAATAATACGGGAGAAACGTATACATCTCGTTGCTGGAAGTCGTTGATATGAGCCTCAAGTGCACTCGCCTCATGTGGCCATTTAAAGAAATATTGTTCCCAAATTTTACCTTTAACAGGAGAGTAGACAATCCCTTCCTGATCTCCGAAAAGATCAGTTAAGAAGTCATTTGTCATAGCCTCCCTTTCAAATCCTTTCCGCGAAGATGTACATATTCTGTCTGATATTTATTAGCTAAAAGTTTAACTGCTTCCTTCTTTGCCAAACTCCTAGGAGCACCGGTAGTTGCAGTAAGAGAAGAAACAGCTTCATTGAACTCTTTTTGATGACGCCTAACTAGTACAGTCAGCGCCTCAGTTTTACTCATATTACCTCCTTTTAGGAGGAAGACTCTTGGGGACAGTCAAGAGTCTTCCTTTCACTCAGGGTCTTTCTCAGGGCTACTTACCTCCCATATAAAACCCCCTATCCATTATTAAATGTGGGGTACCAAGTCTCCCACTCCTGGGAATAAAACTTAATCAGTAATAAGCAGGGCGGTAATTACTGATTCCTATCTCCCGCAACGAGATACCCAGCCCTATCTATATTAATTACTCAGCCAAATTAACCCAACGAATACTGACACCCTCATCACCATAATTACCAATACTGAGATCCACCTTAGATCCAATAAGGACAGCCGGGTCCCAATTGGCATCATTCAAATCGTCAGGGTTAACTCCCAAACCCTTCTGCCGAGCATTGGCAGCATTACCACAGAGAGTGCGCTTCATTGAAGAAAGCGTCCCTTGAATCTTCTTCCTCTCGTCAACAGGAAGAAGTTCAAAAGATTCTGCGGTAAGATTAGGGTCAGGAAGAGTAAAGTACTGAGAAACAGGCTTGTCGAGGTAAATAGAATCTTCATTATTAATAGTATAAGTAATGACTAGCTGCTTCTGTCCGTTACGATTATCCTTAAAGTAGGCCTTAGTAACCTCAGCGCTGTACTCTCCAGCCTCAATAAAATACTGATTAGTCTTGATAGTAGCAGCATCGATCTGTCCGAAAATGCTCATTTGAAAACGATCTCCTTGTACTTAGTAACAAAAGACTCAAGGTCCATGGCGCCTTGAATACCTTCAATACGACTTTTGCCCAACTGAGTTAGGCTCTGCGTAACATCCGCAGTGAACCTACTACCATTACCTTTAGTATGGGCAATGATATCAGCCCTAGTTCCAATAATTTTAAAAGTAGCTTGTGGGATAGATGGACGTTTTTGTTGATTTTGGCTAAGTCCTGGCAACGGTTCAGTCATTTGAGAAGTAAAAATAATGTGAGCTTTAGTCTCCTTAAATAGTCGATTAAAAGTTGGCCGTAGTTTATCTCGTGTTACACGATAATCCATGGCCGCAAGTACTTCTAAATCTTTTAGTTCTGGATTTTTTGAATTAATTCTTTGTCTGATTTGTGTGCCGGACCATCCAGCCTCATCATACAGCAAATCTAAAAAACTGTCAACTGTTTGACTCACTGTATCCCAAATGATGGTGTCATATCCATCATTAAAGTCAATGTAGTCTAGTTGACTTATACCTGTAAGATGCTTGACATTTCCCTGAACCTTAGAGTAAATACCAGAATGTCGTGGATTTAAAAGAACTTTCCAACTGTCGTCAGCACTGAGTAATAAACCCTTTTCTTGTACCATTGAAACAGCAGTAGTAGTCTTCCTACTCCCGTAGTCACCATAGAGTACCGTGACATACTTAGGATCCACCGTTGCATCTTTATTTGCTTCTTTAACTAGCTCTTCTTTATTTGGTATAATCATAATCAGTAACCTGGTATTGATGCTTAAGCATATTAGTAACATCCTTGCCCTGCTCTTCTAGCTTACAGGGACGATAAAAAGCACAAAACTGACATGTATGATAATTCATTGTACGTCGCGACAACTCTTTCTCTTCATAAGACAAATTGCGATAAGCAACAACCTCTTCTAGACCGCGAATGAAGTCTTGAATAATATTAAATTCTTCAGTGAGAGATATTGTATCGTTCTTCTCAGATACTTTACCTGTTGTAGTGTTAAAAAATCGAACACTACACCTAGATACTTTATATCCCATCTGTTTAAGAAAAATGTAGTATAGCTTATTTTGCCGAAAATGTTCTAGTTTTGCTTCAGGCCATGCTTTGCCAATAAACTTAGAATCCTCTACATCTAGCCAACCTCCTGTACGTTCAAAAACAACATCAGGAGTGAATCCAATCTGAATATGTTCAAGAACTGGATTATCAGGAGATAGGATAGAAGCAGGGAGCAAAAAACGATTCTCGACCAAAGCTACTTTCTTAGTACCAAAATCAGTTTTTCTAATGTAATTGTCCACCATATTCCAAGCTTTTAAAATTGCACCCACTTCCACAGGATGCATGCTCTTAATAAGCTCTTTAGCTCTATGTTGAATAATATCAATAGACTCTTCGCGAGTCTTTCCCATTTTCATGCATTCGTAAAACGATTGCAGGAGCTTATGTCCCTTGATCCCTGTGGCGATTGCTTCAGTTTCTGTAAGAGGACGTAAACCTAATTCAAAAGTGTAAAAATATTGACGCTTGCATGTGTCAAACTTAGCCAGTTCAGAATAACTAATAACTTCAAGCGACATGTTTGCTCCATTGAATTTCATTAGCTGTTAATTCAGCATCAGTAGCCGCCACAGGTGAGTGGGGGAGTCCTTCATAGATAGTTTCATCATACACATGATCATTTTTGGCATGCCATCTAGTGTGACAATGAAAACAAATTCTATGTACGTTACCTACTTCATTCCTTAATGGATTTTTAACAGGTCCATGGTGCCTGTGGCGTTGAAACCCATCACGACATCCAATAATAGGTTCTAATCCACCGCCACAATTCTTTTTGCCACGCCACTCACAAGGATTAGTTTTGTGAAGCGGATATTTAATCGCGGCTCGCTTTCGTCCTGTCGACAAGGGATCATTAACATCCCCGTCTTCCTTTATAGGCGCTCCTTTTCCAGTACCAAGGCTTAAAACCTTAGTTGCTTGTTCTATAGTGGTGTGACAGTTCTTACAACCTATTTCACACTCGGAGTGGAATCCTCTTCCGCAGGATGAACATCCCAAATTCCTAACTCCTTACATGCCTTTTCCAAATCATCAATTGTCATGTAGATTCTGGCACCCACGTCAAAATACCAACGAAGCCAGTCGGGATTGGGATCCGTCGTATAACGTTCTCGACTCTCAGCTATACGAATTAATGGATTATCTTCAACACGATAACACATATGAGTTTCTGAATTACCATGAACTAATCCCCAAATTTTATGTCCTTCTGTGTATTCCCATACACCCAAATACCAGGGAGCGTAATCCTTAACTAATTGGTCCCTATGGTATAAATCAATAGGAACTTTATTGTAACGCTTAAGATCATCACTCATGGATACACCTTATAGTCGGGGGAGAGGTGATCAGTATTCTCCCAATAATCTACATAGTCGAGCTCACATAAAATCCAGTCGATTTTATCATTCCTAAATCTTAAATTAAACTTGAATTTACCACAAGCCAAACATTCAGAATAACCATGTTTTCTAGGATCTACATTAAAAATTCTTGGTGGTTTCATTTAGGCATCTTGATTTGAGGGAAATTAGAATTGTTAAGCTTCTTTTTATCTGTACCATTAGAATACAACATAGTTACTGGTTTATCTTCCAAATAATTATTCCAAGCCCTAATATAAAGGGCAAGAACCTCTGGTAATGTGAGTCTATCCTGCAAAACCTTAAATAATCTATTCCTAAGAGTAAGGATAGGACTCTTCTCAGGAACATTTGCGCCCGATACTAACTGGTCGAAGAAATTATATGTAATTGAAGGACTAATTCTATTAAATAGATAATAAGCAACTCCAGCCACACCACTGGCGGCCATACCAGTTCGCTTAACATCGTCTGCTCTGCGTGAAGCTTCAACAAAAGCAGTGGGAGATTTTTTAAAAATAATGTTAAGCTGCGAATGTGAGGGCTTGGCTGCTCCCTTGTTCATTGGATAACCCTTATCGAAAAGGTATATCCACTTTACAATTGCACTAGTACGTGGCGTATTGATAGCATGCTGCATTTTAAGTGTATGTGCAAAAGTACGAGCTCTCCCAGTATCAATCACAGGTAAAGCTTCGTCTGAAACATCGTAAGCTACCCACATTGTTACTGTAGTATTCGCTTCAATTACTGCCATTAGACGTTGCTGTCCATCGATAAGTTCACCTTGAGTATTAAATTTGATATTGTCTCCGCTGTTGGAAATCCATAGTTTTTCTTTAATATCAGAAGCATAAGTACTAATAGTTATTGGAGAAGTAGTACGGTTATTTGGAATATTCAAGCTCAAATATTTCTTAGCTTTTGCAGGGGTAATAACTTCTTCTCTAAAATACATTTACTTTACCTTACCTTCAATAAATTCGATTTGATTTGCGTAGGGTAGGCTTGTCTGGCCATGATCAACCTCCCCCGCAGAGCCTGATTTTGGGCACAAAAGCCTGGGGCCTCACTCCCAATTGCTTGAGGTGAGGCCCGCTACCTCATAGCTTACTAGTCGTCATCGCCTGTCGCAAGTAGATTAGCGAGATCTTCTGGAATGGCATTCTCATTCCAGAACAGAGGGTTTTCTGCTACTGACTGCTCGATCAACTCTTCCGCTTCATCCGGCTGAAAGTCATGCTCATGAAGCAGAAGTTTATTAACTGCTACCTTAAGCTCTTCCAAGTCCATACCAGTCTCCTTTATCCTTTAACAGTTTCACTTAAATGCTTTGCCAAGCTTGTTTGCATGTCGGATGCTGCTTTGAATCCTGTGATAATATTTCTCTTTTCATCAATTAAATCTGACATATAGACATCAATAGATTTATCTACAATTGGAACGTGCACGGTTGCTTGATCAATAGAATTGAGTCGGTCAATTCTACCAATCGCCTGATCTTCATTTCCTGGATTCCAGAAGCGATCGTAGAGAATAGCATGACGTGCTGCATTTAGATTAGCACTTTCACCTACAGTCTGATATGTTGCGAGAAGCACCTGATATTTGTAATCATCTGGATCAGCTGTCTTTAAATCAAAATCATTAAAGATTTCCCTATTATTAGTTTTATCCTCGTCACCAGTGATAACAGCCACAGAGAGACCTGCTTGTGTTAGTCTCTTCTGTAGTTCATAAATAGCAGGCTTGAATCGAGAGAAGAGAAGAATTCTTTCTCCTTCGCCTACTAGCTCTTGAATTAACTCTTCAGCCCAATCCATTTTAACAGATTCTTCAACGTCAAATTTATAGACTTGTCCATCTTCTGGATCAACAAAGCGAATACCAGCAGGCCAACTTACTACTTGTGCCTGACGAGTCATAATGGCCAGCTGACTTACAATTGGAATTACTTTACCACTTGTAAGTAGAGCCATACTGCGCTCTGTCATAATCTTATATGCTTCTTTTTGTTTAAGATGATTCTCAAAGTCTAGCTTGTATTCAATAATACGAGGCGGAGGAACGTCCCTCCCTACGTCCTCCGGACTACGTGCTAGATAAAAAGGTTTAATTCTCTCAACGAGATTAACCAGTCCCTGTGGCGTGAACATCCACTTATTTTGAGTAATTTGAGTGCAGAAATCTCTCTGGAATTTTCTTTCGGACGGAAAAATATTAGGATATAAAGCATGTAGTAGTGAGAACATCTCCTGTGGCTTATTCTTAATCGGAGTACCTGTAAGTTCTAGTACTTTAGGTACTGTATCCGCCAATTTAAAGAAACCCAGAGCTGTACTACTATTAGCATTCTTAATATGGTGAGCTTCATCAAGAATCATTGTGTCATAATTAATTTTGAGAAGATCATTGGTTGTCGTCTCAATATTTTTGCGCCATGATTCAATATTAGTAACTACAATAAATTCCTTGTGTCCATTGAGAAGCATCGCAGCAATCCTGCGAGTCTCTGGTGTAGCGCCAATAAGAGGATAAACAAATTTATCAGGTTCTCGAATGCTGATTTCTTTAATAAAATCTTCAGCCACTTCTTTACGAAGACAAACAAGAGTCTTCTTAGCCCTCTGAAGCCGGAGCCAAATAAGAGAACTTAGAGTTTTTCCTAGCCCTCGTTTATCTCCAAGAAGTGCACGCTCGGGAAGTTGAATTGCCCCCGATACCTGCCAATCCTTTGCAATATCTTTCCAAGGTGCATTTTCAAGAAGTTCTTTAGCTTCAGCTTTTTTCTTTTCAATTCGCTTTTTAATTGCGGCAGCTTCTTCTTCAAGACTAACTTGACGCTCAATAGATTCTTTATTAGTGACGGCTTCACGTAGCCTAATTCGAGTTTGATAACGTTTATCTCTTAGCTTAGCTATTTCTAGTCGAATTTGAGCTAATTGGTCATTGAGAAGGGCTTCCTGAGCATCTGTTTCTCTGAGATCTACTACATAATGATCAATCTGATCTAGAATAGCTTTGTGGTCCTCTGTGGCTGTCATTTAGTTCCCCGACCCATATGTAACATATCACAAAAAGTACACCTATAAATATTACATTTTGCAGGATCAAAACCTAATTGTTCTTTAATTTGCTCTTCAGAAATGAAACCGCGTTTTGGTTTCCATAATCGATTGTCGGTACTAGTGTAATGCTCACGATACATCTTCAAGTGCATTGACCCCTACCTTATCATTGCAGTCAATATGGATTAATCCTTTCGACGACCAAACATATTTATGGTCTGCAAAAATACCTGTACTACAATTAGTGCAAACAGATAATCTATAATCCTTAAAATGATCAGGATTCCTGCTAAAAATCTGGGGCTTAACCGGTCTACGTACCATTTAAATCCTTTCAGTGCGGATGACGGGATTCGAACCCGTATGCTCTTTCGAGCGGTTGATTTTAAGTCAACTGCGTATGCCGTTCCGCCACATCCGCAAAGGCTACTACCTTGATAGTAGCACTCTATTACTAGTCTTCTACTTTTTTGCGTGTGTAGTAAGCTTCGGAATATGGCTCCCATTTAAAGCATGGACCATTTTCATGCCAAACGTAGAATCCTTCAGTAATGACTTCGTTAGAATCTTTGTCTTTACCATCAAGATAAAGAATTACAACCTGTTTTGCTGGAAATTTAGGAAGTGAAGATGTAACAAAACTACCATCATCCGGCCCACCTAACAGCATCCCCGTATACTCTTTAGTCATATTCTCTCCAATTATCATCTAATCCCCGATTCGCCCTACTCAAAAATTCATCTGCTCTTTCAATATCTTTAGTAAGGGTTTTAACTATCGTAAAGTATAGATGTGCCTTACTAATCTCATGATTAGCTTTACAGCCCCTAGTTTTTACATCCCATTCTACTCCAAACCTGTCCCATTTCTCATCAATATCGATAACAGTACATACTTTACCAGAATGCTTTGATTTTAGTTTAGTTCCTACTTTTAGATTCATAACTTCACCTCTAATGATAATTCTATTACGCGAGGGTAGTAGGAATCGAACCTACATCTACTGACTTGTCGGCAAAGTGTTTTCCGATACAACCCATCAGTGTTTTCCCAATTAAACTATACCCTCAATGCTCCCGTACCCTAAAGAGGTTTAAGACACTTTGGCGGTTGAGTAGTGTCTGTTACTCTCTAAGATACGGGAGGCTTATTCTCGTAAGATCCCCACCTAAATCACGAGGCTTGCTCCCTCAACTAATAAACTGGCGACTGCTGTTTATTAGGACACTACCAAAGTAAATTCAAGAACCTGCTCCGCAATGGGCAATTCGTGGAATCATATATCTCTTCATATCACTCCGAGGTAAAAAACGGATTAGGTTGAACCCTCAATTCGTACACCTCAAAATATCCAATATCCGATTCTAAGGCATCACTAATAAAACTAAATAAATCCTTAGATAGAATCGGAGTAGGATTAACTGTAGTCATTGAAATCCAAGTGTCAATATTTGTCTTACGGATGTACCAATGAACTGTATTGTTCTTAGCCGCAAAAACAAGTACAGTTCCTAAGTTAAATGTGTCGTCTCCGACACGATTTAATATATTCAACTCAGCCTGAAGATTAGCAATCTTAGATTGTATTTCAGTCTTTCTAGACATAACCACTTCCGCCACAGACTCCACATGTAACGGCTTTTGCTTTACCGTTCTCATGAATAATCTGCGTGCCGCTACCTCCACAATTACTACATTTAACGGGCTGCGGTGGGGGCTGTGGCTGCTTTTCTTTTGACATTATTTACTCCTCATCTTGGAGCAAACATATCTTTGTCCATATACTTGACAGGGCACGGGCATTCGACACATCCCTCTTTAGAATGGGAAGTACGAGCATGACCACAACTAGTGCAATAAGTCTTTTCAGCCATCAGTCACCTCCATAACCTAATTCCAAAATATCCAATTCAACTAAAATATAATTGCCCGGAGGATAATAGTTAATAGCCTCCTGCGGAGAAATTACACAATCAGGCTCTTCACTATCATCTCGCATTCTAATATGTATATTATAAGTATCTTTACCTTTTTGATCAAGTTCAAGAAGAAATCTAATATCATTGTTTCGTCGCTTTAAAAGTTCTCTTGCTAAATCATGACTCATCATTGTCAACACCCGCCACAGAGCAAACGATTTCTACTTCCTCAGGCTTAATACCAAAGGTTTCTAAAAAGAAGTTTAGAACTTCAGTTGTCTTCCATTGAGGATCATAATGGCCGCAATGCGCACATGCGAAAATTTGATCCTGCTCGACAAGGTACGTATGTCCTCCAAATTTAATCGCCATTCGGCGTTCAGTCCACGTAATTCCTGGTTTTACTGGTTGTGCCTGAGCTATCCATTTAGCAAGTCTAGATTTAGCAACTTCTGTAGACACTAAATGCTTCATTTAATCTCCATAAAAACAAATTTAAAACGATCATCCCAAGATTTGATCACTATACGCTGTGTGTTTGGTAAATATTGAAGCTCAAAAGAAGTATCTGGAAAATCTGTTACTATTTGGTCGAAAAAGTTGAGTACACCTGAAAAGGAAATCTTCTCGTTGTCTTCTGAAATGTAGTTAACATCTAGCATATTAATTCTCAATTCCAGTCAAATTTTCAGATTCAACGATTTCATTAAAATCATCGTTAAATTCTTGATAATGACTTTCGTCAAGATTACGATAAGAGTCCCAAATATGATAATCAGTAATATCGTCAACATAGGTATCTGAATAAGTGGGCTGCCATCCTGTGGCGTGCTTTACTAGAGGAAAGAGACAACGATTATTGTCATTATTAATTTCACCCAAATATTCAAGAATAACTACAAAATCTCCGTCTTCCCAACCAGTTTCAATTACACGAGTAGTGTACTCGCCGGGTACCAAATCTTCAGGAATCATTTGAGGATTAGTAAATTTGTAAATCATTGTCATCTCAATTTCTCTACGAAATTTTTGTTAGATTTTTGTTTGCATTCTTTACAAGTAATTTGATGTACGTAGAAATAAAAAACATCTCTAATAAACTTCAAGACTCTCACATTATTTCCTCCTACGCAGGACTTCCCATGACCCCTCTATGGTATCATACCAAATAAAGTCTGCCAAATCGACACCCATCGATGACTAATACATTATTCTTTTTGCAAAGTTGAGCTTCTTCATTAATTATATCAAAGTTCCAAATAAAGAATCGGGCAAAACGGACATAACTTTCTCAAGAATTTTTCCGCCACAGGTGGTGTTTTGGCAGGTCATGATGTAGACTTGAGGGGTACCGAGCAGGACAGATGATGCCCTGGGGTCGGCTGTAAATGTGACAATTGGATATTTACAAAAGGCTGATTTCAGGGCAGCATTTGGGTTTGCTCATTTAATTATTCCCTTGAAAGGGGAAACGTAAATGTCTACTCAGACTGCTGCTAAGGCTACTAAGGCTACTGCTCCTAAGACAGAGCCTGCAGAGCTTGAGAATGCCAAGAATGTAGAGGCTCCGGCTTCTCGTATTCCTGCTGTTCTCATGGAAAACCCTATCCTTGCTGAGTTTTGCAATAAGTATCTTCAGACCGTTGACGAGATTCTTTCGTACAACAAAGATGTTTTGGCAGAGAAGTCTGCTGAGTGGAATGCTCACAAGGTTATGGAAAAGGCTCGCGAGTTTGCGCGCCCGACTGACAAGAGTGATCCTGATTCTGCGATTCTGGATGCCATTAAGAAGTATGAGGCAGCGCAGGATGCTTATAATCTTGCTCGCCGCGCTGTCCTCGACGTGACGTCTAAGAAGATTGGTATTACTCTTTCTGCTACGGCCGATCGTAATCCTGAGATTGAGGCTCCTCTTAAGGAGAAGCGTAAGACCGCTCATGTTATTGGTACTCAGCTGAAGATGATGGCTGATATGACTACCAATACTCAGGCATCTGAAGCTGTTGAGTCTTTCCTCAATGAGTTTAAGCTTCCGATGATTGGTCGGGACCAGGAGCACTCTTTTAGTGATTCTGGTAAGTCTACTCCTAAGTACCGTGTTACTGTTGTTGTTACTGACAAGGATGGCAAGGAAATCCTTTCGGAGGATGGTTTTAGCAAGACGGCGATGTCTCTTACTAAGTTCTACGAGCGCGGTAAGGCGCCTAAGGCTGATGTTTTCCGTGAGGTTTGGGAAAAGGCTGGCAATTCTCCCGAGGAGACTAAGACCAACCCTGTTGAGTTCGATGACAACGATTTGCACTTCGTGATCACCAAGAAGTAATCAGCTGTACTAGAAAGGCCCGGATCTTAATTGATCCGGGCCTTTCTTTGTGCCTTAACGCAATTCCAGTCGTTTATCTCTAACTACTTCAATAAAAAGTTTACGATATTCTTCTGGATATTGTTTTCTAAGTGTAGTTGTTGCTCGGCTATATGCATTAGCTAATCTATTATTATATTCTTTTGGTGTTTCGTTCTCTCTACGTCCCAAAGGGCCTCGTTCCTTGACATACAATTCTGTAAGTTCTTCGGGGTGCCTCATACGAAGACGGCGCTCCGCATAACGTCTGTAATCAATCTTAGGCATCTTTATGCTCACAGTAGTTCAAATTACTAGGATCGTGGCGAATGTAGATTCCTGAGATTGTATCTTTACCACAAAAGCAACACACTTCAACTTCAGGATCTTTCATTCTCACAGCAGATTTTGCCGGTTTACCAGTTAAGTCTTCGAAATCTTTAACACAAATAGAATGTGTCCATTTACTCATTTCTGATTCTCCTTCAATATTCCCACAGTTCCTTCTGATAGAGAGGAAATGCGGCCCGATAGTAGGGAAAAGATTTCATCTTCCAAAAACTTAGTGGTAAAATCTTTTCCTTCTTTAAGGACAAGACCGACGTGGTCATAACCATTAAGTAAAGCCTTGTATTCTTCAGGAATATTTGATTTGATATCTTTCTTATTGAAGATTTCCTTCAGTTTCTTAGCGTCTTCCTGTAATTGAATTAGACGAGGATCAATATCAGCCACAGGTCGATCAACTTCGTCTAGCTTAGTTCCCTGTGGCTGTTTAATTTCATAGTCTTTAATGAAATCAACAGTGGCTTCTAATTGATCGGCTAAAGTTCGGTGCAAACGCTCGATAGTAACCAGTTGAGAATTGATTACTTCTCGAATTTCTCCATTAAGTTGTCGAACTGTGCTCTTAGTGCCAGGCAATTCCCACTGACGCTTTTCATTCTTGACAAAATACCTTTGACGTTCAAGCCATTTCTGAATTGTGGATACCGGCACGTCCAATTCACGTGCAATTGCGTTAACTCCCATTGATCCATTAGCCTTTAGTAGGCTTTCAATGGGTAAGTAGTATCTTTCATGAGTTGACACCACTAATTAGCCTCGTTTTTCAGTTCTTCACGCAACTCTTTACAGAATTCCGCTACCCTGGAAACATATGTGTGCCATTGTGCACTACACAATGCAGCTAAAAGCAATCCTTCTTCTTCGGCACTAAGTTTCATTACTTTCTGTTTTGTTTCATAGTCAAATGAGATTTCCACGATGGACACGACCCTTCAAAGGACAATAGTCACTGCAAATACCAACTAGAGTAATTGTTTGGCGAACAGTTCCACCGAACGGGTGTTTTCCAATAAAACTGTGAGTATGAGAAGTGCATGTTGACACAGTAATGCCAAATGGGAATTTAACTGTTTCAATATGTTTGTACATTTTCATTGAAATTCTCCTAATTCCGGTCGATTTTTGCTACATCTTCTGATATCTAATTAAAAAGATAGTAGAGAAAAGCACAAGACCAACACCCCAATAAGGCAATTGATAGTATAGGCTATAAATTAGTGCTGTTATTCCTCCAGATAGACAACCATAAGCAAGTGCAAACCAAACCATAATCTTCATCATTTTATTTGTCCTTTAGTCCAATTCCGCCACAGTGAGGGCCAATCAATTGCTGATAGTACGACGAATCCGCATACCAAACTTAGCAATAAGTAGCTCATTTCGTCCTCCTATTGATTGATAACTTCAGTGAAGCCACAGTTGGGCTGTGACCTCAAGCAATCATCAATCTAGAGCTTTCTGTGGCTTGCCTTTGTTGTACCGAATTCTCTTAATGTCACGAACAGCTTGAGTATGTTTGTGGTGATAATCCATTTCGTCTTTAGCAATCTGGTACATATTGTCATTGTCGTGCGAAAGAGCTGAAACGCTTGTCTTATGTTCTTCTTTAGCGTCTTTGTGTACCAAATAAGTAACCCAAGTCAATGCCAAAGAGATAATACAAAGTGCGGCTGTCGAAACAACCACCATCCATTCAACAAAATGGGATTCATTGACAGCATTCACAGTTTCAGCCAGCATTGAATGCACCCCAATCTAGAAAACTTCTGAATTCTTTTCTCCGAATATCATTGAAATGAGTAAACTTGAAATCAGCCACAGAGCGCAGACGAATATCATCGTTTTTCATCCAAATTAAATTGCTCAGTCAGGTGTTTGACAAGATATTCAGCGTTTTCCTTGTCGATATAGAACCAAACAACGTCATTTTTATCCGATGAAGCACAAATCTCAACCTCACCATCCAAATCGAGATTTCCTACTATGATTTGTGTGCCCCTTACGTAATCATTGAGTTCCATTGTGGCATACCTTTCACTTAGTAAGATTAATTCCCACAAACCATGCAAGTGCGAGCACAACAATTACCGAATACGCGATCAGCATGACAATTCCAATCGTTTTGTAATTGATAATTTCACAGGATGCACATCCGCCACAGGAAGTGCACCCGAGTAACCATCAATTAACGTTTTTGAATTGGACTGTGTATTCCTCACCGGGATCAACAAAGCCAAGAAGATGATGAAGCGCTTCAGAATCCTTTAGCTTATCGGGATCGAATTTCATTTCCCACGTCTCAAGAGAGTTTTTAATTGTTATGACTCGCGTTTCCATTAGTAATCACACCCAACCATTTCATCGACATCAGAAATGTCGAGGTGATTATCTGATTTGTCCCACGCATTCAAGTAAACCTCACCGAATTCAATAAACTTCGGAGCGAATTCCTCGTGGGCAAATTGGAAGTCAAACATTTTACCGAACTGAATGTCGTGAGTGTGTTTGTTTTGGAATACCATTTCTTGATTGTCAATGGTATCGGGAATCAAATACTCTTTGTCAGTTCCTTTGTTAGCGTCGAATAGCCGGAATGCAATGGTCTCGATTTCCATTTCAATTCCCCAATCCAGAGAGAGGACACAGTTCTGACACCTCAATAGTCCCATTAATAGGGCTTTACCGCAACAATATTTCACTAAATGGAGAACACACTTATTTGGAGAGTCAGCAAATGTCTCTCGTGCCCCCCTATGTCCGAATTGTTCCCTAGTCATGCGTCAATTGCCGGCATATGCTACCCATAGTGTTAACATGGCATGGGTACTATGTTAACACTATACACCTCCTATGTTAACACTATGGATGACATATGCACCCTTGTTCGTAAATAATTAGACATAGGGGCTTCGCCCCGATTATGTCTAATAATTTACTCACGAATTAAAGAAGAAACTCATAAATTATGCAATAAGCGCCCGTGAACGGGCATTGCATTATTTATTCGTTTCTGTGTTTTATTTATATGAAGATTGAGAAATTCATAATTAAGTGAGGAAGTAAGAGACTTAAGAGGTTAGAAGGTTTAAAGGATGAAGTAAGAACCTTAAATACATTTAAGAGCTTTAAAGAGATAAGATGGGTTTAAGAGATTAAAGGTCTATAAGGTACAAAGGTCTATTAAAGACATACAAAGAACTAACGCGTTTTATTTAATAATAAAAAATAATATGGTATGACCTGTCCCATAATTCCACTTGATTCAATCTTATTTCTCCTAAATCGGAAATGTCCAATTAGTCTTTTCTTCATTTAAAACGTTTTAATATCTTGTCCAGAAATTCCAGGCGAATTTATGAGCGGAGTAGCTAAATTCTAACATCCAACCCTTAAATTGAAACTTTGGGACTCCCAACCCCAATAAAAGGAATCCCTTATCTCAGAAAAAGGAATCCCTTATCCAAAATAAATAAAGCCTCTAACTAATAATTAAATCCTTTAACTAACCAAGTAAAACCTTTAATTGAATAAAGAAATAAAATTCTTTAACCAAACAAGTAACAAATAAAACCTTTGAGCAACAAATAAAGCCTTTAACTAGATAAATAAAACCTTTGGAGCAAGCACGCTTGCCTGTGGCTGATTTTCATACTTAATATGTAGGGAATCAAGCTGAGAGCCTCTCAGAGCCTTCAACAGGAGCTACCTAGTGGTGGACACCTGAGAGGCTTGAAAGTGCCTCAGAGAGGCAAGGAAAGGGCTTACCTGGGGGTGGTGGTTTGTGACCATGGATTAGTGGCCTCCTGAGGGTGTGATCTGGGTCACATTCCCTACTTATGGCAAGCATGATGATCTATATTGAAAGTGGGATTAAAGACTCTCAGTAGCACATATGTGAGGATTGGTAGAAACATATGGAAACAGTGGAAACTCCTAATGAATTAACTAACTTCCAGAAGGACATGATTAATCGTTTTAGCTACCATGCACCTAAGAATAAAGAACTAAGCTAAAGCATGAAACAGTTCGTAATCAGTGTTTAAAGCTTACTAGTTATATTGATGCTTTAGTTCCCGATGGACGGGAAAAGCTTTAGCAGTTACTAAGCTCGAAGAGGTTATGATGTGGGCAAATGCAGGAATTGCTAGAAATGGATAAAATCAAACTTAAAATTTATGCAGACCTAGTAGTTGAAGCTTCAGAATTAAAGATGTTACGAGAAACTCTTTGTTTAGCACAAAATAGATTTACTACTAAAGAATCTGGCCATAAAAATAGAATTCAGGAATTAATTTATCAAATCGATAAACATCGTCCCTTAGCTTCTAACGGTAAGCACGGTAGTTTACACACTCCCACTTGTGGATGTGAGGCCTGATGACTAATTCAGAGATTGCTGAGATTTACCAGAATCGAGTTAAAGGTTTTGGCAAGGAAGTTCCTAAGGATTACTATGACCGAGCTTTAGATTTAGCTATCTATTTTAATGAAACAATTCCTGAAGGAAAAGACAGAAGCAAAGCAATTAAAAGATTAGAAAATGCAATGGCAGATGCTTATTTTGCGCGTGATGGAGTAGAGGAGGAGGTAGGTGACAGCTAAAAACCAATATTATGCAGTTCAGAACGCTTTAAAGCCTTTCGAACGAGCTTTGATAGATTACTATGAACTCTGTTGGTTTACCAAAAATTCAGTTCCATCTCCTGAAGAAGTGCTTAACTTTCTAAGGAAATCAAGACCTAACATCAAACTTATTACTATTAATTATTCTCTTGCTAGAAGGCCAGTACGAGCTGCATTAACTAAACGTGGAATTCCTTTTGAGAACTACACTCGTGAGGATTTAACGGCCGAACAACAAGCAGCTGCATTGACTGTAATGAACTTTGCAGATGAACGATCTATTGCAGATAAGCTGGATCAAATTGGCGTTCTGCCTGCTACTTATTACTCTTGGTTAAACGATCCCAAGTTTAAGAATTTTGTTAATCAACTTGCGGAGCAAAACCTCAATAATATCAAGCCGACGGTTGTTGCTGAATTTACTAAGTTGATTAATAAGGGCGACTGGAACGCTCTTAAATACTACATGGACAACACTCGAACTTTAGCAAATGAAGCGCCACAGAGCGAGCAAATGCTAAGGATGATTATTGAGATCATCCAGAGGCACGTTAAAGATCCTCAGGTTATGATGTCTATTGCTCAAGATTTAATTAACGTGACGCAGGTTAAAACTATTGATGCTTCCGTCACTGAGGAATACACTTATGATTCGCCACAGGTAGAGCAGGCTAGGCACGCTCTAGGTTACTAATGGAATTCATTTTATCTGTATTGTTAATGGGTATAGAAGAGAAAGACTTCTTAGTTTATAGGCAATTTAGTGAATGCGTACAGTGTAGGAATTCAATTATTATAGTAGACTACAAATGGACTCCCTGGTTCAGAAAGGAGGGAAATCTGCTATGGTAACAGAAGTTATAGAAGGAGAAGTAGGCAGATCTTTTTTATTTAACAATACAGAATATTGGATTTCTGATAAAACGCTTAATCCTAATTTTGATAGTTATCCGCTAACTAAAAATTTCTTTATGGAAGACTGTAGCGAATTTAAAGGTTACTGGTTAAGTAGCAATACTATTAACTCTAAATCCTTATTTCATGGATTAAGCATTATATAATGGGGATCACATTTACACCCAATATTGCTCTTGCAAAACCTGATGAGGCGGAGTTAGCTAAAGATTGGGCTATTACTCCTGCAAGGGCAGCTGCTAATAATGCTATTATTAATGATAAAACAGATATTAACTTGTTACCATTTGGAGCAACTATTGTAGGAAAAACTTCAAATCCTAGTTTAGGATCCACCGGAGGTATCTCATTTGATTATCAAGAATTTCAAGGATTTGTGTGGGGAACTTTCGTAGTTAAATTTAATGGAACTGGAATTGCAGCTGGCTCAGGTGAATATGGGATTAGTCTTCCTTATGTAGCCGATGCTGCTTTTCATACTGTTGGAACTGCTTTAGATTTCATTCCAGGATTTAACACAGTCATTGGCGAAGGTTATGCTTATGATGCATCTGCAGTTGCTTCTAGTGGAATTTGTGCAGTAGATATTTGTACAGTGGGAGGTGTTTCCTACGCACGATTAGCAGTTCAAGCATTTGCTGGAAAAGTTGCTAGAATTGTTGGAAGTGCTGGGCCCTTCACTGTGGCGGATGGTGATAGATTAGATGGTAGTTTCTTTTACAAACACGTATAGGAGGTGATGTATGGGAACTACAGTTACTCCAAATCTAAGTTTAATTAAACCAGATATTAATGAAAGCATTAAACAAGCATTACCCACTTTCCAAGGCTGGGCTACACAGAATCAAATTAATAGTAATATTATTGATGGATTATTTAGATGCGACAGTGGTGTCATTACTCCTACGTTTGCACCTAGTGGTGGGGGATTAGTTTTAGGCTCGGGTGGTTTTGTACAGTCTAAATATGTACGTATTGCTCCTCGAATGGCACTTAATTTCTTTATTGTGGATTTTGGAACAACAGGCTTCGCGGCAGGTACGGGAACTTATAGGTACACAGCTTTTACTCCTACTATTGATCCCATTTTTAATGGTAGTTTTTCTGCCAATGGGGGCCTGCCTTTAGGTATGGCAACTTATTATGATAGTTCAGCTATTGCAACTTCTAGTGTATTCACGCCGATGTGGGATACTGTAAATAATCGAGTGTTCTTTAGATGCCCAGATGGATCATTTTGGACTGCGACCAACCCTGTGGCTCTTGGACAAAGTGATAGAATTTCAGGATACATTATGTACCCAACTACGGACGCATGATGGTACTCAGTCTAACTGATCCAATAGGATCTAACTTTATTAAAGATTTTCCGGCTCAGAATGCTATTAACTGCGATGCTATTGACGCTTATGCAGGTCCATGTTTAATCAGTAACGCATTGCAAACTTGGACACCAGTATTAACTGCTGATACTACTCAGCCAGTAATTAGTACAGCTAATGGTGGATACATTAAAGGTTATTACTATAAGATTTTTGATAACGTATGGTGTTGGGGAGAATTTAGGTTTGGATCTTCTGGTAATACTTTCGGTGCAGGAGATTATGGTTTTAGCTTACCTTTTCCTATTAATTCAATTACAGCTTTAGGTGCTGGTTTTGGGTTTAATGGAGAATGGCCAGTTTTAGGCCAAGGTGTAATGTGGGATGATAGTGCAGCTAATGGACAACCTTTAACAGTGCACATGAAAACTACTACAACTATTAGTTTTGGTACCCGATTTACTTCTGGTGTTAGTCGAGACGTACATGCTGGCAGTCCAGTTGTTTTTGCTAATAATGATGGAATTACATGGTTTGCAAGATATAAGAGGATCCCATGACTAGTCCTACTCAAAAAGGTGCAGCACCTCCTCCGGTTAGCATTAATATCGGAGATGACGATGCACCTACCTCTGTGGCTGTAAATAAGATTCATGCTAATTCTGATGTAGATTCATCTATTACTGCTCAGCATCACACTTTAGGTATTCAACATAATCAAGGTTCTCCTGGCGACCATAAACATGATGGAAAATCATCTCGTAGAATTGGTACAGGAGTAAATCCTTCTTTTCCTGCAACTGCTGGTGCTACCTACACTCAGGCACAGATTCAAGCTATTATTGATGCTTTGAGATATTTAGGATGGGGAACATAATGCTAAAAGATGCACGTAGATTTAATCGAATCCAATCTGTATTTAAGGAAGATACTACTTTAACTTTTTATACTAAAGATTTAAAATATTCTTTAGCACATGAAAGCTACTGGGTAGATGAAAATAAATTTGCTATGGTTGCTTGGACTTTTCCTAAAAAATTTCCTAGACTTGCTTGGTTCGATTGATGGCTAGTTTTCTTGAGGAACTTGCAGCTGGGCTGAAAGAAGCTGCTAAAAAGCCCAACGTACTTAGTTATAGTCCCAACTCAGACACTCATTTAGCATTTCATAAAGCAGAAACTGTTGGTAGGCTTCTTAGAGGTGGCAACCGTTCTGGTAAGAGTGTAGCCGGAGCTGTTGAGGGAATTTGGAGATCTACAGGTAGACATCCATATCAGAAGACTCATGATTTACCTACACGGGGTCGAATTGTTACTGTAGATAGAGATGGTGGAATTAAACAAATTATTTTACCTCTTATTAAACAATGGACACCAGTTAGCGAGCTTAAAAACGGTTCATGGGAAGATTCTTGGTCCAGTAGTGACAAGTTATTTACATTTCGTAACGGTTCAACAATTGATTTAAAGACCCATCAGCAAGAAGTAGAATCATTTGCAGGTGTTCCATTACACTGGTGTTGGTTCGATGAAGAGTGCCCTCAAGCAATCTTTAATGAATGTCGATTACGTCTAATTGACTATAATGGCGTATGGTGGATGACCATGACCCCTGTGGCGGGTCAGGATTGGATTTTTGAAAGATTTATTACAACTTCGAATAAAAATGTATCTATGTTCGAAGTTGATATTAGTGATAATCCTCATTTGAATAAAGAAGCTTTAGCCCTGCTTGACGAAGATCTTGATGAAGATCAGAAACGAATTCGTCGACAGGGTCTTTTTGTACCCAGAGGTGGTTTAGTATTAAAGGAATTTGATTATTTTAAGAACATTATTAAAGGACAGCGTCAACCTCCTAAGAACTGGACGATTTATGTTTCTATCGACCATGGCTATAATGCTCCTTCAGCAATCTTATGGCATGCTGTTTCTCCTAGAAAAGACGTAGTTACTTTTCATGAGATCTATAAAAATAAAACAGTAATTGCTGAGTTTGCTAGAATGATTCATGCTTTTAATAATGAAATCGAGAGAGTTCCTGAGATTTACATGGGTGATCCATCAATGAGTCAGAGAAATGCAATTACAGCTACATCTGCATTACAGGAATATCGACGCCACGGTATACCCTTAATTCAGGCCCCAAAGGACGTAGCTGGTCGTATTAATAAAATGAATGAATATCTTAAATATGAAAAATGGCATATTACACAGGACTGTCCTAACACAATTAAAGAAGCAAGAGGATATTCTTTTAAAGTACATATGTCACCTAAGGTGGCTGATAGGAATAATGCTAGAGAAGAACCTAATAAGAAGAATGATCACGCTATGGATTCGAGTGGCTATTTCTTTAATTATATGCCACATCTTGGTCCAGCTGATAGAATTAAAAAATCTCGAGGTTTTAGTTTAACAGAGACTAATATGGAAGATTTTCCCTGGCAAGTAGATACTTCTCTTATGCTTGACAGGGATGAGCGTGATGTAGGTTGGGGAGAGTGGGAATGAATCTTCACGACCGATTCATGCAGAAATTTGGCAGACCGCCAACGGAGTTTGATACAGACTACTTGGAGATGCTTAATATGAGCAAATATCGAATTTTAGATATTCCTGATAAGAAACAAGCTAAGTGTGCCAACTGTGGTTCTGTGAAGAACGACGGTAGGAAGTACGTTGACTTTGGATTAGAAGTCGACTGGTACGGAATTGTGTATTTATGTAGTCTGTGTATGTTAGACATTGCTAATAACATGGGCCTATTTAATAAAGCTGAAGAGCAGATTGAGCAACTTAGGCACGAGAAAGCATCTTTAATTAACTTACTTTTGGCTCAAGGCGATAGCATCGAGAATAAACTTAATAATCTTATGGGGGAGGTGAGAGAATACTTTGATGCTTTACGTACTATTGATGATGGTAAGTCTCCTGACTCTGACATTGTGGTGGACATTAACGCATCCACCGGAGCAGAAAACGTTACTGAATCAGATCAATCGACTGGAAAAACAGAACAGCGAACTACTGAATCGACTGCAGGCTCCGGACTTAAGAACGTTTCAAGCCTTACAGAACTTCTCAACTCCTAGTTTTCCTAATTCAGAGTATATCCCTCGTGATGATGAATCTGAAGCTAAATATTATAAAGATTTAACTGGTATTGGTGATGTTAATATTATTGATGATACAGAAGTAAAAATGTATTCTATCAAGGACTTTGAACTTGATATGGAGTTGCCGTGACATATCCTGATAACCCAGCGGGTTTAACCAGTGTTGGATTTTTTACTAATGATGATAGACAGTCCAGCGACGCGCGGGAACGTTTAGCTGCGATTGGTAATCAATGGTTTAATGAATGCAAAAGTCAGCGCCAGCGTCAAGAGCGCCAATGGTATCTGAATTTAGCATTCTATTATGGTAATCAGCATGTTCAGTTTAGGCAGACACAAACAGGTGGGTCTTTCGATCTTTACGTTCCGGATGCCCCTAAATGGCGCGTGCGTATTGTTATTAATGAAATTCGTAGAACTGTTCGTAAAGAAATTTCTAGACTTACTGCTCAAAAGCCTAATGCTTTTGTAATTCCAAGTTCTACCGAAGACGCAGATGTTTTTGCTGCCCAAGCTGGTGAACAGATTTGGGACTCTCTGTGGCGGAGGTTGACTTTTAATAAAACTTTAAGACAAGCAATTTTTTGGCAAGCTACATGTGGTAATGGATTCTTAAAATCTTATTGGGATTCAACTAAGGTTGATCCTGGATATCAACCTATTATGGATCCTAATGAACCACCACAGGAGGGTATGGAAGGTTCGCCGGATGCGGAGCCGGATCAACCACCTGGTGATATTTGTATTGAAGTTGTTACTCCTTTCCATATTTTTGTCCCTGATCTCTTCGCTTCTGATATAGAGATGCAGCCGTATGTAATTCATGCACAGGTACGTAATAATTCTTGGATTAAGCAGAATTTTGGATTCGATCCTTCGTCTAACTCGTATGAGAACGTAGATGAAGGTATGCAATCCGCAATGGGTATTAATAGAAATGATGACAAAAAGAATCAAACTACTATTCTTGAGATTTGGGTAAAGCCTGGTTATATTCCTGAATTACCCAAGGGTGGAATGTTCACTCTTGTAGGAAGTAATATTGTTCAGGGATTTGATCATTGGCCTTACGATCATGGACAATATCCTTTTACTAAAATTGATGCAGTTCCTACAGGGAAATTCTATACTTCATCTGTTGTCGAAGATTTAATTCCTATCCAAAAAGAACTCAACCGTTCTCGTGGACAGCTAATCGAAGCTAAAAATAGAATGGCTAAGCCACAGCTTGCTGTTGAAGAAGGTTCTGTAGATCCAAAGAAAATGACTACAGAGCCTGGTCAGGTTATTACATACAAGACGGGTTTTAATCCACCGCAGCCTATTCCTTTACAGGGTATTCCTTCTTACGTTAGTGACGAGATTAGTCGTCTATATACAGATATCTCTGATTTATCTGGACAGCACGAAGTTAGTAATGGCAGCACTCCGCCTGGGGTTACCGCCGCTACCGCAATTAGCTTTTTGCAAGAGCAAGATGAAAGTTTGATTGCTGGCCATTACACTTCTGTTGAAGAGGCAATTGAGAAGGTTGCTTCTCAATGTTTAAATTATGTAAAGATGTATTGGGATGAACCTAGAACAATTAAAGTTGTCGGTATTGAAGGTACCTTCGATGTTCAAACGTTTAAAGGTGCAGATCTTAGAGACAATAATGATATTCGTGTAGAGGCAGGAAGTGCACTTCCTACTTCGCGAGCAGCTAAGCAAGCATTTATTATGGATCTAATGAAGATGGGCTTTATCCCGCCAGATAAAGGCCTTGAAATTCTTGAAATTGGTGGACTTAATCGTTTGTATGAAAGCATTCAAATTGATAAGCGCCAAGCTCAACGTGAGAATTTGAAGATGCGGGTAGTTAAACAAGAGGACATTGTACAACAGGCACAAGCTTGGTATTCAGATCCTAACAATGCTAATAAACTTGATCCTATTTCAAAGATGCCTTTAAGTCCTCCACTTATTGTTCCTGTTAATACATATGATAACCATCAAGTACATATTCAGATTCACAATGATTTCCGTAAGAGTCAGAATTTTGAGGGAATTGATCCAGTAGTTAAAGCATTATTTGAGGAACATGTTAATCAACACCAGGAAGCTTTATCTAATACTATGATGCATCCACTTACAGGAGTAGATGCTTCTAATCCCAATGCACCAGATCCTAATATTGAAGAAGCTTTGGCAGCACAGCAAGGTGCTAATGCACAGCCATCAGATTCTGGTGGTGGAAATCCTGGCCCTGTTCCTATGCCAGATATGCAAGGAGATAATTCAGGAGGTGGAGGGTGACTCAT
>Ga0207661_10000152_pt1 | contig 44358 bp, 59 predicted proteins | sample KBSC713LmetaG_FD_184337 | JGI IMG/M metagenome (GOLD analysis project Ga0207661, IMG submission 184337) | Corn rhizosphere microbial communities from Kellogg Biological Station, Michigan, USA - KBS C7.1-3L metaG (SPAdes) (version 2) | ecosystem: Host-associated > Plants > Roots > Rhizosphere ...
CGGGGGTCGGTGGATCATGCATTCTGGTAGCCACGGCGCAGCGTCGGCACGCTGGTGGCGGCAGGGGTGAGCACGCGCTGCTGGAAGCGGTTGCCCTTGGCCTTGTCGCTCGCGCTCTTGCGGTCGAGGTGCTCGAAGCGGCGCCAGGCGTCGGCCGGGGTGCGGGCGTCGAGCACCTCGCCCAGGGTGGCGGGCCGCTCGCCTGGGGTGAGCTGGAGGTCCAGCTCCAGGCCACGGGTGGTGGCGACCATGATCCAGCGCTGCCGCGCTTCGAGCGACCAGGCGGCGCCGTCGACCAGCTCCTCGCGGACGGTGTAGCCCAGGCGGCCCAGGTAGCGGCGGATGATGTCGGCGGAGGCGGACTCGGCGTACTCGGGCACGTTTTCGAGGACGACCACGGCCGGCTGGGTGGCCCGCACCACGTCGCAGAAGGCGACCACGAGGTCGGCCGTGACGTCCTGCTCGGGGCGGTCGAGGTGCTTCTTGCTGCGGCCCGCTCGGGAGGCGCTGACGCAGGGCAGCCCCGCTTCGAGGACGTCGCACTCGGGCAGCTCACGAGCGTCGATGTCGCCCAGGTCAGCTTCGAGGGTGACGGCGCCCTGGGTGGTGGCCGGGTTGTGGGCCAGGCTCTGCGCCAGGTAGCCAGCGTCGCGCTCGACGGCGAAGGCCAGCTCAGCGTTGCCCAGGCCGCGCAGCAGGGCGTTGGCGGCGATGCCCCCGCCGTGGCACAGGCTGCCCAGGCGGAGCGGCTGACCGGCGCCCAGGCGGCCGTTGAGGCGGCTCAGGCGGGCTCGGACGGCGGCATCCAGCGGGTGGAGCTGGACGCGGATCTCGCCAGGGTAGAAGCGGACCTGCACGCGCTCCACGGCGCCCAGGGCGTGGGTCAGGACGTCGACCACGGGCCGCCCGTCCTTGGCGCTCACCTTGTGGTCACCGGCCTTGCTCAGGCGCAGCTCCAGCGCCCCGTCCAGGGGCGAGAGCTGGTAGCGCACGCCCTGGGTGAAGCCGGCCTCCGCCAGGCGGCGCCCTTCGAGCCAGACCCGCTCGGCGCCCTTGTGGGCGCCCAGCTTGCGATCGATGGCGTGCAGGAGCTGCTCGGTCTTGCCGCTGCGGGGGTTCACGAGGCGAGCCCGTGCTGCGCCAGGACGGCGGCGGGAGCTGCCTGGCGGCAGACCAGGCAGAAGTGCTCGTAGCGGTTCCATTCGGTGTGGCCGCAGCTCGGGCAGCGGACGATGTTGGGGCAGCTCTGGCTGTGGTTCAGCCCGTGGCAGAGGACCGAGCAGAGCGGCATCTGAGCCTGGGGGCGCTGGGGCAGCTTGGCCAGGCGCTCAGCCTCAGCTCGGGCGGCGATCTCGCGGCGGGCTGCGTTGGCGCGGCGGGTGTCGACGCCTTGCCAGACGCTGTCGCGGTTCTTGCGGCGGGTGTTCATGGTGTCTACTCCTTGAGACGGTGGCGGACCGTTGACGCGGTCCAGGGCGGTGGCTGCGCTTGCCGTGGGGTTAGGTGCGCTGCGCGCACCTTAACCCCAGGTTGTGGGTGCTGTCAACAATTCTTGTGGGTCGGCGGCGCCGGCACAGATGGGAAAGCCGGTGTCACAGAAATGAACCGAGCCCCAGCCAGGCCTGTAACGGTGGATGGGATGCCGGCAGTCGACACCAGGGCGAAGGTCAACGCCAGGGCCAAGCTGGTGGCCAGGGCGGACGGGTCGACCAGCCATCGGAAGCGCCATCAGATCAAGCTGGACGAGGTGGCCAAGCTCGATTACCTGGCCGCGCTGCCCAGGTTCAGCACCCCTGGGCCAGCCCTCAAAGCGGCTGGGGCCACGCCCTCTCAGCTCGCCAGGTGGCGGGAGGAGGACGGGGCGTTCCTGGCCGCTGAGCGCCAGGTCAGGGAGGGGATAGCCGACGAGCTGGAGCGAGAGGCAGTCCGTCGGGCGTTCCGTGGGGTGCGGCGGCCCGTCTACCAGGGCGGCCTCCTCGCTGGCTACCTGACCGAGTACTCGGACCAGCTCCTCATGTTCGTCCTGAAGGCGATGCGGCCCGAGCGGTTCCGTGAGAAGAGCGAGGTCAGCGTCAACCCGATTGTGAAGGTGGTCGCCGGCTTCGACCCCCAGGACGTCCTGTAGGTACCGTCCGCTGGTACCACCAGGGCTCAGCAGGGCTCGTCTGATCTCGTGAGACCTTCGTCTGAGCCTATCGACACGGTAGGAGCAGCTCGCCTGGTACCTGATCTCGCCCTGGTCGAGGAGGTCTCTCGCGCGCGTCTAGCGGTAGGGGGCCGACCCAGGGGTACCACGTCGGGGGAGCCGGCCCGAACCCGCGCATCTCTAAGCCCGGCGTGCGAAAAAATTCTCTCTGGCCCGGAGCGGACTTGGCGCTACGACGGTGTGAGGGAGAACGCGGCGGGGCCGGACAACTGATGGTTTCCGTCAGCCCGTGCGTTTGTCAATGGTTGTGCCGTGACTGAGACGCCCGGTGTCACAAGCAGGTGTGGAGTCCTCCGGTGACCTCTAATCCGGTTGCGGAGATGCCGGCAGGGCAGTCGGCGTACCAGCCGTACGGGTCGGCGCGGGAGCTGATGCAGTATCGCGGGCGTGAGGTGCTCGTGGGTGGGCCAGCAGGCACGGGGAAGTCCAGGGCGTGCCTGGAGAAGCTGTCGTTTGTGGCCTACCACAAGCCCATCCGTGCGGCGATTGTGCGGAAGGTCCGCAAGTCGCTCACCCAGGCGGCGCTGGTGACGTTCGAGAAGAAGGTGCTGCCCACTCCAAGTGGAGTCCGCTTCTGGACGGAGGATCAGGAGTACCGCTATCCGGGGGGTGCGGTGATTGCCCTCGCCGGGCTCGACGACCCCGAGAAGGTGAAGTCGACGGAATTCGATCTGATCTACGTGCAGGAGGCGACGGAGCTGGACCAGAACGACTGGGAGCTGCTCGTGTCCCGCTTACGCAATGGCGTGCTCTCCTATCAGCAGCTCCTGGCGGATTGCAACCCGGCGGACCCGTACCACTGGTTGAAGCAGCGCTGCGATCGGGGTGACTGCTATTTGCTGGAGTCCAGGCACGAGGACAACCCGGTGTTGTTCGATCAGGTCCGTCGCCAGTGGACGCCATTTGGTACCGAATACCTGAAAACCCTGGACACCCTCACGGGGTATTTGCACAAGCGACTCCGCATGGGCTTGTGGGTGGCGGCGGACGGCATGTTCTTTACGGAGTGGGATCCGGAGGTGCATATCGTCGATCCGTTCGAGATTCCGGCGCACTGGCCCAGGTGGACCTCCGTGGATTACGGCTTTGCGGCACCGTATTGTTGCTTGTGGTTTGCACGCGATCCGGAGGGGGAGCGACCGGTGTACGTGTACCGCGAGCGGTACGCCACCAATTTGCGCGACGAGGAGCAGGCGGAGCAGATCCGCTTGGCATCCGCCGGTGAGCGGATTGTCACCAATGTGCTGGACCCCTCGATGTTCAATGCGCGCAGTGAGCAGAACCGTCCGTCGATCGCCCAGGTGTACGCGGACCACGGCGTGTGGCCGATCGTGCCGGGGCACAACAACCGTCGGACCGGTTGGGCGGTGGTGCGTCGAGCCATGGCGTCGGGAGACGGAGTACCACCACGGCTCCGCCTGTTTCGGCACCACTGCCCCAACCTTGAGCGCACGCTGCCGGCCATGGTCCACGATCCGCTCGATCCCGAGGACGTGGCCGACAAGCTGCACGGCACCAAGACCGAGGACCACGCGCCTGACGCCCTCAGGTACGGGCTGAGCATCGAGGCCAGCCCCGAAGAGGACACCGACGTGCGCGGGCTGGTGTGGGCGGCCTGACGTGAGCCAGCTCGCGGTCGACTTCAAGCAGAGCGGCTCAGGGCGTGAGCAGCGCACCGACGGCAACTGGAAGCACCTGGGCATCATCGACGGCGGCAGCGTGCGGATCGGGCAGCCCATGGCGCCGCGCAGCGGCCAGGGCGTCGAGGTCGGCCACTACCCCGGCCCAGCGGTCACCCAGGGCTACATCCTGAGCTACGACCGCGACCTGAACACCTTCCGCGACCTCACCATCCAGGGCAAAAACGTCAGCATCTACGCCCAGGCCGGCGGCAGCTTGAACCTCTCCGCCAGCCAGCTCATCCTGCCCGACGGGTCGATCACCACGCCGATGCTCGCGCCCAACGCGGTCCAGCAGCTCCTGACGTCGTCGTACCTGGCCGGCGGCAGCGGCGCGTACTCCACCATCAACACCTGGCTGGAGACGTCGGTCCAGATCGCCGCGACCGTCTTTAGTGGTGCGGTAGTGCGGCTGGAGTGCCGCCTCAATTTCAGCGTCAGTGCGGCGGCGGCGGTGAACGTCGGCATCTTCTACGACCACGCGCTGCTGATCGGCAACCAGGCGGCGGTGTACACCCCGTCGGACCTGATCAATTGGGGCCAGATGGTCAGCTTCGTCTACTACTACACGCCCAGTGCCGGCACGCACACCTTCGGCATCGGGGTCAACTTCAGCGCTGGCACGCTCACCCTTTCACCAGGCGCCTACCAGGCGCTGTACGTCACGGAGCAGAAGCGGTGAGGCGGCGTCCGGCCGGTTGCGGAGTAATCAAAAAGATTCCTGCCAGCACGCCGTGGCCGGAGCGGAAAGGTGACACCGCGTGAGCATGTCCAGCTCGCCCCCCAGCTCGTGGTTTGCCTCCAGCGGGAAGACCAAAGACGAGGACGCGATGGAGTCCGCGACGATGGAATTGGCCCAGGAATTGAAGCGCCAATTCAAGGATCGCGACGAGCTGTACCGCGACATCGACGCGGTGCTCTTTGGGGAATTACCGGTCGAAATTCCAGAGGCCTACCGCAAGACCGCGATCGAGGTGCGGAGTCCGCTGGCGCTGCACATCGCCACCACCGTCACCGCCGCATTGAGCGTCAATCCGATGACGACGGTCTTCAAACCGGTCGGCTTTGGTGACACCTACCAGGCCAATTCGACACTCCGCGAGAACTTCTTCGAGGCGAGCTGGACGCGTCAGGAATTCGAGGCCAAGCGGCAATTGCTGCGGTTGTTCTTGTGGAGCATGGCGGTCAAGGGCGAGGGCGTGCTGAAAACCCTGGAGCGGAGCCGGAGTGCCTGGGGCGAGTACGACAAGAAGGCGTCCGACATCGAGAAGGAATTGCGCCAGGCGGAGGATGCCTACGATCAGGACGCCCAGGACCGCCTGTACGACCACAAGACCGAAGACCTGAAGCTGGTCATGCCGTACCCGATCGCCTCCACCGACGTGCCGCCCGAGACCTTCTACTACCGCAAAAACGAAAACGGCATCACCACGGCGGTTGAGATCAAGGAGCTGCCATACATGGAGGCGCTGGAGCGCTTCGGCGCCGGGCTCGACTCCAGCGGCAACGTGGTCTCGCCCAAGACGTGGAGCGGGCTCGACCCGCGCGCGGCGGAGCTGGCACGGGCGGAGTGGAACCACGTCATGCACGGCAAAAACGACCAGACCATCCGCTGCATCGAGGCGTGGGACTGGCAGTGCCAGGTGATCCTGCTGAGCGGCCCCAACCAGCGCCACAAGAGCGGCAGCCTGGGCGAGGGCACCGTCTGCCGCGTCGTCCGCCATAGCTACGGCGACCCGATCCTCAAGACCCTGCGCGGGCCGTACTTCCACGCCCTGGGCATCACCACCGGCTCGCGCCTGCCCGAGCACGCGGGGCTGTCCATTCTTTTCGGTTTCTTACGCTTGTTTCCCCTTTTGGATGCGCTGCTGACGATGCAGGGTAACGCGGCGTACATGACGGGTTATCCGGCGTTCAAGCGCACCACCCCGCCAGGCGTGCTGCCAGGGCTGCCGGCCATGCCGTACGGCACCGACGCCCGCGAGCAGAACACCCGCGCGCAGATCATCGAGCCCGGCAAGCTGTTCCCGTTCGACGTCAACCCGATCGACCAGCCCAAGAGCGGCATCGACTCCGACAAGCTCATCGCCTCGATCAAGGACATGCTGGAGCTGGCGCTGCCGTCGGTCGTCCAGGGCATGGTCGCCAGCGACCAGTCGGGCTATGCGCTGAACCAGGCGGCGTACCTGGCGCGCCTGGGCTGGGATCCGATCGTCTCCAACGCCGAGGTCGCCCTGGGCGATCGGATCGGCTTCGAGAGCTGGCTGATCGAAAAGCGCATCGGGGAGAAGGTCTACGCCTGGGGCGAGATGGAGGCCAAGAAGGGCCGCAAGGCCATCGGCGGCCAGACCAAGGCGGCGTGGCTCGGCATCGGTCCGGAGGAGCTGAAGGGCATCCACCGCTACGAGGCGAAGCTGGCGCCGTCCACCCCCTCGAACGAGATCATCGAAACGCGCGCCATTGGCGAGAAGATGCAGCTCAAGCTGATCACCTACGAGGACGCCGTCGAGCGCGCCGGCTCCAACCCGGACGAGGTCGAGAAGAGCTGGATTCTGCATGATCTCAAGAACTCGCAAGAGATCCAGGGAGAGCTGAAGAAGGCGATTTTGCAGAAGATCGCGACCATCCGCTCCGCCACCATGGAGGCCGCCGGGCTGCCCAGCCCAGCGGAGATGGCCGCCGTCGGTGCCGGCGGAGTCCCAGGTGGGACACCCGGCACGCCACCCACCGGACTGCCGGGGGGTATGCCGCCCAATCCGGTCCCGTCTCCTGGGATGGGACTGCCGATTGCCCCACCGCCGCCGGCAGGGGCGGGAGGCGGCATGCCACCCGGCGGCATCGCGGGCGGCCCGGTCGTACCGGGTCCGCCGGCGAATGCCATGCCGCTGCCTGGAGGACGCTAGAGGTGCCTGGACCTCCCAACATGATGGACGAGGTCGCGGACGACCTCGCCGGTTGGATCGACAAGACCGCCAACGAGGTGGCGCTGGCGTTTGCCCCCGGTCGCGCGCCGTTTAGCGCGAACATCACCGAGGAGCAGAAGCTGGAGTTTTACAAGGCGCAGATCTTCAATACAGACGGAAGCCCCAACGTGCCAGGTCGTCAGGCACTCCTTGCTCGCCTGGGGGCCGACGGGTTCGCCAGGGTATATAAGGCAGTCCTGTCGGCGCATCCGGAGCTGAAGCCGACTCCGCCGCGTCCCGAGCTGGAGGTGCCGGAGCAGTGGCCGACGCCGCCTCCACCAGGCGCTCCAATCGGACCACCAGTTGGGCCGCCAGGCCCGCCACCTCCGCCAGGAGTGCCACCTGGGCCTCCACCCGGTCCGCCAGGCCCGCCAATGCCTCCAATTCCGCCAGGTCCACCGCTCGGTCCGCCTGGTCCACCACTCGGCCCTCCCGTCCGGCCCATGATGCCACCGCCACCGGTGCTGCGGAGATAGTCCATGGCTGACGAATTCCAGAATGATCAAGCCGAGTGGGCGCGTAAGACCGCCGCCGACAACGCCACCAACGAATACAACAAGTCCAAGGCGAACAACGAAAACGAGGCGACCGCGCTCGCCAAGGCGAAGTTTGCCTGGCAACAGGTCATCGACCGCGCCGGCCTCACCGGCAAGTTTGAGGACCAGTGGACGCAGCCCGTCAACCAGTGGTTCACCGAGCAATTCGGGACGTGGATGCCGCAGGGTCCAACGGCTGGCCAGCAGACGCTTCAGAGCCAGCAGCAGGGCTGGCAGCAGGCCTACGACACCTCGCAGATGTACGGCCAGTACTACGCGCCCGGCAGCGCGCCGACCGCTGGCCAGCAGACGCTCGCCGCGCAGAACCAGCAGCAGCAACTCGGGCTCAGCCAGGCGCAACTGACGGGCTACTACAACGCGCCCGGCGCCGCCCCCGGCTCGCAGGGCCAGCAGACGCTCCAGGGCCAGCAGCAGTACTGGAGCCAGGGCTTCCAGCAGCAGCAGGAGGCCAACCGCGTCGCCGCGCAGCAGCAGCAGACGGCCCAGGCGTACCTCCAGCTCCTGTCCAGCTTGCGGGGGCCGGCGGACTGGGCGAAGTACCAGCAGGTGCTCGGCTCAACCCCTGGGGGAATGTCCGACCTCGTGGCGGCAGCCATGGGCCAGTACGTGCCTGGCGGTGGCGCGACGACCGGCTACCAGCCCCAGGCGGCCAATCTCCAGACGATGATGGGCCAGGTCCAGCAGTACGCGCCGAGCTACCAGCAGCAGCAGCCCCAGCAGGGCGGCCCGGCGTGGGGCAGCGGCATCGGCGTGGGCGGCCAGGAGAACACCCCCGCGCAGCAGCAGCAGGCGACCGGCAACGGCACCAACATGTACGGCCAGAGCCAGCTCCCGGCGCCGAACCAGATCGCGGCGCAGAGCTGGAACGGCATGGCGCCCAGCCAGCAGCAGATGCTGCTCGGCCAGTACGAGGCCCAGGGCTGGGACAAGAACGACGTCCAGGCGCTGATGAACCAGAGCCTGCCGAAGTACGCCAGCAACGCGCCGACGGCGGGAACGTGGCAGCTCCGCTGACATGACGATGCTGCCGGACATCGGAAGCGACGAGTACGAGGAGTGGAAGCGCCAGCAATTCGCGCAGTCCGCCCAATCGCAGATCGACAACCACGCCTTCGAGCACATCGCGGATCAGTCGATCGCGACGTTGCAGACGCCGGTCAGCTCCGACTCGCTCACTAATCCGCTCGGGTATCCTCCATCACAGGCGCAACCACCGGTTCCTGAGCCGCCGCAGCCAGCTCCTGAGCCACCCGTGGCGGCGCCTGCCCCGCCTCCGGCGCCAGCTCCAACTCCCGCGCCGGAGCCCCCACCCGTCGCCCCCGTTGCGGCTCCCGCCGCAGCGGCTCTCCCCGCGACGGGTGGTGGGGCGGGGCCGATGGACTGGATCGGCGGCGCCCTGAACGCGGTCGAGAAGGCCGGCGGCGACGTGCAGTCGTTCGCCTCCAGCTTCAATCCGGGCGCGGGTATCTCGGGCGCCCTGAGTGCGGCAGAGAAGGCAGGGGCAGATATCCAGACGTTCGCCTCGAACTTCACGCCGCCACCACCTCCAGCTCCCGCCGCCGCACCACCGAGCACCCTCCCAGGCGGCAGTGCGACGGCGGGCCAGGGCGCCAGGGTCGACGGTGTCCCGGACTGGCTCGGCCAGCTCATCGTCAAGAACGCGCCACCGGAACTGGCGGCGGATCCGGACTTCATCCGCACGGTGGCCGCTGGCGCGAAGGCGGAGTCCGGCTGGGACGTCAACAAGATCCAGAACGGCTACGCCATGGGCAGCAACGCCGGCGCGCGCGGGCTGTTCCAGTTCGACATGGGCGGCATGGGCGCCAACATCCCCGAGGGGGCGCTCCTGGGCGATAACGGCGCCGCCTACCAGGCGAGCAAGATCGTCCCGCTGTACGCCCAGGCGTACAAGAGCGCGCCAGCGGGGCTCACCCCGGCGGAGAAGGCGTCCTGGGTGGCAGCCCAGGCGGAGCGCCCGCTCGGCTACGACGACCCCAACTCCGCCGCGCGGCGCAACTACGCCACCGCCTACGGCCAGATCGGCGGCCCGGGCGGAGCATTCGGCAGTGTCGGCGGCGGCACCGGCCCGGTCGCCAGGACGGCCGGCCAGCTCAGCCAGTTTGGCGATCCGCAGCTCACCAACGACGAGGCGTACGCGGCGTGCGGCCCGGCGGCAGCGGTGCGCTTCGCCCAGGCGTACGGGCGCAACCCGTCGCTCCGCGAGGCGACCGACCTCGCCAGGACGGTCGGCTGGACCCCTGGCCAGGGCATGGCCGGGCTGGCGTCCGAAAAGAACCTGATGGACAAGCTCGGCGTGCCGACCAAGATGCTTGGCGGTCCGCAGTGGACTGCCTTCGCCAAAGAGGCGCAGAGCGGCAACCCGGTCACCATCAGCACCCAGGGGCACTACTTCTTTGCCGACGGCTACGACCCGCAGAGCGGCGCGTTCCACGTCGGCCGCTCCGGGTCGGACCTCCGCCAGGGATCGGAGTGGATGACACCCGACCAGATGGAGGCGGTCATGGGGCCGGTCCAGGGCGGGCTGCTCGCGGATAACCCCCAGGTACCGTCGCCGTCGCTCGCGGCTGCGCCGCAGGGGTTGGACCGCCTCGCCGCTGACGCCGACCGCCTCCGTCAGGCCGCGCAGCCGATCGCGGACCAGCTCGGCATCGCCACGGACTGGCTCGGCAACGTCATCAGCAAGACAGGCCTGAAGGCGCCGTCGAAGACCGTCCAGAGCCAGATCCTGGGCGACCAACCGGCCGATGTCGGGCCGCTGAAGGTGGGCGGCGCGGCCGGCCAGGGGCTGGGCATCCTGGGCGCGGTCGGGGAGGCGATCAACGGGCCGAGCGAGCAGTACCCCTCAGGCGGTCCGCTCAGCGGTCCGATCACTGGCGAGCTGCGCCGTGAGTCGGGGACAGCCCAGCTCGCGCGCGACTTCCAAGACCAGACGGGTGTCGCGTACGCCGACTACGAGAACCAGTACCGCCAGGAGGCGGCGCAGATCCGTGCCGGCCAGCGGGACGACTTCAGCCCTGCCATGAAGGGGCTCCAGAGCACCTGGCAGCAGGTACAGAGCGGCGGCTACGGCGGCATGCTGGGCGCCTACAGCCGCGTGCCCGAGGAGCAGCAGCAGGCCGAGGCGGAGATCCCCGGCTCGATCAGCCAGGCGCTGATCTCGACGGCGCTGCTGCCGGGTGCGGTCGAGGCGACGCCTGCCGGTCTCGCCCGAGCTGCGGCGGCCAACGTCGTCGACCCGACGAACATCCCGTACCTGGCGGGCCAGCAGGCGCTGGAGGGCGTCGCACGCGGTGTCGGCGCGCTGGGCCGCCTGGGGGGTCTTGCCGACAGTGGTGTGGCCAACGTGGTGGCCAAGGGTGGCGAGGTGGCGGCGGACGCCGGGGAGCAGCTCTCGCCGTGGCTGCACGAGAACGTGACGGGCGACATCCAGTCAGCAGTCAAGACGGCGCTGGGCCAGACTGCCACGCCCCAGGAGCTGGCCGACGCCCAGGCGACGCTCGATGCCGCGCGCACGGCGGGCGACAGCGTGCTCAACCCCTTCCTGACCGCACAGACGCCCGAGGGGCTGGCTGCGGTGCGGCGTCAGCTCAACGCCCTCGCGGATGCTGGCGCCGACCAGCGCAACTGGTACGACGAGTCGAGCCGCGCCATTCTCGACGCCACCCAGGGCAACGTCGACGACGCCGAGCAGATCGCCAAGCTGGTCGGCATCTACTCGAACAACACGCCCGTGCTCGACAACATGAACAACGCGATGACGGCGTGGACCCAGTTCAAGAACGGGCTGCCCATCGACGCGCCGACGTTGAGCGAGAACAACCTGCGCGCCCACAACCTGCTGTACGGCGGCAAGGAGTGGGAGGGGCTCAAGACCAACAACTTCTACCGCAACCTCATGAAGAACATCGACAACAACAAGTACGTCGAGATGGGGTTGGAGGACGGGCAGACGGGCGCCACGATCGACGTCTGGATGATGCGCGCGATGAACGCGCTGCGGAAGTCGCCCAGCCCCAAGACCGGCCAGTACGAGTTTGCGGCGAACGAGGTCAAGCGCATCGCGGACGCACGCGGCTGGAGCCCCGAACAGGCCCAGGCGGCGATTTGGGTCGCCACCAAGGCTGGCTGGGAAGAAGCCAAGAAGGGGCCGATGAGCCTCGCGGCCCAGGACACCGTCCACTACGGCACGGGGCTGATGGACCGTCTGGCGCAGACCGGCATCGGCCAGGTGCTCCGCAGCGCGGACGGCACGGATGTCATCGCCAGGGAGCTGGGGCTGCTGAGCGGCGACGGGCGCATCAGCCTGCCGAAGGCGCGCGCGACGCGCTACGAGCGCGACGTCGTTGGTCCGCTGGGCGAGGCGCGCGGTGCGGTCGACTTCACTGCGCGTCGCGCGATGGATGCCTACGTCGCGGCCCAGGCGAAGCTCCAGCAGCTCCCCGAGGCGTACTGGGTGCGCCGCTTCGATCCGCCGACACTGGGCGACGCCAACACGATGGCCGTCCACGCGGGCGCCCCGTTCCAGGCAGAGCAGGTGGCGGAGCTTCAGCAGCGCATCGACGGCATCATGGGCGAGGGCGCCGCGAAGGTGGTCTCCACGGACAATGGCGCGTGGATCATCAACCGCTCCGACGCCCCCAACCGTGCCTTCCACAAAGCGGCTGAGAGGGCCGCCACGGCGTTAGAATCTGTCGACGAAGTACGCACCACGCCGACGCGCGTCGACGGGAGCTTCTTCTCGAATGACTGGAGTAGACAAGCAAATGGCGAAGGTTATCTCGATCCCATTCGGCTCGCCGGAGGCGGCAGCGATTCTTGGCTCTCCGAGCTGGCGGATCGGGTTCGGACAGGGGATGTCGGAGCCGTTGGACGTCTCGGAGAACGAGAGCGCCCCACCAGCTATGGAGGCGACCCCCAGTGGACTGGCGGGCTCAGCTCCTCCAAGTACGCCGCTCAGCTCAAGGAGCAGCTCCGAAGCGCTCGCGGCGCTGGAAGCGGAGCGGGACTTCTCCCCGGAGCAAGGCGGGCTCTAGGACTCGAACCCGTCCAGGGCGCCCTCTACGGGGGCGTCAGTGGAGGGTACGCGGCGTCGCAGGAAGAGGGTGCGACGCCCGAGGACATCGCACGGGGAGCACTGCTCGGCGCTGGCGTAGGCGCCGCGCGAGGGGCAGCACGCGGCGCTGACAGCCCAGGGCTGGCGCGCATGGTCACCCGTGGCGGGCACGAGCTGTTCGACAACGACGGGCGCCTGGTCGGCAAGCCGACCGCCGATGAGCGCCAGTTCATGCTGCCGGGCTTCGGCTCGGAGCTGATCGCCCAGGGTAAGCGCTCGATCAACGGGCTGTTTGGCCCGCGCGACCTGACCGGCGTCGGCGTCGCCAAGGGGGAGGCGGGCACGGTCGGACCGATCTCCGAAGAGACGGCGCGGCTGATGCCGAACCTGGCGCACCTGGCCACCGACATGCCTGACGTCCAGGCGTCGATCCAGCGCATCGTCGAGGAGAACCCCGAGCTGCTCAATCAGGTGCAGCGCGGCGTGGTCACCCACGACCAGCTCATCAAGGACACCGCGACGAAGCTCGGCATGACCGCCGACGACTTCCTGAAGTCTCCGATCGGCAAGGGCTGGAACGAACGCGAGCTGCTCGCCCTGCGCGCGATCGCGGCCGACCACCTCGACGCTGTCACCGAGCTGGCGCGCCAGGTGGAAGACGCGGGCGGCGCGGCCAACCTCGAACCCGACCAGAAGCTGCAAGTGGTCCGCCAGATGCTGGACGCTGCCGAGCTGCTCACGCGAGCGAAGGCGGGTGCCACTACGGCGGGCCGCACGCTGAACCAGCAGCGCATCGACGTCAATCGCCAGATCGCGAGCATGCTCACCAGCGGCGGCGAGAAGGTCGCGGCGTCGCGCAAGGCGGCGGCGGCCCGTGCCCAGCTCAAGCGCATCCAGCAGATCGCCCAGGACAGCACCACGCTCCAGGCGGAACGCGAGAAGGTGGTCAGGCGTCGGCCGGCGTCCGCAGGCAAGCCGCGCGAGGTGCCGGTCGACAGCGACTCGCCCAACTTCTCGGTGTGGGACCGCATCGACTCGGCGTACCGCGAGCTGGACGCCTACAAGGCGATGAGCAGCTCCGAGAAGGAGGACGAATTCCAGAAGCGCGCCGCCGCGCGTGCCGAGCGCGCAGCACGGCGGAAGGAGCTGGACGACCCCGAGAAGCTCCTCGCGGCGCTGAAGAGCGAGCTGGCTGCCGAGCGCAACATGTTCTCGGGCAACCGCCGCTCGGTGGTCCAGCTCATGGACGCGGAGCGCCTGCGCGAGCTGAAGGGCCAGGACGTCGCGGCGTTTCGCGGGCGCAACGGCAACGCCCCCGAGCTGATGGACAAGGGCGAGTCGGGTGGGATTCGCGCCTGGCTCGACGCCCAGGCGAAGACCGCCCAGGACGAGGCGGACGCGGCCAACGCCTTCGAGCAGAGCGCGCACGCGCGCAAGCTCGGAGAAGGCGACATGGACCGCAAGATGGCCGCCCGCATCCTCGAACGCGTCGGCGGCGACAACATCACCACCGACATGATCGACAACCTCGTGAAGGTCATCAACTCGAACGACCCGATGGCCTCCGCGAAGTACCTCCAGAGCTTGCAGAAGACGAGCTGGTGGGACCGCCTCTCGACGCTGCGCTACGCCAGCATGCTCAGCTCCACGGCGACCCATTCGGCGCAGCTCGTGTCCAACGTCGGCCAGCTCGGCATGGCGCTGGCGACGCACCCGGCGGCGGTCGGCATCGACAAGATCGCGTCTGCGGTCGGCGGCGGCGAGCGTACGCGGTACATGGGCGAGCTGGGGCCGATGCTGCGCGGCATGGTCGGCCAGTCAGACGAGGCGCTCAACGACATGCCGCTGCTCACGCGCGGTGCGGCCGGCGGCTTCCGCCAGGGCGCCCAGGACGCGCTCGAAGTGCTCAAGAGCGGCATCAACCCTGGCGACGTGGCCCGCAACTGGGAGGAGGTCGCGCGGCCCGGCTTCGGCTTCGGGGAGGCGAAGATCGGCGGCAAGTGGGGCGTCCCTGAGTACAACATCGGCAAGAAGGTCTCGCCCCAGGTCGCGGCGGGGATCAACGTCGGCGCAGAGGCGCCCCTGCGGCTGCTCCAGGCGGGCGATCTCCTCGTACGCGGCGGCGCACGCGGGGCATTCGCGCACGGGCTGGCGGCGCGCCAGGCGATCAGGGAGGGGCTCACCGGCAGCGAGCGCGCGGCGCGCATCGACGACCTCGTCCAGAACATCCACCTGCACCCGGAGCTGTTCACCCAGGCTGACGACGCGGCCAAGCGGGTGGTGCTGCAAGAGGCCCGCAACGTCCCCTTCGCCAAGCCGCGCAGCGGCGCTGAATCGTTCGTCCAGTCACTGGTCATGCCCTTCATCCGTACGCCCTGGAACGTCGCCGCCCAGGGCGCTGGGCTGACGCCAGCGGGCTACCTGTCGGCGCTCACCGCCGCAGGCAAGGGTGATCGCGGCGAAGCGGTCGACCGTGCTGCTCGGGCAACGCTCGGCACCGGGATCATGGCGGCAGCGTACGGGGCGGCGGCCAACGGCTTTCTCACCGGCGGCTATCCGACCGATCCGTCCGAGCGCTCGGCGCTGCCTGACGGCTGGATGCCGTACTCGGTCCGCATCCCGAAGGCGGACGGCACCTCGACGTACGTCCGCTACTCGAACATCGGCCCGGTGGGCGTGCCGCTGGCTCTGGCAGCCACGGCAGCGGACGCGCAGCGCCACGGCGTCGAAAACGAGCCGGGGTCGGTCATCGGTCGCTTCGTCGGCGGCTTCGGCCGCTACATGGTCGACCAGTCGATGCTCCAGGGGCTGGGCAACTTCCTCGACGCCGCGACCGACCCCGAGCACAAGGGCGAGAACTTCGCGGAGGGCATGTCGACGCAGTTCATGCCGTATGGCGCCCTGGGCCGCCAGCTCGATCGCGCCCTGGGCACTGGGCCGCGTGACCCGCACGGCGTGCTCGATGCGATGCAGGCGAGCTACCCCGGCCTCAGTTCGCGGGTGCAGCCACGCCGCAACGCCCTGGGCCAGGAGGTGCCCGAGACGCAGACCGCGCTCGGCCAGTTCGCGTCGCCGCTGCGCTACTCCCAGGAGACCGAGAACCCCACGCTCCAGTCGCTGCGCGACGTGGGCGACGTCGGCATCGGCGCGCCGCCGACTACCGCGCGCGGCATCCGTCTCACCCCCGAGGAGCGCATTCAGGTCCAGCAGGGTGGCGGCAAGTACATTCAGGAGTTTGTCGACGAGGTGACCAGCGACCCGAGCTGGTCGACGTACACCGCCGAGGAGCGCAAGATCATCCTGGCCCGCGTGATCGCTCGCGCCCGCGCAGCAGCCCAGGGCGAGCTGCTCCAGGGCATTCCCGACTACACCTTCGAGGAGCGCCAGCAGCAAGAGGAGCGCCGCAACGTGCCGGTGCCGTCACCGTTCTGAGGAGCTGAGCCATGCCACCGCCGAGCCGCTTCAATCCCACTCCCACCGCCCCGTACAACCCATCGCCGTACACCCTGCCGCCGAGCCGCTTCAACCCGGCGCCGACGCCGCAGACCTCCGTGTCTGGCGCAGGCGCGGGTCGGGGTGACGACGCGGCGGCGGCACAGCTCGCGCCAGGCGGCCCCGCAGCTCCCGCAGCTCCCGCAGCGCCTGGTGCCGCTCCCGCAGCACCTCGCCCAGGGACCGCCCCACCAGCGGCGCGCTACCTGTCGCCCGAGGAGCAGCGGGCGATCGTGGCGTCGCTCAGTCGTCCGGGCTGGACGATCGTCGGCGGCGCGGCGGTCCCTGAGACCAAGCTCGGCACCGACATCCGTGGGCAGTCGGTCAACGTCCCGACCGGCGCGTACACCATTCAGGTCACCGACGGCAGCGGCAACATCCAGCCGGTCACCATCTACCCCGGCAACCCGATCGCGCAGCCGGACGGCAGCTCGACGCCGACGTGGATTCCGTCGAACACCCCCGACACGTTGCCGAAGCCGACGACGACCGCCGCGTCCAACACCGTCGACATGGCCGACGGCTCCCGCTGGGAAGCCCAGGGCAAGAACCCCGACGGCACCACCAAGTGGGTCCAGATCGGCGCCCCCAAGGCCTCGAACCCGGACGCCGACAGGAGCCTGGCGCTCAAGGCGCAGCAGGATCAGGAGACGATCGACCGTCGGCGCGCCAACGAGGCGGCGGGGCGCGGCTACCTGACGGACCAAGAGTGGATTCAGGCGCAGCTCGACGGCGAGAGGAACAACCTCACCGGCCAGCAGATCGCCGCGACGCGCGAACGCCAGGCGCAGCTCGCCAAGATCGAGGACGCCAAGCTTCAGGACGAAATCAACGAGATCAAGGCGCGTACCGGGCAGATTGGCGCGCAGACGACGCTGGCCAACGCCCAGGCCAATCAGGTCATCTCCAACGTCGACATCGCTGGGCGCAAAGCGCCAGGTGAGATCGAGGAGACCGCCTCGCGCACCGACCTCGCGAAGGCGCAGGCCGCCCAGGCGCGCCAGGCGACAACGATCGCCGCCCAGCCCACGGTCATCAGCCCCGGTACAGGCCAGGCGATCTATACGCAGAACCCGCTCACCGGGGAGCTGAAGGCTTCGGTCAATCAGAACTTCCAGCCGAAGACCCAGGCGGACGTTGCCGCGCGCATGGGCCAGCTTCAGGTCATGGCGCAGCAGAAGAAGCAGGAGCTGCTCCAGCGCTCGCAGAATGACCCCAACTTCACCGCCGACCGCGCCACCTCCGAGTGGAATAGCTGGTGGGATCAGAACGTCGAGGGGCAGAAGCAGTCGCTCCAGGCGGCCCAGGCGCAAGCGGCAGCCGAGGAGGAGCGCCAGCAGGCCGCCACGCGCACGGCGGCGTACACCGCTGCCAACGCCGCCGGCACCCAGGCGATCAGCGCCTACAACGCCCAGGCCCCGCGCATCGCGGCGCCAGGCTTCGGCGCAATGGCGGATCGGCTGATGGGCGGCGGCCAGCTCAAGCCCGGCGATGCGAGCGCGTTCATCGTCCACGGTGTGCCCGACCTCCAGCAGCAGGCGCACGACGCGACGATGGAAGCACTCAAGTACATCTCGCCCACCGCCGCCCAGGCAACGGGCCAGCCACAGCCGAACTACGCCGGCGTCGACATCGCGGGCGGGCTGAACCGCGTCAACTACGGCTTCGGCGGACCGACTCCGGCGGCACCAGCCCCAGCGGGAGCTGGAGTGGCCACGGCAGCGCCCGCCCAGCAGCCGACGGACGACTGGTTCGCGCAGTTGATGCGACGGCAGGCGGCGTCCAATGCGGAGCAGCAGGTGCAGGCGCAGATCCCGATGCCGCCGCCGGCGCCGGTGAACGCGGTGCCGGGCCAGAACTACGGCGCCAACGTCGCGTACACCGGCGGCGTCGCGCCCTGGAATTTTGACCCGAACGATCCCTACGGCAATTCGCGCTATGGCTTTGGAGGCGCGTGAGTACTACGATGCAGCCTGAACAACCAAACACCCCTTCGCAGGACACGGAGGTGTCCGATGCGACTGCCCAGGAACCGCGTTCCGACGAGTCGACTGGAGGATCTTCACCACCGTGGTGGCGGCGGATGTTCAACCGCACGCCCACCCAGGAGACCACTTCGGAGGACGGGGACGAGGACAACCCTGAAGGCACCGCGTCGAAGCCCCTCAAGCTGACCCAGGAGGAGTTAGACCGTCGAGTCCAGGCCGAGACCGATCGCCGCGAGGCGAAGCGGGCTCAAGAGGCCAGGATCGCCCAGCGGCGCAAGCTGCGGGACGAAGACCCCTGGGCGTACGCCGAGCAAGAGCGTCTTGCGGAGCAGCATCAGGAGTCGAGCGGCGCGCTGCAAAACTTTCTGGCGGGTGTTGGTACCGAGCATGACCGGGTCGCGATCGACCCCCTCATGGAGGCCCTCCCTCAGACGGAGCGCGAGCGCATCCTGAAACTCCAGGGCGCGGGTCAGGGACTGGCTGGACGGAAGCTGCTGGTAGGTGAGGCTCTCAAGAGCCTCCAACGGCAGTGGAAGGCTGAGGGGGAACGTGAGGCCGAGCGCAAGCTCCGCAGCAACAACGCGTTCCGCAAGCAGCTCCTGCGCGATACCCGCGCCGACGTTGCCGAGCCCGAATTGCTCCCGGCGCTCAGCCCTTCCGCTGCTGACGACAAGGTCTCGGACATCCTGCGTAACTTCTATGGCATGGGTCCGAGGCGCTAGCAGGGGTCAGGCGCCGCTGAGCTAATCGCGCACCTGGCCCAGGGGGACCAGGCCAGGTGCCATACAACTCGATCGCGACCCGCGCCACTCCGGGCTCAGGGCCGCTTATTCCAGAGGACGTCCAGCGGGACATCGTGCAGTCCGTCGAGCAGAAGAGCGCCGCTCTCCAGCTCATGCCCCACGTCCGCATGAAGCGGGCCCAGCAGAGGATTCCCGTCCTCTCCCAGCTCCCGACGGCGTACTGGATCACCGGCGCCTCCCTGGACGCCCGCGACATCGGCATGAAGCAGACGACCAGCATCGCCTGGGACAACGTCTACCTGAACGCCGAAGAGATCGCCGTGATCGTGCCGATCGCGAAGAACCTGCTGTCGGACATGGACTACGACTTCTGGACCCAGGTCAAGCCGAAGGTCACCGAAGCGTTTGGCGTGGCCCTCGACGAGGCGATCTTCTTCGGCGTGAACGCGCCGACGACCTTCCCGCCGTCGATCGTCGCGGGCGCCAACAGTGCGGGCAACCTCGTGGTCGCGGGCACGTCGACGGTCGACTTCCTCGACGACGTCAACTCCGCGATGGCCCTGGTCGAGGCGGACGGCTTCGACATCACCGGCTTTTGGGCACGCCGCCAGGTCCGCGCCAAGCTGCGCGGGCTGCGCGATACGACCAAGGGGCTCCTCTACTACCCCGACCAGCCACCGACGGCTGACGCGCGTGTCGGCACGCTCTACGGCGAGCCCATCGTCTTCAGCAACGCCGGGCTGTCGGGCTTCGTCACGGGGGCCGCGAACTACTCCATGATCGGCGGCGAGTGGGACCAGTCGATGCTCGCCATCCGCGAGGACATCGACATGGAGATGTTCGATACGGGCGTGATCACCGACAACGGCAGCCCGCCCGTCATCGTCTACAACCTGCTCCAGCAGGACATGGTCGCGCTGCGCGTGACGGCTCGGTTCGCCTGGGCGATCCCGAACCCGATCAACCGCCAGCAGCAGACGAAGGCGTCGCGGTTCCCGTTCTTCGCCATCCAGCAGAAGGCTGCAACCGGCGGCGAGGGGTAACCCGTGCCCGGAGGCAGGAAGTACACGCCGCCGGTCTCGAAAGCGCAGGCCAGGTTCTTCGGCGCCGCCGCTGGCGGCGACGTCCCTGGCTTCTCGAAGACTGAGGCCAAGGGCAAGCTGCGCGGCGTAGACGAGTCAAAGCTTCCCGAGCGGAAGAAGGGGAAGAAGTAATGCCGAAGATCCGCATGATCGCGCCAGGCGCCGACAAGGACGGGAACATCCTGGGCACCGGTGGCGAGTACGACGTCGACGACGAGACCGCGCACGATCTCCGCATGGACGGCAAGGCGCTGTACGTGGACGACGAGAAGGCGCAGCTCAAGGCCGCCCAGGAGGGCAATTACACCGCGCGCACGGGCCGCGCCGGGACGACCGGCGACACCGCTGGCGCGGCCAGCTCGAAGGATCTGCCTGGGCCATCCGCTCCCTCGAAGGAGAAGGAGAAGGAGAAGTAAATGCCCCGCCTGCGCTTCCTGGCGGCGTCGGTGGACCCCCGTCCGGATCACCCGACCACCACGTATGGCCCAGGGCACGAGACCGACTACGTGGTCGAGGACTACGACTACATCAAGAGCCTGCTACTCGAAGGGAAGGCGGAGCTGCTCGACGGGGTGCCCGAGGCGCTGTTCGCTCCGCCGCCGTCCTGATGTCGAACATCGTGTTCATGGCGCCGGTGCCGGACCCGGTCACGCCCACCACGATCTACGGCAAGGGGCACTCCGGGAGCTTTGCCGACGAGGCGTGGATCAGGGGGCTGCTCGCGGAGGGCAAGGCCGCGCTTCAGGGCGCGGCGATCCGCAACGTGCGCCTGATCAGCCGCGCCGCGACCACCGCCCAGCTCGGCTTCACGGTGGACCAGCCGTGTACCGCGATGGCCGCTAACTACGGCACCACCACGGCGTACGGCAGCAACCAGGCGGCGACGCCCGCGTCGGGCGTGGGCGACGTGGTGGTCAACCTCACCGGGCTGACCACGGCGACGCTCTACCACTACCGCATCACCGTGACGGTGGGCACCAGCGTGACCCTCACCGGCGACTTCACCTTCACCACGGCATGATCACCCTCGCGCAGCTCGAACAGGAGGTCGCGCGGCGCACGGGGCCGTTCTTCCAGGCGGCCCAGGACAGCGGTGTGCCGACGTCGTCGACGACGATCGCCGCGTACATGCCGACGCTCAAGACGTCGGCGCTCCTGGGCGGGCCAGAGAACCTGTTCCTGCTGCGGCGCGGCATCCACCTCGACGGCACGCCGCTCGCCGCCGGGCAGTACGACCCGGCCGATCGCATCCGCATGGTGCAGACGTTCGACCCGAGCGCGGGCCGCGTGGTCGTCGACCGCAACTGGCGTAACCCGATGTCGCCCAACGAGCTGGCCGACTTCACCCACCTCCACCCGCAGCAGGAGCTGCGCCAGAGCGTCCTGGCGGGTCTCCGCCGCTGCTTCACCGAAGACACCATCGCAGCGGTCCTGACCAGCCAGTACGGCGACATCGACCTCACCTCTCAGGCGCCCTGGATCATCAGCCCGCAGCAGGTGCTGCGCGCCGAGTACGGCTGGACGAAGCCCTGGGCGGAGGCGCCGTTCGAGGCGACCATGCAGCAGGGCCACGTCATGCTGCGCGGCACCAGCGGCCCATACGCCCCCGCCAACATTTGGGTGACCGCGCTCCGCCCGCACGCGAGCTGGGTCAACGGAGCTGACTCGACGACCGGCCCGACCGACGACGACGACGAGCTGGCGGTCGACCTCGACTACGCTGCTGCGGCCGGGCACATCGAAGCCTGGCACCTGTTCCCGAGCCACCTCTTTGCGGCAGCAGCGGGCAACCTCCAGGCGACCCAGGAGATGGCCGCCCGCGAATTCACGCGCCAGAGCCTGATATGGGGTCCGACCCGCGCCGCGCGCGTCGGCTTCAGTGAGGTCGTCGGCCAGCCCCTGAGTGGAGGAGTACTGCTATGACCGTCCCTGTCGAACCGATCCCGCCGACTCCGCCCGAGACGGTCGGCACGGCACCGCGCAGTGCGGCCGAGGTGAACGGGCTGGTGGGGCTGCACCTCAAGGACTTCCTGCGGATCAAGACCATCATCAATCAGGACGCCGCGTGGCTGGCGCCGACACTGCTGACAGATCCGCCGTACTACTTCACGTCCGAGCAGGAGACGCTGATCAAGTCAGCGATCAATGATCTGGACACCGCGCTCGACGGCATCGACATGACGTTTATCAGTCGGCTGGTGGGCATGGGCTGAGGATGCCTTCGGCGTCTGACCCCCGCGTCAATAGCAACGCCGTCCTGGGCGCCCCGCTACCCCCGACGTGGTCGCAGGGGCCGATAGGGCCACCGGGGCCGACCGGCGCGCCCGGACCCCCTGGTCCAACCGGGCCAACCGGACCAGCGAGCACCGTCCCTGGGCCGACGGGGCCGCAGGGACCAACCGGCCCCCAGGGACCGACCGGCCCGACCGGCGCCGACTCGACGGTGCCCGGCCCTCCAGGGGCCACCGGCCCGCAGGGAGCGACTGGCCCGCAGGGGCCGCAGGGATCGACCGGCGCCCAGGGCGTCCCTGGTTCGACTGGTCCGCAAGGGCCGACCGGCGCCCAGGGGCCGCAGGGGCCGACAGGCTCCCAGGGTGTCCCCGGCCAGGGCGTCCCGACTGGCGGCGCCGCCGCCCAGGTGCTCACCAAGACCAGCGCTGCGGACTACGCCACCAACTGGCAGACGCCGCTCAGCCTGCCACTCGGGCAGCACCTGACGTTCGCGCCCGACAGCACCTACGACATCGGCGCGTCCGCCGCCTCACGCCCGCGCGACCTGTTCGTGGGGCGGAATGCATCGGTGGTCGGCACGCTCACGGTCGGCACCCACGCCACCCCGCCGCGCATCCGCTCGACCCCGTCGCAAGCCGAGAACCTGTCCATCGAATCGCAGATCGGCACGCTTTACGGCAGTGGCAAGACCGCCGTCGGCTTCAGTGGCAACGCGTATTGGGACGGCGCGGCGTGGCAGCGCTACGACACGTCGAAAGCGGCGTCGCTGCTGTTCGCGAGCGATCTCGGCATCTACATGTACGGTGCGCCGGCCGGAGCCAACCCGGCAGCATTCACGCAGTACTTTGTCGTGGGCACCAACGGTGCCCTGGTCCTGCCGTCCGGCTCGACGCAGAAACTGCTTGGCACCTACAACCAGTCCCTCTCAGGCTTCTCCACGACCGTGGTGGCGTGGACGCCGACGCCAATCACGGTGAGCATCACCACGACCGGTGGGCTGCTGCGGATCGAGTGGAGTACGTGCCTGTACAGCCCGACCACCGCAAATGCCGGGCTGATCGTCGGCCTGGGGTGGGATGGTGCAATTCAGGTCGGAACGCACGGCGGCAACCTGGGCGCGATCAATCAGATCAGCTCCTACAGCGGCGTTTTCTACGTGAGCCTGAGCGCCGGAACACACACCGTCACGGTGTACGTCAACCAACTCCAGACGGGGACGCTGTCGATCTGGAACGGCATGAATAGCTTGCTGTACGTGACGGAGCAGAAGAACCCGTGAGCCTGCTCTCCAGCCGCCGCCGCCCGTGGCCGTACCACATGCGGATTGGCTCCATCCTGGGCGCCTCGACCGACCGCCTGGGTTTCATGCTCATGCCGAACGAGCAGGGGCTGCTGGTCGGCCGCAAGCAGCAGATGCTCGACGCGGTCGTCCCGTCAGTGCAGGAGTACGGCTCCGCTCCCGTCTACCGCGAGCGCACGTTCCCGCTCCATCCGGTGGGCGGCTACGGCGAGCGCGTGCAATCCGGCTACGGCGACCGCCGCTACTACTGGGGCCAGGACATTCAGGTGGACGGCGGTCTTTTCGGAAAAGGGCCCCTCACCCACCAGATTGCGCCGACCACGGTCGCTGGTGGGCCGGTGACCAAATTCATCGACGTGCCGACGTCCACCGCCAACGTGTTCGACCAGCTCATCCTGGCCGGCTCGTACGTCTACCGCCGCGCCGACGACACCGGCCTGGGCCAGACCGTGTCGAAGAACTTCGGCACGCTGGTCACTGATGGCGTGGTCTTCCAGGGCGGCTTCTCGGGAGCTGGCCCGAGCCTGTACGTCACCACCGCCAGCGGCCAGATGTGGGAGCGGACCACCGCCAACGTCTGGACGCAGTGTGTGCTGCCCAGCGGCTTCCTGGCGTACCGCCTGGAGGTCGTCGGCACCGAGCTGTGGGCGGCCGACACCGTCAACAGCGTCATCCGCAAGGTGACCTCCGACCCGAAGGTGGCGGGGAGCTGGTCGGGGCCGTTCTTCGTCGGCAACCCGTCGGTCAAGATCAGTGCCCTGCGGCAGACCAACAACCAGCTCACGATCTTCAAAGAGGACGGCTCGATCTTCACCCTGAATTCGGACGGCACCTCGAACGACCTGTTCCCAGGGCTGCGCGGGCCGACTGACCCGACCAACGGGCAGCGCGCCTCCGCCTGGCTGGGCGCCCTGTGGTTCCGCGTGGGGCCGAGCTTCTACCGCCTGGACGTGCCCTCGAACCAGCTCACCCCGACCGGCCCAGGCAAGCTCCTCGACAACGCCTCACCGGTGCGCGGCAACGTGCAAGCGTTCTGCGGCTGGGGCGGCTACCGCGCGTACCTGACGCTGTACAACCCGACGACGAGCACGAGCTACCTGCTGACCTACGGCAACTGGGAGCCGCACGTCAGCGACGAGGGCACGAGCTTCACCTTCGACGACCAGTTCGACGGCTCGCTCGCGCACTGGGACGGGCGCCAGGCGACGTCCATGGGGATCTCGGGGGCGACCGGTCAGGACCGCCTGTATATCGGCTTCACTGACGGCAAGTGGGATTGGATCAAGCTGGTCCGCTCACCGCTCGCGGCGGACTCCGGTGCCGAATTCATCACCGGGCCGTCGGAGATCGTGTTCCCCCTCCATCACGCGATGTTCGAGGCGGACCTCAAGCACTGGCTCGGCTTCTCGTGCTTCGGTCCGGTGATGCGCCCAGGCGACGAGGTGACGCTCTACTACCGCATCATGGCCAGCGCTGGCGCGCCGCCGACGGACCCCACCGGCGACTGGCTGTACCTGGGCGAATTCATCAAGAACGGCCAGCGCATCGACGCGCCACCGAACCTCGTCGGCAACGCGCTGTCGCTGAAGGCGGCGCTGTCGAACACCAACCAGACCGACACCCCGGTCATCGAAATCGTCGCCTTCCACGAGCGTGTCGTCCCGGCGTTCAAGCGCGACCTGATGATGACGATTGACGGGCGGGGCTTCCAGACGCGCCTGGACGGCGCCACCGTGCGCTACACCGCCGACGACGTCCACAAGGCGATGATGAACTTCGCCGCCGCGCCAGGCAGCCTGGCGATCGAGCTGCCCGACGAGACGGTCAATGAGGTCGCCTTCTTCGGCTACGGCGAGCGCATGGCGCCGATGTCGGCTGGCGGCGGGCGCGCCTGGGCAATGGACATCCAGACGACGCAGTTCCGCATCCTCACCCGCTACGGGATCATCCGCCGCCTGCGCGGGACGCGGATCGGGGATCTGCGCGGCTACAAGATCAGTGCACTGAGGGCCATGTAAATGAGCGATCTCACCTCCGAGCTGAACCTCGCCCTGGCGGTCGACGACGACGACACCGCCGACTACCTGACCACGAGCGAGGGGCTGCGGGGATCGCTGCTCACGCTGGACGGGCTGTTCTCCTCCAGTACTGGGCACGCCCACAATGGCGCCCACCAGGGCGGCACGCTTCAGTTCCTCGACCTGACCGTCGGCCAGAACCTCGTCGTCAACGGCAGCTCCACGCTCAAGGGCTCGGTGGTCGCGCAGCAGAACCTGAACGTCCTGGGCGCGACGACGCTGGTCACGCTCGGCACCAGCGGCCTGGCGACGCTCAACTCCCTGGACGTGACGACGACCTCGCGCCTGCGCGGCACGGTGACGATCGACGGCACGATCAACTCGGGCGGCACGCTCACGATCGGCCAGGATCTGTCCGTCGGCCGCGACCTGACCGTCACGCGCAACGCCACCATCACTGGCGCATTGACCGCTGGGTCGATCAGCACCGGCGGCGGCAGCCTGAACGTCGGCGCCAACCTGACCGTCGGCGGCGCGGCCACGATCGCCGGCGTGATCACCGGTCAGCGCCTGGTCCTCAATAACTACGACGGCGGCAACGTGCTGAACGTCGGCGGTAACGCTGTTGCGTCGGGGTACTTCTACAACCGCAGCGGCGCCGGGCGCTGCTGGGACAACGTCGACTTCACCATCGCCCAGGCGGCGACTGCTGGCACAGTGGTGCAGCGAGACGGCTCCGCTGGCATCAACGCAGCGTATGTGACGATTGCTGGCGGCAATCAGGCCGGCAAGCCTACATCAGTGCTCGGTCAGAGCGGCGACGGGGTGACTCGCTGGTGGCCGACCAATGCCATTGGTCCCCCAATAAGTACGTGGTACTGCCAGGCAACGCTCACGAACCCGTCGCTGTCGAGTAGCGGCGGGAGCCAGGATGCGACCTTCAACGCCATCGCCAGCTCGGGCGGCTTCGGCTGCTCGGGCACGCTGATCACGGTCCCCCGTCCGGGCTACTACTCCATCGCCGGCGGCTTCAACGGGAACAACCTGACCGGCAACAGCGAGACGATGCAGGTCCGCCTGTACGCCAGCGGGCACGGCCAGCTCGACACGCTCGGCGTGCCGCTGAAAATCTCCAGCTACTTCGGCGGCTTCTTCTCGTGGTCGGGCTACCTCGACGCGGGCGAGACGATCCGCCTGAACTACACCACGTCGTTCGACAGCATCAACGGCGGCGGCGAGATCCTCGTCGCCTTCATCCCGACCGCCACGTACAACAACTAGGAGGCGCGTATGGAGATCATCGAGGTAGAGGCCACCAACGGCATCGTCGACGTCCATGAGCTGCGCGAGGTGGAGCAGCCGCGCCTGGGCCCAGGCGCCCTGCGACGCCTCCAGCGGCTCCAGCAGCGCGTGGAGGGCGCGACGGAGGTGGCGCAGGCCGCCATCAACGCGCACACCGCCGCACGCGACGCGTACGAGGCGTCCTTCACGGCCGCGTGCGAGGACGCCGACATCCCGATCCCCCCTGGCCCGCACGAGGTCGACATCGACTGGTACAGCGGCGCCGTGCGGTTCCGTCCCCGTGACTGAGTTTGCGGTCGGCCCTGGGGTCGCCCAGGCGATTGCCGACAACGGTGATGAGGCCAGGAGCGACGAGCGTTTTATCGTGCTCGAAGAGGGCCACAAGATCAGTCTGACCCTGGCCAGGGACGCCCAGTACTTCTACTACCAACAGGAGAATGCCGTAAAACGGTGCCCCTTTCGATGAGCAGGACAGCGCACCGTACTACGACCCGTGGACGTCGATGCCCGCCCAGCTCTACGACTGGACGTGCTCGGCGTGTAGCACCGAATTCGTCGAGCGCGCCGTCGGGCTGCCGCGCGGCGACGACGTCTACAACAACCGCGAGGCGGTGGTTCGAGCCATCGGCTATCCAGGCAACATCAACGGCACGTACGGGCTCATGGACGGCTCCGGCGCGCAGCTCCAGCGGGTGCTGCTTGAGCAGACCGGCGCCGACTCCGACCAGGGCTACCTCAACTTCGACGAGGTCTACGCGCTCGGCGCTGGTGGCACCCCCGCGTTGCTCTCAGGAGCAGCCTGGTATCACTGGGTGGCGCTGCGCGGCGTCCAGGGCGACTTACTGTGGATCGCCAATTCAGCGCCCGGCTACAAGGGCGTCTACGACCACCTGAGCCGTGCGGACTTCAACCGCCTGGGCGGCTTCAGCGTGGTCTGGCTCGTGTGAGGACTAGGCATGCAGGTCAATCTCGGCAACCCCATCGTCATCACCATCGGCTGGCTGATCGCCCTACTCGTGCTGATCCTGGCCATCGTGTTCATCGCCACCGGCCAGCTCCCCCTGGTCGTCGGCGGCTTGATCGCGGGGTGCGCCCTGAGCCGCTTGCTCTAGCGCGTCGCGTGTGGCCAGCTCGGCAGCCATGCGTAACCCCGCGTTCGACATCCTCCTGTTCTCGCGGTCCCACTCGCGCCAGTCTGCGAGCAGCCGTATCAGGTCGACCAGCAGCACGTCGCGATCGGCGTACACGTTGGGGTCGCCCATCGAAAAGCGCTGCACGCGCTCGCAGAGCGCCAGGTACTCGTCTTCGGTCAGCATGGGCTTTTCGCGCTTATCACGCTTATCGCGCTTATCGCGCCAGCTTGTCCAGGGCGGCCGTGACGATGCCGTTCAGCAGGATGATGGCGCCGGCCGCCTGGAGCAGGCGGGTGGTGAAGGCTCCGACCAGGCGGTGCTCCAGCGCCTCCAGGCGGACGTCGAGGTGGTCGCGCGTGACGAGGTCGGACGAGAGCGCTTCGAGGATCGCCCGCGCCTGCTCGTCGCTGAAGTCGGCGGCCCGCAGGCGGTCATAGGAGGCCAGCGGGCGGGTCATCGCCTGGTACCTTCGGACGGTACCAATGCGGGTATAGATAGGGTCATCACTTGCTAGCTTACGACAGGTCTTTTGAGATTGGAGCGCCATAATCTTGGCCGCTGAACGGGGCGCCTCCTACCACGGCTGTAGGCGTAGACACCCCTGTTCTGAGATCAAAACCGCCGCCTGACGGGCGCTTGGTACCAGCGAACGGTACCAACGTCACCTCTGCTTAGCTCCTGGCGCCTGGCCGAAGGTACCGTCAGCTCTGCACACAGCACATCGGGCGAGCTTTAGGATCAGGCAGCGTCGCTTCTTGGTCGTCGTCACACAGGTCGCGCGCGGCCAGACGAGCTGACCACAGACGACGCAGTGCACGTTGTGGTGGCGGTGGTAGTGCTGCTTCACTGAGGTCTTCCTGGCCGGCCGAGCGCGCAACTGGCGCAGTGCTCGGCGTGGACATACGGGTGCTCGTCCTGGCGATCGTCATGGCTGCGCTCCGTCTCCGCCAGGGCCTCCGCCCAGGGCGGGCAGGGCCAGTGCTCACCGCAGCGGTTGCACACCGTGCGCGCGAAATTGGGGGAGTGCTGCGCGGCCTCAAGCAGATCCACGGTGCTCACACCTCCTGGGGTACTCGGGGCCGCCGCAACAGGCGCAGTAGTTTTCGGTCACGTCATTCGGGTTGTAGCTGATGCGGGTGCAGAGCAGGCACACACGCGCAAACGGCTCGCCACCCTTATAAACCGTGATGCCTTCCGGGCGATTGATGATGAAGCCGACTGCCGGGTCGTCAGTGTGCGGAACCCCCACGCTCACGTTCCTCATCAGTTCTCTTCCGGCGGCGGCGCCATGTGCCTGACCATCTCCGGCTTGAGGCGGACCAGCCGCTCGACGCACGCCTCCGTCGCGGCGTGCCAGAAGTCGCCCATGTCCTTGGTCGTCCAGCCTACGCGCGGGCCGATGAGGTTCTCGACGGCCGTCTCCAGGGCGATGATGGCGGCGGCGGCGGCCATGCGCGGGTCACGCTGGGGATGCTCTTCGGGGTCGGTCATTCAGTCGTCCCAATCCACGCGCTGCAAGATTCCCAGCAGGAAGTCGACGACGTTCGCGTGGCGCGGCACTTCCACCGCGCCACCCTCCAGCTCAACGACGCGGTCCCGGTCGGAGGTGTGGCGCACAAAGAGACGGTAGTCTCCGACGCCCCCCGAATAGGCGGGGTGCGGACGGATGGCGGCCTCGCGAGCAATCACCAGGCGCGCCAGCTCACGCGAGCGGAATTCGTCCCCCTCAGGTACGAGGTCGATCGTGACGATTAGCGGCATGACACGGGCAGATACATGGCTGCATCCCGTACGTGTAGGAACGTCGACGTCCACGGCATGCCCAGTGGCGCGACAGGCGGCAATACGAGCTGAGCTGCGCCTGGATTCGCAGCGGCAGCTTGCGAACGGTCACGGGGCGGGCTGCCGCCGCTCCTCCAGGCGGACGACACCGACGTTGCACGTCGAACATCGGTACGCCGCCCAGTCTGGATACTCCCGTGTGAGCTTATGGGCGGTGCGCGCGAACAGGGCCAGCTCCTTGCCGCACTGGGGGCAGTGCGGCGGAGGGTCTGACGCCTGATAGACCGGCAGGTTCTCCAGTTTCATTGGGTGCTCTCCAGGCGGATGTACACCTTGATGCCGTTGTCCTGGCCGTTGTCCACGGGGGTGGTGCTGATCACCGAGCGGACGTGGGTGTCGATCTTTCGCAACGGGATGCGGAGGCTGTTGCGGAGGCGCTGGAGCGCCTCCTCGTCGGGCATCAGAATGACCGTCACGAGCCCAGCCTTGTAGTCGGCGTACGCCTTGTCGGCCAGCTCCTTCCAGATGCCGCCAGGCGATTTCCTCGCCGGGGGCTTCGGCGCTTGCTCGGGCCTGACCGAGCGCAGGAACGTGTAGGCGCCCTGGTCGCCCTCAGGCATGGAGCCACCACCACAATCGTCGGCCGAGCTGGCCGGCGGCATCGCCCAGCATGAACGGCAGCCACCACCAGCTCTCCGTCATTGGAAGCCACCGGTGGACGCCCGGGATGCTGAACGCTGCGAGGACGGCAACCGCGAGCCCGAACAGCAGGAACGGTAGGTGTCTCATAACTGCTTGAGCAGCCGCTGCGCCCAGGCGCGGAACGCGGCGGCGGTCCAGAGCGTGTAATGATCGCCCAGGACAAATAGAACACTCTTGCTGGTGCCGTCGCCCACCAGCAGCGTGCGCGCGGTCTCGAAGATCACGCCGTTATCGAGCAGATCCTCGACATCGAAGGGATCTTCAGCGGCCCGGTTGTACTCGTCGTCAAGTGGCACGGTGGGGCTCGCGGCGGTGGATGCGAAACTGGCGCTGGAGCGTCTGGACGGAGAAGCGCAGATCGCGCTTCGACGACTGCGGGTAAATGCGCCGCATCGCCTCGACCGCCCGCTCCTCCAGAGCAAGCCAGTCGTCGCGCATGATCAGCTCGTGGCACGCCTGGCAGGCGCCCCAGGCGCCGATCGACGTGCCGACCGGGCCGGGGTTCACGGTGAAGTCGTCGGCCGCCTCGTTGACGACCGGGTGGGGGTCTGAGCAGAAGTCGCACAGACCCCCCGGAATGTAGTCGCTCATGGTGCCTACTCCGGGAACGGAAAGTCTTCGGCGCCGCGCCCCTCACTCCGCCAGGACAGGTGCTGGATGCCCTCCCCGCGCCGCCACAGGTTCCAGGCTTTGACGGCCAGGGCGATCAGCGACTCGCGCCCGCCGCCCGTGTTGTCCCACTTTGCGTACTGGACTTGGAGCTGGTTGCGGAGCTTCAGGATGGGGCTGTCCTTGGGCAGGTTGGCGCCCTCCATCAGCCCCTCGACGAACAGCTCGGTCGCTTTACGGTCCTTGCGGAGCAGCATCGCCAGCACCGTGCCCCACAAGCCGACGCCGCCGATAAAGCCTGAGGAGCGCAGGTTGTCCGACATGCGGATGGCGTCGATCAGCTCGGGGTGGTCGCGGACGTACGCCAGGATCTCGGGGGCGGTGATCGTGCTCTCGGGCTCCCAGCGGGTGGGCTGGTAGCGACCGAAGCGCTCGATCAGGATGAGCCCGCGCGCGGCGCTGGCCATGGCGGTGCGGTACGGGATGCCGTGGATGCCCAGGACGTCGGCCGGCGAGCGCACCGCGCCGGTGTCCATGACATCGAAGGCGTCCTCCGTCACGTTGCGGATAACCACGCTCTGGACCGGCGCGCCGCCGCGTGCGATCGCCTCCAGGCGGTGCTGTCCGTCGCGGACTTTCGAGTCGACGTCGAGCTTGATCGCCTCGCCGGTCAGGCGCCACTCGCCGCGCCGTATGGCCATCATCAGCCGCTGTACGCGGCGCTCCGACAACGACCGGTTGAGCCCCCCTCTGTCGAGCCAGGCACGCGCCTGGTCGGGGGTAATCGTCATGACTTCGATGTGCAGCCCGCTCGCGTTCACTCGGTCCCGCGCGGGCTTCGTCAGCGTCATTGTTTGGGCAGTCGCACCGTTGGCGACAATCGTCGAACCATTGGGTGATCCCTCCGTGGCCGTGGCATGCCTGGCCAGGTTGTTCTGGCGGAAGGCTTTTCCGCCGTTCCGTTCACTCGTCACGAGTTTGTCCTTGGGCGAATAATTCGCCAGAAATACATCGCGGCCGAGCGTTTGCACGCCGGCCGCTTCTGACTTCGCTTTACTCCAACTCCTGCCCTCGCCCCCGATCCGGCGGACAACCACGCGGTCGCCGCCTGTGAGCTTGACTACCTCCACCTCGTTGCCGGTGTGGCGCCCCTTGCGGGACACCCACCGGGTGCCGGGCATGGTCATTGAGTCACTCCCTTACACCGCTTGTGCCTGGGCCTCTTCATCCGCCCAGGCTTCTTCCCAAATCCGGTTGAACATGGCCTGCCCATCCTTCGCCTGCGACGGGTACAGATGGGAGTAGACCTTCAAGGTGATCGACGGATCGGCGTGGCGCATGACGTGCGCGACGACCGTGTGCGGCACGCCCTTGTTGATCAGGAACGTGGCGCAATCGTGACGGAGGTCATGCAGCGTCTTGCTGGCGCCGTCCTGGGGCTCCAGGGCCGCGCGCTCGACCAGGGCGGAGAACCAGTTGCCCAGGCTGGTCGGCTCGTACACCGCGCCGTCGGAGCTGCTGCGCGACCGCGTCGCCTTCGCCGCCCGAATGCTCGGCCAGACCCAGGCGCTGTCCGCGACCGGGTTGGACGGGATCACGTACGGGATGCCCGTGCGCGCCGTGGGCGACTTGACGTACAGCGCGTCGGTCTTGGCGCCCGCCTCCCAGCTCTTGCCCAGGAACGCCAGGCGGTCGCGGGTGGCGCGCAGCATGGCCATCGAGCGGTCGCTCAGGAACAGCGGCCCCTCGACGCGGCCCTCCGACTCCTTCGTGCCAGGCAGGATACGCGTGAGGCGCGCCTCAGCCTTGCCGCTGGCGACGACGTGGCGGCGCAGGGTGATCGAGTGGGTCTCCCAGTCGATGTCGCCCCACTGCAACCCGGCGATCTCGGAGCGGCGCAGGCCGGCGTCGGTCGCCACCTGAATGATCGAGGCGCGGTAGTCCTCGCCAGCGGCTTCGATCAGGCGGCGGGTCTCGGACGGGCTGCCCACCCAGGGCGTCTTGTGCTCCTCGTGCTCCTTCGCGACGGCGAGCGCGCGGTTGACGTTGACGTGCATCTCCTCGATCAGCATGGCCGCGTTGAACATCGCCCGCAGGCGGCTCAGCATGTAGTTGATCGACGGCACGCCGACGCCCGCCTCAAGCAGGTGCCGCTTGTAGTCGTTGATGCGCCTGGTGCTCAGCTCGCGGAAGACGATCGGCCCGATCGGCGCGACGCCCTCCGGCGCGGCGCAGATCAGGTTCTCGATCACCCAGCGGTAGTTGTCCGTGGTGGTCGCGGTCGCCTTCGGGCGGACGACGGTGTCCAGATACTCGCGCGCCCAGGCGGCGGTGGTGATGCCCTTGAGCACCTTGCCGCCCGCCTTCTCGCCGTCCTTCAGCTTGCGGATGACCTCGTCGCGCCGTTCGATGACGACGTCCAGGCTGGTTGCCTTCGGGCGAGCGAAGATCGGCGCCTTCGTGTCGGGATTGGTCCCGATCTGCACCTTGGCCATGTAGCGGCCGTCGGCCAGCTTGTAGATGCCTGTGGGCAGGGCGCGCGGCGCGCGAGTGCTAGGCTGTGAGCGTGCCATGAATCGTCTACTCCTCGTGGCACCACGCCCCCGGTAGTTGACGCTACGCGGGGGCACTTCTGTGCCTCTGTGGTCGCCGCCTGGCTGGCGGCGCCGCGCAGAGGATACGGGAAAGTTTGGTACCACGGCCCAGTAATTGATCGGGCCGGCGGTAGAACTACCACCGTGGAGCGGGCTCATGGCTCGGTTCCCCAGGCGAGCTGCCAGCGGGGCGGCCAGCCGGTCTTGTAGCGCTTGACCCACCAGCGCACGGTCGTCGCGGGCTGGTCCATGCGGCGTCCGACGGCCGCGTAGGAGACGTAGGGCTCGGGGTCGCCGGCGTCCTGCAACTCCTGGCGAATCGCGCGGTAGACGGGGAGCAGCTCCCGCACCGCCTCCATTGGTGAACGGAAGCGGCCGGTGCCTGGCGGCCGTCCCCCGTGGTTCTCGTGGCGCTCTCGCTCGTCCAACTCACCCACCTCTTGCAGCCGATACTGGAGCCATGTCGACACCCGATCGGGCGTGACGCGGAGATCAGGACGACCTCCGTCGGACGCGCGATCGAGGAGCTGACGACGTAACTGGCGCCAGTCGGTGGGCGGGTGGCGGGAGTCGGCCCGTCGCACCAGCGCCCCCACGAGCTGCTGGGTGTTGGCCGGACTGTTCAGCGCTGACTCGTTGAGCATGCAAAGCCTTTCTCGAAGGGCACCAGGGCCACCTCCCCTTCGCGATGGCCCTGTTGTTCTGATGGTTGTTAGCGCCTCCTCACACAATCGATACCCGACCGTGTGTACCCCACCCCCTGGCTAGATGGCAAGCAACGATGCCGACAAAAAATCGATAGGAAAGTCCGATTGCGGGCCGAACGTAGGCCGAACATCGGCCGCTCGGCGTATTTGTTGTTCGTTTAATACGTGATAGTTGCCTGGTAATTCGTCTGCCGGCGCCTAGCGAGGGGTGCCCGGCCGGGGGCACCGTGGCGCCCCATGCCCCTACGAGCCATCTATATCCGACTGACGCCGAGCGAGCTGCGGCTGCTGGAGCAGATGGCTGGCGAGGATCACCGCATCCTGCAAGACCAGGCCGCGCACCTCGTCAGCCAGGCAGTTCAGAAGTACGCCGCTGACAAGGCCTACGAGGCCCTGCTGACCGAGGACATCGAGGCGACGGCGTGAGCCCGCGCCGCCGCCGCCGCCGTGACGACGAAGACGAGGGGCTGCCGATCATCCCCAACGCACCGGTGCTGCTGCTGACCATGGAACAGGTCGCAGCGTTGTGCCAGGTGAGCGTCAGTCGAGTGCGCGACTGGACGCTCCTGCCTGGTTTTCCCGTGATGCGGACCCCGCACATGGTCCGCATTCACGCTCGGCTGCTGGAGGACTGGCTGGCCAGCCAGAGCCAGGAGCAGCCACCTTCCCAGGAGAAGGTCGCATGATGGTTGAAGATCCGACGGCGATCGTTCACGAGCTTCAGGTGGTCGGACACCTGTTGCGGCAGATCCTCGACCGACTGGCGAGCGAGCAGACGCAGCCGTCGTCGGTCGAGATCAAGACCTCCACGCGCGGCGTGGACATCACCACCAAGGTGTACGCCGGCAGCCCGGTCCGCGAGGCCGGCGACGCGGCGATCGACGAATTCGTCCGCGTCGGCAAGGAGGTCGAGCGGCGGCTGATGGGCCAGGCCGCGTGACGAACGGCGAACCGCGCCGCCTGCTGGTGAACGGTGACAAGACGTTCATGGTCACCATTCCGACCGACGCGCACCTGACCTTCGGCCCCTGGTCGCCGCCCAGGACGGACAACGAGAAGTACCGCACCGACGAGCAGAAGCGCGGCACGCTGCGCGTGTACGCCGCCGACAAGAAGTCGATCCTGGCGGTGTTCAGCGGCGTCACCAGCTTCCGCGACCTGTCGCTGATCAGCTACGCGGAGCAGGTGGAGCGGGTGGAGTCCGAGACGATCTGGAAGGACGACGCCAACGGCTACTTCCGCCAGACGAAGGGCACCCGCGCCACGGAGTGGATCGACCGCGCGCCACCGCTGCCGGAACCGTCATGACCAGGCCGCTCACGGCGCGCCAGGTGGACGTGTGCGAGGGCGCCAAGACCCCGCGCTGCCGCTGCCGTTGTGGCGGAGCGTTCCACGGCACCGCGCGCTCGACGCTGCCGGAGTACTTCGAGCAGCTCCCCGAGGCGGACCCGCATTGGCTCAAGGAAAAGTCGCGGCAGCTCCCGCTGCCAGCCCCAGTTGGAGCACGCCAGTAATGCGCGAGATCGTCGTCAACACGCGGGCACAGAACCGCAAGCTTGCCCAGGAAAACGAGGCGCTGCGGCGGCAGAACTTCCGCCTGCGCGCCGTGCTCACCCACAAGTGCAACCAGTGCCCTGCGGGCGAAGCCTGCCCCGAGCTGGTGCGCCTGACCAAGGAGGCGCTCAATGCAACTCAGTAATCCGCCGCGCCTGGTGCGCGTGACATTCCGCAAGCAGGTATCGGACGGCAACTACGGCACCGAAGCGGCGGAGGTCCAGCTCGACTGGACGGTGACCGACGAGGAGCTGTCGACTGCCGACGTCGAGGCCGCCCTGGACATGCTGGCCCAGGCGCGCGAGGTGGTGCACAACGAGCTGCGCCGCTCGCCGTCGGCCGCTGTCCGCCGCTCGGTCGAGATGGCCACGCCGCCAGTCACCAGCTCCCGTGCCCCACGGACGACCGCGCCGCCGCTCCCGCCTGAGGACGACGACGGCGAGAAGCTGCCCTTCTGATGGCGCTGGTGTTGGCCGGCGCCCTGGTGCTGGCGTCGATGTCGAGTGACGGGACGCCCCCCGGCTCGGAGGGTGTTGGAGGCGACGACACCGAGCTGGTGGTGGGCGCCCCGTCGGAGCCAGCGTACGGCGTGTGGGACCGCCTTGCCTACTGTGAATCGACCGGCCGCTGGTGGGCGAACACCGGCAATGGCTACTACGGAGGACTCCAGATGGACCTGACGTTCTGGCGACGTCACGGCGGGCTCCAGTACGCAGCGCGACCGGACCTCGCCTCGCGCTCGCAGCAGATCGCCGTCGCCCAGGTCGGGCAGTCCGTCCAGGGCTGGGGTGCCTGGCCGGTGTGCAGCCGGCTCGCGGGGCTCCGCTGATGGACCCGCTGTTCCCCGAGCGCGACCCATCCAATGCCCTGAAGGGCGAGGCGTACAAGGCGGACGGCATGCGCCGCGCGGAGATGGGCACGCCACCCACCTGGCGCGGCTGGGCGGAGGATGCGCTGCGCTACGTCGCGGAGCACCGCGAGCTGTTCACCACCGACGCGGTGTGGGCGGTGCTGTTGCACTGGAAAGCGCCGCCACCACCGGAGCCGCGCGCCCTGGGCCCGCTCATGAAAGCCGCCGCCGGTTGGGGCTGGTGCTCGCACACCGGCGAATACCGCCAGAGCGTCCACGCGGCGAACCACCGCCGCCCCATCGCGATCTATCGGTCGCACCTGTACGGAGGCAAGTGATGGACCCGGAGAACCTGACCCTGGAGCAGAAGCTGGACCTCCTGGCGGCCTCGCAGGAGATGTTGCAGACCATCCTCGTGGCGCTCTGCGTACTGGAGCTGGACCGCACCGGTCAGGGGCCGAAGATCAGCGCAAAGGCGAAGGTGGGGCTGCTCAAGACGCTTGCGGGATTCGCTCAGACGGTGATCCTGTCGGACCTCGACGAGGCCGCCGCCGCCATCCACCGGCCGGGGAAGAACTGATGGACCCCGACCAGTTTCTCGCGTACCACCGCAACCTCCACCGCCGCCGCCAGAACGCGCGGGTGGCAGTCCTGTTGATCTGGCTTGGCTTGTGTGTCGCCGCCCTGGTGGTGCTGGTGATGGTGTGGAGTCGCGTGTGACCGAAACGCAGATGGAGAAGCGCCAGTCCGGGCTGACGCTGGCAATGGTGGTCGAGATGACCGGCTACGCGCCGGCGGAGATCGCCCTGATCGCGCGCACCGTGGCGACCGACGCCAACTTGCAGGAGCTGGCGATGTTCCTGCGGAGCTGCCGCCTGCTGAAGCTCGACCCGCTGCTGCGCCAGGCGTACCTGATCAAGCGCAAGGGCAAGGCGACGTTGCAGGTGGGCATCGACGGGTTCCGCTCGCTGGCGGACCGCCAGGGCAACTACGCGGGCAGCTCCGAGCCGACGTTCCGTGGCCGCAAGGAGCTGCGCCTGGGCGACCAGACGATCGTCGTCCCCGAGTACGCCCAGGTGGTGACGTGGAAGCTCGTCCAGGGCCACAAGGCGAGCTTCGTCGGAGAGGCACGCTGGGACGAGTTTTACCCCGGCGCCAAGGACGGCTTCATGTGGCACAAGATGCCGCACCACCAGCTCGCGAAGTGCGCCGAGGCGCAGTCGCTGCGGAAGGGCTGGCCCGCCGTCCTGGGCGCCATCGAGATGTCCCCCGACCTCGACGCGGGCGGCCCAGGCGTGAGCGTCGAGGAGCTGCCCGCCGTCGAGATCGCCCAGGATGCCCCAAAACCGCGCCAGGAACGCGCTACGCCCACAGTGTCGATGAGTGACTACAACCGCGTGATCCACGGCGAAGACGACCCAGGGGCCGCCGTGGCCCCCGAATCGGAGACGCCTGACGATGATGCAGCGGATCGCTAGGCGGGTGCGCGATGACTGCCGAGACCGTTCTTCCTCAGGTTGTCGTCAACGCGGCCCCGCCCATGTCGCTGCACTACCTGTGCCACGAGGTCGTCCAGGCTGAGCTGTCGGCGCGCCACTGGGAGCGCCATGGCGTGTGGGACAAGGCGGAGTGGTGGGAGGCGTACGGCGAGCGGCTGTACACCTGGCTGTACGCCTGGCACCGTGGCAACCACGCGCGTCTGCATGTCTGCCCGAGCTGCGGAAGGATTCACGAGAACCTGCCCGGTTACCTGACCTGTTTCTCGTGTGGCGCGCACTGGATTGCGCGTGTCTGACGCGGAGCGTCAGCACTACCTCCGGATCCTCCACCGCCTCCAAGAACTCGCCTGGAAATACGGACCTCCGCTCGAACCACCGGCGGAGGAGGTGGCGTGCGTCCCTACGTGGGGTCCGGTTGGAGTCCTGGCCGCGCGCATGCTGACGGAGGATGACCTGAACCACTTGTTGGCGCACCACCGTGAAATGGTCGGTATTGAGCGAGCACGCTCAGGCAAGCACGGCGTACGCGAACCGAAAGGTGCGGACTGGTGAAACCGGTTGTTCGCGCAATGGCGGACGAGATCCATTACGAGTGGGAGGAGCTGCGCCTGAAGATTGCATTCTCACGTCTGCGCGAGACGGACTCCGGTGCGGTGCGCGCGATGCTGAATGTGTCGAATGGCACCGGTCGAGCGATTTACTGGGCGCAGGTTTCGCTGACGACATCCACCGACCGCAAGACACTGACGCAGAAACTCGACAAGGCGTCGCCGCGTGAGGGCGGCTGGGAGCTGGATGTCGACCGCCTCTTCCAAGACGTGTACGACCGCCATGTACAGGTGCCACCACCGGTGGACCTCGCGGACGTGGAGCTGGAGTCGGAGGAGGCGCGCTTCCTGTTCGATCCGGTGTTGCCGGACGGCCAGGTCGCGCTGCTGCTGGCGGACCAGGGCAGCACCAAAAGCTACCTGATGCTGTACCTGTGCCTGTGCACCGTCCTGGGCATCAATGGCGTCTTCGGTCGGCCCGCACGCCAGGGGCCGGCGATCTACTTCGACTGGGAGGTCGACTCGAATGTCGCGAAGCGTCGCCTGGTGTGGATCTGTCGCGGGCTCGGCGTCGAGGTGCCGCGTGGGCTGCACTACGTGAACATGTCGGAGCGCGGGAAGCTGATGGACCGCATCCGCGATATGCGCTTCCTGTGCGGCAAGATCCGCCCCGAGCTGGCCGTCGTCGACAGCCTCACGTTTGCGACCGGCGGTGACCTGAATTCCGCCGAGTACGCGGCGCCCACCATGTCGGCCATCGGCAGCCTGGGCGAGGGGATCAGCAAGCTGGTCTCGGCGCACCCCTCGAAGAGCACGCGCAACGCCGGCGTCGACGACATCAGTGTCATCGGCTCGGGGCTGTTCGAGTTTCGCGCCAGGGCTATCTGGATCATGAAGCGCGAGACCAAGCGCACGTCGCGCTTCGGCGTGACGATGCTGCCCAGGAAGCCCTTCGACGGCGCGCCCGCGCAGCAGTTGGCGTACCGCATGGTCTTCGACAACACCGAGCACGCCACCCACTTCGAGCCGATGCAGCTCTCCGATGCCCCCGAGCTGCAAATGGGGTCGCTCAACCAGATCGACCAGATCCGCATGCTGCTGCGGCGCCACAAGCGCCTCGACACTGCCGCGCTCGGAGAGCTGACGGGTATTCCCCAGGCGAGCGTCAAGACGCTCTGCAACACCGCCCCGGACATCTTCCCGGCCATCCTGGGCGGCGGTCGCGGCAAGCCCACCGTGTGGGCACTCGGAGACCCCAACGCCCAGGGCAATCTTCCCTGGTGGACGGGGGATAAACCGTAAATGGTTACGGTTTCTTACGGTTTCGGGATTTACAGTTTACGGTTTCCCGAACCGCCTCCAATCTCAGTCAAAACCGTAAGTCTTACGGTTTCCCGTCGGCACTTACGGTTTGCGACTTACGGTTTTGATCTCAGGCGGGCTCGCCAGCTCGGCCAGACTTACGGTTTCCCTGAGATCAGATCGGCCTCGTCGGCCCACCCATTTAAGAGATATACGTCTCTCTCTTCTGGAGACGTGGCGTGACCGCAGCCGTCGTCACCGCCCAGGACATCCACCCAGGCACTACCTGGGAGAACCGCAAGAACCAGGCGCGGGTCATGGTCGTCCGCACCACCGAGGCGGGGAAGGTGGTCTGCCGCAAGCGAGACGGCAAGAACTGGACGATGCCGGTCGACGTGTTCATCAGCACCTTCCTGTCGACCGGGGAGCTGCATCACGTATGCAGCCGCTGCGGCGTCCCCGACCTCCGCATCGACGACAAGTACTGCAAGCAATGCCAGGCGACCCTGGCCAAGTTTCGGAACGCACAGAAGACCGCCCAGGAGGCTCGTGTGCTCACCACTACCAACCGTCCGTTGATTGAGCAGAAGCACGCCGACGCACAGAGACCACCAGCTCCAGCTCCCCAGGCGGCGACGCCTGCCCAGGACGCCCGTGTCTACCGCTGGCGCATCACCGGTCGGGTGACGCTGGAGCTGTACGTCGAGGGCGCCAATGTGATCGACGCGCTCTCTCAAGCGGACCAGCAGTACCAGGGCATGGAGGTGACCGATGTCCACCTCCTCGACTGAGCCGCCGCCCAATCTGCGGCCGAGCTGCCTGCACGGGACGCCGTGCCCGCGTGCGGTGTGGGTCCGTGTGCCCTGGGGCTGGGTGTGTCGGGTGTGCCACCCCGAGCCAGGCAGCAAAACGCCCCCGCGTCCGGCCAAGGAACGGGGGCGTTGAGCTGGTGCCCTTCGGCGGCCCCAATGGCAGCTTACGCTTGCTTGCGGCCTTTGCCCAGGGTAACGCCCTGGGCGATCGCCTTCAGGCGACGCCGCTCGGCCAGCTCGGCGCGCTTGAGGGCGAGCTGCTTGATGAGCCGTGCCCGCTGGCCGCTGATCGTCTCCAGCGCCAGCTCGGCCATCGACGGGATGCGGGTCCGCCCGTTCTCCCAGTTGGCGACGGTGTTGACGTGCACGCCGAGCATGTCGGCCAGGTCGACCTGATCGAGGTAGTGCCTGGTGCGCCAGGCCACCAACTCGCGGGGCTTCACGCGCGCTTCTCCGCCTGGGCGGCCAGCCAGATCAGGCACGCCAGGAAGCCGATCCAGGCGACGACGACGACGTACTCCAGATTCACGCTCGACTCGAAGACGACCTGATTGGAGTGCAGGGCGATCTCGGTCGGCACCACGTACGCGAGCATGGCCAGGGTGGCGGCCACGCCCAGGGCGGCGGTGAGCAGCTTCACGCGTTCACCTCCGCTTCGAGCTGGCGGACACTGGCAGTCAGGTTGGCGAGCTGCTCGGTCAGCTCAAGCTGCGCGTTCTTGTGGGCGTAGTGCGCGCGGCTGCGGCGTTCGCTCCATGTCCCGTAGTCGCGCGGTGCGGCGAGCGTGGTGGCGATGTCGGCCACGGCGAATGCCTGGGCGTAGCTGGTGAGCGCATAGACCAGCTTGCCTGGGTTGCCGCCCAGGTCGCGGTACTCGCGCATGGCGGTGGCGCCGGCGTTGAGGTGGCGGTCGAAGGCGGCGCGGTACTGGGTGGTGGCGTTGGTGACAGGCATGGTGGGTCTACTCCTGGGGGGTTACGCAGCCGCCGCGAGGGCGGGCTGCTGGGCGGGGGTCAGGCGGATCGCGTGGCCGCACGTATCGTTGGCGTGCTTGGCGGCGATCGCGTGGTAGGGCTGGGCCACCTGCATAGCCCACGCCTGCATCTGTCCGTGGCAGATCAGGCAGTTGGCGTAGAGCTGGCGGGCGCCCACGTTGGCGTCGTTGATCCAGCGGTACACCTTGGGCAGGTGCACCTGGGGGCCGAAGGCGAGCTTCGTCCCGTCGGCCGACGTGCAGCCGATCGACTGGGCGTAGGCGAGGCGGATGCCGCTGTTGACGCGGCCCATATGGACGTGCTTGCCACGCCGCCGAGCTGCGGCGGTCAGGCGGGCAGCGCCAGGGCTGAGCTTCCACTCGCCCAGGGGGTTGTCCTTGGTCACGTACTGCGGGTCTTTGCCGCCGCCCAGGAACAGCACATCGAAGTCGTCCCACGGCACACGGTCGAGGTGGTCTTCGAGCCCGTTCTGCGCGACCAGGGCGGCGCGGTAGCCACGCTTGCGGATCTCGGGCAGGATCGGCGCCGAGCGCTCCAGGGTGGCCTCCCAGGGCTCGCGGGAGCTGAGCCCGGCCAGCTCCGCCTGCCAGGGGGCGATGACGTCGGGCGCGACGGCGAACAGGCAGCGCTGGCGGACGCCCGACCAGTTGTCGAGGTGGGCCAGGAAGCGCGCCGCGTTGAAGCGCTTTTTGCCCTTGGTCTGAAACTCCGTGTACACGCCGTTGTCATGGGCGTGCACGCCAGGGCGGGCTGGCAGGTTGCCCATGAAGGGCGTGATCAGGAAGCCGAAGTCAGCCCGCCGTGCGCCCAGGGTCTCAGGCAGGATGGCGCCGCTGAGGTAGGTGATGGCGGTCTCGGTCTTGCCCGTGCGCGGCAGCAGCTCGACGAGCTGCTCCACCTGGGGCTCGGGAGCTGGGGCGGGAGCTGGCGCTGGGGCCGGCTCCGCCTGGCGGAAGGTTTTGAGGCTGCGCTCGCCCTGGAAGGTGAAGCCGAAGCGGTCCTCAATCGCGATCAGCTCCTCCAGCATGGCCGGGTTGTGCTTGGCCCCGTTCTGGAGGTCGTTCAGGCTGCCCAGGACGCAGAACTGGCAGCTCAGCCGCTCGTTGCCGTAGACGTACGCGGGGTGCAGCGACCAGCCGGCCAGCGCCTGCTCGGTCTTGCCGGACTGGTACGCGAGCTGTCGGTCGCGGAGGTCGGCCCAGGTGTGCCCGCACTGGCGGAGCACGTCGAGCAGGGTCCAGGCGTGGATCGGGTGCCAGGTCCAGGCGCGGCGGGTCCGGGTGACGATGCGCTTGCGGACGAGGTGCGTCGGCTGCTTGTCGCGGCCGTCCGACTCCTGGGCACGGATGCCCACGGCGCAGACGACGTGCTGGTAGCGGCGCAGGTAGGTGTCGATCGGGTCGCGCTTCAGCTCGCTGGTGCAGAAGCGGTTGTTGGCGTCCGACCACGGGCGCCCCTGGCCGTCCTTTGCCTGGGTGGTCTCGCCGCGCTGCACCCAGCGCTCGACCATGCTGCCGCGCTTGCGGGCCACGGTGACCAGCGGCACCCCGCACAGGTCCGCGATCTTCTGGACGTGGGCGGCCGTCTCGGGCCATTCGATCGAGCCCAGGTCGGCGGTGATGCAGAAGAGGTCACCGGTCCAGCCGCGCTCGCGGTGCAGGGCGACCAGGGCGAGGGCCATTGCCTGGGAGTCCTTGCCGCCCGAGATGGAGATGGCCAGGGCGGCGCCCTCGTCGAGGGCAGCCGCGATCGGCGCCGGCAGGTTCACCTGGGCGCTCATCGGTCGCCGTCCAGGCGGAAGCGCATGCAGCCGCAGATCGCGTCTTGCACGTCGCAGCGCTCGACGGGGTGCTGCTCGATCGTGTGACCGCAGACGCACGGGGCGCCCTGGTGGTAGCGGCGGACACCAGTGGCGATGCTGCGGGTGGCGACGATCCCCCGGTAAGCGCGGCGGCGCTGGCCGCGCTTGTGGGCGACGGTGTCGAAGGCGTCGGCCAGGTAGCGCACCTGCCAGGTGGTGCCGCGCAGGGTCGGGCTGTAGCGCTCGTCGGTGTTCATGAGCTGCTCGAAGTCGCCGAAGGCGGTGAGCTGGGCGGTCACCCAGTCACGGATGCGCTCTCGGAAGATGACCTCGTAGTTGTCCCAGCCCTGGGTGATGGCGCGCTTGTCGTTGCCGATCCAGCCGCCACGGTTGCCGGTGTGGCCCAGGGTCTGGCCGAAGGCGCGGGCCGCCTGGCGGGCGGCGTCAGAGTCGATGTAGGGGGCGAGAACGGTGGTCTGCATGGGGGTGTCTACTCCTCAGCGAACGGACGCCGCGATGGCGGCGCCCAGGGCGACAAACGACGGGGCGATAACGGACTGGCCCAGGATCTCGTGGGCGGTGGTGGCGGCCAGGCCGCTGACCAGGGCGGGCGGGACGCCCTTGATTCGGGCGTGCTCGGCTGGGCTCAGCAGGCGGGAGTAGCCAGGGCGGCTGGGGTGTGCCAGGCGGGGGTCGGTCGAGCCTGCCTTCTGGTAGCCACGGCGCAGCGTCGGCACGCTGGTGGCGGCAGGGGTGAGCACGCGCTGCTGGAAGCGGTTGCCCTTGGCCTTGTCGCTCGCGCTCTTGCGGTCGAGGTGCTCGAAGCGGCGCCAG
>Ga0207661_10000153_pt1 | contig 44357 bp, 49 predicted proteins | sample KBSC713LmetaG_FD_184337 | JGI IMG/M metagenome (GOLD analysis project Ga0207661, IMG submission 184337) | Corn rhizosphere microbial communities from Kellogg Biological Station, Michigan, USA - KBS C7.1-3L metaG (SPAdes) (version 2) | ecosystem: Host-associated > Plants > Roots > Rhizosphere ...
CCGCCGAGACGATCCCCGGCGCGTTCCGCGCTGCCGTCGAGCGATTCGGTGAACACACCGCGCTCGAAGCCGGCGACCGCCGGGTGACGTTCGCGGAGCTCGACGCGATGTCGAACGGCGTCGCGCATCGGCTGGTCGAACAGGGCGGCAACGGGCCGGTGGCAATGGTCGCGCCGCTCGAGCCGGCGACGATCGTCGTCATGCTCGGCACCCTGAAGGCGGGCCGTCCGTTCGTCCCGCTCGACCCGCGCGACCCGCCCGAACGCGTGCGCCTGATCGCAGAGCGTCTCGGCGTCGGCCCCGTCTCGGCCGAGCAACTCGTCGACTGTGCCAATGGCTATGGACACGACCCGCGGCTGCCGATCGAGCCGGACCAGCCGTCGGTGATCAACTTCACCTCGGGCTCGACCGGCCGGCCCAAGGGAACGGTCAAGAGCCAGCGGCAGCTCGCCTGGTCACCGACCGCGTGCGGGATCGAGGCCGGCGACCGCGTAGCGGTCACGCTGCCGCTGTCGTTCGGCGCCGCGCAGGGACCGGTGCTGGGCGCCCTGCTCGGCGGCGCCTGCGGCTGCTTCTTCGACCCCGCCGTCCACGGCATCGAGGCTCTGGCCGAGTGGATCGCCGACGCCGGCGTCACGATGCACATGACGTCGACTTCCGCCCTGCGCGTAACGGCTGCGGCGCTCGACCGGCGGGGTCGGCAGGCGAGCTCGATGCGGCTCGTCCTCGTCGGAGGCGAGCGCTGCGAGGGCCAGGACCTGCGGGCCGCCCGCCGTGTGCTGCCGGAGGCGTCCCTGGCGGTCATCTACGGGTCGACCGAGGCGGGGTTCATCGCGACGACGGCCTTCGAGCCCGGTGAGCCGCTCGAGGACGGGCCGATTCCATTCGCCCGCATCTACCCGTGGCAGCAGGTCGAGGTCGTCGACGGCTCGGGCAGTCCGGTGCCCGCCGGCGAGGTCGGCGAGATCGTCGTGCGCGGCCCCGACATCGCCCTCGGCTACTGGGACGACCCCGAGGAGGAAGCACAGCGGTTCCTTCCGACAGAAGAGCGCGGGCGGGCTGTGCGGACCGGCGACCGCGGCCGTCTGCTCGCCGACGGGCGCCTCGAGCACCTGGGCCGTGTCGACCTGCGCGTGAAGGTGCACGGCCAGATGGTCGACCCGCAGGCAGTCGAGCATGCGCTCGCGGGGCTGCCCGACGTGCGCGAGGCGGTGGTGACCGCCGTGACGGTCGCCGCGGAGACGAGGCTCGTCGCCCACATCCTCCCCAGAACGGAGGCGGCCTTCTCCGCGCCGGATCTCAGGACGGAGCTGGCCGAGCGGCTGCCGCCGTACATGATCCCGTCCGCGTTCGTCCGCGTCGGCGAGGTCCCCCGGAACCTCTGGGGGAAGATCGACCGCGACGGCTTCCGGCGGGCGGCGCTGGAGGCGATTTCGCGGGAGGCCGGATACACGCCGCCCGGCGACCCGCGCGAGCAGGCGCTGGCGGAGATCGTCGGCAGGGCGCTCGGGGTCGAGCGGGTCGGCGCGACCGACGACGTGTTCGAGCTCGGCCTCGACTCGATGTCGATGACGGAGGTGCTGGCCGGCATCCAGGACCAGCTGGGCGTCGACCTGAAGCCGCACGACCTGCTCGGCGCTTCGACGGTCGATGCGCTCGCCCGGCAGCTCGGCACGGCCGACCACGGCGGCAGCGTCGCGTGGCCGCTCGAGCTGGGAGGAACGGGCGCACCGTTCTTCTGCGTCCCCGGCGGGGACTACGTGCTGCACCAGCTCCTGCCGCTCGCACACAGGCTCGGCCGCCCGATGTACTCGTTCATCCCCAGCGGTTTCGAACGGCGCGAGCTGCCCGACCGGACGGTCGAACGCACGGCGGCGAGGTTCGTGCGCGGGCTCCGCGTCGTCCAGCCCTCGGGGCCGTATCTGATCGGCGGCTATTCGTTCGGCGCCGTGACCGCCTTCGAGATCGCGCACCGCCTCCAAGCGGCCGGCGAGCGGGTGGCGCTGCTCGTCCTGCTCGATCCCACCTGGCACCCGTTCGGGTACGGGGAGCGGCTCCGCCGCTGGGCGGAGATCTCCGCGGACGGTCGGGCGAGCCGAAGCCTCTACGCCGCCGGCAGGGGCATCGCCCGCCAGCTGGCGGCGTCGTTGCGACTGCGCGCCCGGGTGGCGACGGCCGGAATCGTTGCGAGGCCGTACGCCGAGCAGTGCCGTGTCTACGTCGACCTCAGCGCCCGCCAGGGCCGCCGCTACCGGCCGGCGCCGTACGACGGCCCCGCGCTCGTGCTGTCCACCCGAGACCGGGACGTGTCCCACCTCGTGGACATGACCCCTCTGCTCACAGGCGAGACCCAGGTCCTGGAGATACCCGGGACGCACGACTCGATGGTGCAAGAGCCGCACGTCGACGAGCTTGCCGGCCTGCTCGGGGAGGCGCTCGCCGTCGCCGACGCCGGCCGGGCGTCGACTGCGTCGGTTCCCACCGCCGCTCGGGAACAATCCGGGTGAGATGGGCGCCCCTCACCGGCTGACCAGGGTACGCCGGCGAGCCCGGTGGCTCGGCCTGCATGGCGTCGAGCCAGCTCGCTAAACGGCTCCGGGCGGCCGGTAGGCCAGGTAGACGACGCCGTTCTCGTACGACTCCGCGGCGGCGAGCGACAGCTTGCCCGGTGCAGCGTCCTCGGGAAAGAGGCGAGGGCCACCACCGCGCGTGAGCGGATAGACGAACAGGTGGAGCTCGTCGACCAGGCCGTCCGCCAGCATCGCGCGCACGAGCGTGGCGCTGCCGGAGACGTAGAGGTCGCCGACCTCGTCCTTCAGCCGTCGGATCGTCCCGGGATCGTACGGTCCGACGATCTCCGAGTTCCTCCAGGTCGGTTCCGTCAGGGTCCCGGAGACCACGTACTTCGTCGTGTCGTTGAAGAACGGTGCGCCCGGATCGTCCTCGACGGTCCGGGTCGACCAGGCCGGCTCGAACATCTCGTACGTCGTCCGCCCGAGCAGGATTCCCCGGCAGCGCTCGGTGACGGCGCCGATCGCCTCTCCCATCTTCGGGTGGAAGCCGTACTCGAACGTCCACGTCGGCGCATCGATCACGCCGTCGAGGCTGACGAACTCGTGTACGTGGATCTCGCCCATCTTGCGCACCTCCGTGTCGCTGTCGCCGTGTAGACGCCCCGATCGTGTCGAAATCATCGCCCCGCGGGCCTTCTCGACCGTTGCCATTTGCGCCGGGTGCCTCCGAGCACGCATGCTTCAGGTCGTGCGGTCGCGATCGATCGGCGTGCTCGGACGCCTTCTGGCTGCCGCTGTCTGCGCGCTGGCCGGCCACATCGCCCTCTACCACGCGGTCCGCCCGGCCGATGAACGTCACGCCTACCTGAGCTGGTACCAGCCGCTGATCGCCGGACTGTCGCTGGCGGCGGTCGCGGGCCTCGCCGGACTGGTCCTGTTCGGGCTCCTCCGGCGCGACTTCCGCCTGCCGTGCCTGGCGGCCGGCCGGTCGTTCGACCAGTCGGCGATCAGGCTGGCGATGTCGGGGCTCGCCTTCCTGCTCGTGCAGGAGTCGATCGAGCAGAGCGTCGCCACCCACTCCCTGTCGGTCGCGTCCGCGGCGGACGGGCCGTGGCTCGCGGTCCTCGCCGTGGTGACCGCGAGCGCGGCGGCGCTCGCCTTCCTGGCGCGGCTGGGCGAGCGGGCCGTACGCGCGCTCCTCGCGGACCGGCATCAGCGGCCTTCCGGGCGGCCGGCCGCACGCGCCTGGAGCAGTGCTCCCGGCGAACCCCGCCGCTCGCGGCCGCTCGCCCTGCACGCGGCTCTCCGCGCACCGCCCGCTCTCTCCCCGGCCTAGCCCTTCGCGCACCCCTCGGGGGTGCCGGTCGAGAGGAGGAGCGTTGCAACACCCCGCCCGTGGGCGGGCATTGCGTGTCCCCGCCCGCGTGTTGATCGTCATCGGCGGTTTCCTGGCCTTTCCGGGAGCAGCCGCCGCGCACTCCGGCGCGCCGACGGTCGCGCTGGACTTCCGTCTGCGCGTCTCGCAGGCGACGCGCGCGCTGCGCGGCGTCCGGCCGACGATCGTGGACGGCGACCGGGGGCTCCGGCTGGAGGTCGACCCGCCAACGACGCTGGTCGTCCTCGGCGACCTGCAGGAGCCGATGATCCGCTTCGACTCCCGGGGCGTCTGGGTCAATCGCCACTCGCCGACCGCCGCCGGCGCGAAGCTGATCCGGGCGACCGCGGGCGACGGTGTCTCGTGGTCGCTCGCGTCGCGAGGCCACGGGCTCCGCTGGCACGACCACCGCCTCGCCCCGCCGACCGACCTTCGGTCCGGTGCGGTCGGGCGATGGTCGATTCCGGTCGAGCTGGGCGGGCGGCCGGCCGTCCTCGCAGGCACGATCGTCCGCGTCTCGCGCCCGAGCACCTGGCCGTGGGCGGTCGGCGCGGCGGTGCTGGCGGCGGCAGTGGCGGGTGCCGCCTGGCGGCTGCCGAAGGACCGGGCCCGGCTGCTCGTCGTCCTGGGCGCCCTGGCGGCCTTCGGCGCGCTGGCTGCGAGCACGTCGTTCGCGACCGCCGACGAGATCAGCGGGCCGGGCGAATGGGTCGAGGTGGGTGTGGTCGCGGCGCTGCTCGCCCTTGCCCTCGTCTCCCTCCGGCGTCCGTGGAGCTCGCTGCGCATCTGGGCGGCGGCCGGGATCGGCGTCGTCGCCGCCACGTTCAGCGTCGGCTCCCTCGGGGTGTTCGTGCACGGCTACGTGATCTCGACGCTGCCGGCGGCGGCCGCGCGGCTCGCGGTGCTGCTGGCGGTGGTCGCGGGCATGGCGACGGCCCTGCTCTCGGTCTCCGTCGGGATCGAGCGAATTCCGGTCCAACCCGCACCGGCGGCACGACCGCCCGTGCGGAGCAAGCGCAAGAGCAGGCGACAGCCACCGACCCGTGGAGGCTCCCGATGAAGAGGACATCCCGTCCGTCGATCCTGCTCGCGGCCCTTGCGGTCGCGAGCCTGAGCGCCTGCGGCGGCTCCGGCTCGTCGCAGCCGGCGGCGCCGACGATCCAGCCGGCCCGCACGTTCGAGCTCACCGGCTTCGAGCCCGCCGGCCGGGTCACGCCCGGCATGCCGACCACGCTCGCGTTCACGATCCGGCAGCCGGACGGACGGCCGCTCGTCCATTTCCGCCGCGGCGCCGGGCCACACACGGGCGTGCACGTGATCATCGTCCGCGACGACCTCTCCACGATCGACCACCGCCATCCGCCGATCGAGCCGAACGGGCGGATCCGGGAACGGATCGTCTTCCCGGCTCCGGGCACCTACCGGATGGTCGTGGATGTCTACCCGCAGCTCAGCGGGGCGCTGCGCAACTTCCAGCTGTTCCGGACGATCCGCGTCGCCGGCACCGAGCACCGGCAGCCGCTGCCGCCGTTCCGCCCCACCGCCGTCGTCGACGGCTACCGCGTGACGATGCACGGTCACCCCGCGCTAAGGGCGATCCAGGCGAACTTCCTGACCCTCACGGTCACCGGCCCGAACGGCAAGCCGGCGCGGTTCACGCCCTGGTACGGGGCCCTCGCGCACGCGATCTTCTTCCGGCAGGGCTCGCTGGACTACTTCCACACGCACGTCTGCGCCCCCGGCGCCAGCGGCTGCACGAGCCTGCTCGGCGGCACCAGCGTCGCCGGGACGTCGTCGACGCCGGGGAAGCTCCGCGTCGGCGTCCTCGTCCCGGTGGCGGGGATCTGGCGCCTCTTCCTGCAGACCAAGGTGAACGGCCGCGTCCTGACCGCACCGTTCACGTTGCGGGTGCGCTGAGGTGACCCGCAAGGAAAGGAGAGCCCGATGAACGGATTCAACCCGCGCCGCCGATGCCTCGCCGGCCTGATCGTCGGGGTGACGGCACTGGTGGTCGGAGTCGGCTCCGCCTGGGCCCATGCCCGGATCAGCCCCGTCGTGGTCGAAGCGAAGCAACTGCAGCTCTTCTCGCTCGCGGTCCCGACCGAGAAGGACAACCTGACCACGACGAAGATCGAGCTGACCGTCCCGCAGGGGTTCGGCATCGACTCGTTCGTGCCCACCCCCGGCTGGAAACGGGAGGTTCAGCAGACCGGCTCCGGCGAGAATGCCGTGATCCAGAAGCTGATCTGGACCGGCGGCAGCGTGCCGACCGAGGAGGATTCGCTGTTCCAGTTCCTCGCCAGCCCGTCGTCCAGCAAGACGTACACGTTCGCGGTCCGCCAGACCTACTCGGACGGCTCCGTCGTCGACTGGACGGGCCCCGAGAGCTCCGACTCGCCCTCGCCCACGGTCGAGGCCAAGGCGTCGCTCGGGGGAGGCGGCAGCTCGACGCTCGCGATCGTCGCGCTCGTCGTCGCCGGCGCCGCGCTCGTGGTCGCGATCGTCGGCCTGCTCTCTCGCAATGGAGGCCGCTCGCTCGCATGACCTCGCGCCGCCGCGCTCTGACGATCCTCCTCCCGCTGGCGGCTGCGCTCGCCTGGCCGGCCGCTGCCTGGGCCCACGCCGCGCTCCTGCGCACGGTGCCCTCGGCGAGCGGGATCGTGAACAGCCCGCCCCGGCAGGTCGCGCTCACCTACAGCGAGGCGGTCGAGCAGCGCTTCGCGATCGTTTCGGTCACGAACGCGGCCGGCGCCCAGGAGACGACCGGCCCGCCCCGGCGCTCGGCGGCCGATGCCGACACGCTCGTCGTTCCGCTGAGGAAGCTGGCGGAGGGGTGGTACCTCGTCTACTGGCGGGTGATCTCGGTGGACGGCCACCCGGTCCGGGGCGCGTTCACGTTCGCGGTCGGCCCGAACCCCGGCCCGGCGCCGCAGTTCGTGATCCCCTCGATCTCGGAGACCGCGGCGACGCCGCCGCTCCTGATCGCCCGCTGGGTCGTCTTCCTCTCCGTGATGGCCTCGATCGGGCTGTTCGCGCTGCGGATGCTGATTGCCCGGCCGCTGGTCTCGCGCGTGGAGGGGACCCGCCTGCGAAGCGTGTCGATCGCGTTCTTCGTCGCCGCGGCCGTCGGGCTCGTCGCCACGCCGGTCTACGTCGACATCGCCACCGCCAAGTTCGCCCTCCGCTCCGCGTTCGCCGTCGGCGCGCTCGTCCCGCTGATGCGGGTTTCCTCCTTCGGCCGTGGCCTCCTCGACCTCGAGCTCTGCCTCGCGCTGTTCACCGCCGCCGCCGCGATCGCGTTCTGGCTCGACCGGCCCGACCGGCCCCGCCGCTCGATCGCCGGGCTCCTGTCGCTGTTCGGTGCGCTCGCGGCAGCCGCCGCGATCCTCGTCCTTCCCGGACTGGCCGGGCACGCCGCCCAGACGTCCCCGCGCGGCTGGTCGCTGCTCTTCGACTGGCTCCATCTGCTCGCCGGCTCGATCTGGATCGGCGGGCTGGCCGGCCTGCTCGTCCTCTGGACGGCGCTCCCACCTTCCCGGCGGGTGGCCGGACTGGGCGTCTGCGTTCCCCGCTTCTCGAACGTCGCCTTCATCTCGGTACTGACCCTGATCGGCTCGGGAACCGCGGCCGCGTTGTTCCACCTGCCGACACTCGGCTCTCTCTGGCAGACCTCGTACGGAGAGGCCCTCCTCGTCAAGATCGGGCTGCTGCTGACGGCAATGCTGCTCGCGTCCGTCAACCTCCTCCGCACCAAGCCGCGGCTGGCAGCCGCGCGGGAAAGCGCCGACGTGGGCGAGCCGGCTGCCCGCCTCCTGCGCCGGCTGGTCGGCGGCGAGGTGCTGCTCGTCGCCGCGGCGATCTTCGCGGCGGCGGTCCTCTCGAGCCTCCCGCCGCCGTCCAAGGCGCTCGCATCGGTGGGCAGGGCCAGCGCCCACGTGGGCCCAGGACCGGTGGCGGATGTGGTTTCGAAGAACGGCTACCGGCTCGAGCTCCGCGTCGCCCCGAACAGAGCGGCCGTTCCGAACGCGTTCTCGGTGCGGATCACGAGGAACGGGGAGCCGGTCCGCGGGGCCGACGTCACCACCGCGTTCACCATGCTCGACATGGAGATGGGCCAGCAGGCCTACCACCTGGCGGAGTCCGCGCCCGGCGTCTATACGCACTCCGCCCCCGCGCTGGTCATGGTCGGCCACTGGGCGCTCACGTTCGACATCCAGCCGCCGGGGAAGCAGCCGTTCCAGGTTCTGCTCGTCGACAAGGCGAATGGATGAACAGGCTGCTGCTCGACGTCCGGTTCAAGCTCTTCGCCGCGCTGATCGCGCTCGCCATCGGCGCCGCCGCCTGTGTCGTCGTCGTCCTCTTCGCCCAGAGTGTCCTCGGGTAGATCCGCCGTCGTCGTCGCGCTCGCGGCGGTGCTCACGCTCGTGGCAGCGGGCACGGCCCGGGCGGACGGCGACCCGGCCAGCGACTTCCTCCTCACCCGGAAGGTCTTCCTCCCTTACGACGCCAGCATCTCGGCTACGCGCTCCGCACAGCTGACAGCGCTCGCCGACGATGCGGCCCGGGACGGGTACCCGATCAGGATCGCCCTGATCGCGTCGCCCACCGACCTCGGCTCGGTGACCTCGCTGTGGGGGAAGCCGCAGCAGTATGCAAAGTTCCTCGCAGCCGAGGTCTCGTTCGCCTACCGCGGCCGGCTCCTGATCGTCATGCCGGCGGGGCTCGGCACCTACCGGCTCGGCCACCCATCGGACAGCCAGGAACGCGCGCTTGCGGGACTGAAGGTCGCGCCCGGCGCGAACGGGCTCGCGGCGACGGCGATCACCGCGGTCGGGCGCCTCGCAGCCGCGCGCGGAATCACGCTGCGGGCGCCGCAGGGCGTCTCGCCGTCGAAGCGGACCAGCGACGACCGACTCAGGCTCGGCCTGATCGTCGCCGCGGCGCTCGTCGTGGCCGCCGCACTCCTCCCCGTCACGCGGTTGCGCCGCCGCCGCCGGCGCTGACCCGCTGCCTCGGAGTCAGCGGGCGATCTCGAGCGCGACGCCCAGCGGGCAACCCTGCTCGGCGACGAGCGACTCGACCGCGAGGCAGTCGATGCCCGCCTCGACCGCCCTGATCGCCTCGTAGCGGCCCAGGCCGAGCGCCACGAACTGCTCGATCTGGTGCTTCTCGACTCTGATGATCTCGTCGCTCGAGATGGGAGAACCTCCGGGTTTCGTGCTTCCTCTCGCTCGGACGCCTGGACCGGCCGAAGGTTGGGCTTCGTTACGGAAGATTCACAAACCGTCGGTGCAGCATTTCGTTTCGGTTAAGCGTGTCCTGCATCTGCCCGTGCGGCTCGACCGGCGGCTAGCGTTCGACCGTGATCGAGGCCCGCGGTCTGAGGAAGGACTACGGTGCGAAGCGCGCGGTCGACGAGCTCACCTTCACCGTCCGGCCCGGCATAGTCACCGGCTTCCTCGGCCCCAACGGCTCCGGGAAGTCGACGACGATGCGGCTGATTCTCGGCCTCGACAGACCCACCGAGGGCGACGTCACCGTGAACGGACGTCACTACCGCGAACACCGTGCGCCGCTGCACGAGGTCGGCGCGCTCCTCGAGGCCCGCTCGGTGCACACGGGCCGGCCCGCGTACCACCACCTGCTCGCCCTGGCGCGGACACACGGCATCCCGAAGCGACGGGTCGAGGAGCTCATCGACTTCGTCGGCCTCGCGGACGTCGCGCGCGGACGCGCGGGGAAGTTCTCGCTCGGAATGGGTCAACGCCTCGGGATCGCGACCGCGCTGCTCGGCGATCCTTCGACCCTCCTCCTCGACGAGCCTGCGAACGGGCTCGACCCCGAGGGGATCCACTGGATGCGCAACCTCCTCAAAGGTCTCGCTGCCGAGGGGCGTGCCGTGTTCGTCTCCTCGCACCTCATGAGCGAGATGGCGTTGACCGCAGATCACTTGATCGTGATCGGACGCGGCCGGCTGATCGCAGATACGAGCGTCGACGACTTCGTCCGCTGCGCTTCGAGCAAGGTCGTGCGCGTGCGATCGCCCGAGGCGACGCGACTGGTCGAGATCGTCGCCGGAGCCGGCGCAACGACCGCGAGAAATGGGCCCGACCTGATCGAGATCTCGGGGCTGGCGGCGGAACAGGTCGGCGAGGCAGCGGCCGCTCACGGGATCGTCCTCCACGAGCTGACGCCGCAGCAGGCGACGCTCGAGGAGGCGTTCATGACGCTGACGAGCGACGAGGTGGAGTTCCGAGCAGCCACGCATCCGAGCCCCGTGCCCGACGAGGCCGAGGCGGCATGAGCAGCACGGTCGCCGCAGTCGACCTTCCGCGGCTGGAGCAGAGGGGGCGGGTCACCCAGGCCCGGGTCGTGCTCTCGGAGTGGACGAAACTCCATTCGCTGCGCTCAACGCGCTGGTCGCTCCTGATCGCGACGGTGCTCGCAATCGGGCTACCGGCGCTGTTCGCGGCCGTGACCTCGTCGCACTGGGGATCGATGAGCCCGCACGAGCGCGCCGACCGCCATCCGCTCGACATCGCCCTCGCGGGCGTGAACGTTGCGCAACTGGCGATCGCGGTCCTCGGAGTGCTCGTGATCACCGGCGAGTACTCGACCGGCATGATCCGCGCGTCGTTCACCGCAGTGCCCAGGCGCCTGCCCGTGCTGTGGGGCAAGATCGGCGTGTTCGCGGCGGTCACGTTCGCGCTGATGCTGCCGGCGGTCGTGATCGCGTTCTTCGTCAGCCAGGCGATCCTGTCGAAGCACGACATCCTCCAGATCTCGTTCTCGCATCCGGGGGTTGCGCGATCGGTCGTCGGCGGCGCCGGCTACCTCGTCCTGCTCGGCATCTTCGCGCTGGCGATCGGCGCGATCGTGCGGAACACGGCGGCAGGAATCGCGGCGTTTGCCGCGCTGTTCTTCGTGATCCCGCCGCTGATGAACATCCTGCCGGCCCGCTGGAACGATGCGATCTCGCCGTTCTTGCCCGATGCGGCCGGACGCGACATGTTCTCCTTGACCACCGGCGCCCACGATCTCCACCCCTGGCCCGGCTTCCTGCTCTTCACCGGCTACACCGTTCTGGCGGTCACGATCGCCGCGTTGTTGCTGGTTCGCAGGGACACCTGAGACCACCGATGAGTTTCGCGCACCGGTGCGGTCCAAGCTGGTGACCCGAACGAAGAGGAGGCCGAAGATGGCGAAGGTGGAGACCAAGCTGGGCATCAAGGCGGTGGGCCGCGTCTGCGTGACTGTCTCGGACACCGACCGCGCGCTCGACTTCTACGTCGGCACGCTCGGTTTCGAGAAGGTCGTCGACATCCCGATGGGGCCCGGCATGCGCTGGGTCGAGGTCGCGATCGGCGACAGCAAGACGACGATCGCCCTCGCGCCCCCGCCGGAAGGGAAGGAGGCGGGCGGCGTCGAGACGGGGATCATCCTCGACACCGCCGACGTCGATGCCGACCATGCCGCCCTCGGAGCCGCAGGTGTCGACGTCGACGAGGAGATCAGCCGGTACGGCGATCCGGTGCCGCCGATGTTCTGGCTGCGCGATCCCGACAAGAACTCGCTGATCATCGTCCAGCCGACGTCCTAGCAGGGTCTGACCCCGGAGGGGTCTGACCCGAAGGCTGAGCTCGGGACGGCTTCTCCAGGGACAGTCCCTCCGGGGACACGTCCCTGGAGACCGTCCGCCCGCCGACTTGACGCCCGGAAGGCGGTCTGCCAGATTGCCCGCGCTGCGGCTGGTCGTCCTCGAGGGAAAGGCGCGGCGTTGGCACAGCCGGAAACGGAAATGGCCGTCACGGAGCCGACAGGCGATGGCTCCGTCAAGGAGCTTCGCCTCGCGCTGGTCTGCTACGGCGGCTCGTCGCTGGCGATCTACATGCACGGCATGACGAAGGAGCTGCACCGCCTCGTCCGGGCGTCCTCGCTGCTCGACGCGCCCGACGGCGCCGACGCGTCCAGCGTCAGCGAGGGCGTCTACCGCCGCCTCCTCGCGGAGCTGGCCGCCCGCGACGCCGAGGGTGTGCGCACGCGGGTCGTCGTCGACGTGGTCGCGGGAACGTCCGCCGGCGGGATCAACGGCGTCTGCCTGGCGAAGGCGCTTGCCCACGACCTCTCGCTCGACGGCTTCCGCGACCTCTGGTTCGAGCGCGGAGACATCGACGGGCTGCTCGCTGCGCCCCACTTCCTGCCCCGGAAGCTGAAGATCGGGTGGGTGGCGATGAGAGCGTTCAGGCACGCGCCGTTCCGGGGCGACCTGATGGCGCAGTGGATCTACGACGCGTTCGACGGGATGGAGCCCGGCGACGGGCAGGCGGCCCGGACGCTGATGCCCGACCGGCACCTGCTCGAGCTCTTCGTCACGGTCACCGACTTCTACGGCTACGAGCGGCAGGTGCCCTACGCCGACCCGAACCCGATCCAAGACCTGCGGCATCGCCACGTGCTCGGCTTCCGCTACGGCGGCGAGGACGGACGCGACGACTTCGGCGCCGACTCGAACGGCGCACTCACCTTCGCCGCCCGGTCGACGTCCTGCATCCCCGGCGTGTTCCCGCCCGTGGGCTTCGAGCAGCTGAGGACCTGGCTCGGCGACCGCCCGGTCGACCTGACCGAGCTCGAGCAGCGCTTCTTCCGCAACTACCAGCTCGCGAAGTTCCCGCCCGGGTGGACGTGGTTCGTCGACGGCGGCGTTCTCGACAACAAGCCGTTCGGGCCTGCGATCCAGGCGATCCGGCAGCGGCCCGCCGACGTCGAGGTCGACCGGCGGCTGCTCTACCTCGAGCCGGACCCGGGCGGACTGGCCAAGGCCGCGGAGCAGTCGGCCCCGGGGACGATCGCCGCCGCGATCGGCGGGCTCACCGGCCTCCCGCGCTCGGAGCCGATCCTCGACGACCTGGTCGACATCGCCGCCCTGAACCAGCGCGTCCGGAGGATCGCCGACATCGTCGAGACGAGCTGGGACACCATCGCGGCGCGGGTCAAGGAGATCGTCGGGCCGTTCGACCAGATCCCGACCGATCCGGCCAGCCCGGAGCTGGCGGCGATCAAGAAGCGGCTTGACGAGGAGGCGCGGAGGAGCGCCGGCTTCAGCTACGCGACCTACGTCCGCCTGAAGATCAGCGGTGTCATCGACCGCTACGCCCAGACGGCCTGCGCGGTCTGCGACCTGCCCTCCGACTCCAACCACGCCCTCCTCACCCGGAGCGCGCTGCGCTCGTGGGCCGAGCGGCAGAAGCTCTTCGAGCCGCTCGTCGAGCCCTCGCCGCGGCAGCTCGAGTTCCTGATCGACTTCGACCTCGGCTACGCGACGCGCAGGCTGCGCTTCGTCAAGGACGGCGTCAGCCACCTCTATCGAACAGCCGGGCAGGCCGGGTACCCCCCGCGTGGGGAGATCGACGCGGTCAAGGGCCGTCTGTGGGCGGCGATCGGCACGCTGCGCGACGCGATGGCCGGAACCGGTTTCGGCGAGCCGCTGCGCGCCGACTTCGGGACGTGCTTCCCGGTCGACGCGATGCGCACCTTCCTGGAAACCCGCGGCTTCGACATCGCCGCATATGTCCAGGAGTACGTCAAGCACCTCGACGGGCTCGAGCGCGCCCTCGCCGAGTTCCTGAAGGCGCGCCTGTCCGGCTTCACCGCCGGCCTCTACTCGGAGCTGCTCCAGCTGACGCAGGGCTGGGAAGGGCAGATCAGGTCGGACCTGCTCGTCCGCTACCTCGGGTTCCCGTTCTGGGACGTGCTCCTGTACCCGGTCCAGGCGCTGAGCGACGTCGGCGAGAACGACTTCGTCGACATCGTCCGGATGAGCCCGCGGGACACGCATCGGATCCCGGTCCCGAAGCTGCCCGGCCAGACGAAGAAGCTGGTCGGCGCGGAGAGTCATCACTTCGGCGCCTTCCTCAGCCGCCGGGGCCGGGAGCAGGACTACCTCTGGGGGCGGCTCGACGGCGCCGAGCGCCTGATCGGCCTCCTGCTCGCCGGCGCGGACGAGGCCGACAAGAACCGCTGGTGCAAGGAGGCGTTCCAGGCGATCCTCGACGAGGACGAACGGGCCGTCCCGAAGGCAGCCGACCTGGTCGCCCACGTCCGCACGTCGATCGCCTGACCCGCGTGACGCTTCCGACCGAGCCGATCGGCAGCATCCCGCGTCCCCGGGCCCTTTTCGACGGGATCGAGGCCGCCACGCTCTTTGCGAGCGGCCGGGCGTCTATCCGAACCGGCGGGTCGCGGTCGACGGGTGGGAGCTGTTCCCGGGCCTCGGCCTACTGGGGCGGCCCGCTGCCGAGCGTGACGGTGACCGTCCCGCCGGTGCCGTACTGGTCGACGTAGCCGATCCTCACGGTCTGGCCGGGCTTCTTCGACCCGATCAGCGTCGTCAGCGCGGCCGGCGTCGACACCGTCCGGCCGTCGACCGTCGCGATCGCGTCGCCGGGCTCGAGCCCGGCCCGGTCGGCAGGTCCGCCGGGGACGACGTACTGGATCACGTCGTAGCCGTCACTGACGTCGATCTGGACGCCGAGGAAGCCGGTGGCGCCGACGTGGACGGCCGCGGACGCCTTGCCGGCGGCGATCTGCCTGGCGATGCGGACTGCCTTGGCGATCGGGATCGCGTACCCGTCGCTCGCCTGCGCCGAGTAGTTGGCATATCCGGAGCCGACCGAGGCGGCCGTGTCCATGCCGATCACCTTGCCGGCCTTCAGCAGCGGGCCGCCGGAGTCTCCGGGCTCGAGCCCCGCATCCGTCTCGATCAGCCCGGTCAGCCGCTCGCTGCCGCCCTGGTCGTCGCCGACCGTGATCGACCTGCTCAGGCCGGTGATGTGACCCCGCGCGGACGTGATCGTGCCGGTTCCCCCGGCGTTGCCCAGAGCGGTGACGGCCTGGCCGACCGCCGACGTCGAGGTATCGAGGGGCAGCGTCTTCAGGTTCGCGGCGCCGCTCGCCCGGATCAGCGCGACGTCGTCGGTCACGTCGTAGCCGACCACCTTGGCCGGATAGCTGCGCCCCGTGCCCGGAACGCGGACCCGGATCGACGTCGCCCCCCGGATCACGTGGTTGTTGGTCAGTACCTGGCCGTCGCCGGTCAGGACGATGCCCGTGCCCGCTGCGGCGCTGCCGTTGAGGGCGAGGTTCGTCTCGATGACGACGACACCGGTCCCGATCGAAGCCGGCGTAGACCGCGCGAACGCCAGGCCGGCGGCGACCGTGGCCGCCACCACGGCTGCCGTGACCAGAATGAGGATCCGTCGGCGGATGACGTTCATGACTGCTCCTTGCTCTCGGTTACGACCTGCGGGACGTCGATCACCGGACGAGCGTAGAGAGCGACGCTGAGTTTTCGCTGAGAAGCGCCGGTTGCTTCATGATCGGCGCCATGGCCGGCCGGCATCGTCGCGAGAGCCGGGCGGTCGTGGTCGGCGGGTCGATCGGCGGCCTGACCGCGGCCCTGCTCCTCCGCGACTCCGGCTGGGACGTGGACGTCTTCGAGCGTTCCGCCACCGTGCTCGAAGGGCGCGGCGGCGGCATCGTGCTCCACCCCGCGACGATCCGGTACCCGGTCGAGCGGGCCGGGGCGGCGCCGGCCGAGCTCGGGGTCTCGGTGACCTGGCTGCGCTACCTCGACGGCGTCGGCCGGGTCGCACACGAGGAACGGTGCTCCTACCGTTTCACCTCGTACGACGTGCTGTACCGCCGGCTGCTCGAGTGCTTCGGCCGCGAGCGCTACCACCTCGGCGAGGAGTGCAGCGGCCTCCGCGAGCCGGAGAGCCCGTGTCTTGCGTTCGCCTCGGGTCGCCTTGCGGATGCGGATCTGGTCGTCTTCGCCGACGGGATCAACTCGTTCGGCCGCGGCCTGCTCGCTCCCGCGACGGAGCCCCGATACGCGGGCTATGTCGCCTGGCGCGGCACCGTCGACGACGCGCTGGTCGCCCCGTCCGCGCGAGCGGTGCTCGCCGACGCGATCACGTACCACGTCCTGGCGGACGGGCATTTCATCACCTATCCGATTCCGGGCCGGCTCCGGAACTGGCTGTGGTACCGGAACGTGCAGCCGGGCGCCGAGCTCGAGCAGCTCCTGACCGGCGGGGACGGCACGCGCTTCGCGACCTCCGTGCCTCGCGGCTCGGTGCCACCCGACCGGCTCCGCGAACTGGCCCGGCTGGCCGACGCGAGCCTTCCGCCGGTGCTCGCGGAGGTGCTGGCCGGGACGCCCGAGCCCTTCATCCAGGTGATCTTCGACCTCGAGGTCGACCGCACGACCGCCGGGCGAGCGTGCCTGATCGGCGACGCCGCCTTCACGGCGAGACCGCACATCGCCGTGGGCACGGCGAAGGCGGCCGAGGACGCGTGGACGCTGGCGGCCGCGCTCGACGTCGCGTCCGGCTGCGAAGTCGTGGAGGCGCTGGGCGCGTGGTCGCGGCAGCAGATCGCGCTCGGCACGGCCGCCGTCGCACGCTCCCGCGAGGCCGGCACCCGCCTGCAGAACGGGACGTGGAGCGTCGGCGAGCCGTTGCCGTACGGTCTCTATCGGCTGGGCGACAGCTCGCTCGCGGATGAGTGAACGCCCGTCGGCGTGGGTAAGAAGAGAATGTGAGGGAGTACGAGATCGGAAGCGAGGCGTGGATGCGCGAGCGCGCCGAACGCGGCCTCGACCCCGGCGAGGCGGACCGGCCGGACGACGGCCGCATGCTCAGCTTCGATCCGCCCGGCTCCTGGCCCGAAGCGCACACGGGCTGGGGGATCTCGTACGCCTGGACTTCACTCGAGCGCTGAGCGCTCGACGGTGCGGCCAGCCGTACCTCGATAGACGGGCTGCCTCGATTCCCCTCCGTGGTTGCACCCGGCAGACTGGGAGACATGAACGGAACGAACGTGACGACACCGCCGCTCGGGTTGACCGCGGGCTGGTACCAGGCAGGCCCAGCCGACTGGGCGGAGGTGCTGGTGGACTTCCCGCTCTTCTCCGGCATCGCGAAGCGTCGCCTCCGCGGCCTCGTCCGGCACGCGACGTTCGCCGAATACGGCCCCGGCGACGTCGTCATCCAGAAGAACGAGCCCGGTGACTCTCTCTACGTCATCCTCGGCGGCTCGGCGAAAGTACGCGGCAAGCCCGCCGCGCGGCGACTCCGCACCGGCGACTACTTCGGCGAGCTGGGGCTCCTCCATGGCGCCCCCCGCTCCGCAACGGTGGTGGCGACGGGCCAGCTGCACGTGATGAAGCTGCCGCGCGACGCGTTCCTCCGGACGGCGCGGCACGAGCCGGGGATCGCGCTCGAGCTGCTCGGCACGCTCGGGGCGCAGATCCGGCGGCTCGAAGCCCAGGCTGCATAGCGACACGCAGGAGAGCGGGCGAGCCGTCTGCGGCTCGTAGGTCCGACACCAGCGGTGTCTGACCCCGAAGGCTGGGCTCGCCGCGGTTTCTGCGGGACAGTCCCCTCCGGGGACAGTCCCTACTTCTTGCGGGCCCGGCTGGGAGCGACCCGCGGCGGCTCGTCCGGCTGCTTCGGGTACACGGGCGGCCACGGCGCGTCCTTGAGACCGGCGGCGCGGTCCCGCTCGTGCAGCTCGAGCAGGGGCTCGAGCGACTGCGGCCGGTCGTTCACCGTCTCCCACGGATCGCCCTCGGCTGCCAACCGGCCGGGCACGGTGGCGATCGTCAGCTCGTCGGGATGAATGACGTCGACCTCGTCCCAGGCGAGCGGCGTCGAGACCTGGGCGCCGGGACGCGCGCGCACCGACCACGCTCCGAAGACGGTCTTGTGGGGTGCGTTCTGGTTGTAGTCGACGAAGACGCGACGGCCGCGCTCCTCTTTCCACCACGCCGCCGTGATCAGCTCGGGGCTCCGGCGCTCGAGCTCGCGCGCGACGGCGACCGCGGCCGCCCGCACCTGGTACGAGTCCCACCGCGGCTCCAGCCGGACGTAGACATGGAGGCCCCGGTTCCCAGTGGTCTTCGGATGGCCGACGATCCCGAGCTCGTCGAGCAGACGGCGAAGCTCGGCCGCCGCGGCCCGAATGCCGTCGAAGTCGACGCCGGGCTGCGGGTCGAGGTCGAGCCGCAGCTCGTCCGCGACGTCGGGGCGGTCGTGGAGGTATGGCCAGATGTGGAACCCGAGGCAGGCGAGATTGACGGCCCAGACCACGTGGGCCATGTCGGCGAGGACGAGCGCGCGAGCGGTCGTCCCGTTCGGGGTGCTGACGATCGTCGTCTGCAGCCACTCGGGCGCGTTCGCAGGGACGCGCTTCTGGAAGAACGAGCTGCCCTCGGCGCCGTGAGGAAAGCGCTGCATGAGGGTGGGCCGCCCCCCGGCCGTGCGCATGAGCGGCTCGGCGACGGCGAGGTAGTACCGCACCAGGTCGAGCTTCGTCTCTCCGCGCTCCGCGAAGAACACCTTGTCGGAACTCGTGACCGTCAGGTCCCGGCCCGCGATTTCGAGCACGTGCTCCTCGGTCATGGAACCGAAGGTGCTACGACAACCTCTCCTTCGGGTCTTCCCAGGAAGGGCTGACGCCGAACGAGGTGCTGAGCAGGACGTCGACGAACTTGGTGTCCGCCCACTCGAGCTCGTCGCTCATGTTCTCGCGCACCCAGGCCCAGGCCGCGTCGACGCCTGCAGCGGCTTCCTCGAGGCTGTCCCAGAGGGTGATCGCGATGAACTGCTGTTCGCGAGGGGTCTCCGCCGCTTCCAGCTCGGGGTCGACGTCCCTCGTGTCCGCGAACAGCGAGTAGTCACGAAAGCCGGGCTGCTTCATGAAGATCGGGATCAGGCCACCCTCGACCTTCTTCGCGAGCTCGGTCGGATCGGCCTTGAAGCGATACGAAGCCATGCGTGCGACCATGACGCTCCCTTCGACGAGGCGGTTCGCCGACCGGCCCACGCGCGGCCGGCCCCCACCGGCGGATGTCTGGAGCTTGTCACAGAACACGCCCGCGATGGACCGCCCGGCGGCGCCGGCCGCGACCGGAGGGCGCCGCTCGGCCCACTGCTACTGTGCATGGGCAGCGAGCCGTACGTCCTCCTCGTTGAGCCCATCGACTCGACGGAAGGAAGGTCGGACGTGACGGCAGCCGGCATCGAGGCGGGAGTGGCCCTTGTGGAAGCGCCGACCGGGTTGACCGGATTCCTGCTCGCCCTGCGAGTGTCCGATTCGCCGCAGGACAACAGCCAGGACGTCCAGGGGAGATGGACCGTCCGCGTTCCGGTGGCGAACGACGCAGCTCTCCGCACATTGGTCGGGAAGGTGCAAACCTGGCTGCAGCAGGAGGGAATCGCGGAAACACGCGTGAACGTCGGCGGCGACGTCTACCGGATCGGCGTTCATTCCTCCGACCTGCCGGTGCTGGTCGGCGGCCGGTAGGTGCCGAGTCCCGAGCAGCGGAACTGCGAGGAGATCTTCCGTCTCGACCATCTCCTGATCGAGCTGCGCGCCGACCGGTCGTCGGCACGCGACACCGGGGCCATCCGCGAGACCGGGCTCGAGGTCGCGATCGCGGTTCGCGAGGTCGGCGCGATGCTGGTCGACGTCGGCTTGGAGCAGGCCCACGCGGCGCAAACGTCAGCGGCAACGTCACCGGGGTCTTCGAGATCGGGGCCGCGATAGGGCCCGGAAGATCCGGGGTAAGACTCGCGTGTGCCGGCCGACGGAGAAATCGACCCTCTCGGTAGACGCAAAGACGCGCTCGACGACTTCCTGGCGAGGAAGGTCGCGGAGGGTTTCACGATCGAGACCCGGACCGACACCCACGCGGTCATCGCCGAGGCCGGCCAGCGCCTCTGGAGGCGGCTCCATCGGGGCGGCGACTTCAGACGACACGTGGTCGAGGTCGACGAGGCCGGCCGGGTGACGATGAGCGCCGCAGAACCACGCCGAAACTAGGCGGCTCAGTCGGGAAGCAGCGGCATGTCCGGGCGGGCTCTACGCCCGAGAAGGATGCCGCGGGTGATCGCGGACGCCCCGTAGCGGTCGCGGATCTGGTCGAGTGCAGCGTCGAGGAGATCGGCATCGTCGGGGTCGAGTGGCAGGCAGAGCTGGAACGGGAGGTCGTTTTCGAGTTTGGTGATCGTGAGGCCGACCAGGGTGATGCCCCGGCGCTCGATCAGCGGCTGCGCGCCCTCGAGTAGGGAGCGGGCGGCGGCGAGAATCGGGCGGGTGTGCGCGGTCGGATGGCGAAGAGTGCAGGAGCGGGTGCCCCTGCCGTAGTCGCCGAAGCGGAGGCGGAGGATCACCGTGCGGCCGACGCGCCGGGCAGCACGCAGCCGGCGGGTGACGCGGTCGACGATCGCGACGAGGTCGGTTTCGATCTCCACGGGTGACGCCTGCCTCAGGCCGAACGCGTGCTGGGAGCCGATCGAGCGGCGGCGAGGACGCCGACGGACGGGACGGGTGTCGTGGTTGTTGGCGAGCGCGTGGAGGTGGCGCGCGGCGGCAGTCCCCAGGACTACCGCGAGATCGGCCTCCGGCACACGGGCGAGCTCGCCGGCGGTGGCGACGCCGAAGCGGCGCAGCCGGAGGGCGGTTTTCGGCCCGACCCCCCAGATCCGCTCGACCGGGAGCGGGTGGAGGAAGGCGAGCTCGTCCCCCGGCGGGACGAGGAGGAGCCCGTCGGGCTTGGCGACGGCGCTGGCGATCTTCGCGAGGTGCTTGGAGCGGGCGATGCCGACCGTGAGCGGCAGGCCCAGACGTTCTCGGGCATTACGGCGGAGGCGGACGGCGATCTGCCGCGGTGTGCCCGCGATCCGCTCCATCCCGCGGACGTCGAGGAACGCTTCGTCGATCGAGAGCCCCTCGACGGACGGGGTCGTGTCCTCGAAGAGGGCGTAGAGCGCACGGCTCGCCTCGGCGTAGGCGGCCATCCGCGGAGGCACGACGACCGCGTGCGGACAGAGCCCCAGGGCCCGCCTTCCGCCCATCGCCGTCCGGACGCCGAACGCCTTCGCCTCGTAGCTGGCGGCGAGCACGACGCCGCCGCCGACGATCACCGGCCGGCCGCGCAGGGCGGGATCGTCTCGCTGCTCCACCGACGCGAAGAACGCGTCGGCGTCGGCGTGCAGGATCGTCGCGTCCGCAGCCACCCGCTCGATGCTTGCACATCGAACGTATGTTCGCTTAGATTGTCCGATGCAGCTGGCGCTCGACGGCCTCGACCGGCTTGTTGCCGCGCTGGAAGAGCGGGGGCCGCTTCCGTCATTGGAGGCTGCCCGGCTCCTGTTCGCGAGCCGTTCGGTCCCGGCCGGCCTCGCGTCCACGCTGATCGCCGAGGTCTGCGCGGGCGACAGCCGGGTCGTGTGTACGGGCGCGACCGTCGCGCTCGCGGGCGGACTGGATCCGCTGCTCGAAGAGGCCGAGTTCGTGGTCTTCGACCTGGAGACGACGGGGCTCTCGGCGCAGACGTGCCGGATCTGCGAGCTGGGCGCGGTCCGGGTACGGGCGCTCGAGCTCGTCGACCGCTTCCAGTCACTGGTGGATCCCCGCGTTCCCCTCCCCCAGCCTGTTGCCCGCCTGACCGGGCTGCGCGAGCGGGACCTGCGCGGCGCTCCACGCGTTCGAACCGTCGTCGGCCGGTTCCTGTCGTTTGCCGGGGACGCGCCGCTGGTCGCGCACAACGCCCGCTTCGACCAGCGTTTCCTCGAGCGGCAGCTGTGCCGGCGCGAAAGCCTCAGGCTGGCGGAGCCGCCCCTGTGTACGGCGGCGCTCGCCCGCCGTCTGCTCGCAGGCCGCGCGAGGCGCGTGAGCCTCTCCTCCCTGTCCGACTTCTTCGGGGTGTCGACCGCGCCCTGCCACCGGGCGTTACCCGACGCGGAGGCGACCGCCGAGGTCCTCGTCCGCCTGATCGAGCTGGCGCGGGAGCTCGGAGCCCGCCGCGTCTCCGAGCTCCGCACGCTCGCCGCTCCCCGCAAGCGGCTCGTACGCGGCAAGCGCCCGCTCATTCGCGGCGCGCCGACCCGGCCCGGCGTGTACCTCTTCCGCGACCGCCACGACCAGGTGCTCTACGTCGGCCGCGCCCGCGACCTGCGGGCGCGGCTGCGTTCGTACTTCCAGGGTGAAGCCCAGCGCCCGTCGGTGGAGGCGGCTCTGCTCGCGCTCGAACGGATCGAGTGGCGCGTGCTCGGCTCCGAGCTCGAGGCGGCGCTCGAGGAGCTCCGGCTGATCCGCGAGCTCCAGCCGCCGGCCAACTCCCGCAGCCGGCAGCAGGACCGGGGCGTCTACCTGCGACGGCGCGGCGACGAGCTCGTCGTCACCAAGACGCCGACCGAGCTCGGCCCGATCGGCAGCCGCCGCCAGGCGGCGCTCGCCGCCCGCGCACTGGCGGGCGCCACGCCGGAAGAGCTCGAGCAGCTCATCGCCGGCGGGCCGCTGCCCCGCCTTCGGCAACGCCTCGCCGACCTGACCGAGAGCCTCCGCTACGAGGAGGCGGCCCGGCTCCGCGACCGCGTCAAGGCGCTCGAGAACGTCCTCGAGCGACTCCGCCGGCTCGAGGACCTCCGCGAGCTGGACGCCTGCCTGATCGCGCCGGACGTCGTCCCGGGCTGGCGGAAGGCCTTCTTCGTCAGCTCCGGCACGCTCTGCGCCGTCCGCCCCGTCCCACCCGGGCCCGGCGCGCGGCTCGAGCTCGACGCGGGCCTGACGATCGCCCGGCACCTGCCTCGCGAACGCCGACCTCTCACCGGCGGGCAAGCCGAGGACATGCTCCTCCTCGGCGGCTTCGTCCGCCGGCCGCCACCCGAGCTCACCGTCGTCCCGCTCGACGGAGAGCACCTCCCTACACTGGAGGCGCATGGCTTCGCCGCTTGATTCCGTACGGGAGCTGATCGAGTCCGGCCCGCTCGCACATCTGGTCACGATCAACGCGGACGGCAGCCCGCAGGTCACGATCGTCTGGATCGGAATCGAGGACGAGGAGATCGTTGCCGGACACCTGTTCCGGCACCGCAAGGTCGAGAACGTCTTGCGCGACCCGCGTGTGGCGGTCTCGCTCGAGGCGACAGGAACGAATTCGATCGGGATGCGCGACTACGCGGTCCTCTACGGGCAGGCCCGGATCACCGAGGGCGGCGCGCCCGAGCTCCTGCAACGGCTCGCGCGGATCTACGTCGCGCCGGACGCGACGTTCCCGCCGATGCCGGACCCGCAGCCGGGCTACGTCACGCGCATCCGGGTCGAGCGCGTCACGGGACAGGGCCCCTGGGCTGCGCGCGCCTGACGCCGCAAAAAGAACACCGAGCCGGTGGCGCCTTCGTCCACCACCCCCACGAGCTTTCCGCCTGGCCTTGCGGCTTCACGTACGACTCACAGGAGGGGCTTCGACCTAGAAGCGCTCCGTGCTCGGTGCGTCTCCAACCTATGCGGTCGTCCCGTTCGCGGCAACCCCGCGGGCTGAACAATTCGCGGAAAGAGCGGACGAATTCTCTGCCGCCGGCCCTGCGGCTCGGCTACCGACGGGCGGCGGTGTCGCGAGACCGCGACCGATGTGCGGCTCTCGCGCTGCCGCCCCCGCGCACGGGGCGCCCGTGCGGGCCGCTGCCCGGATCTCGCCGGCGCTGACGCCACGGACGCCAGGGCCCGTCGGTGGGCTCGAGGCTCTGCCGAAGCGCCCAGATCAGAACGAAGAGAAGCCAGAGGAACGCGACCGGGAACAGGACCACGAGCGAAGAGTAGCTCCGCGCGCGGGGTGCCACCGAGCGGCGCTCAGCCGGTCAGCGCTTCGAGCTCCGGTGAGCCGAGCGCGACGAAGCGAAGCCCGGTCACCTTGCCGAACGCGACGTCGTCGCGGCTGGTTGAACGAGACGATCTGCGGGCCCTGCGGGGACGACAAGCTGCTCGCAGCGACCGCCGACGGTCTCGCCGACGCGACCATCTGGCTGGGCTAGATGCGGGCGGGATAGGCCGACAGCGCGACCACTTCGCCGTCGAGGCTGAGCTCCGAGCCGACGACGTACTCCGTGAGCGCGCCTTCCTCGCCGAGCCCGGCCGCCGGCCGCCGGGAGCGCTTCGCCAGCTCGAGCTCGCCGAGGAAGCGGCCGAGGTCACGGCGGCGGAGCGGCTTCTCGAGCGGCCGCTCGATCGCCGACAGGGCGTAACCGCGCAGCAGCTTCAGGTAGAGGCCGGCGAAGACATCCGAGCGCGAGACGTAGTCGAGGCAGACGAGCTCGCCGGCGATGCCGACGATCACGCCGGACTGGCCGTCGCGGCGCGGGAGCGCCTGGACGTACTCGTCCAATGACGCTCGGCGATCGACGTACATCTGCTCGGCCGCACCGGTCGCCGAGCGCACGCCGAGCCGCGCCGACTTGGCCGCGACCTCTCCCCACACCGCCCGCTGCGACGGCGCGCCGAGATCGTGCCGGAGCCGGCGCAGCTCGGGATGCGCCGCCCGAGGCGCCGCCGCGAACCGGCGGGAGCGGTAGCTCCAGCGGCCCTGCTCGACGCACTTCGCCGGGATCTCCAGCTTCGACCCGGCGGCGACGAGGATCGAGCGCTCGAGCACGCGGTTCTGCTTGGCGCCGGCGAGTTCCTCGCCCTCGTACAGGAGTGCCGCGGCTCCGAGCGGATTCACGACGAGCAGCGTCTCCACCGAGCCGGCCTCGTCGACCTCGGTGACGACGAGCCCGCCGGCCGTCGCCTCGTCGAGGCCGACGTAGTCGGCGCACGGCGGCACGACCGGATAGAGCGGAACGAGCGTGAGGCCGCCGAACGAACGGGCCTCGCCGAGCTCGAAGGGCAGGGCTGTGGAACGAGCGGAATCCGTTTGCATGCCCATCAGTCACGCGCACTGAACGCCCGTCTTACGCCGGCCTCGTCGGCCGCCGCCGCCCCCTCTATGCTTAGGCGGCTCGGAGGTGCTGTGGTGCGCAGGCGGACCTCGGCCCCATCGCTACGAAGGGAGAGTCGGGTTGGCCGCGCGGGTGCTGATTGCAACCTGGCAGGAGGACGGCGCGGCTGCCTGCTTACGCAAGGTGCGAGCAGCAGCGGCGATGCATCTGCCCCTCGCGGTTCGTGGAAGACGGACGGCGCGAAGCGTCGGCGCCTACTTCGACCTGATCACGCGGGAAGGGCGTCTCTTCTACGGGGACAGTTTTCACCTGGGCTACTTCTCGAACGGCGCGCAGAGCCTGGTCGAGGCGCTCGAGGCCCACACCGACCTGGTCGCCAGGCTCGCGCGAGTCGAGCTGGCCGAAGAGGTGCTGGACGTCGGCTGCGGCCTCGCCGCTCCGGCGATTCGAATGGCGAAGCGATACGGCTGCCGGATCACCGGCGTGAACATCAGCCGAGAACAGGTGCGCCAGGGAAACCAGCTGATCTCCGATCTCGACCTCTCGGATCGCGTGACCGTCCGGCGCGGTGACGCTCGCGCGCTCGACTTCCCGGACGAGTCGTTCGACGCGATCGTCTGCCTCGAGGCCGCCGGTGACATCTGCGTCACCGAGGCCGACAAGAGCCGGCTCGTGCGCGACCTCTACCGGATTCTCCGTCCCGGAGGGCACGTCGGGTTCTCCGACCTTGCGCTGCGGAACGCGGTGTCGCGCGCCGACGACCGGGATGTGCGTGCCGTGCTCTACCACTCCGCCGCCGAGCTGATCACCGACTGGCCCGCGATCTTCAGCCGTGAAGGCTTTCGGATCGTCGAGTCACGCGACATCATCGCCGAGACCTTGCCGACCTGGGATCACGTGCGGGCCGTCTATGGAACACGCGACGGCGATGTCGTCCGCCGGTACGGGCGCAGGCTGGTCGAGCGGACGATCGCTCACCTCGAGCGCATCGCGATCATCCTCGCCGAGCACGGAACCTTCCCGACGCTGGCGGCGCAGAAGCCCTTCGGAGCTGTGCGCCATGAGCTTCGCGAAGACCGCGTCGCTCCCGCTGTCGAGAGCTACGCTCTCTCTTCGTGAGCCTCGCGGATCGCTAGCGCCCGATGCGCGTGCGGCGGCGGATGCCGAGCCGCTTCTGCAGTTCCCGGTCCTCGGCTCCGTCCTTCTTCGCCGCCCAGACGAACATGCCGATCACGACGGCGGCGCTGACCAGCGCCACCACCGACAGCACGACTCCCAGCGCAATCGTCACGGATCAAGTGTTCCCGAACGGCGGTACCAGAATCCTTACCAGGAGTTCCCCGGCGCTTCACGATTCGGGTGCTTCACTGTAAGCATGCAAAGCAGAGGTGACGAGCTGGACGACCGTCGCCTGGCCGGCTGGACCGAGTGGTATCGCTTCGCACGGCGGGAGTTCGAGTACGCGCACGCGGAGGCGGTCGTCTACGCCAACGTGCGCACGGTCGAGGATCTCAACCGTGCTCGCCGCGCCGTCCGAGAGGCCGCCTAGCCCGCGTCGGCGTCGACGACGTCGAGCCACACCTCGGACAGGAGCGCGACCGATTGCAACGCGCTCAGCGCGATCAGCTGCTCGTGGCGGGGCTCGAGCGGCAAGGAGTCGAGGACTCGGTCGAGCTCGCGTGCGTGCACGGCGTCGAGCTTCGCGTGGAGAAGCAGCTGCCGGAAGCCGTCACGCGGGAGCCCGGTCCGTTCGATCAACAGCTCGAGCGTCGGGCGGTGAGGGTGGTAGGCCTCGAGGTAGAGGAACCCCAGGATGGCGACGGGGTGGTAGTGGAAGATCCAGAAGTACTGGGCTCCGAGCAGGGCTGCCATCTTCGGCGGCGGCAGCTGCGCCTGTAGCTCGACCGGGTCGATCCCGAGGGCCTCGAGGTCGTCGAGCGCCGCGCCGCCGGGCTCGTCCCCGTGCATCTCCTCGGGGATGTGCTTCTCCAGATACGCGGCCAGACCGTCGGCGACCGGATCGTCCGGAGCAAGCTCCCGGGCACGGCCAAGCGCCGCCTCCATCAACGGCACCATCGTCCGCACCATCGGGTAGCCGGCCGCCATGCCGAGGGGAAAGAGCTCACGCGCGCGTGGATGCTCGAGCAGCAGAGCGCCCGGCCTTGCCAAGGCTGGAACGAGGAGCTCGACCTTGAGTCGCAGGCGCTCGCTGCTTGTCAACCGCAGGTTCGTGCCGAGCTAGAAGGTGTGCATGTAGGTCGTGTAGGGCTGCGCTTTAGGATCGCACTTCAGCGCGTGTTCCTGAGCCAGGTCGAGCCGCCGCGTCACGTCGATGATCAGCTCGATCTCGTCTGGCCGCAGGTCCTCGATCACCTCCGCGTATTCCTTGGGGATGTCAGTGTCGATCTCGAAGCCCTCTGCGTTCAGCCTCTCGATGTTGGACCGGGTCGAGGGTGTCCGGGGCGTGTTCATGATCCCTCCTTCTGGTGGCCGCGCCGCGCGATCCTAACAGGGCGGAGCGTTGCCTCACGGGACGCGCCGTACGCCTTTAGCTCCTCGAGTCGTCGGCCGGCTCGGTCGGCCGCGACGAGATTGCCCTTCCGCTCGTAGAGCGCGAGGGCCTGCTCGAGGTGCGCACGGCCCTCGCCGGCGCGCCCGGCGACCACGTAGATCTCCGCCAGGTCGGCAAGGGCGTTCGCGTGGTAGTTGAGCATGTCCGTCGCCTCCGCGAGAACCACCGCTTCGCGGCCGAGCTCCTCGGCCGTTGCGTGGTCGCCACGACGAGCGAGGACTCGAGCCCGGACCTGTCGCCAGAGCATCTGGGACGAGACGTCGCCCTTCGGCGCGAGCCCCTCGGCGGTTTCCGTCCACTCGTGCGCCTCGTCGAGACGCGCGAGCGCGTAGAGCGATGCGGCCAGCTGACCGGCGGCCGTCGAGCGATGCCCGACCTCGCCCAGTTCCCCCAGGAGCTCGCAGCTGCGCCGGACCGCGCGCTCGGCGGCAGAGAGGTCACCCGCGAGCATCTCGATCTCCCAGAGATACATGCCGCCGGCTGCGAGCCAGAGCTTCTGTCCGAGCTCCGCTGCGGCCGCGTCGGCCGAGGCCGCGAATGTGCGCGCCCTGTCGAAATTCCCGCGCATCGCCTCGAGGATCGCGTGCTGGGTGAGGGACACCGGATGCTGGGCCTGCTGCTCCTCGAACCAGCGAAGGGCCTCATCGGCGGGAGTCGGGCCGAAGAACATGGCGGTGCCCTGCCAGACCGGGAGCTCTCCTTCCCAGCGCGCCGAGCCGCCGCGACGCGCGTGCTCGAGCGCGTGCCTGCTCGCATCGAGCATCGCCGCCCAGCGGCAACGGATCAATTCGGCCCAGGCCGTCGCGAACCACGCCTCGGCGAGCCCGAGCTCGTCGCCGCCGCGAGCGAAGACGGACCGGGCCTCCTCCGCGACGGCGAGCAAGTCGGCGCTCGGTCCTCCGCCGTCGGTGTCCTCACTCGGCGTCTGCGCTGCTACCCGCGCGGCCAGGAGCCGCGCACGCAGCTCGCCCGCTTCGTCCCGGGCCGCGGCGGCGCGGACTGCCGCGTCGCGCGCCGTCTCGCCGGCTGCACCGAGGTCTCCGGACACGAACAGGGCCTGACCGAGATCGAGCCTGAGCGTCACGTTGGGGTCGTCCTCGTCGCGCAAGGCGAGCGCGCGCCCGAGGAGCTTCACCGCAGCGCCGACGTCGTTGCGGCCGAGCGCTCGTGAGCCGGCTCCCGACAGAACGTCGCTCGCGCGGAGTGCGAGCCAGTGCCCGTGGTCGTCGACCGGCCGGAGCTCGACCCGATAGGCGTGGGCCTGCTCGAGATGGTGCCCGACGAGCTCGTCGATCTCGGCGAGCTCGGAACGGCGCTGTTCGAGCCAGTCGGCGAGCCGCTCGTGCAGCTGCGCCCGCGCTTCCTTCGGCAGCGAGTCGTAGGCTGCGTCGCGGATCAGCAGGTGGCGGAAGCGAAAGGCGTCCTCTCCCGCGAACTGGGGACGGTCCGGACGGATCAGCTCCTTGCGCACAAGCGCCGTCAGGGACGCACCGACCTGAGCCTCGTCCGGACCCAGCGCCTGGACGGCGCCGCGATGGAACACGCGACCCTCGACTGCCGCCCGCTGAAGCACCGCGCGCTCCTCCGGCTCGAGCTGGTCGAGCCGCGCGCTGAGCAGGGCCGCGATCGTCCCCGGGACCGTCACCTCCCCCGCCGGCGCATCCCGGAGGAACGCGACCATCTCCTCCACGAAGAGCGGGTTTCCCTCGGCCGCTTCCCGAACGCGCTGCATCAGGCGTTCGGCGAGCGGATCGTCTCCGGCGAGGTGCTCGATCAGCTCGCCCGTCTCGTCTGCGGACAGGGGCTCGAGCACGATCGTCGTCGCCTCGCTGTGCGCGCCGATCCAGTCCGGGCGCCGCTCCATCAGATCCGGTCGTGCGAGGCAGCAAAGAACAAGGGGCGTTTCGTGCGACAGTACCGCCAGCTGCTCGAGGAGCTCGAGGAGGGCGGGCTCGCCCCACTGGATGTCGTCGACGACACAGACGAGCGGCCGCGCGCGGGCGGTCGCCTCGAGCAGCCTGCGAACCGCGAACGAGATCTCTTCGGTCGAGTGGACGCTGTCGCCGGCGTCGAGCAGGCTCCGCAGCGTCGCAACCACCTGCGGGTCGAGCTCGAGCTCGGCGAGCCGGGACTCCAGCTGTCGCACGATCTCGATCACCGGCAGGTAGGTGATCCCCTCGCCGTACGGGATGCACCGGCCGCGAACCACAGCCGGCCAGTCGAGCGACGCCAGGAACTCGTGGGCGAGCCGAGACTTGCCGACGCCCGCGGGGCCGAGGATCGTGACCAGCTCGCAGCGGCGCTCGCGCTGGGCGCGCTCGAAGCTGTCGAGGAGCCGGCGGAGCTCCTCCCCACGACCGATCATCGGTACGTTGAAATGGCGGCCGAGGCGGCTTTCCGGGTGCACGCTGACGAGCCGCCACGCCGACAGCGGTTCGCTCTTGCCCTTCACGGTCAGCGGCTCGACGGAGTCGGCAATCACCGCGGTTCGCACGAGCGTGAAGGTCTCCGAGCCGAGCAGGATCTCGTCCGGTCCTGCGGACTGCTCCAGGCGAGCGGCGACGTTGACCGCATCGCCGACGGCGAGCCGGTCCTCGGTTCCGGTGATCACCTCGCCGGTGTTCACGCCGATCCGCAGCGTCAAGCGTGCGCCGTACTCGCGCTCGAGCTCGTCGTTGAGGTTGCCGGTTCGCTCGCGCAGCGCGGCTGCGGCACGCACGGCGCGAAGGGCGTCGTCTTCGTGCAGCACCGGCACGCCGAAGACGGCCATGACGGCGTCGCCGACGAACTTCTCGACCACGCCGCCGTGCTGCTCGACCACGCCCCGGGCCGTGTCGTAGTACCGGGACAGCACCCGACGGAGCACCTCCGGGTCGAGCCGTTCACCCATCGCGGTCGAGTCGGCCAGGTCGCAGAAGAGGACGGTGACCCGCCGGCGTGACTCACGATCGGGCGCCAGGAGTGACGAGCCGCAGGCATGGCAGAACCGCGCGTGCTCGGGGTTTCCCTCGCCGCAGGCGGGACAGGCCGGCATGTGACAAGTGTGGCAGCGTTCGCCGGCCGCCGATAGGCGCGGAAGATTCCGACGACGCGGAGCGTCTACGAACCAGTGAATTGATCGAGTTCGAGTGATCCTTGGACTCGCGATCGAGGGGGTGGAGATGCCTAATCCGGGTCAGCCCACGATCAGTGCCGGTGCGACCGGCGGTGCGGTACGACGGCTACAGCGCGCTTTGCGGCGCACGCCGAATCTCGGCCTCGTCGTCGACGGAGTGTTCGGGCCCGCAACGGAGGCGGCGGTGAAGGAGTTCCAGCAGGGCGCCGGGCTGACCGCCGACGGCATCGTCGGGCCGCTGACGTGGAACGCGCTACCCGACGGGGGCCCGATGCCGCTCCTGAAAGAGGGCTCGACGGGCGACGTCGTTCGCAGTCTTCAGACGGTGCTCACCAACGGCGCCTCGGGTCAGTGGAACACCACGCCGCAGGGGATCGACGGCGTCTTCGGGCCACACACGCGGGCGTCGGTGGAAGCCTTCCAGGCCTGGGGCGGTGTCAGCGCCGACGGAATCGTCGGCGACCGGACCTGGTCGGTCTCGCTCCACGCCGCCAGCGCCACGCTCGAGACCCAGGTCGGACTTCAATACGTGATCGGCTGAAGCGTCCTTCCGGCCCGGCTCAGTTCGGCCGGCAGAGCGGATCGCCGCGAAGAAGGGCGGCCAGGTCGGCGTCCGCGGCACGATCGCCGTCGGCGCTGTAGGCGCCGGGCGGACTCCCCTGCCACATCACGTCCGGCGTCACTCCGGGGCCGATGACCGTCGCCCGCAGCACCCGACCCACACCCAGGTGACCGCCGTGCGGGTAGAAGCCGTAACAGAAGCCGCCGAGCGGCGAGTGGGCGAGGAAGCTGTTCACGCGTTTCCAGCCCCCGCCGACATCCGAGTCGTGCGCATCGACATAGAGGTTGCGGCCGTAACCGTCGAGTGGGACGCCGCTTGCGACGCGATAGCCGAAGACCGGCGCACCCCGGTACCGGTAGACGCCGTACAGCTGCAGGTAGCGATGATAGGACCAGCCGAAGCGGACGGTGAGCTCCGCCGTCTCCCCGGTCCAGTGGGACAGGCGCAGCTCCCGGACGGCCTGCTGGCTCGACGGCCGGGCGCCGCCGTTGGGAAGCAGCCGCTGCCAGCTCTGGAGGCCCCAGTACGAGCCGTCAGAGGCGCGGCAGGCGGCCACGAACCACGCGAGCGGAAGCCGCACCGGCGTGCAGGAGTTGCGCACCGAGCCGCCACGCGTATCGAGCTTGAACTCGACCTGCGGCACCGTTCGGGACGGGGGTCGCGCGTCGACCGCGCCCCAGGCAAGCACGCGATGAGTGGAGCCGCCGCTACGGAAGCTGACCAGCGCCCGTCCCGAACCGTCGGCGCTGAGGCTCACGCTGCTCGCGTTCACGCCGACCAACTGGGACGCGGCGGCCGGCCCGGACTGCACCAGAACAGCAGACAACGCCAGGAAGACGACCGCGGCCCTGGTCACGACGCGACCTTAGCGGAGAACGAGCGGCTGCCTTGGCGGGTCAGATGCGTCGGTCTTCGGGACCGATCTCGTAGTCGTTGATGCTGGCATCGCGGCGTTGCATCAGCCCGTTGTCGTCGAACTCCCAATGTTCGTTGCCATGGCTTCGCCACCATTGGCCGTCCCGGTCGCGGGACTCGTACTCGAAGCGGACGGAGATGCGGTTGCCGGTGAAGCACCAGAGCTCCTTCCTCAGCCGGTAGTCGAGCTCGCGGCTCCACTTCCGCTGCAGGAAGTCGACGATCGCGTCGCGTCCCTGGAAGAACTCGTCGCGGTTCCGCCATTTCGAGTCTCGCGTGTACGCGAGCGCGACGCGCTCCGGATCGCGAGTGTTCCAGGCATCCTCGGCCGCCTGCACTTTCTGCCGTGCAGTCTCCTCGGTGAAGGGCGGGACGGGTGGTTTGATCTCGGCCTCGTTCATGGTCGGGAACAGTAGTCGCGTCCGCGGTGGGCGGCGGTGCCGGCTTGCATCGCACGATCTGCGGTAGCGTCCGGCCGTGACTCGGGTCGCCCTCGTCACCGGGGCCGGCAGCGGCATCGGCCGGGCGGCGAGCATCGCGCTGGCGGACGCAGGCTTCACGGTCGCGCTGGCCGGCCGCCGGCAGGAACCGCTCGAGGCGGCCGCAGCGGCGGCGGGAAACGGCGCGGTCGCGATCGTCTGTGACGTCCGGGACCCAGAGCAAGTCGCCCGGTTGTTCAACGAGATCGACGAGCGGTTCGGCCGTCTCGACCTGCTGTTCAACAACGCGGGGATCGGCGCACCGAATGTGCCGCTGGAAGAGCTCGCGCTCGACGACTGGCGCGCCGTGGTCGACACCAACCTGACGGGGACGTTCCTCTGCACGCAGCACGCGTTCGGGCTGATGAAACGGCAGAGCCCTCGCGGCGGGCGGATCATCAACAACGGATCGATCTCCGCAAGCGTCCCGCGCCCGAACTCCGCCGCCTATACCGCCACCAAGCACGCCGTCACCGGACTGACCAGATCCACGTCGCTCGACGGTCGAGCGTTCGACATCGCCTGTGGCCAGATCGACATCGGCAACGCCGCGACCGATTTGACCGAGCGGTTCCGCACTGCGGGAGCGCTCCAACCCGACGGAACGACGCGGTCCGAGCCGACGATCGACGTCCAGCACGTCGGCCGTGCGATCGTCTACATGGCGACGCTGCCGCTCGACGCCAACGTCCAGTTCATGACGGTCATGGCGACGACGATGCCGTACATCGGCCGCGGCTAGAGCCGTCGGCGTCCAGGGCGGATCCGCCGGATCCGACCGTGCCTGCTACCGTGGGCACAACGAAGAACAGGTCCGGTCTGCGCGAAGCGCCTTCCTACCAGTTCACCAGGAGTAAGGGAGGTGTTTCTATGGCTAACGGAACCGTGAAATGGTTCAACGACGCGAAGGGGTACGGCTTCATCACCCCTGCCGACGGCTCGAAGGACGTGTTCGTCCATCATTCGAGCATCGCGGGTGACGGCTACAAGTCGCTCAGCGAGGGCGCGCGCGTCGAGTATGAGCAGCGCGAGGGTGCGAAGGGCCCCGAGGCGGCGAACGTCGTCCCGGTGGCGTAGCGCCGCCCAGTGGCCCGGGTCGGTCGCCGGCCCGGGCTGCCCACGTCCAGCCGCGAGAGGAAAGGACGGTCACGTGGCAAGTCCCGAGCAGCGCAACTACGAGGAGATCGAACGCCTCGAGGGCCTGTTGACGGAGCTCCGCGGCAACCGCTCGACGGCCCGCGAGACAGAGGCGATCCGCGAGATCGGGCTCGAGATCGCGATCGCCGTCCGGGAGGTCGGCGCGATGCTCGTCAACGTCGGCTGGGAGCAGTCGTACTCGTCGAGCGAGACGGCAGCCGAGTGACCGGAACGCAGAGGCACCGAGGCACCGTGACCGCTCTGAGCGTGGACGGCTTCGGCTTCATTGCCCCGGACCGCCATGCAGGAGAGATCTGGATCCGCCCGCGCAGCGTCGGGCACCGCGCGACTCTGCGCGAAGGGCAACGAGTCGAGTACGCGATCGCGTTCGGCACGCTCGGCATCGAAGCGGCCGACGTCCGGCCTCTCGACGCCCGACGTCCCTGACGTCAGCCCGCGATACCGGCGTGTGCCGGCCGGCGCAGGGCGGCCAGGCGCACCGCATACGTCCCGAACACACCGCAGAGTGAAGCGGCGACGGCGCTGACCACGAGCAGGAGGCCGGAGGCGAGCGAGAAGTCGATCGCCACGTCTTTGGCGACACCGAGCGCGAGCAGGATCGCCGCTGCCGCTCCCGCGTTGACGACTGCTCCACCGGACGTGATCGGAAGGATCCCGGCGGCCGCGCTCAGACAGATGACCGTCAATGCCGTCTGCGGCGAGAAAGAGAGCCCGAGCGCGCTCAGGAGGGCGGCGCTTCCGAAGGCGCGGGCCGACCAGCAGGCGAAGAGGTAGAACCAGGCGGTAACCGCGTCTCTCCGCCCGCCCGGTGATGTGTGCAGCGCGACGTGATTGCCGAGCGCGCACAGCCGGCGGCTGCGGCCGAGCAGGCGCACGCTCGCCAGGCGCCTGCCGACGACGAGCAGGGTCGAGCAGGCGATGCCGAAGGCGACGACGACCAGCAGCGGGCCGCGGAGCACCGAGTTGCTGGTGACCGTCGCCGAGATCGACAGGGGCAGCATCGCGATCGCGTCGATCATCCCGAGCGAGACGATCGAGAGGGCGATCGCCCCCAGCCCGACGCGAATGCCGCCGAGCTTGCGCAGCACGCCGATCTTGATCAGGTAGTCGAGGCGGAACGGGAGGACCGCGCCGCTGGCGGCAGCGGCGCCCACGGATGCCAGGCACCTGGCCTGCCCCGGGCACTCGTCGGCCGGAAACAGCCTGTGCCAGGCGCGCGCCCGGAAGAAGAAGCTGCCGAGATAGGCAAGCGCCGCGCCTGCGGCGAGCCACGGCTGGCGTGGTCCAGCGGCCAGCTCGAGTGCGTCAGCCGACGCCCGACGAGGATCGCCGCGACGACAGTGAGGGCGGCGAGGCCCACGCTTGCAACCAGCCGGCGCCGGGACATGGACGACCCGCCTGCCGCCCGGGAGGCGATGCGGATCACGAGCTGTCGCGCACCAGGTAGACGTCGCCGCGCACGCGCTCCTCGGTGACGCCGGGCACCTGCCGGAAGAGTGCGATCATGAAGCCGGAGCAGCGCCCCGGCTCGAGCACGTCGGAGCGGCCGATGCGGCCGAGCTCCTCGAACCTCTCCCAGCACTCGCGGATGCTTTCGACCGCCAGCCACCGCGGGCCGCTGCTCGACTGCAGCAACACCCGGCGCCCGGACTCGTAGCCGCCGATCATGGTCGTCGACGTCGGCGTGATCGTGATCGTCGCCCCCGCCCGGGCGAGCCCGTCGAGCACCTTCTCGACGTCCGGCCACGACGGGGCGAGCGGCGGCCCTGCGTCACACTCGGGCTCGTGATGCACCACGTAAGAGTTGCGGGGCGGATTCAGCGGTTGCTCCTGCGGTCGGGTTTGGGTCGCCAGACGGGAGACCTCACGCACTCCGCCGTCAGGCGAGCAAGCGAGAAGATGGGCACCCAAGGGGACCGCCTCGGCACAGGAATCGTAGCCGGTCTTCTCCACCACTGATTTCGATCCGCGATCTGGCCGTCCGACATCACCGCGAGTGCCCGAATAAGTGGAACTCGCCGCCAAAGCCGCCCCGGCGTGATCTTCGCTCGCCCTCGTGCCACTTCGGAGATCAGACGGTGATGACGATCTTGCCGCGAGCGCCACCGTCTCGGAGGTAGCGGATTGCATCCGGAACCTCGTCGAGCGGGAACGTCCTGTCGACGACGGGCGTGATGGTGCCTGACTCGAGCAGCGTCCGCAGCTCCTCGAGGTCTTGCTTGCGCTCCTTTGAGATGTAGGTGCCGAGCTTCTGACGGACGAACGGCGAGAGAGCCGCCGCCCGAAGCTGCCGACCGACGCCAAGCCAGTTGCCTGCGTCTTCTCCACCGACAATGACGAGCGTTCCCCGCGACGTCAGCGCATGCCGCAGCTTTGAGAGCGAGCGGTTGCCGGCGATGTCGAGGATGACGTCGTACTGCTCGCGGCCGTCGATCGGGTCAGCGCGGGTGTAGTCGATTACGTGGTCGGCTCCGATCGAGCGCACCAGCTCGGTCTTGGCCGTGCTGCAGACACCGGTGACCTCGGCCCCGTATGTCTTCGCGAGCTGTACTGCGAACGTACCGACGCCTCCTCCCGCACCGATGATCAGCACTCGCTGCCCGGCTTTGACCTTGCCGTGATCGCGGACCGCTTGGAGGGCGGCGTAGCCGGAGATTGGCGTGGCCGCTGCCTGCTCGAAGCTGAGGCCGGTCGGCTTGGAGACGAGGCGGTCCGTGCGGGCGGTGGCGTACTCGGCGAAGGAGCCGCGACAGGTACCGAAAACAGCGTCGCCCGGTCGAAACGCGGTGACGTCGGCCCCAACCGCTTCTATGTGCCCGGCGAGGTCGTAGCCGAGGAGCGCGCTCTTCGGAGCGCGGATCCCAAAGCCGGCGAGGCGCATGACGTACGGCATTCCCAACATGAGGTGCCACACACCCGCGTCGACGCCAGCCGCACGGACGCGCACCAAAACCTCGTTCTCGTCCGCGATCGGCCTATCGATCTCGGCGAACCGCAGAACATCAACGGAGCCGTATGCGTCCCGAACGATCGCCTTCATCGTGCGCTCCATGTCGCCAGCCTCCTGACCAGGAGATCGTGACCAAGGTGAGAGAAGAACACTCCTCGAGAGTGGCTCGCCCGCGACACATCAGGATCGAGGTCCTGGGCGAACTCGGGGACGTAAGGCGTCTCGAATGGCATAGGTCAGTCGCGAAACGGCGCGAGGCGGATGCTTAGGTCGGTCAGCGCAAAGCGGTGCAGGAACCACGCTCGACCACGAGGCACCTGCCGGGCCTCGGCCCGCCAGAGCCCCGAGAACTCGCGCTTGAAGCCCAGCCGCGGGAACTCGCGGATCACGCTCCGGCGAACGGCGTCCGGTACCACGTCGCTGCGGAGCCCGAAGACGTCGACCCCCGCCCCGGCGGAGAGGAGGAAGGCCTCGGCGCCGAGCTCCGGACCCACCCCGGGGGTGTGGTGCAGGGCGATGGCGTTGGCGACGAGCTCGCGGCCGTCGGCCGGTACGCCGTGGCGGGCGGTGAACTCGCGGGCGAGCTCCGCGCTGCGCACGGTGAAGTCGACGCGGGGCACCGGGCTCGGCAGACCGGTGTCGTGGAACATCGACGCCACGTACAGGAGCTCGCGGTCGAACGTGATTCCCTGCAGCGCCGCGATGGCCGAGCCCCACACGAAGGCGCGGCGCGAGTGGTTGAGCAGGACCGGGCTCAGGAGATCCCGGGCCGCCATCTCGGCGTCTCGCGCCATCGACGAGTCCGGCAGCACGAGGGCTGCCGGGTCGACGGTACTCCGGCGACCGGGGTGCCGGCGCAGTGCCATCGCGAGCAGCCCCGCGGCGATGCGCAGCTCGTCGCGCAGCAGCGGCCCGGCGAGCGACACGCATTCGCGCGCGGTCAGAGCCCCGCCGGTGCGCTCGGTCCATTCGATCGATCCGATCACGCCACGGCCGCGATTTGCTCGGCGATGTACGCGGCGTCGTCTTTGACCCAGCCGAGCAGTGCGGAGCCCCGGGTGTGCTGCCAGGGGAGCCCGAGGAAGTAGAGGCCCTTCGTGTCGGTGACGCCACGCCGGTGGCGGACGCGGCCCTCCTCGTCCTCGACGGGAACATCGATCCAGGAGCGGTCGAAGACGTACCCCGTCGCCCAGATCACGGCGTCGACCACGAGCGTGCTCTCGTCGGCGAGCGTGATCGTTTGCCCGGCCGCTCCGGCCGCGCGAGGCCGAAGGACGACACCACGCCGCTTTGCCCTGCGGGGGGACGAGCCGATGAGCGTGTCCTTGTACTGCAGCCGTCTCCCCAACCGCGAGTCGACTGACGCCTCGAGCAGGCGGCTCTTCACCAGCCACCAGAACAGGTCGCGTCCGAGAAGCCGCTGTGGCAATGGGGTCTGGCGCGTGCCGACGGAGAGGTGAACCCGACGAGTGCCGGCGAGTTCTTCGGCGATCTGGAACCCCGTGTTTCCTCCGCCAACGACGAGCACCGTCCCCTCGGGGATAGCGCCGGGGCTCCGGTAGTCGGTGCTGTGCATCTGAACCACCGCGTGATCGAGGTTCCGGGCGAACTCAGGGATCCGCGGCACCTCGAAGGGGCCGGTCGCCACTACCACCTGACCGGCCTCGACAACCCGGCTGTCGAGTTCGAGCACGAAGCTCTCACCGTCGCTTGTCAAGCGGCGCACCTTGCTGCCGAGCTCGATCGGAAGCTCGAAGGTCTCCGCGTACCGCTCCAGGTAGCCGATGACCTCGTCGCGCGTCGGGTACCCGTTCGGATCGCCGGGGAAGTCGAGTTCGGGTAGCGCGTCGTACCGGCGTGGAGTGAAGAGAACGAGGGAGTCCCAGCGCGACCGCCAGGCCGCGCCGATCGAATCGGCTCGGTCGAAAATGACGAATCGCCGCCCTTGCCGCGCGAGGTGATGGCCGATCGCCAGTCCGGCCTGGCCCGCTCCGACCACGGCGATGTCATAGTGGGCGGGCGGTTGGCTCACGCGGGGTCAACGTGGAAGCTGAACATCATCCCGCTCTCGTGATGTTCGGCGATGTGACAGTGCGCCATCCAGACCCCGGGGTTCGTGACGTCGAGCAGGATGTCCACGGTCTCGCCGGTACGCACGAGCACCGTGTCCTTCCAGACGAGGTTGGGCTCGACCACGCCGTCGCGGCCGAGGACGAGGAACCGGCCCGCTCCGTGGATGTGGAACGGGTGGTGCATCGGATGGTCGGAGTCCATCTCGTTGACGAGACGGAGCTTCACCTGGTCGCCGACCCGAAACCGCCAGTCGATCGCGTGGTTCTCGGCGTCGGTCGAACGGTCGACGAGCTTCCAGCGCATGTTCTCCGGCGTGGTCATCTTGTTGACCTCGACCATGTCGTCTTCCCACTCGATGCCGCCCGTGGCCTCGTGGTCGTGACCCTCGATCCCGTGATCATGGTGATGCTCACCCTGATCGGAGTGTCCGTGGCCGCCGACGAGATTGGCAGCGACCAACTTCATCCCGCACTCGGGACAGCGATCGTCCGGGTTCTCGCTGACGACCTCCGGATGCATCGGACACACGTAGGTCACGGCAGTTGCGAGCAGCTTCATCCCGCACTTCGGGCAGCTGCCTTCCTCAGCACGGACCACCTCGGGGTGCATCGGGCACGCGTACACGACCGCGCCCTCCGGTGTACCCATGTCCATCTCGGCGACAAAGGCCAGCGTCTTGTCCGGCTCTGCCTCCAGGTACGCGGCTATCCGCGCCCGCTCTGCGGTCATGTCCTCATTCCGGCGCAACACGTCGAAGATCTCGCCCAGTGAAGGTTCAGCCTTCACCTCCGAGACCGTGATCGCCGCCAATGGATAGCGCCGATCGGGCGTGGCGTGAATGAGCGTTGCCACTCCTGCCGTGTCGAAGCGGACGTCGATCACCACGCGCTCGGACGGTGCAAGGACGACCGCATCGACCAGCTCCTCATGCTCGACCCTGCCGCTGTCGCCACCGACAAGCTTCATCCGGGCACCTTCGATGCCGACGTTGAAGACCCGCGTGTTCGCGGTGTTCGTCAGGTACAAGCGAACGATCTCGCCCAGCTGCGCCTCGAACGACAGATCAGGCTCGCCGGCGACGAGCAAGATGTTCCCAAAACGCCCCATCGCTACGTACGTCGTCTCAGAGCGGCTGAACGGCGCGATCTTTCCGTCCTCGATCAAGACGTCATCGAGCGTAAGTGCGATCTCGCGGTTGACCGGAGCCCAGTAGTCGGGGTCAGCCGGAACGACGAGGATGTTCCCGTACAGACCTAGCTCCTGGCCGTAGTCCTCGCGAATGTGCGGGTGGTACCAATACACACCGGGATCGGGGAACTGCAGCCGATAGCTGAACTTCTCCCCGACCAGCATCGCGTCCTGGGTCTCGTGGGTGCCGTCATAGCGGTTCTCCACACGGAGGCCATGCCAGTGCACAGTCGCCTCCAAGTCGCCATCGTTCACGACGTTGACCACGACCTCCGAGCCCTGTTGCACCCTGATCGTCGGGCCAGGAATCGACCCGTTGTACGCGAGCATCCGCACCGTCTCATCGCCGATCCGTTTCGCCACCGGGCCAATACCGAGCTCAAGCTCACTTCCAGCCGAGAGTTCGACGATCTCGGTCTCCACAGCCGACGGGAGGCCGGTGATGTCGGTCGAAAACGCCTCACCTGCCGTCATCGCAAGTCTCCTTTGGTTGTCGGCACCATCATCCGATCCCCGCGGACCTGCGGTTGGAGGAACGGAGACGAGGGCCTGAAGCCCTTGAGCCGAACCTACACTCGGGGTCTCGTCGGTTTCCAATACCACGCGCGCGATTCCTTGAACGCGACGCCGCCTGGAGGCTCCTGACGTTCCCTCGCCGTCTCGAGGTGGACCCACCCGGTGAGATTCGTTGGGCCGCGTTGCCGTCGAGCGCATCATGACCCTCCGCGAAGATGTGGCCGTGGGTTGGGAGACACTCCATCAGTGGGGTGACGACGTCGCTCGCGTCGAACGCTGTGAGACCGGTGTCGCTAACGAGGTGTGGAGCGTGCGCGCCAACGGGCACCTCGCCGTCGGTCGGCTCGGCAAGCGCAGCGACGCTGACCTCTCGTGGGAGACCGAGCTGTTGCGACACCTCGACCGTGAAGGGATGACGGTGCCGATGCCGATCCCGACCACGGACGGCCGGTACTTCGCCGACGGTCTGGTCGTGCTGACCTACGTGGAGGGCGGACCGCCCGAAACGGAGGCCGACTGGCGTCGCGTCGCCGACACACTGCGCCAACTGCACCGACTGACGGACGGCTGGCCCCAACGCCCGGGCTGGCGATCGTCGACCGACCTCCTGCACGCGGAAACCGGGACGAAGATCGACCTCGGCGCGATGCCGCCTGACGGTGTCGTTCGATGCCGAGCAGCGTGGGCGCGGCTCACCGGACGGGAGCGGTGCGTCGTCCACGGCGACCCCAACCCGGGCAACATCCGCATGACCGCGGATCGGGTCGCGCTGATCGACTGGGACGAGTCGCACGTCGACGTGCCCGACCTCGACCTGGTGTTGCCACACAACGCCGCCGGCCTCGACGACGACGTGCACGACGTTGCCGCGCAAGCCCGGGCAGCATGGGAAGCCGCCGTCTGCTGGGACCCCACCGGGATCGACGAGTTCGCGGTCAAGCGGCTCGCCGAAGTTCGAGCGGTATGAAAGGAGACCGAACGACGATGTCGTCGATCGCCGGAGAGCTCATCACCGAGAGACTCGAGTACGACGGTGGTCGGCAGGTCACGGTGTACGTCCCGCCGGTTCCGGCCGACGCAGTCGTGTTCGCCGGGGACGGTCATCTGGTCTCGCAATGGAGTGGATCCCTCGAGGCCGCTGACGTAACGTCGACGATGATCGTCGGTGTCCATCGGCTGTCCGATGAGACACTGCGACTCAATGAGTACTCACCGGGCTTTGAGCCGGAGCGGTTCGCGGGACACGAGAAATTCTTCGTCGAGGACGTTCGTGGATGGGTGCGAGCGCGTTTCGGAGTCGCGATGCCCCCCGAACGCACGGCGGTGTTCGGTGTCTCGGCGGGTGGGGAGCTGGCCCTCGCCGTTGGGCTTGGGCATCCAGACGTCTACAGCGCAATCTTCTGCGCCTCCCCTGGCGGCGGTTACCAGCCGACTGGCGTGATGCCGAGTTCGCTTCCGCGCGTGTACCTCGTCGCGGGGACCCTGGAGCCGTTCTTCCGCGACAACGCCACCCGATGGGCGACCGCGCTTCGGGATGCCGGCGCCGACGTCGTGATGACCGAGCGCGTCGGATCGCACGGCGATAGGTTCTGGCAAGAAGAGCTGCCGCTGATGGTGGCGTGGGCGTTTGGACGATGACGCGGCGCGACGCTTCGCCGGCATCGCACTGTCTTGAAGTCGCGACCGACCTCAGGCAGGCATACGCGGACGCTGGCGCACTGCGGCGTCCCCTCGACGAACTGGCTGCGTTTCAACGCCAGGCGCCGGCGGCCAGGATCGCTTCGGCCGATGTTTCAGTAGGCCCGACCCGTCACCAGGTACGGAATCAAGAAGCAGACACCGGTCAGGGTGCAGGTAATGACGAACAACGCTGCATAGAGCAAGAACATGGCTCTGAAGAACGACGACTCGCTCGCAGACGATCCGACGACCGGCGAGCTCGCCGGCAGCTCGGGTAGTGCCAACGTCGCCCCGCTCGTTGCCCAGGAGGCCACGAGCGCGCCATGCGCTCCGGTGTTCAGATGCGGCGGGTCGAGCTGGAGGACGCGGGCATCGGCACGGACCGCGATCGTGAGCTCCTCCGGCCTGATCTCGTCGATCTCGTCGTGGACCAGGAGACCGCGTTGTGCGTTGGGCAGGCAAACGACGACAGCAGTCGTTTGGCCCTCGTCGTCGAGCCACATCTCCTCGACCCGGCCGATCCGCCCACCAGGCGCCAGGACGCGGAAGCCGTCGAGGTTTCCAATCGGTGTCCCTGCATCGACCTTCATACCGAAGCGGTTCCCGTTTCGGGATCGCACAAAACTGGCTGCCGAGTGCAGACCAGGAGGTCGACCTGGAGCCCCGGCTGGCGTTCGAGGCCTCGGCGTGCAACGATTCGGCTTGCCGTCGTTCGATGACTGATCCGATTCAGCCCTGGCCAGTCGTTCGTCGAGGTGCGAACGGGCATCCGGTGCGCACCCTCCAGCACCTGCTGCGCGCGCACGGCCAGCAGGTGAGCGTGGACGGCATCTTCGGGCCACTCACGGAAGGCGCCGTCAAGGCGGTGCAGACAGCGAGCGGGCTGACCGCAGACGGGATCGTCGGGCCGCAGACGTGGCCGAGGCTGATCGTGCAGGTGCGGCGCGGCGACAGCGGTGAGGCTGTGCGGGGCGTGCAGGAGGAGTTCCAGTTCCGCAACCTCTCCGGCGACCCCAGCCAGGGGGTGCAGATCGACGGGATCTTCGGGCCGATGACGGACGCGGCAGTGCGCGGCTTCCAGCAGGCGCTCGGCCTGAGCGTGGACGGGATCGTCGGGCCACTCACCTGGCGGGCGCTCGTCAGCGGCATGCTGGCCGGATGAAGCGAAGGCTCGCTCGTCTGAGCTAGATGGTCGGCCCGGCGGTCTCCGCCTTGTTCGGACAGACCTTCCGATGCTCAGCAAGCAGGGCCGGGCCACGGTGCTTCTCCGTGACGGCGACCCAGCCGCAAGCCTCGCAGGCGATCTCGCGCTCGGCCGCCTTCAACGCCCGCCGGGTGCGCGCGGCCTCGCCGGCCGGGCAATCATGCTCCTCGAACTCGCGAAGGGCCCACCGCAGCGAGGGCCGCTCCCAGCGTCGACCGCAAACGCCACATGAGGCGACGCCGGGATTGTCGAGCGCTTGCTCGGCTTCCTCCCGTCGTTTCGCGCTGCCCCAGGCCACCCACCCGACTCTACCGGCCGGGTGAAGGTTCACCCGGCCCGTGTCAATCGTCGAGCCTGTCCAGGCGGCGGGCGGCGGGCGCGAGCGGTCGGGGATCCTCCAGCACCGGCGCGAACAGGTCACCGTGCCGGGCGATCCGCTCCAGCGCCTCGGCCATCCCGAAGTCGCGCGGGCGGAGCCCGGATCGGAGCTCGTCCCAGCGCAAGGGCGTCGACACCGGGGCGCCCGGCTTCGGGCGCACCGAGTAGACGGAAGCGATCGTCTTGCCCCACCCGTTCTGGCGGTGGTCGACGAGGACGCCGCGCCGCTTCTTCTTCAGCCACTCCGCAGTCACCAGGCCGGGATGACGCCGCTCGAGCAGCCGCGAGGCGCGCTCGGCGAACGAGTACGTCTGCTCGAACGTCGAGCGGCGCGTGATCGGCGCGACGACATGGATGCCGTCGGCGCCGCTCGTCTTCACGTACCCGGGCAGCTCGACCTCGTCGAGCAGCGCCCGGATCAGGTGCGCGACCTCGATCGCCAGCTCGAAACCGCCGTCCGGCGGGTCGAGGTCGAAGAGGACGAAGTCCGGCCGGTGCGGCTTGTCGACCCGCGAGTACCACGCGTTCATGTCGACGCAGTTCATCTGCACCGTCCAGAGCACGGCCTCGACCGAGTTGATCAGCGGGAAATCGACGAGCCGGGAGCCGCCCTCACGCGGGTGGGTCGTGAACCGGCGTGTCGCGATCCACGCCGGCATCCCTCTCGGCGCCTGCTTCTGGAAGAACACCTCGCCGTCGATCCCGTGCGGGTAGCGCTTCATCGTGAACGGCCGGTTGCGCAGGTGGGGGACGAGCGTCGCGCCGACCTCGCGGTAGTACTCGAACACGTCGCCCTTGGTGATCCCGTCCTTCGGAAACAGGACGCGCTCGGGGCTCGAGAGCTTCACGGTCCTCGTCGTCACGGGCAGGTCCCACGGGCATGCCCGCGAGCGCGACTC
>Ga0207661_10000155_pt1 | contig 44064 bp, 46 predicted proteins | sample KBSC713LmetaG_FD_184337 | JGI IMG/M metagenome (GOLD analysis project Ga0207661, IMG submission 184337) | Corn rhizosphere microbial communities from Kellogg Biological Station, Michigan, USA - KBS C7.1-3L metaG (SPAdes) (version 2) | ecosystem: Host-associated > Plants > Roots > Rhizosphere ...
CGAGCGGCTCGACCAGATCTACGTCAAGCACACGGGCCAGTCGGAGGAGCAGATCCACACCGACATGGAACGCGACAAATTCTTCCAGCCCCCCGCCGCCGTCGAGTACGGCCTGATCGACCGCGTGATCGAGTCGCACGAGTTCTCCAGCGAGGCCCCGGCCGGCAGCAACGGCTCCGCGCCGTAGAGCTTCATCGTTTCCACCCTTTTGGCCCCTATGGGGGCTCGAAGGGTGGAAACGAGCTCAGTCGCCGAGGCGGCGCCAGGCCCAGAGGCCGGCGACCGCCGCGGCGCCGCCGGAGACGATGCCGCCGATCCCGGCTTTGCGGGTCTGCGGGTGGCGGGCGGAGACGCCGAGTGCGACCGCGTCGGCGAGGTCGCAGGCGCTGGAGAGGAGGATCGTCGTCCGCAGCGTCGTGGGGTCGTTGCGCGCGGCCAACGTCATCGCCCCGATCGCGATGTCGCGGCCGCCGCCGAGTTTCGCCATCGCTTCACCTTGCGCGTCGGTGCTCCCGAACCGCAGCGCCCGCAGCGCCGGCTGCGTGGCGAAGAAGATGCCGAGGCCCATCGCCAGCCGGCTTGCGCCGATCCCAAGTGCCACCTGCCGCGCCGTCGAGTCCATAGGTACATCCTTACCCAGCTCGCCGGTTCGCGATCATGGGGGAGTGGCAGAGGGCGACACGATCCTGCGGCTGGCGCGCCGCTTCGAGACGACGCTGCTGGGTGAGGAGGTGACTGCCTCGGCCCCCAACCCGCGGGGCAGGGCGGCCGGGATCGAACAGCTGAGCGGGCGGGTGCTCGAGGACGTCTGGGCTCACGGCAAGCACCTCGTGCTTGGCTTCGGCGAGCTCTCCCTCCACAGCCACCTGGGGATGAGCGGCGGCTGGCACTTTTACCCGCCCCGGTCCCGCTGGCGGCGGCCGCGCAGCTCGGCCTGGGCGGTTCTCTCCGGCGGCGGCTGGGACGCGGTCCAGTTCGGCGGGCCGACCCTGCAGCTGGGAGCGACGGCTCGGGTGCGCCGGGATCCCCAGCTGACCCGGCTCGGCCCCGACGTCCTCGGCGCCGACTTCGACCCCGACGCCGTCATCCCGGCGATGCGCAGCGACCCCACCCGGGGCCTCGGCGACGCCCTCCTCGACCAGCACCTGGTCGCCGGCATCGGCAACATCTTCAAGAGCGAGGCCTGTTACGCCGCCCGCGTCGATCCCTGGCGGCCGATCGGCGACCTCGGCGAAGAGGAGCTGCGCGAGGTCCTGCTCGCCGCTCGCGCCCAGATGCTGGCCGCGGTCGAGGCCGGCGGCCGCCACCGGTTCAAGATCTACAAACGGCGGCAGAGCGTCTGTCCCTCCTGCCGCGGCCCGGTCTCCTCGCGCGGCCAGGGGGACACCAACCGCACCACCTACTGGTGCCCGCGGTGCCAAAGCTGAGGCGGCGGCGGGCGCAGCCGCCCGCGCCGAAGCCTCGCCCGCGCTCCTACTACCTGGTGGCCGGCGTGCCGCTCGACGAAGAGATGGACTGTCTGCGGGCGCTCCCCGTCTTCGCCGACGGCCCGCTCGCCGAGCGCCGGCCGCAGCTGAAGGTGCGCCGCGCCAGCACCCGCCCCAACCGCCTCGGCTTCGCCGTTCCCGCCGAGTTCCGGCTCTCGGTCACCGCCTATCCCGGGATCCGGCCCGGCGATGTCCTCGAGACCCTGCTCCACGAGCTCGTCCACCTCCACGTCGGCCGCGCCAGGGAAGCCCACGGCTGGCACGGTCCTACCTTCAAGCGCGTCCTGGGCCAAGCGATGCGAGAGGCCTACGGCGTCGCGATCCCGATCCCGCGCGCCACCCTCCACGGCACCTACGCTGACACGATCGAGAACCTGCTTGGCGAGACCGCAAAAAGGGCTCCTGGAGAACCCTTTTTGCGGTCTCGCGGTTAGCCCTCTGCTTCTTCCTCCTCCCACCGCCGTTTCTCGCGCAAGCGGTGGACGAGGAGGAAGGCGATCACGACCAGGGCCGGCGCGAAGACCGGCAGGGCGACGATCGCGTTGTGGTGGGCGAGCGGCAGGTTCACCTGCCGCCGCCGTGCTGGAAGCCGGGGAGGCTGCGAAGGCGCAGCCGGGTCCGTCGCGGCGCCGGCCGCAGCCCCACCGCCAGCCGGTGCAGCGCCCAGGCGAGGAGGACGAGCAGCGAGAGCGCGATCCCGGCCACCGCCGAGTAGGCGAGGGTGGTGACGATCGGGCTGCCCGTTTTCGCCTCGCGCTGGAGCAGCTGGTGCTCGTCGCCGAAGGAGCGGGTGAAGTGCGACGGCGCCGGCGTTTCGCCGACCGGGATCGCCGCGTCGCGCGGCAGGTAGATCGGCAGCGCGGTCAGCGAGTTGCCGTCGTGGAGGCGGATCATCGCCTTCCAGTCGCCGTGGACCGGGATCGGCTCGGTGGTGCGGTAGATGCCGGGGCCGGCCTGCTTCAGCGGCGCGACGACGAGGCCGCCGCCCTGCCAGGCGGTGACGTCGAACCACTCCGCGTCGGTGGCCGCGTCGGGCGGGTTCATCCGCACCGTCGCTTCGACCTCGCGGCCGCCCTGACCGCCCACGTCGCGCAGCGCCACCTGGGCGCTGACACCGTCATGGGCCGGCGTGTAGAGGCCGTAGGCGACGAGCGCGGCGAGGACCGCGGCGCTGCAGAGGGCGGCCCGGCGCAGCTGCGGCGAGCGGGGGAGGGGGACCGGCGAGAGGTGGGTGCCGATCCAGGCCCCGAGCGTGGCGCCGGCGATCGCCGCGGCGAAGCCGACGATTGCCGCTTCCGGGAAGGCCGCCGCCGGCCAGGGCAGCGGCATCCAGAGCTGCGACCAGGCCCACTCGGCGGCGAGGCCGACGGTGCCGATTCCGACCCCGGCGGCGAGGCCGAAGCGCAGCGGCTTCTGGGTCGAGATCGTCAGGGCGACGGCCTCGACCACGACCGCCTCGACGACGTAGAGCGGGAAGTGGGGCATCGTCTGGCCCAGCACCGGGCCGATCAGCAGCGCCAGGCCGCCGCGCAGGAGGATGAAGAAGCCGGCGGCGCCGACGGCGGCGCCGGGTCCGGCGTAGACGCGCGCCAGCGTCAGCCCGATCCCCGCGGCCAGCATCAGCAGCATCGGCTGGAAGATCAGCTGGAATTGGGGGACGCCGAAGTCGAACTCGGCCTGGAAGGTCGAGAGGCCGAGCATCAGGCCGCCGGTGAGGGCGACCGCGCGGGCCATCTTCGTGTGCAGGAGCTCCTCGATCGGCGTCTCCGCGTCGGCATTCGCCCGCAGGCCCTCGACCGCGAGCACGGCGATCCCGACCAGGGTCATCGCGGCGCCGCCGATCAGCATCAGGTGGGTCGGGCCCCAGAGGGTCACGTCCTGGCCGAAGAGGCGGTGCCAGACGTCGTCGAGCGGGAACCCGATCAGCGAGAAGGCGCCGCAGGCGCAGATCAGGACGCCGCCGAGCGGCGCCCACCAGTCGCGGCCGATCCGCACCGCGACCGTGCTCGGCCGCTCCTTCGGCAGCACCATCGCGAAGAAGCCGGCGCTGAAGATGCCGAAGAGGCCGAGGAGGATGAAGTAGTGGGCCGGGTTGGCGAGCGGGCCGGGGTCGCGGCCGTTGTCGATGTGCAGGGAGATGTCCCAGTACATCCCGAAGAGGGCGGTCAGCAGCGAAGTCGTCGCGACCGCCGACGGGAAGGCGACCCAGCCCGGCATGCCGGAGCGGCGTTCGCCGAAGTCGGCGAGGCGCTGCAGCACCTGGACCCGGCCGCTGCGGTGTCCGAGGCCGAGGTAGAGGAGCGCGCAGGTGACGATCGTCGCCGCCGTGGTGGCGATCACGATCTGGCCGATTTCGGCGCCGCCGGCGGGCGGCGCGGCCGCGGCAAGAAGCGTTCCGAAGAAGTTCATGGGCGGAAGTCCTTGTTGAAGGTGGATTGCATGGAAGTTGTTCCCTCATAAACGTTACCTCAAACGAAGTTACATTCCAGATGTAGACTCGTCCCGTGGCGAAAAAGCCTGCAGATAGCGCTGATCCGGCTACCGCCGAGGCCAACCTCACGGTCGAGCAGCTCGCCTACGAGACCGGGATGTCGGTGCGGAACATCCGCAACCACCAGTCGCGCGGGCTGCTGCCGCCGCCCGAGGTCCGCTCCCGGGTCGGCTACTACGGCTCCGCGCACGTCGCCCGCCTGCGCCTGATCCAGGAGATGCAGGCGGAGGGCTTCAAGCTGAGCGCGATCTCCCGGCTGATCGGCGAGCACGGCGAGGACGCCGACCGCTTCGTCGGCCTCCGCCAGGCGGTCACCGCCCCCTTCGCGACCGAGTCCCCCGAGGTCTACAGCCGCGAGGAGCTGGTCGAGAAGTTCGGCGCCGACGACGACAAGCTGATCGAAAAAGCGAAAAGGCTCGGCCTCCTCGTCGACCTCGGCGGCGACCGCTACGAAGCCCCCAGCCCGGCCCTGATCCGCGCCGCCGAGGAAGTGCTGGCGATGGGGATCGAGCTGCCCGCCGCCCTCGCTGCGATCGAGAAACTCAACCGCAACGCCCAATCCTCGGCCCGCACCTTCGTCGAGCTCTTCGTCGAGCGGGTCTGGAAGCCCTTCGACGACGCCGGCCGCCCCGAGGAGGGCTGGGAGGAGATCATCGCCGCTATCGGCCGCCTCCGCCCCCTCGCCTTCGACGCCCTCAACGCCACCTTCCGCCTCACCCTCACCACCGAAATCGAGAAAGCCTTCGGCGAAGTCCTCGAACGCCGCCAGAAGCGGAAATAGCCGCCGAAACTATTCTGACCTCATGAACCCCCAGCAAAGACTCGCCGAGAGCGCCAAGCGTGCCAAGCAGGCAGAGGCGCGCGGGGACGACGGACTAGCCGCACGGGAATGGCGGTCCTACCGGCTGATCCGTGACGCCGCTCGCGACCCGGAGGAGTTGCTGGCGGAGGGGTTCGCCCTCTCGATGCAGGCAATCGAGCTCGCCGCAGCAGGGCAGTGACCGGCGGTCTGCTCCCTTGCCGATCTTGTGGCGATGAAGCAGGCAGTGGGGCTCTGCGTCCTCGCCGAGTACGGCGCTGTGGTGCTAGTCGAGACGAAGCCGCGCCGAGGCGCGGTTGAGCATTTCTACGAGCCAACTTCCCTCGTAGACGATGCGCCCTAGGGGCGGCACTCGGTCTCTAGGAAGACCGGTGAGACCTGCGGGAGCTCGTCCGACGGAACGAGCCCCCGCCCAGTACCCAGCTCTAGGCCATCTTGCCGATGGCGCACACCGGGATCGTCCGCGTGACGAACTTGGCGGTCATTAGCCCCACCCCCTCTCCCTCACTCGCGTCCGCCAGCCCGGTGCTGCCGGACTTCGGTGGAGAGAGTTAAACCGATTTAGAGATGGGCACCGAATCCGGCTCTGGAATGGGCTAAAACCCGGGAGTGAGCGGGTACCATCAAGCGCTCAAGAAAGCTTTTGGGAAGGAGTCGAATGAACGCCGCTAGCGGCAAGACAGCCAAGCCGCGCAAACTGGATCGCCACAAGGCGCTCGCTCACCCACTGCGGCGCGAGATCATGGCGTTCCTAATCACTAACTCGTCCGGCAGCCCCTCACAGATGCACAAGAAGCTCGACGCATCCTTGTCAGACATCAGCTACCACTGCCGCCAGCTCGTGAGATACGGCGCTGCCGATCTCGCCGAAACGCGGCCTGTCAAACGCGGTTCACCCGAGCGCATCTACGTCCCAGCCTTGCGGCCTTTGCTCACGACCGAGGAGGTCGAAGAACTTTCTGTTCCGGAGCGTCAGGAGTTCGGGGGCCAGTGTGTCGAGCTTGTGATTGAGGACCTTCGAAGGGGCTTTAGCTGCGGCGCATTTGCGAAACGAGCAGATTGGGTGGCGGTGCGAAACCATCTAGAGCTCGACAAACAGGGCCATCAACGGCTCATCAGGGAACACGAACAGTTTCTTGAGCGCAGCTTCGAGATTCAGGCGGAAAGTGATGCGCGGCGGGTGGAGTCCGGCGAGCCGACGACGCGGGTAGCCAACAGTCAGCTTTGCTTCGCGCTCTGTGAGTGAGTGCGGAGAAGCTTTTCGGTGGAGAAGGATCTTTCGAATTACTGAACGGACCTAATAAAGAAGTCTCCTTCGAACAATCTCCGTTTCTTGTGTAGGTTCCGCTTGCATGCCCCTCTGGAACCAACATGGACGTTCCAGTGCCCACTCCTCCACCGCCACCCCGGATCGTCCCCACAGCGTGCAGGGGGCAGGACGATGAAGACGCAGGGGGGCGACGACTTCTGTTGGCAAGCGGTCGCCCCTCTCATCGTCCACCCCACGAAGGTCACAATCATCGAACTCTTGTGGCTTGAACAGCGCCCGCTTTCGGCAACTCGAATGGCGAAGCGGATTGACGATCCCGAGTTCACCGTCGCCCTGCTTGACTATCACTGTCACACCCTGTTGAAAGCCGGTGTCCTGCGGCTGGAAGGCACCGTCCCAAACGGGGCGTCGAACGAGAAGTTCTACTGGTTCGCACACCAGGGAGGCGACTGCAATTGACGCCGCAGCAGCGGCGGGAGTCACCGCGCGACGATGATGAGGCGGCTGCCTTCAAGGGGCTGGGCCGAGCCGTGACCTTGATGCGCGAGCGGAAGGGCATGGCCCGCAGGCCGAAAAATCTTCGCCTGGGAATGGTGGCGAATCCGAGCGGAAGCGTGGGGGTGGGTAGATCGCGCCCATCCCCAGCGCTCGGCCGGGCCGCCTATCCGGGAGGTTGACGCTTATCTGTTTCAACCCCGTCCCGCAAACCTCCGCTCGAGGTCTGCCATGAGTCCGATCCGAACCATGGTCTTGAGCCTGCGTGTCCCGGAGGACATAGCCGAGGATCTGCGCGCCGTCGCCTTTATCAAGCGCGTTTCGGTCTCCAGGGCGAGCCGGAACGCAATCGAAGCCTACCTAGCGAAGACCGTCAGCGACCCGGAGTTTCAGAAAGAGGTCAGGAAGCGGCTGAAAGACGATATGAAGGAATCGCAGCAACTGGCCGCAAGGCTCACGAGATGACGTCCGCCCGTTCGAGGCCGTTGTCCCTTAGTTGTCTCTCAAATCGTCAGGACCCGTCGGGAAACATCGCGATAGGTCGCGCGCCCAGAGCAATCGGACGGCTCTGGGAAGCCGACGCCCGGACTTGAACCGGGGACCCCTTCATTACGAATGAAGTGCTCTACCAACTGAGCTACGCCGGCGGGCTTCGGGGATTGTAGAGACGGAGCGGCTCTTTTCAGCGGCGGACGGTGAAGGAGATCGAGCGGCCGGGCTTTGAGCAGGAGGTCGACCAGCCGCGGTCGGTGACGACGCTCTGGCAGCGGTAGTCGCCGACCGAGCAGCCCCAGCGGGAGGCGCCCGCCGGGCGGCGGCAGTCCGGGTTCCGCGCCCATTCGGCCCGCACCTGCCGGGTAACCCCGGCGGGATCATGGGCCGGGGCAGTCCCAGTGGTCTCGTCTTCCGACCCCCCGCAGCCGCCCAGTGGCAGCACGGCAAGGACGAGGATCGCGAACAGGGTGGCGGACCGCATGCGGCGCAACCTACCCGTCGGCGACCTCCTCATGCGGCAGCTTGCCGCAGATCGGGCACTCGGGCTCCGGTTTCACCGTCTCCCGTTTGACCTCCATCGTCCGCAGGTCGGTGATGTGGGCGACTCCCTGCGTCGCTGGCCGGCTGAGCCCGGTCAGCAGGTGCATCACCTCCATCGCCACCTGGCCGCCGATCAGGCCGCAGGCTGGCCCGAGCGTCGCCGCCGGGCTCGGTTGGGCCCGCCGCTGTTCGACCGCGACGTCGAAGAGCGGGTACTCGCGCCGGTAGCCGATCTCCTGGCAGACGAAGCAGCCCGTCTTGCCCGGCACGTACAGCGGCCCGACCCGGGCGATCGGCGGGAAGTGGCTCATCGTGATGTAAGGGATGCCGGCGGCGAAGCAGGCCGAGTTGCACCAGCGCTCTATTTCGTGCGCCGGCCAGTCGGCGGCGTCGATGACGACGTCGGCGCCGTCGATGAACTCGGCGATGTCTTCCTCTCCCTCCAGCCGCCGCGCGGCCGTGGTGATCTTCATCGCCGAGTTGAAGGCCCGCAGGCGCGCCGCCGCGCACTCGACCTTGAGCAGGCCGATGTCGGCCTCCGTGTAGAGGATCTGCCGGTTGAGGTTGCTGACCTCGACCCGGTCGCCGTCGATCAGCCACATCTCGCCGACCCCGGTGCAGGCGAGGGCCCAGGCGGACCAGCCGCCGAGGCCGCCGACCCCGAGGACCGCGACCTTCGCCTCCCGCAGCCGTTGCTGGCATTCCGACGGCGTCACCTCGCCGCCGAGGTCGCTGAAGTAGCGCAGCTGGCGGTCGAAGCGCTCCAGCTCGGCGGCGGGCACGCGCTCGTCGTCGGCGGCGTCCTCGACCACCTCCAGCTCCTGCAGCTGTGCCATCAGGTCGTCCACCTCCTTGGCCCCGAACTCCTCCCGCAGCTGCTCGAGCGTCCGTTCGCCGTTGACCGCGGCGAGCAGCCGCCGTTCCTCCGCGTCGGGTTGCTCGATGCGGATGTCGTTCTCGGCGCTCGGGCGCAGGAGGTAGACGTCCCCATCCGGCGTCTCGATCTCCTCCGTCGTTCGCTTGATCCGTGGCCTGCGCAATTGCTCCCCCTATAGCTCGTTAGCGCAAGAAAGACCGGTCGACCAGGGGGGAGGGTTTCTAGTTGAGGAGAGTACGAGCCCGTTCGAAGATCGCGTCGGTCATCGGCACGGTCAGCTTGCCGGTGAAGGTGTTCTGCTGGCTGGGGTGGTAGCAGCCGAGGAGCCGCCAGCGGCCGACCTCCGCCTCGGCCCCGTGGCCGAACTTGGGCCGCGGCCGTGGCACCGACTCGCCGAGGGCCCTGGCGGCGCGGAGGAAGCCGTCCCAGCCGAAGGAGCCGAGGGCGACCAGGACTTGGCAGCGCTCCAGCAGCTCCAGCTCCCGCCGCAGGTAGGGGAGGCAGGTGTCGCGCTCCTGCGGGGTCGGCTTGTTCGCCGGCGGGGCGCAGCGGACGGTGGCGGTGATGTAGGCGTCGCGCAGCTCCAGGCCGTCGTCGCGCCACTCCGAGGTCGGCTGGTTGGCGAAGCCGGTCCGATGCAGGGAGGCGTAGAGCCAGTCGCCGGAGCGGTCGCCGGTGAACATCCGGCCGGTGCGGTTGGCGCCGTGGGCGGCCGGGGCGAGGCCGACGATGCCGAGGCGGGCATCGGGGTCGCCGAAGCCGGAGACCGGGCGCGCCCAGTACTGCTGGCCGCGGTAGCGGCGGGGCGGGTTGGCCGCCTGCTCCTCGCGCCACTCGACCAGCCGCGGGCAGAGGCGGCAGCGGTGGACCTCCTCGGCCAGGGCCGCGAGCGCCTCGGCGCGGTCGGAGCTCATAGGCTTGGCTTTCTCCTCATGGCACCGAACCGAATCATGCGCGGCCGGCTCGTGCGCCGCGCCTTCGTCCTCGGCGCCCTCGCCGCGGCGCTTGCCTTCGGGCTTGCCGCCTGCGGGGGCGGTGGTGGGGGCGGCGGAGCCACCGACCGCGAGGGCGACCTCGGCGTCCTCAACGAGATCCTCGCCCGCCAGCTGGCCGCGGTCGACGCCTACGGCGAAGCGCTGCCGCTGCTGCGCGGGCCCGGCCTCGCCACCGCCCGCCGATTTCGCGCCCAGGAACAGGAACACGTCGACGCGACGACGAAGGCGATCCGCGGCCTCGAAGGCGAAGCCGACCCGCCGGCGGAAACCGTCGAAGCCGGCCCGCTGAAGAGCGCCGAAGACGCCTGGCGCTTCCTCTACGAGCTCGAAAGCGCGACGATCGACGCCGAGATGAACGCGGTCGAGCGATTGACGATCGCCTGGCCGCGGCCGCTGGTCGCCGCGATGGCCGCCAACCAGGCGCAGCGGCTGGTCCTGATCCGCCGCGCGCTCGGCGCCACGCCCGCCGAAACCGTCCCCGAGGCCTTCGAGACCGGCGAAACGGCCGCTCCAAGGGAGATGATGGGGCCATGACCGCTCCCCTTTACGCCATCGGCCGTTTCTGCTCCCGCCACCACTGGCCCGTGATCGGGGTCTGGATCGCCCTCGCGATCGCCCTGCTCGCGATCGGCCACTCGGCCGGCAGCAAGACCAGCGAAAACCTCACCCTGCCCGGAACCGATTCGACCAAGGCGACCGAACTGCTGGAAGACAACCTGCCCGAACAGGCCTACGGCAGCAACCCGCTGGTCATGGAAGCGCCGCGGGGCAAGCAGCTGACCCAGCCGCAGTACGCGGCCGCGGTGGCCGAAACGGAGAAGCGGCTGAACGCGCTCCCGGACGTCAACTCGGCGGTCAGCCCACTCGGCCCCGAGGGCGCCGCCTTCCTCAGCAAGGACAAGTCGATCGGCTACTTCCCGGTCGTGTTGGCAATTGGGCCGGGGGAAATCGACGAAGAAGAAGCCGAACGGATCCTCGACGCCGCGGCGCCGGCAAAGAAGGCGGGGCTGAACACCGCGATCGGTGCCTACGTCGGCCAGCAGCTCTCGAAGCCGGCGACCGAGACCAGCGAGGCGATCGGGCTGGCGGCGGCGGTGATCATCCTCCTCTTCGCCTTCGGGACGGCGACGGCGATGATGCTGCCGATCGTCTCCGCGGTGATCGGCCTCGCCTGCGCGCTCTCGATCATCCGCCTGCTCGAGCACGTCCTCGAGGTGCCGGGGGTGGCCTCGACCCTGGCGACGATGATCGGCCTCGGGGTCGGCATCGACTACGCGCTCTTCATCGTCACCCGGCACAAACTGCAGCTCGCCGACGGGATGGAGCTGCGCGAGTCGATCGCGCGGGCGACGGCGACGGCCGGCGGCGCCGTCGTCTTCGCCGGCTTCACGGTCGTGATCGCGCTCTGCTCGCTCGCCTTCGCGGGGATCCCGCTGGTCTCGACCCTCGGCTTCACCGCCGCGGTCGCGGTGGTGGTCGCGGTCAGCGCCGCGACGACGCTGCTGCCGGCGATGCTGGGGGCTCTCGGCCCGCACATCAACTCGCTGCGGGTGAAGCTCGGAAAAACTCACCCCGACGACAAGGAGCCGCACGGCTGGCGCCGCTGGGCGGAATGGGTCAGCGAGCGGCCCTGGACCGCGACCGTGGTCGCCCTGGCGATCCTCATCGTGCTGGCGCTGCCGATCTTCCAGCTGCAGCTGGGGCAGAACGACATCAGCGCCCTGCCGAAGGAAACGACCTCGCGCCAGGCCTACGACTCGCTCAACAAGGGGTTCGGGCCGGGCGTCAACGGCCCGCTCCTGATCGCCTCCGAATTCGCCTCGCCCGAAGAAGCCAAACAGGTGCTGCCGAAGCTGCAGAAAGCGGTCGGCGGCGCCCCCGACGTCGCCGCCGTCACCGAACCGACCCTCGACAAAGCTGGCACCGCCGCCGTCTTCACGGTGATCTCGAAATCCGAGCCCTGGGCGGACGAGACCGTCGAACTGGTCGAAAGCCTGCGCGAAACGCAGATTCCGCAGGCGCTGCAGGGGACGCAGGCCAGCTCCTACGTCGGCGGTCAGACCGCCGGCTACATCGACCTCGCGACCCAGATCAGCGACAAGCTGCCGCTGATGATCGCGATCGTCGTCGCCCTCAGCTTCATCGTCCTGCTGGTCGCCTTCCGCTCGCTGCTGGTCCCGGTCAAGGCGGCGGCGATGAACCTGCTCTCGGTCGCCGCCGCCTACGGCGTCGTCACCGCCGTCTTCCAGCTCGGCTGGGGGGTCTCGCTGATCGGCCTCGACCACGCGATCCCGATCGTCTCCTTCGTGCCGCTGCTGATGTTCGCGATCCTCTTCGGCCTCTCGATGGACTACGAGGTGTTCCTGCTGACGCAGATGCGCGAGCACTACGAGGAGTACGGCGACGAGCGGCGGGCGGTGGTCGAAGGCCTGGCCAACACCGGCCGGGTGATCACCTCGGCGGCCGCGATCATGGTCTGCGTGTTCACCAGCTTCGTCCTCAGCGGCAACCCGGTGGTGAAGGAGTTCGGCGTCGGCCTCGCGGTGGCGATCGCGATCGACTCGACCCTCGTCCGCTGCCTGCTGGTGCCGGCGGTGATGGTCCTGCTCGGCAAGCACGCCTGGTGGCTGCCGCGCTGGATGGACCGGCTGCTGCCGAAGATCAGCATCGAGGGCGAGGAGTACTTCGCGAAGAAGGACGCGGAGTTGGCGGCGGCGCCCGCCGGGGGTAAGTGAGGCGGGAATGTTCCCGCTCAACCTCCCGAACGCCCTAACGCTCCTCCGCATCCTCGCCGTGCCGGTGGTGGTCGTCGCCCTCCTCGGCGAGACCTCCAACGGCGACGCCCTCGCCGCCGGCGTCTTCGCCCTCGCGGCGGCGACCGACGGCCTCGACGGCTACTTCGCCCGCTCCCGCGACTCGATCACGACCTTCGGCAAGCTGATGGACCCGCTCGCCGACAAGCTGCTGGTCACCGGCGCGCTGCTCTCCCTCGTCTCCCTCGGCCGGCTCGAAGCCTGGGTGGCGATGGTGATCATCGCCCGCGAGGTCGCGGTGACGATTCTGCGCACGATCGCCGCCGAGCGCGGCATCGTCATCGCCGCCAGCTGGCTCGGCAAGCTGAAGACCGTCCTCCAAATCGCCGCGATCATCGCCCTGATCGCCGCCAACCCCGCCCCGTTCTGGGTCGATGCCCTCGTCTACGTCGCCCTCGCCGTCACCGTGATCAGCGGCTTCGACTACTTCTTCGGCCTGCGGCGCCGGATCGAGGCGCTGGAGCGGGAACGGGCCGCGCGGAAGGCGAACTCGGCGGCGTAGCGGTTCCGAACTTCAGGGGGCCATAGCCCCCACGATCTCGGAGCTGTTAGGCGGGGGCCTCTAGCCACTCGCGCATCGTCACGTGGTGCGCGCGGTGCTTGCCGCTCTCGATCTCCGCCCGCAGATCGCCCAGCGTCCCGTACCGCTCGGCGACGACGTTGTGGCGGTGGATCGTCTCCAGGTTCTCCTGGCGGGCCATGACGAAGGTCTGCTCGGGGAGGTCGGTGTAGCCCTCGACCACCTGGCGGACCATCTCGCGGACGCAGTCCTCGACGAAGCGCGGGTTTTCGTGCGCCTTGACGACGACGGAGCGCTCGTCGGTGCGCTTCATCAGCTCGTAGATCTCCGAGCTCATGCTGCTCTCGACGATTCGCAGCAGCTCCGGCGCCTCGATCCAGGCCGGGCCGCCCTCGGGGCAGCCGACGTAGAGGGTGCCGATGCCGCGCTGGTTGTGGGTGGCGACGGGGACGAGCTCGAGGATTCGCTCGACCTCCTCGTCCCCGAAGCCGTCGCCGGCGAGCCGCTCGCGGGCGAGGGCGGCAACCGCTTCCTGGGCGCAGGGGCAGGCGGTCATGCCCTGTGCCTCGACGCCGGTCAGGGTGCGGGTGCCGTGGGCGGAGGCGACGGCGGTGCCGTAGAGGACGTAGATCTCCTGGGTGCTCTTGCCGGTTTCCGGCGTCTGCACCGTCTCGGGGTAGTGGGCTTTGATCGAGACCTCGGCCCGCTCGCCGCCCTGGCGCTCGCGCACCTTCTCAGCGACGTGGGCGGCCAGGACCTCGGCCTTGAAGGCCTCGCCGAGGACGACCTCGTCGATCGCCTCGCCGACGATCTCCTCGAAGCGGGACATGTGGACGCCGGCCTGCTGCGGGTTGAGGTCGACGAAGCACTCGAAGTTGGCGTAGAAGAGGTTCTCCTCGCCGTCAGCCTTGACCCGGATCACCTTGTCGACGCCGGTGACCCCGACGCGGGAGAGGCTCACTTGCGTCGCCGGCAGTGCTGCCTGGACGTCGGGCGTGGTGGCAGTGGCGGTCGTCTGACTGGCCATCGGCTTATGAATAGTAAGCAACTGGGCCCGCGGGGTCGGGGTGACGATCTCTCGCCGGACGTTGGAGAGTTTTTTCCGCCTATAATCCGTCGCGGTCGGAGCGTCAGGGCCGGCCGCCGAATTTGGGGAGAGGGTGAGCGGCGCAGTGAGCATCGAACCGTTGGAGACCGCGTCCGACGTCATCGAGCGCGACCAGGAGACCAGCCCGATCGGAGAGATCGAGGAGCTCCAGGGCCTGATCGCGACCGGCCGCGAGCGGGGCTATCTCACCTTCGAGCAGATCTCCTCGACACTCGAGGAGGTGGAGATCACCAAGGAGCAGGTGACCCAGCTCCACGCCCACCTCGTCGAGCACGGGATCGACGTCATCGCCGAGGATGGCGTCAGCGCTTACAAGGCGCAGCGCAGCGGCGAGAGCCCATCGGCGAAGAAGGAAGAGCTCGATCTGACCGTCGAGCCGAGCCTCGACTCGCTGCGCCTCTACCTGCGGGCGATCGGGCAGGTCGACCTGCTGACCGCGCAGCAGGAGGTCGAACTGGCGAAACGGATCGAGCGCGGCGACATGCTGGCGAAGCGGCAGATGGTCGAGGCGAACCTGCGCCTCGTCGTCTCGATCGCGAAAGGCTATCTGGGCCGCGGCTTGAGCTTCCTCGACCTGATCCAGGAGGGCTCGCTGGGGCTGATCCGGGCGGTCGAGAAGTTCGACTACCGCCGCGGCTACAAGTTCTCCACCTACGCGACCTGGTGGATCCGGCAGGCGGTGACGCGGGCGATCGCCGACAAGGCGCGGACGATCCGCATCCCCGTCCACATGGTCGAGAAGCTGAACCGGGTCGCCCATGTCGAACGGCAGCTGGTGCAGAAGCTGGGGCGCGAGCCCGAGCCGGCGGAGATCGCCGAAGAGCTGCGCTGGCCGGTCTCAGACGTGCGGGACATCCTCCGCGTCGCCCAGCTGCCGGTCTCGCTGGAGAAACCCGTGGGGGACGAGGACGAATCGGAGCTCGGCGACTTCGTCGCCGACGACGCCGTACTGGAGCCGTTCGAGGAAGCGAGCGAGCACATGCAGAAGGAGGGCGTGAAAAAGGCGCTGGAAGCGCTGCCCGACCGCGAGCGGCAAGTGATCGAACTTCGCTACGGCCTCGCCGGCGCCGAGCCGCTGACGCTGGAGGAAGTCGGCCGCACCTTCGGCGTCACCCGCGAGCGGATCCGCCAGATCGAGAACAACACGCTGAAGAAGCTGAAGCGCCTCCCAGAGGCGCAGATGCTCCGCGAAGCCTCCTGACGGACGGAGACACCGCCATGCGGCGTCCTCGGTCGCTCGTGTGCAGAGCACACCACGCTCCCTGCGTCCTTGCCTGACGGCGTCTCCGTCTCGTCAGGAAGGTTCGAGAATGAAAACGCCGACCTCGCGGTCCAGCTTCGACTCGTAGAAGTCCCAGCCCTCGTACTGCTCCATGCTGCGGCGCCAGAGGTCGGCCCGCTCCTCGCCCTCGGCCAGGCGCGAGCGGACGGCGACCCGCCTGCGGCCGATCTCGACCTCGGCCTCCGGGTTCGCCCGCAGGTTGAGCGACCAGGCAGGCGTCTTGTCGTTGCCGGCGTTGGTGTTGATGACGACGAAGCGCTCGCCGTCGGCGAGGTAGAGGACCGGCGCGGTCCGCGGTTGCCCGGACTTGCGGCCGGTGGTGGTCAGCAGCAGGATCGGCGCCTTGCCGAGCTTGCCGCCGACACGGCCCCCGCTCAGCCGGTAGACCGGCGCGTTCAGCTTGCCGACCAGCCGCAGGCCGGTGGCGCCGAGGGAGTTCGAGAACCGGGACCAGAATCGATCGCTTGGCATGGGCGCGAGTATCGCACCGGGGTACAGTGGTTGCCATGGCCGCGCCCCACCCCTTCCGCCGCGCCGCCGAGAGCAAGGACATCGACCTGCTCACGGAGACGCTGCACGAGGACGTCGTCCTCCACAGCCCGGTCCTCTTCCGCGGCTTCGAAGGCCGCGAGACCGTCGTCACCGTGATCTCCCACGTCGCCGCCACCCTGGAGAACTTCTCCTACACCGACGAGCTGGCCGACGGCAATACCGTTGTTCTCCGCTTCAAAGCCACCGTCGGCGACCGCGAGCTCGAGGGCATCGACTTCCTCGAGCTCGACGACGACGGCCGCGTCCGTGAGCTGACCGTCTTCATGCGCCCCTTCTCCGCCCTCAACGCCTTCAACGAGCAGATGAAGGCCAGGCTGGAAGCATCGGAAGGTTAGACCGGCGCTTCGTCCGCAGCCCGTGGTCCCGGCTCCGGAATCCCGATCTTCTCGAAGAGGATCCGCCCTGGTCCGTCGGCCTGAACCCGCAGTCGATCACCAGCGCAAATCCCTGCTTCTTCACAGGGCGCCTTGGGAAAGGTCACCTGTCGTTTGGGGCGGAGAAGAACTTGCCGGGTGGAAAATGGGGGAGGCAGGATTCGAACCTGCGTAGGCATAGCCGCTTGATTTACAGTCAAGTCCATTTGACCGCTCTGGCACTCCCCCGGTAATGGTGGGACGCCCGCAATTGTATTGGGCTCGCCCTGTCCGTAGATCGTCGCTTCGAAGGGAGTGCCTGGCTCGATCTCGAACTCGGAGTACTTCCTTCCTCCTAGGGAAAGAGAGCGAGCACCCTCAACCAGATGCGCGGGGATGAACCAACGTCGCCCGTCTCCAACCAGCACGAAGAGATAGTCGACTCGGGTGGGGTCGAACTTCTTGGTCAATCCGGTCCAGCTCTGATTCCCGCCGTTCGTGGCGATAGCGATATGCCAACGGCTCTCGCCTGACTTCTTGGTCGATCGGAAGGTCGAGGTCTTCACCTGCACCCGGGCTAGGCGATCCTCGAACTCGCCCATCAGGTCGACGTGTGGGCTATGGGTGAACGGCACCCAGACGACAGCGTTCTTGCTCGCGAGCCACTCCATCGCCGAGAGCTCGCCGATGTCGCCCTGGACGCGGCGATTGACCGCCCGCTCGCGGCGGTGTGGGGTGGTTTCTGGCGGTGTGGTCTCCATGAGAAGAAGCATTGCAGGTGATGCAGACAGAAAATTTCACCTAAGGATCTTGATCCAATCGCTTGAGAAGATGTCGTTGTGCTCGACGACCGCGTGATCGCAATCGCCGGAGTGGGAGGGGGGCTCGGTCCCCTCGTCGCTCGGCAGCTTGCCGAGGCGGGGGCAACGGTGGCCGGGACCGACAGGTCCCAGGAGACGCTCGACTCGATCGCCGCCGGCCTCGACCTCCCGCACGAGCGCTGGGACGGGCGCACGGTTGACCTCCTCGACGAGGACGCCGCGCGCGCCTGGTGCGCGGCGCTCGTCGAGCGCTTCGGGCGCGTCGACGGGCTCGTCCACCTGGTCGGCGGCTGGCGCGGCGGCCAGCCGCTGCAGGAGGCGCCGCTCTCCGACTGGGAGCTGCTGCACGACCTCCTCCTCCGCACCGTCCAGCACACCAGCCGCGCCTTCCACGACCAGCTTGCGGCCAGCCCCCACGGCCGCTTCGTCCTCGTCTCCTCCAAGCAGGCGCAAGCCCCGACCGCGACCAACGCCGCCTACGCCGCGGCCAAGGCGGCCGCCGAGGCGTGGACGCTCGCGCTCGCCGACGGCTTCGAAGGCAGCGACGCGACCGCCAACATCATCGTCGTCGACGCGATCCTCACTCCGCGCATGCGGGAGGAGAGCCCCGGCGAGGACTTCCCCACCTTCACCCCGGCCGAGGATCTCGCCGCCGCGATCGCATTTCTCTGCTCGGACGCGGCGAAAAAGATGAACGGGCAGCGCCTGCCGCTTACCATGGGCAGATGAGCAGTCGGAAAGGGCAGAACGCCAAGCCCGACGGCAAGATGACGATCGGGGAGCTGGCGCGGCGGACGGGGATGACGATCCGCAACATCCGCGCCCATCAGACCCGTGGCCTCTTGCCGCCGCCCGAGGTCCACGGCCGCACCGGCTACTACAACCAGGACCACGTCGCCCGCATCGAGCTGACCCGGGAAATGCAGGCCGAGGGCCTCAACCTCGAGGCGATCCGCCGGGTGCTGGAGAGCAGCGAGGGATCCTCGCGCGAGATGGTCGACTTCGCCCGCGCCGTCCGCGCCCCCTTCGAGGACGAGACGCCGGAAATCTTCGACGAAGCGGAGCTGGCGGCCGCCTGGGGCGTCGAGACCTTCGACCCGCGCCTGCTCGGCCGGGTCGAAAAGCTCGGCGTCCTGCGCCAGCTGCCCGACGGCAAGGTCGAGGTGATCAGCCCCCGCCTGCAGCGCGCCGGCACCGCCCTGATCGAGCTCGGCGTCTCCCCCCAGGCCGCGGTCGAGACCGCCGAGGCCCTGCGCCGCGCCTCCGAGAAAGTCTCGCGGACCTTCGTCGAGCTCTTCGTCCGCGAGGTCTGGGAGCCCTTCGACAAGGCCGGTCGCCCCGAGGAGGACTGGCCGAAGGTGCGCGAGGCGCTCGACCGCATGCGCCCGCTCGCCTCCGACGCGCTGCAGGCGATGTTCCAGATCACGATGGGGGAGTCGACCGAGAAAGCCGGCGAACGCACCCTCCGCGCCGCCGGCGAACCGGCCGGCAAGCGCCGCCGCAAACGCGGATCCTCGCCCCGCAGGTCCTAGCCGGCGATCGTGAACCGCACCCGCAGCGGCTTCGATTCGTTCGCCGCTTCGTCGGTCGCCTGCAGCACCGCCAGGTAGCGCCCCGGCCGCGCCCGGAAGTGCTTCCACCGCGCCCCGAGGCGGAGGTGGTTGATGCCGATGAACGCGTCCCAGGTCTTGAACCCGTTGTAGACGCGCTTGCCCTTCGAGTTGAACCGGTAGTACTCGGCGTCGAGCGAGCCCCGCTCGCTGACCTGAACGCTGAAGCCGAGGCCGTTCGGCCCTTTCGTCTGTTGCTTTGCCAGCGTCAGCGACCCCAGCGTCGGCGCCTTCAGGTCGAGGTTCAGCGGCGGCTGCGGGCCCGGGTCGGAGTCCGGGTTGCCGGGGACGTCGGAGACGATCACCTCGCCTCGAACCGCCGCGTGCAGCTTGCACTGGAAGTAGTACTCGCCGGGCTGGGTGAACTGGAGCGTGTAGCTGTCGCCGGCGCGGTGGGCGGGGGCGTCGGTCCCGGGGTCCGAATCCCACTGCAGGTCGTTCGCCGAGATCCCGGTCACCGAGTGCGCCAGGTCCGGCCCGAGCCAGTCCCAGGTGACCTTCTCGCCGAGGTCGACGTGGACCTGCGGCTGCGACCAGGCGTAGTTGGCGATCGAGACCCGCGTGTTCGAAGCATGCGCCGCGGGCGCCAGGACCAGGACGAGCAGCAAAGCGCACGCAGCTGTTCCCGCATACCGGGAAGAAGTGCGTCCGGTTGCTTTCAGGAGACGAGGTACCAACCGTTCATCCCCTGGTGCAGGTGCTGGAAGACGTGGCAGTGGTAGAACCAGCGCCCCGGGTTGTCCTCGACCAGCTCGAAGGAGAACGAGTCGGCCGGGCCGAAGGTTTTGTTGTCGACGATCCGCCCGTCCGGTTCGCTCCAGCGGTGGCCGTGCAGGTGGAAGGTGTGGAAGAAGTTGTCGATCCCGTAGACGTGGAAGCCGACCCGCTGCCCCACCCGCGCTTCCAGGGTCGGCGTGTTGCCGGCGTAGGCCTTGCCGTTGACGCAGTAGTAGGTCCCCCGCAGCCCGGTGATCGAGGGGTCGAAGGTGTGGAAGGCGAGGAAGAACTCGGCCTCGGGCCTCACTTCGCCCGGCTGGCGGATCACCAGCGGACCGAACAGGCCCTTGAAGACCGGCAGCGGGTCCATCGGCCCGTGGTCGTGGTAGAGCCAGCTGCCTTCGGTCCCTTCCTGGGCCTCCCAGACGTAGGTGAAGGTGCGGTTCCGCTGCACGAAGCCGCCTGGGTCGGTCCACTTGCCCTTGTAGGCGCCGTCCATTTCGTTGGCGTAGAAGATCCCGTGAGGGTGGATCGTCACCGGCGCCGCCAGCTTGTTGCGGAAGTGGACGACGACGGTGTCGCCGACCTCGGCTTCGATCAGCGGCCCCGGCACCGTCGCCTTCCCCAGCGGGGTCTTGAAGCCTTCGGAGTAGAGCCGGTAGCCGTAGGCCCCGAACCGCGTCTTCCCCTGCTTCACCTTCTGGGCCATCATCTGGTCGCGGTGGGTGGGGACGATGTCCCACTGCACCGGCTCGGCGGCGATCCAGTACTCGCGGGTGCGGCCGCCGATCGGCAGCGACGCCAGCCGCCGCTCCCCGGCGTCCTCGCCGCGCCATTCGGCCGCCGACACCTTCGGCGGCACCTTCACCTCGCGGGCGAGCCCCTCGACGTCGATCTTCCCTTCGTCGGTCGCCACTTCCTGGCCGGCGATCGTGCAGAGCAGAGCGCCGCCCGAGAGGGCGAGGAACCCCCGGCGATCGATCGGGTCGGGCACGACGCGGCTACTTCTTGACGGTGACCGTCATCTTCATTTCCGACGGGTGCACCGTGCAGATGAACTTGTAGGTGCCGGGGACTTCGAAGGTCCGCTGGAAATGGGCGTCGGTCACAGCCGTCGTCGTAGTCGAGAAACGGGACTTGTTCTTCAGCGCCTTCGGCCCCTGCTTCAGGTGGACGTCGTGGGGATAGGTGTTGTAAGACGACCACACCCACTTCACCGCCCGCCCCTTCTTGATCGTCACCGCGGTGGGGGCGAAGTAGAAGTCGTTCACCGTCACCTTCACCGGCGGCTTCTTCGGCGCCTGCGCCGCCGCCGCGGTCACCCCCGAGAGGGCGACTGCGACGACGCAGCAGACAGCGACGGCGGTGCGGAACATCCTCGGGCGCCTCATCCGCAGTTCACCTCTCCGGGCTGCGGCGCCACCTCGACCGGCTTGAACTTCTCGAAGGCCGGGTGGGCGGCGACCCGCCGGACCCAGCTGCATTCCTGATTCTGCGGCGGGTTCGAGGAGGCGTAGCCGAGGATCGTCTTCGGGTCGCTTTCTTCCCCGAGGTTGATCTGCAGGCCCGCTTCGATGTCGAGGCTGCGGACCTGGTCGGCGAGGACTTCGGCCTGCGGACAGCCCGGATAAATCTTGCTCACCGGCACTTTGCCGTTGCCCGGGGCGAAGCTGGCGCCGGCGCTGTTGCCGCTCCAGCAGTTGCCGCCGCCGGTGGCGTCGTTCCAGAAGTCGAATTCGCCGTTCGGGTCGGCGCCTTCGCGGCCCATCGTGTTTTCGACGATCCGGTTGTTGATGTTCTTGGTGTCGTCGCCCTCGTTGGCGACGAAGACTTCGCCCGGTCCGGAGAAGGAGGCGATCCCCCACTTGTAATTGCCGAACACGTTGTTGTGCTTGACGACGTTGTGGGCACCGCCGTAGAGGACGATGCCGACGCCGGTCGGGTAGTTGACGGTCGCGCCCGCGATCTGGCCGAGCCCCCCGGAGACGGTGTGGAATTTCGAGCCGGCGAGGAAGTAGTTGTAGTTGTTCCAGAACACGTCGTTGTTTTCGAAGACGTTCCAGCCGTTCGGCTCGAAGCCCTCGCTGTCGAGCGTGTTGGGGACGATCCCGGCGCCGTTGTTGTAGAAGGCCGAGTCGACGATCTTCACGTACTTGGAGTTCGTCCCCGAGTAGCCGAGCACGTTTTCGTAGCTGCGGTCGTTCTTCAGCAGCGTCCACTTCGGCTTCCGCTGGCAGGGCTTCGGCGGCGGCGCGACGCCGTGGTTGGTCCAGGCCTTGCTGTCGCAGGGCGTTTCGCCGACGTAGAAGGCGGAGTCGCCCTGCTGGTAGCCGGCCGAGTTGGTCATCTTGCCGCCGAAGCAGTTCTTGGCGAAGAGGCCGTAGGAGCGGTTGGCTGAGGCGAGCAGGTTGTTCATCTTGTAGCCGTCGCAGTGCTGGCCGCCTTCGTTGGCGGCGTGGACGAAGAACCCGTTCGACTGGTAGTTGCGGGCCCACATGTTTTCCAGCACGAGGCCGTCGACGCTGATCGCCTCGATCCCGTTCTGGGCGGCGCCGAGCTCCCCCTTCGCGTTCTTGCCCTCGAGGATGACCTTCTTGCGGTCCTTCTTCGCCCCCTTGATCGTCAGGCCGTCGAAGCTCTTCTTGCGCTGGGTGCCGTCGAGGACGACCCCCTCGACGTACTTACCGGGACGTATGACGACGACGGCCTTCGCCTTCGCGTTCTTCTTCTTGGCCTTGAACGAGCCGGCGGCGTCGACCGCCATCTGGATCGTCCGGAAGCGGCAGCCGTGCTTGCAGACTTCGAACGTCTTCGTCGCCTGCTTCTTCTTCCCACCGCCCTTGCCGGCGAGGGCCGGGGCGGCCAGGGTTCCGAGCAGCGCGCATAGCCCGAGGACGAGAAGAGGGACTGCCAACCTGTGCTTCATATCGCTCCTTGCAGCGTCGTTTTGCCTTCGACCCTGCCTCCCAGCGGGCACTTCTCGCCGGTCCCCTGACCGGCCCTGCGAAGCCTAGCGGAGCCCGGCCGATTAGCCAGGAACTATCGTCCGCATCGCTTCTTCCAGTTCAGACACGCCAAAAGCGCCCTCGATGCGGTCGCGGATGATTCCGTTGCGGTCGATCAGGAAGGCCCAGGGCTCGGTTTCCAGGTTGTAGGCCTGGACCTGGGGGCGGGGCGGCTTGCTGGGGTCGTTGTCCGTCCAGATCTCCATGTGAATGAAGTCGGCTTTGTCGCCGTAGGCGTCGGCGACCTGCTGGGCGACGTCGACGACGGGCCCGCAGACGCGGCTCTGGCAGAGGGCGGGGGTGGCGAAGACGAGGACGATCGGTTTCTTGCCGACGACGTCGGCGAAGTCGACCTTGTGCATCTGGTCGGGCGGGATCCGGGTGTCGATCTTCGCCATGTCGCCGCCGACGTCCGCTGCGGTCGGGGTGTGGATGACCGGCGCCTTGTCCCCGACCTGCGGGATTCGCGGGAACGCGCCGACCACCGGGGTGGCCGTGACCCGCGTCGCTTCCAGCCCGTGCTCGCCCTTCAGCATCGCGATCGCCAGCCAGGGCCCGTTGCGGTCGAAGTTGACCTTCGGGACCACGTAGACGGTCGTCGCCTCGCCGGGAGCCCCCGCGTCCCGGGCCCGGTAGGCGGGCTTCGTCTCCAGCGAGGTGACCTGCGCCGGCAGCGGCCCCTGCACCGGTCCCTTCGCGTCCTTGGCGAAGTAGAGGGCGACGTCGGCGTCGTCGACCTGTTCCTGGCCCACGGTGAAGACGCCGAACGGGTAGCGGTTCGGGCCGCGGTCGAAGGTCTGGGCGGCAGGGGCGATCACCAGCTTGGAAGGCTTCGCGCCGGAGTCGTGCAGCAGCTCCGAGATCGTCTTCCCCTTCGCCGCCGGGAACTCGGTCGCGGGCGGCGCGGCGCGCGAGGTTTCTTCGGACCCGCCGCAGCCGGGAAGGAGAAGGAGGGCCGCGAAGGCGAGGGCGGTGAGCGATCGATGCAGGTGCGAAGGCACTCCGGAGAACCTACAGATCGGCGGTCCCCGCCTCCTCGACCCCGAACGCGAGCGATGCTATTTGGGTACGTACAAAGTGGTCATGGTGATGCCCGAGAAGTGCAAGGAATCAGGGCGAGTGAGCGCCTATGATTCACGCCGCTGCTTGGCCGGGGACCGAGCCGTAGGCCTGGCTTGAGGGTTGATAGGGCCGTAAGCCCATAACTTGATTTAGGGAGGCGTTGATGCCTGGGAAGAAGCTGATTGTGCCGCTTGTCGTCTTCGCCGCGCTGCTGGCGGCGGTGCCGTCGTTCGCGATGACGAGCGCGGAGGAAACCTACAAGGCGGAAGTGGAACCGATCTGCAAGATCAACACCCAGGCCAACGAAAAGATCCTCAAAGGCGTGCACCAGCTGGTCAAGGCGGGCAAGCTCGGTCCCGCCTCGAAGAAGGTCTTCGCCGCCGCCCGGGCGCTGAAGCGCACCCGCTCCGAACTGCTCGCCGTCCCGCAACCGCCGGAAGACTCCGCCCGGCTGACCAAGTGGCTCGGCTACGTCAAGGACGAGGTGGTCCTGTTCGAAACGCTGGGCCGCAAGCTCAAGGCCGGCGAAAAGACCCAGGCCCAGAAGATGGTCCTGCGGCTGAAATCGACCGCCGAACGGGCCAACAACACGGTGCTGGACTTCGAATTCCGCTACTGCCGCTTCCAGCCCTCGAAGTTCATCTAGATCGATGGCGGTGATCACGGGCGCCCGCACTCCACGCGAGAGCACGCGGGCGCTCGCCGCCTCGATCAGCCGTGGCGACCTCGACTCCGCGGCCCGCTGCTTCGCCAAGGACGCCTGCCTCCTCACCCCGGACGCCACCGCGGTGCGGGGGCGGGAGGAGATCAAGCCGATCCTCCACCAGCTGATCGTCACCGGCTCCCAGATCGAGGTCCAAGACAGCTCGATCGTCCTCGCCGGCGAGGTCGCACTCGGCAGCGAGCGCTGGATCGTCACCTCCGCCGGCTCGGAAGGCTCGCCCTTCACGAGGACCCTGACGCCCACCGTCGTCCTGCGCCAGATCGAGGAGGTCTGGAAGCTGGCGGTGGCAATGCCATGGGTCCGCCGCTGATCGGCCGCCACCGTCTAGAATCATCCTGAGCGCACGGCTCCGCAGGGAAGCCGACCCGCCCGGATAGCTCAGTTGGTAGAGCACTTCCATGGTAAGGAAGGGGTCACGAGTTCGAGTCTCGTTCCGGGCTTCGCCGAAGTTGCTGCAAACGGCCTATTTCACTGCCCGTTTGACGGTGTTCCGCTTCCAGGTCCGTCGCCCCTCCCAACCTGAGCGTCCCAGGTCTCGATCGTCTCGGGGGCGCCGGCATCCCGGTTTTCCGGGGGCGTCGCGCTCGGTTAGGGGTTAGGTGGCCGCCAGTCATTACGACGATGACCGCCGCGGCGAGCGCCTGAGGAAGGTCGAACACGGCTTGGGACCACCTCCATCTGGGTCCTTTGGTACGAGGAGGGGGCGCGGTGACGGTTGCATAGACAAGAGTGCGAGCTTGCAGAAGTAGTCACTCGCGAAAGGGCGAAGTCTTAGGCTGGCGCTGGCATACTCGCCTGGTTCCTATCTAGGTATTGAGGAGGGGGGGAGCGCATGGCTTCAGCCGATGAGCGGCCCGGGGAAAGTCGGGTGCGCCCCGGCACCCAGGCCTTGACACTGCTATCAGGGCCACTCAACTACAGCGTGCTGAAGGCTCTGGAGGACGGCCCTCGACCGCTGGTCGACCTGCACCGCGCGGTCGGCTCACCGCCACAGACCACGATGCGCGTCTACCTGAAGAGACTGGTAGAGATGACGGCGGTGGAGCGCATCCGCCAGAGCGACTTCCCAGGCGCGGTTGAATACGAGCTGACCAAGGCCGGGGAAAACCTGATGGTAGTCGCCGACATCCTGCAGCACTGGCTGCAGCAGGCCGGTGACGGCCCGATCTCTCTCGGCACCACTGGTTCTCGCAGCGCCGTCAAAGCTCTCGTCGACGGCTGGTCTACGAACCTGGTCCGAGCCCTAGCTGCGAGGCCGCTGGCTCTGGCCGAACTCAACCGCTTCATCCCGATCAGCAGCTATCCGACCCTCGAGCGCCGGCTCGGGGCGATGAATCGGGCAGGCCTCGTCGAACCCCATCGCACTGGCGGGGGCCGGGGCACCCCCTACAAGGTCACCGACTGGCTTCGCCGCGCCATCGCTCCCTTCACCGCCGCCGTCGGCTGGGAGCACCGCCACGTGCCGCACCGCGCCGGCCCGATCGGCCGCAGCGACGTAGAGGCCACCTTCCTTCTTATTGTCCCCACCCTCGAGCTTTCACCCGAGGTGAACGGTCACGCTCGGCTCGCTGTCGAGCTGCGAAACGCCAAAGAGACCAAATACGCCGGCGTCTCCGTCCAAGTCCAAGACGGCCGGGTCACCTCCTGCGTCTCCCGCTTGGAAGGCGAAGCCGACGCCTGGGTAAACGGAACGGCCCTAGGTTGGTTCCGCTGGGTGAATCGCGGCATCAAGGACGCCGTGGAGGTGGGCGGGGACTTCGAGCTGGCCCATGGGCTCGCCGACGGCATCCACAGTGCGCTGATTCAAGCCGACCCGATCTGATCTTCTCTTCTTCGTGAGCGTTCTCAGGGTGGAATGTACGTAGCGGAGCGCGATCGGTGTGTACCTGCGGCAGGCACAGATACGCGCAAAGCAGATTTCTGCCGCACGCAACTAGCAGGAACAATCTGTCACTCGAAAAACTCAGCCCTCCGCAGTGACACCACATTTGCGCCGAACTTTTTGACTGCTCCTTCGATATGCCCATAAAACCCGGTTTCAAATCCGGAGGCATCCCAACGGCGGTTGCCTATCGGGTCAAAACAATCCAAAAGGAGCATCAAATGATTCGGAAATTCAAAGCTCTCGGGCTTGCTTTGGTGGCGGTCTTCGCTATGAGTGTCGTTGCCTCGTCTGCGGCCCAGGCGGCCACGGGGTTCAACTGGGACTCGGGCGTGACCCTGCTCAAAGCCTCGGCGATCGAACCGCAGAAGTTCACCACGACAGCCGGAACGGTTGAATGCGCCGAAGTAGTCGGAGACGCGGCAGTATCGGGGACCACGGCAACGTCGGTAACGACGACAAGCATCACCTACCGTCAAACCTCCACGAACGAAAACTGCCCGACCAACTTCGGCAGCTTTATCACGGCCAAAATCGACATGAACGGCTGCAATTTCAGGTTCAACGCCGGCACGACAGTGGCGGGGAATAACGACAAACTGGAAGGCACGGCGGACATCATCTGCCCGGTCGGTGCACAGATCCAGGTCACAGCGTCGAACTGCACCATCGACATTGGCTCCCAGAATGGCCTCGGACCTGTCTACTACGAAAACAACACAACGGCCTCCCCGAAGGATGTCGTCATCAATCCGCAGATAACGAACATTGTCTACACGCAAACACCGGTAGGCTCCTTCCTCCCGTGTGGGTCCTTCACGAACCACACCGGCGGCACCTACACCGGCAAAGTGACAATCACCGGATCCGGCGGCAAAACCAACAACGTCTGGGTCGAATAGAGACAAAGCGACCAACGCAGGACCATCCTGTGGCAGTACGGGGCGGGGACGCGGTCAGCGTCCTCGCCTTTTTCGGTGTCGACGGGAGAGTCGGTATGCACCGGAGCATCAAATGCCTCGGAAAGTGATTCCCGTCGGCTCGTGCAAGCTCAATCCGCCGAGCTGCAAGGACTGGCACCAAAGCGCGCGACGCACGGTTCCGTTGTACGTTAAATGCAGGGAAAAGGTCACCTGATGTTTTTCCTCTCCAGGTGCGGAGCCCCTAAGACCGCATCATTCTTGCCCAAATGCGCGTCGGTCGCTACGGTGCCGCACGCGGCTCGCGGGGGCGGGACGCAACTCGCTGGCTCTGCCGATCATGGGCGTAGTTCGCCCGACTACAGGGGGTAAGGGGAATGAGCAGGAGGCAACGCAAGCTGTTCGGCGGTCACACCGTGATCCGATCGTGGTCGAGACTCGGTATCTCGGCCCGCTCTACGGCCTTTTGCGGAGCTGCAGCGCTCCTAGGGCTGTTGGTGTTCGCCGCGGGGGCCGACGCGCTCGTCCATAAACGTCTCGAAACCTTTTCCGAAGCAACGCTGACTGCGCAGCAGCCGAGTTTCGGTAACCCCTCTGGCTTGACTTTTGATCAGTCGAATGGCGACCTACTGGTGATCGATCTGGCTGACCACACCCTCAATCGCTTCGGATCAGAAGGTCAAGCGGACAACTTTCCTGCGCTCGGGACGAGCGTAATCGATGGATTGAGCGGCGCTGGTGGGCACTCCGGTGCCGAATGCGAAGCGGCCCCGGAACCGGAATCCTGCGACGAAACGCCCGGCAACGCAGGAGTGCTTAGCGTGGAAATCGAAGGCGCAGCAATCGAAGCCCAGGCTGCCGTCGCTCCGCCGGGCGCCGCGAACGGGACTGCCGGCTACGTCTACGTAACCGACGCATACCACGAACAGCTCGACGTGTTCGATGCCAGTGGCAAGTACCTGACTCAGCTCTCGGGTGTTGGCTACGCGTGCGGGGTAGCCATCGATTCCGAAGGCGACGTTTACGTCGGCGACTGGTACGGCAACATCCACACGTTCGTCCCGACCTCGACCCCGGGCAGCTACACCAACACGAGCAACTTCACCAGCGCGCAGACCGGTGTCGAACACCCGTGCATCCTTGCCGCAGGTGCCCAACCAGTCGCATCCGGGGGCAGCGAAGGCTTCATCTTCGCCATCAACTGGAGTCAAGCCGAAGAGCATGTTGTAAAAATCGACGCTCTCACGGGTGCCGAGCAGTACCCGGTCGACACCGCCGAAACGAACGCCGGCCTCGCGGTCAACGCGGCAAGCGGCCGCCTCTATGTCGCCGGCGGCCCTGCGGTAAAGGAATACGTCGTCTCGGGTTCCACCGAAGCGGTGCTTGCCTCCTCAATCGCGCTCGATGGGACCGCGCGGGGGGTGGCGGTGGACGGAGGTACCGGCAACGTCTACGTCACCCGTGAAGGAGAATCGCACGTAGAAGTGTGGGGTCCCCCGGAGCCGACGCTCCCCGTCGTCGAATCCGGCTCGGAGCAGGTATCCGCAGTGGGAGCCGACGGGGTCACTCTGGAAGCTCGCGCGAGCCCGGAAGGAGCTCCGCTCAGCTACCACGTCGAATACGTTGATCTGCATTCTTTCGAAACCGAGGGCGGCTTCGCCAGCGCCCATACGGTGAGCACTCCGGAGCGGGCAAGCGGATTCGAAGACAGCCAGTTCCACGCGCTCGTCGAATCCTTCACCGGGCTGCAGCCGCACACCGCCTATCGCTGGCGGATCGTCGCGACCAATAGCTGCGCGGGCAACTGCGGAACTACCTACGGCGAAACGGCGGCATTCGCGACCCCACCCCCGTCGGGCGGGGCGCTGCCGGATGGACGCGGATACGAAATGGTTTCGCCCACCCAGAAGAACAACGCCCAAGCGGGTCTCCCGACCGGAACGCAGTTCAGCGTCGTTCCGCAGCACGCGTCAGCGGATGGCAGCGCGGTCACTTACGCCTCTCTCACGGCGTTCGGCGAAGGCATCAAGGGCGCCGGGTTCCCGAGCCAATATCTGTCACGGCGCGGACCGGCGGGATGGTCGACCGAACCGCTCGACCCTGAATTTCAAGAAGGCTATACCCGCGATCCTCTGGTCGGTTTCTCCCGCGATCTCGGCTTTGCCGCGGTGATCAACATTGCTCCGGTATTGACCGCCAACGCCGATCAGGGGTTGCAGAACCTATACGTGCGCGACAACGGGACTGGTGTCCTGACGGCTGTCACCACCGAACCTCCCTCCCCTCGCGTTTGGGGGCCGCGCGCGGGTTATTGCGTCGAGTTTGCTGGTGCATCCTCCGATTTCAGCCACGTCTATTTCGGGGCCAGGAACGGCGCGCTGCTGCCGGGCGACCCGGAAGGAGCGGGCAGTGGGTACAACCTGTACGAATGGTCTCCCGCGGGTGGTCTGAAACTCGTGAGCACCTCGGCTGACGGTACTCCTGTGGACCCAGGATCCCACAATGGATTCGGGAACCTCTCCGAACTCGGCCCCTGCAGCATGGAAGGAGACCTGGTGCGGCACGCAGTGTCCACCGATGGGTCAACGGCGGTCTGGACTTACTTCCCGAGCGGAGCCCCGGTGTTGATGGACCGTCTCGACGGGACGCACAGCGTGCAACTCGACGCGCCGAACCAGGACATGCCGGCATCGGAAGCGGGAGGCGGCGAATACTGGGATGCCAGCACCGACGGCTCCAAGGTGTTCCTCACGGATAACCACCATTTGGCTGCCGGGGCATCCGCAACCGGCTCGGACCTCTACCGCTACGACTTCGCCCGCCCGGAAGGTGAAAGGCTGGTTGATCTGACCGCGAGCGGCAGCGAACCGGCCGACGTCTTGGGCGTGGTCGGCGCCAGCGACGCCGGCGATATCGTCTACTTCGTTGCCGAAGGAGCACTGACCCCGCCGACGGACGAAAACCAGCGCGGCGAACATGCGGAAGCGGGGATGGGCAATCTCTATGTCTGGCGGGAAGGCGAGGGCAACAGCTTCGTCGCTGGGCTGGCGCGCGGCGGTTTCACGATCGACCCCGGCGACAGCAACGACTGGTCCGCAAACCCGAAGAGGCAAACTGCTCGGGTCACGCCAGACGGACAGCACCTGGCGTTCGTCTCCGAACGTAGTCTCACCGGTTACGACAACAGGATCGCGGGCGCACCCACCTGCGAACTGAGCGGGGGCAGCTACGCGCGGAGCGCGCGCTGTCATGAGGCATTCGTCTACTCGCTGCAGTCGGGGACTTTGGTCTGCGCCTCTTGCGATCCCTCCGGCGCGCGTCCGACGGTGGCGCAGCCGGAAGTCAGCTACGGAGGGCTCGAACTGCCGCTGCTCGGATGGCCTGACCCGAATGAACAGCCGAAGCAGCTCTCGACGGACGGCAGTCGTCTCGTCTTCGCCACCTTCAACCCCCTCGTCCCAGGGGACGTAAACCGGAAGCGCGACGTCTATCAGTGGGAGGCGGCGGGGACCGGCACCTGCAGCGAATCCGCCGTCGGCTTCAGCGCCCTCGACGGCGGCTGCATGGACCTGATCTCCACGGGTCGCAGCGGCGACGAAAGCTACCTGCTGGACGCTTCGGCTAACGGCAATGACATCTTCTTCTCCACGCGCCAGCCACTCTCGTGGCGCGATGGCGACGAACGGTTCGACGTCTACGACGCTCGCGTCGGCGGCGGAGAAGCGCCGCCCCCACCGGCCCCGTGCGAAGGGGCAGGCTGCCGAAGCGCGGGCACCTCCGGCGAGGGGCCGCAGGGCTTGGGCAGCGCGACCCTTGGGGGGAGCGGCAATGTGGCCAGCTGCAAGGCGCTCGCCGCCAAGGCCGGCAGAGTCGGTCGACGGGCGAAACACCTGCGCAGCCAGGCGCGAACCGTGGCCGGGCGTAACCCGACCGCAGCAAAACGGCTGCGCGTCAAGGCAAGACGCCTCTCGCACCGGGCCCGCGGATTCCGGGCACGGGCGAAGCGCTGTGAGCGCGACAACCGGAGGGCAGCAAAGTGAGCCGCGCTCGCGTCGGACGTTCGCACCCGCCCCTGGCCGTCAAGGAGAGGTCTAGAGAGATGAGCATTTCCATTTCACTCGTTCGCCGTAACGCCTTCATAGCTGGGCTCCTCGCTGCGTTTACCTTGGGAGCGGCGGTCTTCTCTGTGCAACCGGCCGCTGCTGCCGAAGCGGCGGCGCCTGGATGGGAAATCAGCAGCCTTGCGGTGCCGACCAATTTCGTACCAGGGGAAACCTCGGGTGGCTATCGCTACGAAGCAATGGTGAGCAACATCGGCGCGGCGCCGACTGATGGCAGCCCGATCAAGATCGTCGACACGTTGCCAGCCGGGGTTGTCCTCAATGGCGAACCTGACTTCCCTCTGCGGTGGGAAGGCGGCTCCTATGACATGGGCCCCTCCTATCTGGGCATCTGCCAGGTTGAAAAACCGGGCGCGTCGACGGTGGTCACCTGCACCGTGCCCACCAGGTATCCCTGGTCCACCACGGAAGAACCCGCAGTGCTGAACCCGGGGGAATTCCTGCGGCTGAAGTTGCCCGTGGCAGCGCCGGCAAGTGCGACGGAGGGCGAACTTCTCCTCAACGAGGTGGAGGTCGAAGGCGGCGGTGCCCTTTCCGCATCGACCACGGGGAGGAACGTCGCAAGCAGCGAACCGGCTGAACGCGGCTTCGCCTACTTCCAGGGCGGTGCCACGGGGCTCGACGGCCAACCCGTGAGTCAAGCGGGGGCCCATCCCTTCCAGTACACCTTCAACTTCGCTGTCAACACGAAGCCGGGGATCCCCGGCGGTGAAGGAGAATTCGTACCGGCGGGCGGGGACGTGAAGGACGTGCGGACGATCCTTCCCGCCGGTGTGGTGGGCAACGCGACCTCCACCCCTCGCTGCAGCGATCAGCAATTCGTCACTCGCCAACACGCCGAATTGGCGCCATACCACCGGGAATTGCTGAGCTGTCCGGATGGCTCGGCGATCGGCTACGTGTCTCTCTCAGTCGAAGGCAACGAGTTCGGGGCGAGGGTGCCGCTTTACAACCTGGTGCCGCCTCGAGGCGAGCCCGCGCAGTTCGGATTTCCCCTCCCCGGGACCCCCGCCAGCGTTTATATCGACACGGAAGTGCAGACGGATCACGGCTACCGGATCGTCTCCACCGCGCGGAACAATTTGGAGGCCCAGCGCGTGACCGCAGTCGCCGTGACCGTCTGGGGCAACCCGGCCGACGGACGCCACGATCCGCTCCGCGGAAGCTGCGTGGCGGGCGGTTCAGCGCCATTTCCGCGCTCGGCCGGTACGTGCTCCTCGGGTCTGACCGAAAAGCCCTTCTGGCGGCTGCCGACGTCCTGCGGCTCTCCGCTCGACCTGCAGACGGAATTCGATACCTGGAATATGCGCGGCAGCTTCGTCTCGGCCATCGCACCAGGACCGGTGCCGACCGGCTGCGACCGGGTCCCCTTCGAACCGGCGCTGGAAGCTCGGCCGACCACGCTCGCGGCCGACTCTCCGACCGGGCTGCATGCCGACCTGCAGGTGCCGCAGCCGCAGGAACCCGAGCAGCTCGGCGAGGCGGACGTCAGGGACACCGTCGTGACCCTGCCCCAGGGGATCGCGATAAATCCGTCCTCCGCCAACGGCCTCGACTCCTGCTCTGAGGCCCAAGTCGGCTACCTGGGCAAACGGGAAGCGGAAGACAGCTTCTCCGGAGGTCCCGCTAGTTGCCCTGCCAACTCCGAGATTGGCACCGCCGAGGTAGACACGCCGCTGATCGACCACCCGCTGCCCGGGTCGATTTACGTGGCGACGCCGAACGCCAATCCGTTCGGTTCGCTGCTTGCGATCTATGTTGTCGTCGACGATCCGCAGAGCGGCGTCGTCGTCAAGCTCGCCGGGCACGTCGAAGCGGACTCGAGCACGGGCCGGCTGCGGACCACTTTCGCTGAGACCCCGCAGATGCCGTTCGAACATTTCAGGCTCGACTTCTTCGGTGGCCCGGGAGCCACGCTGCGGACGCCGCAGACCTGTGGCCACTATTCGACCGAAGCGACGATCACGCCGTGGTCGGGCACCGCCCCGATCTCCTCCGGCAACAACTACTCGATCGCGCAGGGCCCCGACGGCAGCAGTTGTCCGTTGCCGGAGAACTCGCCCTCCTTCGAAGCCGGAACGGTTTCGCCGGCCGCCGGGGCCTACAGCCCGCTGGTGATGCGTCTGCGCCGCGAGGATGGCACGCAGGAATTCGGCTCGGTGACGGTGAGCCCACCGCCTGGCCTCCTCGCGAAGCTCGCCGGGGTGCCGTACTGCCCCGACAGCGCGCTCGCCACCGCGGCAACGAAGACCGGCCGGTCGGAGCTGGCTTCGCCCAGTTGCCCCGGCGAATCGTCGGTCGGTACGGTCGAGGTTGCGGCGGGAGCCGGGCCACACCCCTTCTGGACGCAGGGAAGCGCATATCTCGCTGGTCCCTATAACGGCGCGCCGCTGTCGCTGGCAGTCGTCACCCCGGCGGTCGCCGGGCCGTACGATCTCGGGACCGTGGTGGTGAGGGTTGCCTTGAGGATCGATCCGGTAACCGCTCAGGTGACCGCGGTTTCCGATTCCATTCCCCATATCCTGCAGGGGATCCCACTCGACATCCGAGCCGTCAACCTGAAGTTGACCCGATTCCGGTTCACGGTGAACCCGACTAACTGCAGCCCCTTGTCGATTGCCGGGACCGAGTTCTCGGCGACTGGTGAGGCGGCACCGGTCTCGCAGCGTTTCCAGGTCGGAGAGTGCGGCGCGCTGGGCTTCAAGCCCAAGCTCGATCTACGGCTCTTCGGCAAGGCGCAGCGGGGCGCGCACCCGAGGCTACGCGCCATCCTGCAGAATCGCGCTGGCGATGCCAACATCGCCCGGACCCGCGTTGCGCTGCCGCACTCCGAGTTCCTCGACCAGAGCAGCCTCACCAACGTCTGCACCCGGGTTCAGTATCAGGCGGGAATCGGCGGCGGGGCTCTCTGCCCAAAGAATTCCCGCTACGGATGGGCGAAGGTTTGGAGTCCGCTGCTTGCGAAACCGCTGACGGGGGGAGTATTCCTCCGCTCCAACGGCGGTGAACGGGAAGTGCCCGACCTGATTGTCTCGCTCAATGGACAGATTCACATCGACCTCGTGGGTTACATCAGTCACTCGAACGACGATGGGATAGTCACGACGTTTGCGCATGTGCCCGATGCGCCTGTCTCGAAGTTCATGCTGGTCCTCAACGGCGGCAAGCACGGTTTGATCGAAAACTCAGACGGGGTGTGTTCACCGGGCAATCACGTTGGTGTCAACCTGCAGGCCCACAGCGGCAAGGAGCGGAATCTGCATCCGAGTTTGAGGGCATCTTGCGGCGGGAGAAGGTGAGCGGGAGCGCCCTCCCAAGAACTGTCGACTTCCGCTTGCAGATCGGCACCTCGGCCGATCTGCAACTCGGATTCTACGGTGGCAGAAGCCAGGACAATCGGTGCCATGGTAAGGAAGGGGTCACGAACTCGAGCCTCGTTCCGGGTTTTGCGCCTACATCCGGGCGTAGCAGGCCAGAAGCCGAGCGTAGATATCCAAGCCGGTGTTCCCACTATCCCTCAAGCTCCGTTTTGTTGTCCTCGGCGCCCTGGTCGCGGCCACCGGTATCTCGTTGTCGTTTCCCCCTCTGCGCTCCCTAGTAGCTTCAGCCCACGGGTGGAGATGCCTCGGAAGGCCCGCGACGATCGTCGGCCACGGGAAGATCCACGGCACCAGCCACGCCGACGTGATCTTCGGAAGCGCTAGTAGGGACCACATCCTCGGTCGAGGTGGCAACGACCGGATCTGCGCGGGTGGGGGGGACGACACAGTCGAAGGCGGCGTCGGCAGTGACCGGATCGACTCCGGAGGGGGTGACGACGAAGTGGTCGGCGGCAACGGAAGCGACCTCGTGCTGGTCGGCGCCGGAACCGACACCGTCTTCGGGGAACCCGGCAACGACCGGCTGTACGGCGGACCCGGTCCCGACGACTACCTCTACTCGGGACCGGGCGACGACAGCGTTGTCGACGGCGGACCGGGCAACGGCGACGTGCTCGAGGGCGATCTCGGCACCGACACGCTCGACGGCGGCCCCGGTGCCCATGACATCGCGTCCTATGCGCTTGCCGGCCAGACCGCGGTCTTCACCGGTGGCATCGGAGTGGACGTCGGCCTCGCCGCCGGAACGGGCAGCGGCGACGGGGAAGACAGGTTGAGCGGGATCGAGGACGTGGCCGGTACGCCCTTCGCCGACACGCTCGCCGGCGACGCCGAACCGAATGAGCTCTACGGTGGGGCCGGACCCGACGGACTGATCGGCGCCGGCACTGCCGATGCAGCGTTCGGCGGCACCGGACTCGACCTCTGCCGGGGGTGGCGAGCGCCGAATCGTGCGAGCTGAGCGGTGGGCGCGCCGACAATGCCGCGGACGAAGCCGCAGGGATCGCGTTCGAAGAACACTTGGCGCCGGGGTTCGCGGTCGACCTGCCCGGCGGGACCGGCACCGGTGAGCTCACCGGCATCGTCGAACACGGCGTCAACCTCGTCCACAAGCAGGGCATCCAGGTGTATGTCGCCTTCCTCGGCGGCAGCTGGGTGGTCACCGAGCAGGGGCTGCCGATGGCGGTCGGCGAAGGTTGCTCGCTGCTCGGCCCGGAAACCGCGAGGTGTCCGATCGCGACGACGCCGACCGGGCTCCGCCTCGACGGCGGAGAAGGCGCCGATCTGCTCCCGCTCGAACCCTCGGTCCCGGCCACCGTCTCCGCGCGACTGATCGGCGGCAACGGCGCCGACAGCCTGGGCGGCGGCGGCGGGGACGACAGCCTCAACGGCAGTTCCGGCCCGGCCGGTGGCGATCAGCTCTACGGCGGCCCGGGCGACGACGCTATCGCCGAAGGCTCCGTGCTCGACGGGCAAGGCGGCTCGGACCTTCTGATCGCCCATCCCTGTGGCGAGACGATCGACGGCGGCCCGGGCATCGACAGCGTCTCCTTCGCCCGCTCCACCTACGAGGGCATCGAGGCGACGCTCGGCGGCACCGCGGGCATCGCCCCCCCCCCGGTAGCTTCCCCGGCGGCTGCCCGACCGAACACGGCGGCCCGCCACCGAGCCAGATCTCGAGCTCGGTCGAGCGCATCGAGGGCAGCCCCAACGCCGACATCCTCACCGGCGACGGCGGCCCCAACGTCATCCTCGGCCGCGGCGGCGACGACGAGATCCACGGCGCCGGAGGCGACGACTTCCTGGTCGGCGGTCGAGGCAGCGACGCCATCTATGGCGAATCGGGCGCGGATCGCCTCTACGCCCGCGACGGCCGCCGCGACGAAGCGATCGATTGCGGGCCAGCGACCCCCGGGGACTCCTTCATGCGCGGGGACGTCGCCGTCACCGATCCCGGCGACCCGCCGACACAAGGCTGCGCCAAAGCCTCGGGCTCTCGGTCTAGATAGAAGGGGTCAATTGGCCAGTCGGCCAATGACCCGCATCCCTCGTTAGGCTCCGCGCCGTGGACTTCGCTCTCAGCGATGAGCAAGAGGACTTCCTCGACGCGATCAGGGACTTCTGCGACCGCGAGTGCGGGACCCCGGACCAGCGCGAGCGGCTGACTGACGGGTACCGCGAGCACCACAACTTCGACGTCTACAAGCAGATGGCCGATCTGGGCTGGCTCGGGGTGACGATCGACGAGCAGTACGGCGGCTCGGGCGGGACGATGCTGGACGCCTGCCTCTTCATGGAGGAGACCTCGCGTGGACTGGCCCCGATCGGCGGCTACGCGACGACGCTGATCGTCGCCGGCGCGACGCAGCGCTTCGGCACCGAGGCGCAGAAGCAAGAGATCCTCGGGGGCATCGCCGGCGGCGCGGTCGAGGCGATCGCGATGACCGAGCCGGAGGCCGGCTCCGACGTCGGCGCCCTCTCCTGCAAGGCCGAGGCGGTCGACGGCGGCTTCGTCATCAACGGCCAGAAGGTCTTCTGCTCCAACGCCCACATCTCCGACCACGTGCTCGTCGTCTGCCGCACCAATAACACCGGCAGCAAGCACGAGGGTATGACGATGATCTGGGTGCCGCGCGACGCCGAGGGGATGGAGGTGGTCCCGATCGAGACGATGGGCGGCCGCGAGACCAACCACCTCTACTTCACCGACTGCGCCGCCCCCGCCGACGCCGTCCTCGGCGAGGTCGACCAGGCCTGGACGCAGCTGATGGCCGGCCTCAACGTCGAGCGCCTGATCCTCTCGGCGACGATGCTGGGGATCGCCCAGCGCGCCTTTGACGACCTCATCCTCTACGTCAAGGAGCGGCGCCAGTTCGACCGCCCGATCGGCTCCTTCCAGGCGCTCCAGCACCGCATCGCCGACCTCGCCACCGACCTGCAGGCGGCGCGGCTGATGACCCATTGGGTCGCCAGCCTTGTCGACGAGGACCCCAACCGGATGCTCCCCCAGCAGGCATCGATGGTGAAGCTCTTCGTCACCGAAGTCGCCAAGCGCACCACCCTTGAGGGGATGCAGATGATGGGCGGCTACGGCTACTCCTCCGAGTACGACATGGAGCGCCTCGTCCGCACCTCCCTGGTCTCCACCATCTACGGCGGCACCAGCGAGATCCAGCGCGGCATCATCGCCAAAACGCTGGGCCTTTAAAGACCTCCGGCGGCGCTCCGTAAGCGCGCCGCCGACGAGGACAGTGCTTAAGGAAAATAGAGCAGGGAGCGCGCCTGCCTAGCGAGCCGCAGCGCATCCTCCTGGCCCAAGAACGGCACCACAGCCGAGTAGATGAGGTCGGGAACCAGTGCAGGAAGGTTCTCTGCCCGTCTCATTGCCAGTTCCCTTCTGATCAACGCCTCTGAGCCTCCCAGGGCGGCCTTGGCGGCGCATGGCGGCGCCTCGACGCCCAAGAACGACTCCGACCGCAAGCGGTCGAGCATCGCGATCAGGATCGCGAAGCCCCCGGCGTAGCGCTCATAGGCGGCCCGCGGCATCCGCTGCCTCGAATCAGTCAGGGCGAGGCTGCCTTTATCTGGACGCTCGGCAAACCGGCGCAGCAGACCGAGCAGGGCTCGCAGGGTGCTTTCGGCCTCGCTGGTGTCCCCGGTGAACGCTTCTCCGACGAGGGCGATCCCTTCCGCCAGGACCGGCTCCACCGCAGCGACCCCGCACTCCTCCTGGCTCCGAAAGTGACGGTCGAACTCGCTGCGCTCGAGGCCGGTCGCCTGAAGCAGATCCTCGATCGTCGTCTCGGCGTAGCCTCGCTCATAGCAGCTCCGGGACATCGCTTCGACCAGCGCCTCACGCGGGTCCCGAACCTCGCTCGCACCTGGCGATCCCTCTGTTGCGGAGGTCAATTCGCAGGCTCCCGCTGCAGCTGCCGGCGGCCCAGATCCGCCAGCCGCAGTGCTTCCCTCTGACCGAGAAACGGCGACATCGCCCCGTATACGAAGTCGGGGGCGAGCCCCGGCAGACGCTCGTACCGGCCCGCGAGGATTTCCCGCCGCACCACGGCCTCGGCCGCGCCGAGGGCGGCGAGCCCCGTCCTCGTGGGCTGATCTCGCAGCTGCGAGCTCGCCCACAGGCGCTCCAGCATCGCAACCAGAAACTGGTGGCCGCTGTGATAAACGGCGTGCACGCGAGGGGGCGCCATCTGCCGGCCGGCGACGTAGACGAGGAAGGTGTAGGCCGGATTGGCCGCCATCAGCTCCAGGATCCGGACGATTGCGAGGGCATAGCTTTCGGCCTCGGATCGATCGGGCGAGTAGAGCTCTGAGACGACCCTCACGACAGCTGCGAGCGGCACCTCGATTGCCGCCTTAGCCGCCGCTTCCACGTCGCCGCAGGCTGCCTCGAACTCCTCCGCTTCGATCCCGGCTCTGCTGCAGATTGCCGCCGCGGTCAACCCTTCGTATCCCACCTTCCTCCACAGTTCCGCCGTCGCCAGCAGCGCCCGCTCCCGCGCCGTCTCCGCCGGCAGGATCCGATCGGGGAGCATCCTCAGCGGCCCTCTCCCTTCAAGAACTTTGCCATGCAGCGAGTCTAGGCCGTGGCCGCGAAGCGGCCGGCGTCGACCAGCGCCGGTTCGCCGATGTGGAAGCCCTGGGCGTAGTCGATCTCGAAGGCGCGGACGAGGGCCAGGGTCTCCGGGTTCTCGATCCCCTCGGCGACGGTCTCCTGGCCGAAGGCTTTGGCGAACTGGACGAGGGCCTGGACGAGGCGCTGGTCGGTGGGGGAGGAGGGGAGCTCGCGGATGAACTCGATGTCGATCTTCAGGTGCTGGACCGGCAGTTCCTTGAGGTAGCTGAACGAGCTGAAGCCGGTGCCGAAGTCATCGAGGCCGAGGCCGCAGCCCAGGCCGGTCACCGCCTCGGCGAAGGCGCGGGCGTGGTCCATGTTGGAGATCGCCGCAGTCTCGGTGATCTCGAAGTCGAGCCAGGCCGGGTTGAGGCCGTCGGCGATCGCCGCCCGCACGTCGGCGATCAGCCGCGGGTCCGAGAGCGAGGCGCCGCTGACGTTGACGGCGATCGGCTGCGAGCGACCGGCCAGCTCGATCGCCTTCGAGAGCACCAGGCGGTCGATCTCGGTGATCAGCCCCATCCGCTCCGCGGTCGGCAGGAAGGAGGAGGGCGGGATCACGTCGTCGTTGTCGTCGAGCATCCGCACCAGCAGCTCCTCCCGCGCCACGCACTCCTTGCGCAGGTCGAAGATCGGCTGCGCGTAGACGACGATCCGCTCGCCGTCGATCGCTTCGCGGATCCGGTCCGCCCAGGTCAGTTTCTGGTTGGGACCGCTGGCGGCGTCGACCGCCCGGCCGCCGCCGCCCTCCTTCGCTTCGCAGAGGGCGATGTCGGCGGTGATCATCAGCCCTTCCGCGGTCACCTCCTCGCCGCTGCCGCCGAAGGTGGCGATCCCGACGCTGGCCCCGACCGCGGGCTTGCCGCGCTCGCGGACCAGGGCGATCAGCCGCTCGGCCGTCGCCATCGCCTGCTGCGGCGTCGCCCGCGGCAGCAGCAGCCCGAATTCGTCGGCGCAGATCCGCGCCGGCAGGTCGTCGATCCGCGACTGGTCGCGCATCGTCTTCGCCACCGTCTCCAGCAGCCGGTCGCCCGCCTCGTGGCCGAGCGAGTCGTTGACGATGTGGAAGGAGTCGATGTCGAGCAGCAGCAGCGCCCCGGGCTGGCTGCGGTGAAGCGGGTCGAGCAGCCGCTCTTCCATCGCTTCGACGAAGCTGTCTCGGTCGTAGAGGCCGTTGCTTTCGGTCAGCTCTTGCACTGTCGCCCTCGAATGCCCTATCGGATTGCCTTGAAAACGACTTTACATAGAATTAGGTAGGGCATGTGAGCCGTCGCCTGAGTGGTCGGCGGCAGCCGGTGCCGAGGGGCCGCAGGGCGCTATCCTTGCCTCAGCCTCGCGCCTTGGCCCGGGGTTTTTCTTCTGTAACGACTACCTCCAGGCACGGAACGAGGGAAGAGATGGCACGCGGAGATGTCCGCATTGCGGTGACGATGGCTTGCGAAGAGTGCAAGCGGCGGAATTACCAGACCAACAAGTCCCGGCGCAACACCCCGGACCGGATCGAGATGCGCAAGTTCTGCCGCTGGTGCGGCCACCACACCCCTCATAAGGAGACCCGGTAGTCCCCGATGGCAAAGACCCGCGCACAGCGCAAGGCCGAGCGCCGGGCTCGGGAAGCTGAGGAGCGGAAACGCTCCGGCGTGCACGAGAGCCCGGTCGAGGCTCAGCGCGAGACCCAGACCGGTGTCTCCGGTGACGTAGCCGAGATCGAAGCGGTGGAGATGGGGATCGCCGCCGGCGTCCCCGAGTCCCAGCTCGAGACCCCGGACGCGCCGAAGCCGCGCTCCGCCCGCCGCGCCGAAGCGAAGGCGCTGAAGGAAAACGAAAAGCGCAAGCGCGAGGAGCAGAAGCGGCGGGAGAGTCAACAGCTTGCGAAGAAGCAGAAACAGGCGAAAGCCGAAAGGCAGCGCGCCGGAGTCATCGGCTTCCTCATATCCTGTTGGCAGGAGCTGAAGAAAGTCCAGTGGCCGGATCGCGAGACGCTGATCCAGGCGACCGCTGTGACCGTCCTCTTCGTCGCCGTTGCGGCCGCCTACCTCGGCGCTCTCGACGCGGCATTCAGCTGGCTCATCAAGCAGATCCTCTAGCGAGGGTCCCGAACAAAGGCTTCTTCTGAGATGTATCGCTGGTACGTGATCAACACCTACTCCGGGCACGAGAACAAGGTCAAGCACAACCTCGAGCACCGGGTGCAGACGATGAGCCAGAACCGCAACGTGCGGCAGGTCGTCGTCCCCACCGAGCAGGTCTCCGAGATGAAGGACGGGCAGAAAGTCCAGACCGAGAAACGGACGATGCCCGGCTACGTCCTCGTCAACATGGAGATGACCGACGACGCCTGGGGCCTGGTCAAGAACACGCCTGGAGTCACCGGCTTCGTCGGCTCCCGCAACAAACCGGTGCCGCTCTCCAAACCCGAGGTCGACCGCCTGCTCCATCGCGAGACCGCCGAGCGGCCGCGCACCCAGGCGCAGTTCGCAATCGGCGAATCGGTCAAAGTCATCTCCGGCCCGCTCTCCGACTTCTCCGGCGAGATCGCCGAGATCAACGAGGACGCCGCGAAACTCAAGGTGCTGGTCTCGATCTTCGGCCGCGAGACGCCGGTCGAGGTGGGCTACGACCAGGTCAAGAAGATCTAGCTGACGCGATAACCAGCGCGCTCCGGCGTCCTCGGTCGCTCGGCTATGCTCCCCAGCCGCTCATGGCAAAGAAAGTCCTCACCCTCATCAAGCTGCAGATCCAGGCCGGCAACGCCAACCCGGCGCCGCCGGTCGGCCCTGCCCTCGGTCAGCACGGGGTCAACATCATGGACTTCTGCAAAGCCTTCAACGCCCAGACCCAGGGTGAGGGCGGGACGATCATCCCGGTCGAGATCACGGTCTACGAGGACCGCTCCTTCACCTTCATCACGAAGACGCCGCCGGCCGCGGTCCTGATCAAGGAAGCGATCAAAATCCCGAAGGGCTCCGGCGAGCCCCACGTCAACAAGGTGGGGACGATCTCCGACGCGCAGATCCAGGAGATCGCCGAACGGAAGATGCCCGACCTCAACGCCAACGACATCGACGCCGCCAAGAAGATCATCGCCGGCACCGCCCGCTCGATGGGCGTCGACGTCGCCTAGGAGATTCCAGATGGCCCACGGCAAACGATTCCGCGCCCAGTACGAAAAGGTCGACCGCGACCGCGCCTACCCGCCGGCCGAGGCCGTCGCGCTGATCAAGGACACCGCCTCGACCAAGTTCGACGAGACGGTCGAGCTGCACGTCCTGCTCGGAGTCAACGTCCGCCACGCCGACGAGCAGCTGCGCGGGACCCTGGCGCTGCCGCACGGCCTCGGCAAGGACGTCACCGTCGCCGTCTTCGCCCAGGGCCAGCAGGCCCGAGACGCCGAGGCGGCCGGGGCGGACATCGTCGGCGGCCAGGACCTGGTCGAGAAAGTCCAGGAGGGCTGGACCGACTTCGACGTCGCGATCTCGACGCCGGAGATGATGAAAGCCGTCGGCCAGCTCGGCCGCGTGCTCGGCCCCCAGGGCAAGATGCCGAACCCGAAGGTCGGCACCGTCACCGACGACGTCGAGAAGGCCGTCGGGGACTCCAAGTCCGGCAAAGTGGAATACCGGACCGACCGCCAGGCGATCGTCCACATGGCGATCGGCAAGGCCAGCTTCGACGCCAACCAGCTGCTCGAGAACTACCAGGCGGTGATGGAGGAGATCCTTCGCGCCAAGCCTTCCTCGACCAAGGGCAAATACGTCCTCTCCGCCACTCTGGCGACGACTATGGGCCCCGGCATCCGCGTCGACGCCGGCGCCAAAGCCGACCGCGAGACCGCGGCCGCTGCGGGGGAGACCGCAGAGGAGCTGGCGACCGCTTAAACTGCGTCGCCGCTAACCGCAGACCACCGGCGGGGCATTTCCGTAAGCCCGGTGCAGGTAAGACGATGAACCGCGAGGAAAAGTCAGCAGCCATACAAGAGATCGCCGCCGATATTTCGGCGTCCGAGGCGATCTTCGCCGTCGACTACCGCGGTATCAGCGTCCCCCAGGCAGCGGAGCTGCGCTCGAAACTGCGCGAAGCTGACGCCAGCTTCCGCATCGTCAAGAACCGGCTGACGAAAATCGCCGCCGAACAGGCCGGCGAGGAGCGGCTGGCAGAGCTGCTGAGCGGGCCGACCGCGCTCACCTTCGTCCGCGGCGACACCGCGCAGGCCGCGAAAGCGATTACCACCTTCAACAAAGAGCACGAAGTGCTCACCTACAAGGGCGGCTTCATGGAGGCGATCTCGCTCGACGAACTCGCCTTCAAATCGATCGCCAAACTGCCCGGCCGCGAAGTGCTGAACGGGCAGCTCGCCGGCGTCGTCGCCAGCCCGCTGACCGGCTTGGTCCGCGGGCTCGGCTCGATGATCCAGGGCCTGGCGCTGCAGCTCGGCCAGATCGCCGAGAAAGGACTTGTGTCGGGGGAAGCCCCGGCAGAGGCGGCTCCCGCCGAGGAGCCTGCGGCCGAGGCCGAGGAGCCTGCGGCTGAGAAAGCCGAGGAGGCTCCGGTCGAGAAAGCCGAGGAGGCTCCGGTCGAGGAGGCGCCGACCGAGGCGGCTAGCGGCAACGAGCCGCCCGCCGACCAGGCGGATGCTCCGGACGAGGAGCCGGAGGCAAAGGAAGAGACTTCAGATGAGGATTCAAACGAGGAAGAGGGGTAGCGACTGATGGCAACCAAAACTTCAACCGAGGACTGGATCGAGGAGCTGAAAAGCATCTCGGTGCTCGAGCTCTCCGAGCGGATCAAAGCGCTCGAGGAGGAGTTCGGCGTCTCCGCGACGGCCGTTGCGGCCGCGGCTCCTGCCGCTGCCGGCGGCGGTGGCGGCGGCGACGAGGGCGGCGGCGAAGAGTCCTCGACCGTCGACGTCATCCTCAAAGAGGTCGGCGGCCAGAAAGTCCCGGTCATCAAGGTGGTCCGTTCGGCGACCGGCCTCGGCCTCAAAGAGGCCAAGGCGCTCGTCGACGAGGCTCCGAAAGCGATCAAAGAGGGTGTCGAGCGCGACGAGGCCGACAAACTCAAAGCTGAGCTCGAGGAGGCTGGGGCCACGGTCGA
>Ga0207661_10000157_pt1 | contig 43560 bp, 73 predicted proteins | sample KBSC713LmetaG_FD_184337 | JGI IMG/M metagenome (GOLD analysis project Ga0207661, IMG submission 184337) | Corn rhizosphere microbial communities from Kellogg Biological Station, Michigan, USA - KBS C7.1-3L metaG (SPAdes) (version 2) | ecosystem: Host-associated > Plants > Roots > Rhizosphere ...
GCCTTGACGCCTGCATCCGGGGTGGTCGCGTAACGTTTCTAGTCACGGAGGGTGAGTTTTGGCGGACTCGGGTGCGCTGCGCGTGCGCCGCGCCCGCGCGCACGCCGCGGGCGATCATTCGCTCTGCCGGCGTTGCGCTGTCGTTCGCGGTGACGCGCCGCAGGCCGTGACGGCCCTCCCGGCCGTTGCGCCGGACGTAAGGTTCGATCCGGTTGCTGAGCTGCGGGAGCTGGCGGCGGAGCTGCACGCGGCGTACCGGGCGGACCCGTCGAACGCGATGCTGGCGCGGGAGTGCCGGTCGGCGCTGGCGCTGCTGATGCCGAAGGACTCTAAGGCCGCTGATGCCGATCTCACGGGGCTTTTCGCCGCCTTGCAGGCCTAGGTTCGCGACCGCGCCCGTGCCGGGGCGGGCGAACCTGGCGGAGGGCATCGCGCGGACGGCGGTGGTCCTGGGCTTTAAGACGTCGCTGGGGCCGGGGCTGATGCCGTGGCAGCACGAGGCGAATCAGCTGGTCACGGAGCTGGACGGTTCCGGGCGGCTGGCGCACCGCCAGGCGGTCATCGAGGTGATGCGCCAGCAGGGCAAGAGCGTTGACTTGCTGTCGATCATGGTCGCGCGGGCGCTGCGGCGGCCTGACATGCAGATCGCGTACGCGGCGCAGTCGGGCAAGGAGGCGCGGCACCGGCTGGTTGACGTGTGGTGGCCGCGGATCCGCAAGTCGAAGCTGGCGCCGCTGGTCGATATCCGCAAGGGGTCGGGGTCTGAGGCGCTGCTGTTCGCGAACGGGTCGATGCTGTCGCTGGTGACGGCGGAGGAGACGTCGGCGCACGGGGACAACCTGGACCTGGGCGTGATCGATGAGGCGTGGGCGCAGCGGGATGACCGGCTGGAGCAGGCGATGCGCCCGGCGATGATGACGCGGGACGCGCAGCTGCTGATCGTGTCGGCGGCGGGGAACGAGAAGTCGGAGTACTTCCGGCGGAAGGTGTTCGAGGCCAGGGAGCGGCTGGAGGCTGGCGAGCCGGGCGGCTGCTACATCGGCTACAGCGCGCCTGATGACGCTGATCCTGGTGATCCGGTGACCTGGCGGGGGTGCATGCCCGCGCTGGGGATCACGGTTTCGGAGGAGACGGTGGCGACCGACTACCAGGACATGGACGAGCCGGAGTTTCGGAGAGCCTACTTGTGCCAGTGGCCGGAGGTTGCGAAGCCGGGCTGGGGCGTGATCGGCCAGGACGCGTGGAGCGCGGCGGCTGCTCCGGGTGCCGCGTGAGCGCGGGACATCACCCGGGAGTGCCGTTTAGGACGCGGTGGCCGTTCGGGAAGAGCACGTCGCCCGGCATGTCCATCAGGGAGCCGATCGTCGTTTCGAGCACCAGGGCCAAGGCGTAGACCTCCTCGGCCAGCAGGCGGCGCTCACAGCGCTCAATCTCGCTCACGGTCTGCCTCGTCCACTTGTATCCCAGCGCGCTTACGCGATCGCTAACGTCGGCCTGCTGGAGGCGCTTGCGCGCCCGCATGCTGCGGATATTGGCGGCGAGAGCGTCATTAACAAGCATGATGCAAGCCTAGCTTGCCTGGCGCATTGACGGAGACCTTATCGTGAGCGGTGAGCTGGCGCTGGGGGCGGCGATCAGCGAGGACCGCCAGCACGCCTCCGTCGTGGTCGCTAAGCGCGGCCCTTCCGGGAAGGTGCTGGTGGACCTGCGGTTCTACGACTCCCCGCGCCTGGTGATCGCGTGGCTGTCCGGGGCGTACGCGTTCTGCGATGACATCGTGTCGCTGACCGTGAACCCGAAGTCCCAGTCGGGGACGCTGATCGAGCCTTTGAAGGCGGCGGGAATCATCGCCGTGGAGCCGACCGCTGAAGAGGTGGCGGTGGCGCACGGGGAGTTCCTCGACCTGGTGCCGGGGGGCCTGGAGCACCTGGACCAGAAGCCGCTGACGGACGCTGTGCGGGCGGGGCAGCAGCGGCCGCTGTCGGGGGCGAAGGCGTGGGACCCGCGCGTGACGGTGGATCAGGGGCCGCTGGTGGCGGCGACCCTGGCGGCATGGCAGTTGCTGCGGCATGAGGAGCTGTCGTCACCGGGCGCGTGGACGATCTAGGCCCCGTGGCGCGGGTCGCAGTTGCCTTTGGGTCAGACGGGCGATGGTTTTGCACCTGCCCTGATCCGGCGACTCGGCTTCGATCTTCCGGCCCGGCCCCGCGCGCCACGGATGTTCCGACGATACATGAGGGAGGGTCGCCCGTGGATGGCGTGAGGCTGGCCGGGGTGACGGTGCGCGCCCACTTGCGGGCGTGGCGCCTGCACGGGCGGGCGCTGGCGTCCCGTGCCCGCCAGGCGCGGCAGCAGCTGACCTCTGCCGCCTTGATGGTCGCGGGCATCGGCGGGCTCCTGGGGTTCTCATCGCTGGTGGGCCTGTGGTGCCTCGGGCTGACGGGGATGGCGGTGTCTGGCGGTGCGCTGTGGTTCGGGCTAATGCGCGATGACGGGACGGGCCTGCCGCGCCGCGGTGAGCGGACGGTAAGCCAGGTCCTCGACGTGGAGCGGATGCGCCCGTGAGGATGCTCGACCGGCTGCTGGCGCGCGCCGACGCGGGCTACAACGAGTATTCCTGGTCAGGCGCGTATCCGGTCGTGGCCACGGACGCCTACGGGCGCGGGAGGGAAGGCTCGCCCGCCGGGATCGTCCGCGCCGCACGTGAGGCGTACGAGGTCAACGGGGTCGTGGCGGCGTGTGACCTGGTGCGGATGTCGCTGTTCTCCGAGGCCAGGTTCAAGTTCCAGTCCGCCGCTGATGACCGGGTGTTCGGGAACACTGACCTGGGCATCCTGGAGCACCCGTGGCCGGGCGCGACGCAGGGAGAGCTGCTGGCCCGGATGTGCCAGGACGAGACGACGGCGGGCAACTGCTACGTCCGCCGCGTCGACCCGGCTGACGGCGGCGGCCCGCTGCTGGTGCAGATGCCGGCGGAGTGCGTGGTGATCGTGTCGGAGGAAGCCCGGGACACCCTCGGGCGGCCGTACCGGATCCCGGTCGGCTATTCGGAGGACCCGGCGCCGGGCAGCGGCCGTGACCCGGAGTTCTTCACCCCCGGCGAGGTGGCCCACTACTCGCCCGTGCCCGACCCGCGCGCCCGGTTCCGGGGCATGTCGTGGCTGTCCCCGGTTTTGCGGGAGGTCGGCGCGGATGACGCGATGACCGCCTACAAGACCGAGCACCTGCGCAGCGGCGCGCAGCTGGGCATCGTGGTGAAGTACGCGCAGGCCCTTCAGTCGGCGACGATCGACTTGCTGCGGGAGCGGATCCAGGCCCGGTACGGCGGCGCGGCGAACGCGGGCAAGACGCTGGTGCTTGACCGGGGCGGCGACGTGACGGTTGCCGGGTCGACGCTGGAGCAGCTGCAGTTCACGGCGGTGCAGCAGGCGGGGGAGCGGCGGGTGTGCGCGGCGGCGGGCCCGGGGCTGCTGGAGATCCTCGGGTTCGAGAAGGGCGACTACGCCTCGGCTATCCGGAAGCTGGCGGACCTGTGGGCGCGGCCGCGGTGGCGGCAGGCGTGCGCGTCGCTGGAGCACCTGGTGCCGACGTCGCGGGACACCGGCCCGGTGCGGCTGTGGTTCGACGTGAGCGGCATCGCGGCCCTGCGCGAGGGTGAGCTGACGCGGGCGCAGGCGTACCTGGTGAAGACGCAGGGCGTGGCGGCGTCGGTGGCGGCGGGGTACACGCGGGAGTCGGCGATCGCGGCGGCGGAGTCCGGGGACCTGTCGCAGCTGAAGCCTGACCCGAACGCTCCCCCGTCGGGCGTCAGCGGCCGGGAGACGGCGACGGAGCACCTGGGCGGGCCGCTGAACGGCCGCCCGCCGCAGGCGGGGCTGCCGCAGGACCTGCCGGGCGCGGTGAAGCCGAACGTGCCGGATTCGCGGCCGTTGCAGTTCGCGCCGATGCCGTCATTGCCGAACGGAGCGAGGGGATAGCTGATGGCCGCTGACGACGTGACCTGGAGCCTGGACGCGGAGCGGTTCAACCCGAATCATGCCCCGCCGGGCGCTGGCGGCGGCCAGTTCGCCTCAGCCTCCGGCGGCGGCGGCTCCAAGGGCGCCGCCGCGAGCCACGCTTCTGCCGCCCACAAGGAGCACCTGGCGCATGAGGCGCACCTCGCGCACATGGCGCACATGGCGCACCTGAAGGCGCACCCGATAGGGCAGGGGGAGCGCGGCAAGCGGGTCTCCGATCTTCAGGACAAGCTGAACGCGCTGGGCGCTAAGCCGCCGCTGGCATCCGACGGGATGTTCGGCCCGAAGACCCTCGCCGCGGTGAAGGCGTTCCAGCGGGCGCACGGCCTGAAAGTGGACGGGCTGGTTGGCCCGGAGACGACGGCGGCGCTGGAAGGCGCGCACGCCGCCCCGAAGGCGGCCCCGGCGCACCATCACGCCCCGGCGCATCACGCGGCGAAGCGGGCGATGATGCACGAGCCGCTCGGCAAGCCCGGCGGCCCCGGCCTGTGGGGGATGAAGGGCGCGCAGCTGCCCGCCTACATCCAGCACGTCCGCAACGACCTGATGCAGTCCCGGGGCATGGACGAGTCGAAGGCCACGCAGGAGGCGATCGGGATCGTGCGGGACTGGGCGGCCGGGCGGCGCGGCGCGAGCGCGGGCACGCAGGCGAAGGCAGTGGCGGCTGTCGCGGAGTTCGAGTCGCTGCGGGCGAAGGCTAAGGGCACGGCGAACAGGAGCACCATGGACGACGACGGCCCGGATTCCGGGGCGCGCAAGGCGGGCGGCATGTCCCGGGCGGAGCTGTTCCGCTCTTACCCGCTAGAGGACTACCACGTCGTCCGCACGGGCGAGGGGGACAGCTCCGGCCGGGTGGTCGAGGCGTACGCGACGGTCTTCGACGAGGCCACCGAGATTCACGACCACCAGGGCGATTACGAGGAGGAGATCGACCGGGCGGCGTTCAACAAGCGCATCGCCGACCTGGAGCGGTCTCACGCCGGCTTCGCCGCCGCGAAGGTGTTCTACAACCACGCGATGACGCTCCACGGGACGCCGTCTGACCGGTACTCGATGCCGGTGGCGGTGTGCGAGGGGGTCCGCGCCGAGGCTCGCGGCCCGATCACCCGCGCCCGGTACCTGGACACGCCGCTGGGCAACGAGGTGCTGGAGATGTGGCGCTCAGGCGCGATCACCGCGCAGTCGTTCACCGGGGCGATCATCCGGTCGACGCCGGAGCTGCGCCGCGGCGAGAAGTACCGTCCCCGCAACGGCCGCCTGATGCGGGTGCGGCGACTGGAGCTAGGGCTGAAGGAGTTCGGCCCGACGCCGTTCCCCGCCTACACGGGGGCGCAGCTGGTCGGGGTCCGCATGTCTCCGCTCGGCACCTACGGGGCCGGCGATGAGGACGAAGAAGTTTACGACGAGGCACTTCCCCCCGACGGGGAAGCCGTCGCCGGCGGGCCGCAGGATGACCTGCACCCGTCCCGGATGAACGCTCACCGGCTGTGGCGCAACCGCCTCGACGAGGCGTGCCGCGAGGCCGGGATCGTGCTCCCTGGGAGGGGATGACAGATGGCAACCCTTGACGACCTGATCGACGAGCAGAACGTGATCCGCTCGGAGCTGACCGCGCTCGACGAGAGCCCGGACACCACCGAGGAGGACCACGGCGACCTCCGGGACACCCTCATCAAGCGGTGGAAGGACCTGGAGCAGCGCAAGGCGCCGCTGATCACGCGGATGGAAGACCTGAACCTGATCAAGCGGATGTCCGGCGAGGCGGCGAACCGGGAACCCGGCGACGGCGGGCAGCCGAGCCGGTGGGGCGGCGGCCGCGGCCCGGAGCTGATGCAGCGCAAGGACCCGCTGGAGGGCCGGGGCGAGACGAAGGACTACACGCTACTGTCCCGCAGCGACGTCATCGCCCGCGCGTCCACGCTGGTCGAGCAGCACGCCAGGCGGGGGATGCTCCCCGGCGACCGCGGGGAGGCGGCCACGTTCGTGGCGCAGGCCCCGGCGATCGCCCGGCACATGCTGCTGTTCGGCGGCGACGAGTACTACGACGCGTTCAAGGACTACGTCAACGACCCCACCGGCCCGGGCCTGCAGCGCGCCGCCGGGGCGCTGTCGCTGGCGTCAGCGCAGGGCGGATACCTGCTGCCGTACTTCCTGGACCCGACGATCGTGCTGACCACCGACGGGACGACGAACCCGTACCGGCGGCTGACGACCCCGAAGAAGATCACCACCAACGCCTACCAGGGCGTGAACTCCGCCGGGGTGCAGGCCGCCTACCTCGACGAAGCCGCGTCAGCCGGCACGGCGAACTACCAGGGCGTCGGGCAGATCCAGATCGGCATCAAGAAGGCGGCCGCCTGGGTATACGGCTCCCTGGAGGCGAACGAGGACACCAACTTCGCCGACCAGCTCCCGACGCTGCTCGGCGACGCGAAGGACGTCCTGGAGGAGACTAACTTCGCCGTCGGCACTGGCGGCACCGCCCTCAACTCGGGCGTGCCACTGGGCATCGCGGCGGCGCTGGGCACCGCCCAGCGGGTCGCCGCCGCGACCACCGGCTCCATCGCCGCGCAGGACATCTACAACCTGGAGGCGGCGCTCGGCCCGCGGTTCCGGCTGGACCCGTCGGTCGGGTTCGTCTCCAACATCACCAACATCAACAAGATCCGCGGGGCGTCCCCGTCCGGCGCGGGCTCGGCGTTCTGGGCGACGCTCGGCGACGGGACCCCGTCGCGGCTGCTGAACCACCAGATCGAGGAGTCGCCGTCGCTGACGGTGACCTCCGGCGCGGGCGGGACCGGCACCGGCAGCTCCGGCACGGCGAACACGCTGTCGGTGTTCGGCGCGTGGTCCAACTTCCTGATCGTGGACCGGATCGGCATGAGCATGCTGTTCGAGCCGATGATCAAGGACACCAGCTCGGGCACGCCCAAGGGTCAGCAAGGCTGGTTCGCTTTTTGGAGGTCTGGTTCCGGCGTGACCACGGCCAACGCGTTCCGGGCACTCACGTACGCCTGACCTGCTAACGCGGAGGCCCCTCGTCCTGCCCTGGAGCGTGGGGCTTCCGCATCATCCAGGGCACTCCAGGGCGGGAAGCAGGGTAAAAGCGTGGCTCAGATGGCGATCACGGTCCCCGATGACGTCCCCACCGCGGTTACTCGCGATGAGGCGGCGCGGCTGGCGACGCTGGCCTCGGGCGGTGACGTGCTGGAGCTGGGGGCGTGGCACGGGTTCTCCACGATCATCCTGGCGCAGGCGGCCCGGCGGGTGACGTCCGTGGACTGGCACGGCGGCGACGCGTCCCTGACGGCGATGGGGGAGGCGGGCGCGTCAACGTGGGAGGCGTACCGGGCGAACCTGGCCCGCTACGGCGTGGCCGGGAAGGTCGATGCCCGGCGTGGCCGGTTCACGGACGTGCTCCCGGCGCTGGCGAGGTCCGGGGCGCTGTTCGACGGCGTGTTCCTGGACGCCCAGCACGACGCCGCGGCGGTGCAGGCGGACCTGGAGCTGGCGCTGCCGCTGGTGCGGCCGGGCGGGTGGGTGGCGTTCCATGACTACGGCCGCAGCGACGAGACGGGCCACCCGGGGTTCGGGGTGACGGGGGTCGCCGACCGGTTCGGCGTGGCCGGCGTCACGGGGAACCTGGCGTGGGGGTTCACCGCCGGCTCGCCCGCGGCGGCGGGTGACCGGGAGCGGACGCTGACGGTGATCGGGATGCCGTTCCAGGCGGACGGGAGCGGCTATCACCGGTTTTACCTGCCGTGGAAGCATCTGACCGCGAACAGCAGGCACGTGTTCGGGATCCCGGCGCCGGGGGTGAAGCTGCCGCAGCCGACGGCCGCCGACGCCGAGGACATTGACGTGCTGGTGATGCAGCGGCCGGCGTTCCCGCACGGGATGCGGCAGGTGGACCGGCTGCGGGGGCACGTGGCGATCGTCGCGGAGACCGACGATGACATGATCACGACGGAGCCGAGCAACCTGGGGACGTTCGCGTCGGACCCGCGGGCGGCGGAGAGCGTGCGGTACTGCCTGCGGCGGGCGGACATGATCACCGTGTCGACGCCGTACCTGGCGGAGCTGTACGCGCCGCTGAACTCCAACATCGTGGTGCTGCCGAACTGCGTGAAGGCGGAGCTGCTGGACATGCCCCGCAGGCGGCGGGAGCGGGTGACGGTGGGCTGGCAGGGCGGCAGCTCGCACCTGGTGGACATGTGCATGATCCAGGACGAGCTGACCGGGGTGCTGGCGGCCAACCCGGGCGTTGACATGCACTTCGTGGGGGTGGACTTCTCCCCGATGCAGTGGGTGAAGAATCCTGGGCTGCGGGAGCGGTGCCGTTTTACGTCCTGGTTCGATGACGTGGGCGACTACTACCGGGCGGTGGATTTCGATATCGCGATCGCACCTTTGGCTGACGTGCCGTTCAACCGGGCCAAGAGCCACCTGAAGGCGCTGGACGCGGCGGCGCGGGGGATCCCGGTGATCGCGCAGGACATGGAGCCGTACCGGGACTTCGTGCGGGACGGCGAGACCGGCTACCTGGTGCGCACCCCCGAAGAGTGGACGGCGCGGCTGACGGAGCTGATCCACGATGAGGCGGCCCGCGAGGAGATGGGCGCCAAGGCCCGCGAGGTGGCCCGGCTGTACACGATGCAGGGCAACTGGCAGCTGTGGGAAAAGGCTTACGAGTCGGTGGCATAGGAGGCCGTGATGGCGAGGCGGATAATGCTGGAGGTCACGCAGCCGTTCCACAAGAGCGGCACGGAGGTCATGTTCCAGCCGGGCGAGCTGTTCCCGCCTGATGCGGAGCTGCCTGACGGGGTGACGGTGCGCGAGGTGGTCGCGGAGGTTCCCGACGAGCCTGCCCCGGCCCCGGAGCCGCCGAAGGCCCCGGCCAGGCCCGCGAAGGCCGCGGCGACCTGATGCACCCGTCGGCGATGACGTTCGCTGTCTCGGCTACCGATCCTGAGGACGTCGCATTCAAGCGGGTGCTCGAGGTCGGGTCGATGGACGTGAACGGGTCGGTTCGCCCGCATGTTGAGGCGCGCGGCCCGGCGTCATATACCGGGATCGACATGCGCCCAGGCCGTGGCGTGGATCTGGTGATGGACGCCGCGGCGCTGCCCGGTGAGCTTGGCCAGCAGGACATCGTGATCTCCACGGAGATGCTGGAGCACGCGGCGGACTGGCAGGCTGCGGCGCGCGGCATGATCAGCGCCCTGGCGCCGGGCGGCGTGCTGGTGCTGACCACCCGTTCGCAGGGGTTCCCGTTGCACGGCTACCCGGAGGATCACTGGCGGTTCTCCGTGGAGGCGATGGGCGCGATCGTCAAGGCCGCGGGCCTGGACGTGGAGCGGCTGGAGCCGGACCCGGACCCGGCTAGCCCGGGCGTGTTCGTGAAGGCCCGCAAGCCTGCGGGCTGGACGTGGCCGGATGTCCGGGAATCCTGGGATTCCGCTGGCGTGACCCCGGTGACGCCGTGAGCGAGGAACCGGAGATCGGCTGGCGGGTGCTTGACCCTGACGGGAACGTGGTCGCGTCGGGGCCGGTGACGGAACTGGAGATGGTCGCCGAGATGGGCGAGGTAACGGAGCCGGAGGGCAGCGATGGCGGGGATTGACCAGACGATGGTCTCGAACATCCTGAACGCGACGACGCCGACCGGTGCGTCGGGCGCGCCGGGGTCGTTCTCCGCGCTCGGCGGCACGGCGATGAAGGTGCGGATCAACTCGACGGCATCGACGGCGAGCGCGGCGGGCACGGAGCTGACCGGCACCGGCTACGTGCCGGGCGGCACCGCGGTCCCGGCTGCCAGCACCGCGTCCAGCGCGGGCAGCAGCGTCACGCTCCCGGCCACGTCGGCGCTGTCGTGGACGAACGGCTCCGGCGGCGCGTGGTCGATCGTGTCGATGGACCTGACCAGCAGTGCCGGGACCAGGGCGTGGTTCGGCAACTTCAACGGCCAGCCGATCTCCATCGCGAACGGGAACACGTTCCAGGTCGCGGTCGGCGGCATCGCAATCTCGCTGAGCTGAGGAGCACTGAATGCGCCTTCCCCTTGTCGGCCCGCTGACCCCGCTGCACGTCGCGGACGGCAGCGCGTTCACCACCTTCACCACCTTCCAGGACGTCAGCCCTGCGCCGCAGCTGGTCCTCCCGCAGCAGATGCTAGACGTCGGCCTGGAGCTGTTCTTGTTCGCGGAGGGCGAGTTCTCCACGACGGGCACGCCGACGCTCAGCATCGGCTTCTGGTTCAACGGTGCCGCCGGGGCCGCCCCGACCAGCATCCTGGCGCAGACCACGGCGACCACCACCGGCAGCGGCGCGGCGGCGTGGCAGTGGGAGGCGTGGTGGCGGGGCCGGCTCCGGGGGATCGGCGCCTCAGGGAGCTTCAAGGGCACCGGCGGCGTGCACCTGGGAACCAGCCTGACCGCGATGGCCGCGCCGATCCCGATGCCGACGACGCAGGCGCTGCGGACGGTGACGGTGGACACGACGGCGAACCGGGCGCTCGGCGTCGGCGCGGCGTGGGGCACCAGCTCCGCGTCCAACAGCATCACCACGTACAACCTGATGGCCTGGGCTGCCTCCTGACCCCCTTTCCCTTAGGCGGGCGCGCCGATGGCGACGCACAACACGGGCACCACGGCGACCCTCGGCCAGTCCGCTCATACGGTCCCGTTCACGTTCACGATCCCCGGCGGGGTGCTGGCCGGCGACGTGATGATCGTCGGGATCAACACGTTCAGCTTCCCGCTGACCGGCCCGGCGACCAGCACCCCGACGTCGGGCGGCGGTTCGTGGACCGCGGTCGGCCCGCTGGTGGCCGCGCAGAACGGGACCGCGGGAGTCTTCGCGACGGCCTGGCAGCGGGTCGCGACAGCCGGGGACCCGGGCAGCACGTTCACGATCTCGTGGACGGGCGGCGTCGGCGGCACGGACGGCTTCTGGTGGACCGCCACCTTTGACGCCTATACGGGCTTCTGGACCGCTGACCCGATCGCGCAGTCGATCACCCCCACGTCGGGCGCGCAGACCGCGGTCGGGACGTGCCCGTCGGGGACGTCCCTGCGGTCCGGGTCGTGGGTCGTGCAGCTCGCCCCGATCACGCCGAACTCCTCCGGCACGATCACCGGCGTCCCGCCGGGCATGACGCAGCGGCAGCTGTCCAACGGCAACTCGGGCGTCTCCAACGCCTCGGCGGACTCGAATGCCAGCGTCGGCGCGGCGGGGACGGCGATCGGCGGCGGGTCGTTCACCTCTAGCAACGCCACCGATAACTGGTGGACCGAGTGGACCATCGAGCTGGCCACGGTCGCCGGGGGCGCGCCCGCGACGGTGTCGGCGCCGGTAGGGCCGCCGCTCATCCCGCCGCACCCGCACTTCACGTCGATGCTGCTGGGGCAGGCGTGGCAGCGGGCCGACTGGCAGGCGCAGGGCGTCGCCGACCTGACGGTCGGCTTCGCGTCGACCTCGGGCGGCGTCGACACCTACAACGTCACCAGCCCGTGGAACGGCGGCACCACCCAGCAGATGCGCGTGCTCGCGCCGACGACGGCGAACGCGAACTACCCTCGCGCGTTCCTGCTCATGCTGCCCGTCGACCCCAACCAGGACACGACGTTCGGCGACAGCATCGGCGTCGCCCAGGGCCTGGGGGCGCACAATCAGTACAACCTGACGTGCGTGCAGCCGGGCTACGCGGCGGCGGCCGGGACCGGCCCGTGGTTCGGCGACAACCCGCTCGACACGTCGATCAGCCAGGAGAAGTACACGCTGCTGGTCACGGCGTGGATCCGCGCGAACCTGGCCGTCACCGGGGCGGAGCGGGTGTTTCTGATCGGGTTCTCCCGGTCGGGCCTGGGCGGGCAGGGGCTGCTGTTCCGGCACCCTGACCTGTTCGCGGCGTGCGCCAGCTGGGACGCGCCGTTCATGATGACCGACTACGACGGCACGGACCCCACCAACGGCGGGTCGATCGGCGGGTCCCCGGCCAGCGTCTACGGCACGTCCAGCAACTTCACGACGAAGTACCAGCTGTCAGCGGCGCACCTGTCGGCCTGGCAGGCGACCGGCCAGCACGGCGTCAACCGGATCTGGCTCGGCCTGGGCCCGGGGTTCCCCGCGGACACCCCGGCCTACGATGCGGCGCTGACCGCCGCGGGGATACCGCACTCGTACGCGTTCGCGAACACGGTCGAGTCGCACGCCTGGCATTCCGACTGGGTGGCGTCGGCGCTGGCGGCGATCATCCCGTCTAACTGGTCGCAGGGCACGACGGTGCTGCCGCAGCAGCTGCCGTCCCCGCTGCTGGCGGACTTGCTGGACCTGGCGTCGGTGCGGCTGGACCCGGGCGCGGACGCGGCGGCGGTGACCCTGGGCACGGCGTCGCTGGCTGGCACGGCGTCGCTGTCGGCGCTGGCGGTCACGCTGGCTCCCGCGTCGCTGTCCGGGGCGGGCGCCGTCGCGGGGCTTTCCGTTCAGGCGGCGGGCCTCGGCATTGCCGGCGCGGGCTCGCTGGCCGCGCTGGCCACCGAGTCCGCCGTCGCGTCCCTGGCGGGCGCGGGGTCCGTGAGCGCCAGCGCTGGCGGCGGGCAGACTGCCTCGCTGTCGGGGGCTGGGTCCGTGTCGGCGGTGGCCGTAGTCATCGCGGCCTGCTCCCCGGCCGGCGCGGGCGCCCTGTCGGCGGCCGTCACCGTGGCGGCGTCGGCGCAGCTGTCCGGTGCCGGGTCGGTCGCGGCGCTGGCCACGCAGGCAGCGGCTGCCTCGCTGTCCGGGGCTGGCGCGGTCGCGGCGGCCGGGGCCGAGCGGGGGCCGTTCACCGTGGGGAAGCTGGCCGCTTCCACGTACGCGCCCACCGGGGCGACGTCGACCAGCTCCGGCGTCAACACGACCACGACAAGCTGAGGGGAGGCGGCAGGCATCAGGTACCCTGCGGGTCAACCAGTGAGAGTGTCAACGACGGTCCGTGACCTGTCCGGCGCTCTCGCCACCCCTGGCACGCTGACGCTGACGATCCGGAAGCCGGATGCCACCAGTCAGGACTACAGTTCCCCGGCGCTGGACTCCACGGGGAACTACCACCAGGACGTCCCCGTCGCGGACCTCGCGCAGCTTGGCCACTACCAATACAAGTGGGTAGCGACCGGCACGGGCGCCGGGGTGTCGGTGGGCAGCTTCGACGTCTACGACCCGTTCGAGGTCCGCGTCCTGAGCCTGCAGGACGCGAAGGAGATGCTGAACATCCCGGCGTCGAAGACGGCGGATGACGCGGAGATCGACGGGTGGATCGCGGCGATCGAGGCCGGGCTGGAGAAGCGCACGGGCGGCCCGGTGATCTCCCGGGCGGTGACGGAGCGGTCGGAGCTGCTGCAGGGCGGGACGGTGATCCCGGTGCGGCAGCGCCCGCTGGTCAGCGTGACGTCGATCACGGACTCGGGCGGCGGGGCGCTCGGCGTCAGCGACCTGGACCTTGACGTGAACGCGGGGCTGATCCGGCGGAAGCTGGGGATCCCGTTCTACGGGCCGTTCTTCCCGTGGTCGCCGCAGGTGACCGTGGTATACGTGGCGGGGTGGGGGACGTCGGTGGCGCCGGCGTTCGCCAGCTTCGCCCGGATCGTGATCAAGAACCTGTGGGACACCCAGCGGCCCAGCGTGGGGATGCCGATGGGCGGCGAGCAGATGGTCACGGTGCCGGGGTTCGGGTTCGCGGTCCCGAACCGGGCGGCGGAGCTGCTCGACGGCTCCCAGGACGGGATCCCGTTCGTGCTGGAGGCGTACATCTGATGGCCGCGACCAGGTTCAACGACGCGGTCCTCGCGCTGGCCGCCGCCTACCAGGCCGCGCCCGCGCTCGAGGACGTCCCGGTGTACGACGGGGTGCAGGCGACGGCGTCCGCCGACGATGACTTCATCGTCGTCGGGCATGACGGCAGCCTCGGCGCGGACGGGACGCTGGCGGCGGACGCGCTCGCCGGGACGTTCACTCAGGCCAACCTGGAGTTCGGGACCCGGCAGGAGACGGGCTACGTGAACTGCCTGATCGTCTCCCAGACCGGCGATGCCGGCGACATCCCCGGCAGGCGGCAGCGGGCCAGCGACCTGCTGTCCGCGGCCGAGGACGCGGCAGGCGCGAACGGCGGCCTGCAGTCAGGTAACGCGGCCGGGATCATGTTCGACGGCACCAGTGACGGCCGGTTCATCAACCGGCTGTCCGGCGGCGTCGCCGTGCTGCTGGCCTACCGGGTTTACTACTCCACAGAATGGGACTGAATGCGCTGGCTGCTGGTCCACCCCGGCCCGAACTTCTCCGTGGCCGACGTGCACGCCGGGTGGGCGGAGGCGCTGCGCGGCCTGGGCGAGCAGGTCATGGAGTACAACCTTGACGACCGCCTCCAGTTCTTCGACTCGGCGCTGATGCCCGCGCCGGACGCGATGCCGGACGCGGACGGCCGCGCGCTGGCCCGCAAGGCGATGACCCGCGAGCAGGCGACGGAGAACGCCGCCGACGGGCTGATGGGCGCCTGCCTGCGCTGGTGGCCGGACGTGGTGCTGGTCGTCAGCGCGTTCTTCATCCCGGAGTTCTACTTCGAGGTGATGCGCGCCCGCCGCTTCCGGATCGTCATGCTCTACACGGAATCGCCTTACCAGGACAGCGAGCACCTGCACATGGCGAAGTGGGCGGACATCGCGCTGGTCAATGACCCGGTGAGCCTGGACCGCTACCGGGAGGCGTGCCCGGTCGCCGAGTATGTCCCGCATTCCTACCGGCCTGCCGTGCACTACCCGGCCCCGGCGGAGACAGTGGAGGACCTTGACCTGGCGTTCGTCGGCACCGGGTTCCCGTCGCGGATCCGGTTCTTCGAGGAGATGAACCTGTCCGGCTTGCGGGTGGCTCTCGGCGGCCTGTGGCCGGGCCTGGCGGAGGGCTCGGCGCTGCGCCCCCACCTGCTGCCGCACGATGATGGCGACGGGTGCATGGTCAACGAGCGGACGGCGGCCCTGTACCGGCGCGCCCGTGCCGGCATTAACTTCTACCGCCGCGAGGCGGAGCCGGACTGGGATCAGCGGGCGCACGCGATCGGTCCCCGCGAGGTCGAGATGGCGGCGTGCGGCCTGTGGTTCGCGCGGGACCCGCGCGGCGAGTCCGGGGAGCTGTTCCCGTTCCTGCCGGAGTTCACCAGCCCGGCCGAGGCGGCGGAGGCGATCCGGTGGGCGCTCGCGCACGACGACGAGCGGGAGAAGGCTGCCGCGATGGCGCGCGAGGCCATCGCGGGCAGGACGTTCGCAAATGCGGCGAAGCGGCTGCTGACGCTGCTGGACAAGTGAAGGGCGGCCTATCGTGGCACGGGATCACGGGCGCAACGGCAGGGTTTACCTAGGAGTGGCGTCCAGCGCGGCGGCGGCGTCGCCGCTGCCGTTCCAGGCGTCCTGGACGGTTAACCAGGCGACCGACAAGCAGGAGGTCACCGCGTTCGGCGACCAGAACAAGACGTACGTCGCGGGGCTGCCCGACTCCAGCGGTGACTTCGGCGGCTTCCTCGACGATGCCTCCAGCCAGACGTTCATCGCCGCCTTGGACGGGCAGCCCAGGAACTTTTACCTGTACCCGAACGTGACGCTGTTCCCGAATAACTGGTACTGGTTCGGGCAGATCCTCCCCGACGCGTCCGCTGACGGGGCGGTGGGCGGCCCGGTGAACTTCAAGTCAACCTGGGCGGCGGCCGGCCCGATCACCCGCTACACCCCGGCGGGCCTCAACACCTGATGCCGGGCCTTGACCAGCTGGCCGCCGACCTGGCCGGCATCTCCGCCCGGCTGAAGGAAGCCGGTGAGGGCGGCCTGCAGCGGCGGCTGGCGGCCGGGATCGGGAAGGCCGTCGAGCCGGTCGAGCGGGAGGTCCGCGCGGGGCTGCGGCCTCACATGCCGGACCGGTACGCGGACGTCATCGCAGCCGAGCTCAGCATCACCCGCCGCACCTTCACCGATCCGGACGGGGCGCGGGTGAGCGTGTACGCGCGGACGACGGGCGGCGGGAAGCGGAAGATCGGCAGGCTGGACCAGGGCATCCTGTGGCACCCGACGTTCGGTGACCGCCGACACTGGTCGGAGATGACCGAGCCGCACGTGAAGCCGGGCTGGTGGTCCGACGCCACGGAGAAGGTGGCCCCGCGGGCGCGGCAGGAGATCGAGGACGCCCTGAACGACATCACGGAGAGGATCGTGCACAGGTGAAGGTCAGGATCGGCGGGGAGTCGTTCGACTTCGACGAGGCACGCCGTCCCATGTCGGAGGCGATAGCGGTCGAGAGGGCATGGGGACGGCGTTATGCCGAGTGGGAGTCCGAGCTGCAGGCCGGGTCCGCTGAGGCGATGGCCGTGTTCGTCTGGCTCGTGTGGCGGCGCGATGGCCGGGAGGTGGAGCTGGCGGACATCCTGTCCGGCGAGGTTGATTTCGACTACCGGGAGCTTGAGCAGTCAATCCTCGAAGTGGCGGTTGAACGGCAGAAGGCGGCAGAGGCGGAGGCAAACCCTACGCAGGGGGCCGTGAGCCCTGCGGCCCCGGATGGCACACCTACGACGCCGGCCGCTACGAGGCGCTCTTCGCGGAAGTCCTCCACATAAGGCCGTGGGAGATTCCGCTGCTGACGACTGACCAGTTCGACTCGCTGATCAGCTACCTGCACGAGACCGGCCGCGCCGAGGGCTAGCCCCGAGCGCGGCTTTTCCATGAGAAGACCCCGGCGACGGCTGTCACCGTCCCGGGGCACGGCCAACCTGAGAGGCAGGCTGACGTGAGTGACTCTAGTGCCGACGACGCCACCCGCAAGCAGCAGAAGCGCGAGCAGGACCGGCGTTACCGGGAGAAGAACCGCGACCGGATACGCGAGTACAAGCGCGATCATTACCGCCGCAACCGCGAGCGAATACGTGAGTACAACCAGCAGTATTACGTAGAGAACCGCGAGGAAGTCCTAGCGCGAGCGCGCGAATACCAGGCGGAGAACGGCGACTTGATCAGGGGACGCGCCCGGAATGCATATGCGGCGAATCCGGAGAAAGTTAAGGCGTACCACGCGGGAAGAAGTGCTCGCGGCGTGTACCGCTTTAGGCACCTCTGGAAAGCCCATGGCCTCGACCTCGCTAAATGGGCAGCTCTATGGGAAGCCCAAGATGGCCGCTGCTATCTTTGCCGCCGCGAACTGGACGCGCGGAACACGCGGAAGGTGCATGTAGAGCACTGGCACGGGTGTGGTGCCCACCCGTCAGACTCATCTTGCAACGCCTGCCGCAGGGGACTCGCGTGCAGTAGCTGCAATCTTATCCTCGGAATAGTGCAAGATGATCCTGAGCTTCTCAGGGCAATAGCTGCCAATCTAGAGGTCGCGAACCGTGACGTATCGGCCAGACAAGAGAAAGCCCCGCAACAACTGACGCTGGAACTGGGCTAACTGAAGGAGGTGGTGGCTATGGCGTCGGAGACGCTCCGGTTTTGACATAACGGGAAATAGCTCCTCCGCGACTCGCGCCTTTAAAGACACTGCCGAAGGTGCCGCCGTCGCCGCCCGGGCCGCCAAAGAACTAAGCGATAAGCTAAATCTCCAGTCCAAGTCCGCGCAGGTCAGCGCGGGTGCCACGCTCAGCATGGTCAAAGCCGACCGGCTGCTAAGCGAGGCCGAGGAAGTCCTCTCAGGCCGCGCCGATGAGGCGGCGCAGCAGCTCCGCCAGCAGGCGCGCGCCGCCGAGGAGGCGGCAGCCGCGAACAAGCTCGCCGCCGAGGAGGCCAAGGGCGGCGCGGCCGGCTTCGCCGCGCTCCGCAGCCCGATAGCCGGCGCCGTAGTGGCCGGTGCGGCCCTGGCCCCGATCGCCGTCACCCTCGCCGCCGGGCTTGGCGGCCTCGGGCTGGCCGCGCTGGCGACAACCAAGCGCACCGACGAGATGGCCAAGATCTTCGGGCCGCTGAAAACTGAGGTGCGGGACTTCCAGAACTCGCTCCAGCCGCAGGTCCTGACAATCTTCGGTGATGGCGCCGGGATCGCGAAGGACGCCCTGAAGCAGCTCCAGCCGGTCGCCGCCGCGACCGGGACGGCGCTGCACGGCGTCCTCGGCCAAGTCGGTGCCGAGCTTCAGTCCGGCCAGTGGAAATCGTTCTTCTCCTTCATGGCCGCCCAAGCCGGCCCAGACCTTCAGCTGGTCGGCAAGCTGCTCGTAGACCTGCTGCGGGACTTCCCGCCGTTGTTGCAGCAGCTGCAGCCCGCTGGGCGCCTTGTGCTGATCCTCGCCGACGACCTGCTGAAGGCCGTAGGTGGCCTGGAGCGGTTCCACCTGATCCTGCCGGTCCTCGGCGCGGCGATCGGGTTCGTCGTCGGCGGCCCGCTCGGCGCCCTGGTCGGAGGCCTGGCCGGGGTCGCGATCCAGGCCGCCGCGACGAACACGGAGATCACCAAGACCGGGCAGGCTATCCGGCAGCTCGATCAGCTCAAGCCCGTCACCAAGGACATGGTCGGGTTTGCCGGGGTGGCGGGGATCGTGGCGGCGAACATGTCCCGCTCGGCGACGGCCGTCACGGACGTGCAGAACGCGATGATCGACGCCCATCCGGTGGTGGGCACGCTGCGCGGTGACATGGACCTGCTGAACGCCGCCGTGGTGTCCGGGAACTCGGTGCTGGCCGCCTACATGGACCTGTGGGCCAAGTTCGTCGGCACGAGCGTCTCCGACCAGCAGGCGGTGCTGAACCTCAAGGCGGCGTTCGAGGGCTACAACACCGCCGTGAAGCAGTCCGGGCGGGCCAGCACGGCGGCACAGCAGGCGTTCCTCAGCATTTTCACGACGCTCGGCACGGGCCTGGACACGCTGCACAAGAACGGCGCGTCGGTCGCGGAGATCAACGGCCTGTACGCCACGACCTTCAGCCGGCTGTCCGCGCTGCACGGGCTGACCCCGCAGCAGCGCGCCGACGTGCAGGGGCTGACCCGGGACTACCTCGCATGGGCGAGCAGCGCGGACGGCCTGAACAGGAAGGTCCTCACGGCGGCGGGGACCCTGCGGGATACCTTCTTCGCGCAGCTGGCCAACGGCCACCGGGTGGTGCCGACCGCGAAGGCGGACATGGACGCCCTGGCCGACTCGGTGCTGAAGACCGGGACGAACAGCCGGGCGACGGCCAGTGACCGGGCGCGGCTGATCTCCGACCTAGCCCACTCAGGGCTGACCGCGCAGGCGGCGCAGTCGCTGGTGAAGGACTTCCAGCGGCAGATCGACTCGCTGAAGGGCAAGACGGTCAACGTGGGGGTGACCGCGTCGGGGTCCGGCGGGATCAACGTGGCCGCGACCGGGCTGGCGGCGCGGATCTTCAAGCTGTCCCACCTGGCCGCCGGCGCCCGGATACCCGGGTTCGGCGGCGGTGACGTCCACCCGGCGCTGCTGGAGGGCGGCGAGACGGTCGTCGACAAGCACACGTCCCGCCAGCTGGCCCCGGTCTTCCGCGCCGCCGGCGTCCCCGGCTACGCGTCCGGCGGGGTGGCGGGGATGCCGCCGTTCGCCGCCAGCCAGGCCGGGGCGGACATCGGCGGGTGGGCCGGGTCGTCGGTCTCCTCGATGCTGAACGCGATGATCGCCCAGTACAAGGCGACCGCCCCGGCCAGCGGCGTGTTCGCCGGGCCGGGCGGCGGCACCGCGGCGCAGAACGTGGCGCTGGCGCAGCGCACCCTCGGCTGGTCGGGCGGCGAGTTCGCCGACCTGGTGCGCCTGTGGACTCAGGAAAGCGGCTGGAACCAGTTCGCCTACAACGCCTCCTCCGGCGCGACGGGCATCCCGCAGGCGCTGCCGTACACCAAGATGCCCCGGGCGGCGTGGCTGCCGTCGCAAGGCGGCTCAGCGAACGTCCTGGCGCAGGAGACGTGGGGCGCGAACTACATCCGCGGCCGCTACGGCTCCCCGTCGAATGCCTGGGCGCACGAGCTGGCGTTCAACTGGTACGACCGCGGCGGCCTGCTCAAGCCGGGGCTGACGCTGGCCTACAACGGCACCGGCCGCCCCGAGCAGGTCATCCCGCCCGGCCGCGGCGGCGGCGCCGGCACCGGCCCGGTGACGATCGTGGTCGAGAACCGCGGCGTCATCGGCAGCCAGGCCGAGGCGGACCGCTGGCTGAGCGACGCCGTGGACCGCCTCGCCCGCGCCGGGAAGCTCGCCTACGCGCTGCGGCACTCCCCGTCGGCGGCCTGAGTGGCGACCGGCTGGCCGCAGGTCATCGTGGAGGGCGGATTCGCCACCACCAGCCCCGTGCAGCCGACGGGCACGCTCATCCTGGACGACGCCGTGAACGGGCTGCTGGACACCGGCATGCTCGGCGGCGACGTCACCTGGTCGGACCTGTCGCCGTTCGCCCGCTCCGGGACGGTGACCCGCCCGGGCTCGCGGGAGCAGGGGCCGCTGTGGTCCAACGGCCCGGCCACCGCGGCCATAGTGCTGAAGAACGGCGATGGCCGGTTCGACCCCGATAACCTCGCGGGCCCGTACGCGCCCGGCGGGGTCACCGCCCTGCGGGCCATGGCCCCCGTCCGGGTGCGGGTCACCTGGGCAGGCATGGCCTACCCGCTGTTCTCCGGGTTCGCCGACTCCTGGGAGCCGGAGGACGGCCGCAACTACGCCAGCCGCTACGCGCAGGCCACCGTCACCGCCACCGACGGCCAGAAGGTCCTGGCCGGGGTGAGGCTCCCGGCCGTCAGCCCGGCCGGGGCGGGCACGCTATCGGGCAACCGGGTGACCCACGTCCTGGACCTGGCAGGCTGGTACACCGGCAGCGGCTACCGCGACGTTGACACGGGCAAGAGCGGCATGCAGGCGTACGCGGGCGGCGACACCGCGTGGAACCTGGCCAGGGCCGCCGCCGACGCCGAGCTCGGCGACCTGTGGATCGACGGCTCCGGCCGGGTCGTGTTCCGCGGACGGCATGCAACCTTGACCGATGCCAGGTCAAGCACCGTGCAGGCGGTCTTCGGCGACCGGCCCGGCAACCTCGCCCCCGAGGCGTCCGCGTCGCCCGCGCTGAACGCCAACCCAGGGTTCGACAACGGCATCGCGAACTGGACGTCGTCTCACGCCGCCACGCTCGCCTACTCCCAGGACGTGCAGTACGGGCCGCGGCCGGGCGTCATGTCGCTACACGGCGACGGGGCCACCGCCAACCCCCGCGCCCTGGGGTCGCTCATCACCGGGATCACCCCCGGGGCCACCTACACGGCGTTCATCGTCACCTGGACCGCCGGCACCCCGGCGGCGCAGGTCGACTGGAAGACGTCCGGCGGCGCGTTCATCTCCTCCTCCGCGCTGTCGGCCGCCCCGGCCGCCGCCGGCCCCTGGCAGGTGCTGACGGTCACCGACACCGCCCCGGCCACCGCCGCCACGGCCACCCTCATCACCGGCCTGGCCGGGACCCCCGCCGCGGGCGTCATGCTCTACACCGGGTACGCCGTCCTCATCGCCGGGGACGGCAGCTCCGCGCCCGCGGAGCTGGCGTACGCGTCAGTCCTGCGGGCCCGCGACGACTCGACCCTCGCCAACGACGTGCAGGCCACCCGGGCGGGCGGCACGCTGCAGCAGGTGCAGGACGCGGCCAGCATCGCGAGGTTCCTGTTTCCCCGCACCTACGCCCGCTCGGACCTGATCTTGCAGGACGACGCGACCGCGCTGCAGTGGGCGCAGTGGGTGCTGTACGTCGCCGCCGGCGATGAGGACCGCTTCGACACGCTGGTGATCACCCCCATGCGCGACCCGGCGAACCTGTGGCCGCAGGCGCTCGGCCGGGAGATCGGCGACCGCGTGCAAGTGTGGCGCCGCCCCCCCGGCGTCGCGTCCCCGGTCGCGAAGGACTGCTTCATCCGCGGCATCACCCACGCCTGGGACGAGTCCGCCAGGTCCTGGACCACGACGTGGACGCTGCAGGACGCCGCCAAGTACGGCTCTTTCCTCACCCTGGACAACCCGATCCTCGGCGCGCTGGACTCCAACGCGCTGGCCTACTGACGGAGGATGCCCGTGCCCTGGCCACCTGGCGAGCCGCCCTGGACCAAGGATGAGGTCACGGGCGCGCAGTGCCGCCCCGAGGCGCAGCGGACGCCGCTGCCGCAGGCGGGCGAGCGCGTCCTGTTCCGCCGCCGGGAATGGGAGGATCCCGTTCCCGCGACGATCACCAGCGTGCAGGACATGACGGTGCCGCTGTGCGCTAACGGCAGCACGGAATTCCCTGCCGACGTCTACGTGTGGGAGCACCCGGACCCGGCGGTGCCCGTGGCGTCGTGGACCCATCCGCGGGCCCGCGGGGAGCTGGGGCTGAGGGCCGACCCGTGGCCGCGGGTGCGGCTGGAGCTGGACGGCGGCGGAGCCGAGACGTGCCGGGAGTCCCGGGTGCGGGGCGCCCCCGGGTGGCTGCGCGAAGGAGAGGGCAGGTAGGTGGCGATCCCTGTCTGGACGGTCGGGGAGGTCCTGAGCGCGGCCGACGTCAACTCGTGGTTCGTGCCGGTGGTCGTGTTCAAGGCCGCCGACGAGGGCCCGATCACGACGACGACGCTGCAGAACGACAATGAGCTGATCCTGCCGCTCGCCGCAGGGGCGTCCTACATCCTGGACGGCTACCTGATCGCGACGGGCAACACGATCGGATCGGGCGACCTGAAGATCGGGTTCCTCGCCCCGTCCGGCGCGTCGTTCCGGTTCACCGCCCTCGGCTACAGCCTGTCGTCGGCGTCGGTGCTGGCGCAGAGCGCCGCCCGGTCCTCGGGCACCGCGTCCAACGGCGTCGACGGCTCCGCCGCGTCCCCGGTGTGGGTCCGCGGGAACGTCATCACCACCTCGACGGCGGGGAACCTGACGCTGCAGTGGGCGGAGAACACCGGGTCGGTGACCGGCACGTCGGTGCTGGCCGGGTCGTGGCTGATGCTGCGGCGGGTCGGATGACCTCTCCGGCGCAGGGGGCGGCCGGCCACCGGCCACGCGGGCCTGTGACGCCGGGGATGGCGAGGATGCAACCCGAGAGAGAGGGACTGTGGCATGGTTGACGCGCTGGCCGGAGTTGCGGGACGTCGTCGCGGTGTGCATCGGTTCGGTCGTGGTGCTGACCGGCCTGGGCGTGTGGGTGGCGACCGGGCGGGTGCTGCCGTGGGGTTTCCTGGGCGGGGGATTCACCGCGATCGGCGTCCCGGTGGCACTGGCCGCGCGGCGCATCGTCTCAACTGGGCCGTCATCATCATCGCCGCCGCCACTGTCCTCATCGCCGTCCTCCTCGCCGTTGCCGGAGGCTCCTGATGGCCAGTGAGGCGCACGCCACGGCCGACCGGCGCAGGCTGCTGAACTTCATCATCATCGCGGCGGCGGCCCTCATCGCCGCCGCGGCGTCGTTCGGGGCGTCCGCGATCTACGCCAACTCGGCCGCTCACCGGCTGAACGCGCAGGCGCGCACCCAGGCGACGACGATATCCACGCTTGACGCGACGATCGCCCGGCTGCGGCGCCAGCAGCTCACGGGGTGCGCCGCGGCGGCGGACCTGGGCACCGTGCCGCTGCCCGCGAAGCCGCCGCCGTCCCGGCTGGCGGTCAAGATCGTGACCGATAACCGGGCGGCGTGGTACGGCAACGGCTGCCCGGGGTCGCTGCCGGTCCCGGCGGGGCTGGCGCAGGCTGCCGCGCGGTGGGGCATCCCGGTGAACGGGAAGGCACCGTGAGCGCCCCGCCGGGGATGATCGGCCTGGTGCCGATGGGCGGCTACGGCGGGCGGCTGATACGCCTCGGCCAGTGGCTGAACGGCGACGGCGGCGAGGACTTCGAGCATGCGTTCGTGGCGTTGCCGGGGAACATGATCATCGAGGCGGAGCCGGGCGGGGCGCGGATCGTGCCGCTACGCTACGCGGGGATTCACTGGTGCGAGGGGATCTACGGGCTACTGTCCGCTGCCGGGGCTGACGTGGCGATGGCGGCGGCAGGCCTGCGCGGCGTCCCGTACTCGTGGCTGGACTACGGCGCGCTGTTCACGCACCGGCTGCACGTCCCGGTGCCCGGGTTGCGCGGGTTCATAGCCGCGTCGGGCCACCAGATCTGCAGCCAGCTGGCGGACGAGCTGTACCTGCGGCTCGGCGCGCACATATTCGAAGACGGGCGGTGGCCCGGCTACGTCACCCCCGGGGCGCTGTACCGGCGTGACCTTGAGCTGAGGGGTGCTTGAAAGTTCCCTCACTCCAGGTGTGAAAATCCCGTGATACGTATTACAGCCCATGGAAAGGCGCAGGCCATGAACGTTCCCAGCTGGCTGGCGGTGATCCTCACCGCCGCCGTCGTGGCGATCGCCGTCGTCACCGTCCTCTCCTACGTCAACGGCTGAAAGGCGCGCCATGACCCTGCACTTCCCCGACGTGTCCAGCTATCAGGCGGGCATCTCCTTCAAGGGCGCGCCCGTCGCGATGGTCAAGGCCACCGAGGGCGCGGGCTACGTCAGCCCGGACTACGCGGCGGCGAAGGCCCGCGCGGCCAGCGCGGGCGCGTACCTGTGCGCCTACCACTTCCTGCGCGCGGGCAACGGCGCTGGCCAGGCGGACCACGCGCACGCGGTGGCGGGCAGCGTGCCGCTGATGCTCGACATGGAGCTGGAGGGCGGCTCGCTGCCGCACGTGGCTGACGCGGTGGCGTTCATCACCCGCTACCGGCAGCTCGGCGGGAAGTGCTTCCTGTTGTACCTGCCGCACTGGTACTGGCAGCAGATCGGCTCCCCGTCCCTCCGGCCGCTGACGGACCTGGGGATGCTGCTGGTCTCCAGCGAGTACACGACGTACAGCGACACCGGCCCCGGGTGGAACGCCTACGGCGGGATGACCCCCGTCGTGTGGCAGTACACCGACTCGGCGACGTTCAACGGCGTTCACCCGGTTGACTTCAACGCGTACCGGGGGACGCTGCCCGAGTTCATCTCGCTCGTGACAACCGGGAAGAAGGCCGCCGTGGAGCAGCACCAGTACCCGGTCCCGGCCGGGCTGTCCCAGACCGTCCAGCCGGTCGAGGTTCACTTCGGCTGGGAGCCTGGCACGCCGCTGTCGCCGCACTGGCGGGTCCAGGTGGCGCGGTGGGCGGGTGGCAAGCCGGGCGAGCCCGTGGCTGGCGGCGTCGTCTACGGCCCGCATGCCGCCCTGACGGTGCCCGGCCCGGGTGAGTACGCGTGGCGGGTGCAGGCGGCGGGTGACTCGCCGTTCACCGGCTGGCGGCCGTTCACCGCGTAGGCAGGAAATCCTTTCGCGGTCCTGGAGCGAGAACGAGGACCTCCCGCGCATGGAGCAGGAAAATCTACACGAGAGAAGGAACAGGAATCATGGCAGTGCAGGCCAAGGTACGGTGCATCGGCAACTCGGCTCCCGCGTGGGACGCGAATGGCACGATGCGGGCAGTGCGGTTCACCCCGGTCTACGACCCTGACCCGGCTAGCCCGAACTTCGAGTGGTCGCAGGCCACCCCATCGGGCTACGTGGAGCTGACCATCACCAATCCGGCCGCGTTCGGCGCGTTCGAGGTGAACAAGGAGTACACGCTTACCTTCGAGGAGGCCGCTGTAGGCTGATCCCGTCTAGGGCGCCCCGGTTCGGGACGACGAAAGGCCCTCGCTTCGGCGGGGGCCTTTTCGCGTTGGCCAGGGCAGCGCGCGGGCGGTTGCCCTGGCAGGCCGCCAGCCTAGCCGGTAGCCGTCACGCGCCGCATGCGCAGCAGCGCGTTCCACGGGTTGTTCAGCCGCTTGTTGGCGCACCTGACGCACAGTCGCTGCCACTCGTCAGACAGGTTCTGCTGCTCCCAGTCGCTTGGCCGTCGCCGGTCCTTGCCGCACCACCGGCATTTCATGAGGTCAGCCATGATCGAGGTTCCTCCCGTCGGGATGAGGGCAGGACGGTGGCGTTGCCCCACTTGACGCAGTAGGCGTAGCGGCCGATCACCAGGGCCACGCCGATTACGGCGCGACCGTAGGCGTTCAGCGCCAGCCGTAGCCCAGGGTCGGCTACTTGGTAGCGGTAGAGCCTCGGGAAGTGCGGGGCCACTCCGAAGCGACAGGGCGGCTCAGGGAGCTTAGCCATGGTCGGCGGATTCGGCACTCGCCCGCAGAGCGGCGACCTGCTCATCTGTCAGCGGTTCGCCTTCGGTCACGATGCGCCGGAACTGGACGACTGGGTCACTCTCGCAGCAGCTGCTGAAGTCGGGCCCGCGATGCTCCAGCGGATCAGCGGCCGCGCGGAACACGAGCCTGCCATTTTCCACCGACCACGCGCCCTGAAGGTAGGACGTGAACCCGCAGTGGCCGCATTGCGCCGTCGGCGCGGCAATCCCCAGCGTCTCCTGGTGAAGCTCCATCTTGCCCATCTTGCCCATGCCCCTCATCCTCTCCCGTCGCCGACGATCGCCGCCAGCCGCTCCAGCGCCTCACCCTCCGCCGCCCCGGCCAGGTCCCGCCCCGACGCCGCCAGCAGCGCCAGGCACAGCACCGCCAGCCGCTCCCGCACCAGCGCGTCAGGCGCAGCGAGAGCCAAGGGGAACCTCCGGGGGCGGGGGCGCAGAGCGCGCGGACCCTAGCCTAGCGGCTTCCACTTATAGGCCGGCGGCGCAGGGATCACGGGGATACCGCAGAACTTCACCGGCTCCCCGTCCAGCAGGCGGAGGACCGGGTCATGCTCCGGGCACCCGCCGGTCAGGGCAACGCCATCAGCCACAGGAACGCACGTGCACTCAGCCTGCGACGGCAGGTCATCAGCGGGGATGCCTCGCGGGGGCGCTGCCGTTCACGTCGAACACAACGTCGGGGGACGGGCCGAGGGTCACCACGATGGGCGGAGGGAAGCCAGCGGCGACCGCGAAGCCATCCGGGGGCCTGTCGCCTGACGTGGCGGCCATCTACCGGAAGCTGATCGCGAAGGGGATGAAGCCCGCCCAGGCGATGGCGATGGCGAAGCGGGCAGCGGCGATGCACGCGAAAGCGTCAGCGGCGTAGAGCGAATGGGCGCTCCGCAGCATCAGGTGCAGTCCCGGATGAACGACGCCCGGTACTCGGCACGGCATGCCGAGTTGCAGAACGCGGCGTCGGCGCGCAGCCGGGCCCGCTTGTGCGACTGGCCGCAAGGCCGCCCGTCCCGCTGGCACAAACCGCACCAGTCCACCGGGTCAATGAAGTCGCCGCAGTGCGCGCAATGCCGCTGTCCGCCGATGACCACGGCCACCGCGCGGGCCATGTGAACCGTGACTCTTACCACCATCACAGACCATCTTCCCTGCCGGGCGGCTTGAGGCCCCCGGGCGGCCAGTCAGGCACGTGACCCGGCACCGGCTTGACCTCTGTCAACGCTTCTCGCATCCGGACCCTGCGCGGGTCAGCCGGGTCACATGACGACTCAAGCCACCACATCGCGAGGCACCCGGCGCACGTCACCGTCGCTGGCGGCCGGGAATCAAGGGCACCCATCCGGATCTCCCAGTCCTTGCCGCCGCAGTCAGGGCACGTGACCAGCTCGCCGTGCATCAGCGGTGCTCCCATGCACCCCACGACTAGCCCTCTTCCCCTGCTGCGATGAACGCGTCCACCGCCCGCTGAGCCTGCTTAGCCGTGCCGTAGGTGCCGGACGCCGACTCATGCCGTACCCGCTTCTGCGGCCCGTCTGCGCCCTTGTGCAGGTAGATGCCGTCCCCGGGACCCCAGGACAGGAACAGGTCCGTGGTGCCGGGCAGCGGCCCCCAGCGGGTCATCCCGAACGCGAGCGGCTGCCGCTGGACCTTCACGTGTTCACCCACCCGAAGAACATCCATCCCCCGGACTCCAGCGGGAACGTCATCCACGGCCCCCACTTGTCGTCAGGGTCCACCCCGGCCGGCGGGTGCTGTGCTGTCCACCCGCGCATCCACTCGGCGGCGTGGTCCTTGACCGGCTTGTCCCAGACCTGTACGCAGCCCTTCGCGAACGGGTCAGGCCACGACTGCGGGCCATCCTCGTCCCGGTGCCCGCTGTCGTCGTCGGTGTAGCCGCGCTCCCGGAAGGCCGCGCGTAGCGCCTCAAGCGCCTCCCCGGCGGTCGTGCCCGGTGCCCGCTCGGCCATGTACGTGCCGCCCATCACGCCTCCCCCGGTGATCGGGTCATAGCCGAGTACCCATCGGGGGCACCGCCAGCCGCCTCGATCACTTCGCCAACTAGGTCAATGATCGCCGGAAGCATCTCATTGGTCTCGTAGTCCCCACCGGGCCAGTACTGAAGAAACACCTTGCGAACCTCGGCATTCACCTTCTCCCGGTCTAGCCCGCCTTCGGCATTCGTAAGGTCTAGGGCCATGCTTTACCTCCAACCGTCCGCGTGGCTGTGGCTGATGGTGATCATGACGCCTCGCTTCTTGCCTGGAGCTCTTCTAGCTCGTCATCGTCGTAGCCGGCCTCCCATTCGTCGGCGACGGCCCCGCATCGCGGCGACGGCCTCCGGGTTCTCGTCCCGCCACGGCTGCCAGGACTCGTCACCCAGCTTCCAGGCGATCCACTCGGCCGTGTCCGGCGTCGGGTCATAGGGCGGCTTGCCAGCCTCGCAGCGTACGCACTTCTGCCGGACGCCACCGCCGATCAGCATGTGCTCCCCGCAGAAGTACAGGCCGCACCCGTCCTCGCCGCCGTACGGCTCAGACCCGGCGCACACGTAGGCCAGGCCCCGGTCTATCGCCGCGCCGCACCCGGGATGGTCACAGGTCGCGGGGACGCCGTATCCGATGTCCCGGCCCCACCTGCTGTCGTATCCGACTGCCCAGCTCATGCTCCATCCTCTCTCACGGGAACAGCCCCGCCGCCACCAGCAGCACGCCAGCCGCCGCGAGCACGGCAACCACGGCCACCGCCCCCAGCACCCGCCTCACCGGTGGCCGCCGCAGCAGCTGCACTTACGGTCGCGGCAATTAGCGTGATTGCCGCTGTTGCAGGTCCCGCACACGGCACGCAGCGCGCGCCGCACCCGCCTCACCGGGCCAGCGGCGACCCGGCCCGCCGCCACCGCTCCCAGGCCAGCTCGCACAGCCGCCGCTCAGCCCACGCGCGGCCCGACGCCACGGCGTTCGCCCGCCGGGCCAGCTCCTCAGCCGCCCGCAGCTCCCACTCGCTCCACTCCGCGACCGGGCGCCCGCCGAACGGCGCACCGGGCATCACCGGGCATCACCCGGCTTCCGCTCAGCCAGCCGCGCCGCCAGCTTGTCGGCGAACACCGACGGCGACTCCTCCTCGATCTCCCAGCCGTCGCCCATCGCCTCCCAGTTCCCCGACGCGGACGTGGTCGGCTTCCACACCATCACGTCAGCCGGGGCGCGGGCCTCCAGCCGGGTGATCCGCGCGGCTATGTCACGCTCCGGGTGCGGCGCGGCGTTCACCGGGCGCCGCCCGGCCAGCGCGCCGCGTCCTTGCCGTCCATCCACGTCTCCTTCGGCTGCCGCGACTCCGCGCCCCGGGTCGCCTCCCGGCGCCGCCACTCAGCCCGCGACTCCGCCGGCCGCCCGTTCTGCCGTCGTATCCCGCCGCCCTCCGCCGGGAGCATCCCGTCCGCGCGGGCTGCGTCCCGGCGCGCGTGCCGCTTGATGATGCCGCCGACCTCGCGCTTGTTCCGGCCCGTTGCCGGGTCGATGTGGCCGGACTTGCTGAACAGTCCCATGATTCACTTCCCTCCCTTGCCGAGTCCCCGCGCCCGGCCCTCGTCCGGCGTCCCGTGCCCGGTGCCGCCCCCGAGCAGCGGCAGCGGCTTGCCGTGCTTGTCGGTGCGCGACATCAGCGCCTCGCAGTCGCCTGTCACCGGCCCGTTGAAGCCGGACTCCCGGATCTCCTTCAGCGCCTCGACGCCCTTGCTGAACAGTCCCATGATCATTTCCTCTCGGGTTAGCCCGCCGGATGGCGGATTAGCTTCCTCATGAAGCCCGGCCACGCCCCTAATCGGCCCGTGACCTGCGTAAATTAGCCGGATTAGCCGTCTGGGCGGCATGAGCTGGCCACGCCTCGCGGCCCCGGAACGCCATCCCGGCATGATGGCGGCCATCTAATTCATCTCCTTGCGGGCGAGTTCAGCCCGCAAGTCGGCCGGGTCGAGGCGCGGCACGTTGTCCGTGTTCGTCGTCCGCACGTCCAGCCCCGTCAGCTGCTGCCGCAGCTGCACGCCCGTCAGCGACTTGTACGGGCCCCACGTCCTCGCCAGGTCCTTCAGCCGCACCGCCAGCACCGACAGCCGCACCGGCTCCCCGTCGTCGCGGGTCACCTCGGCCAGGTCGGCCAGCAGGTCCCGCGACTCCAGCATCGGCAGGCCGCTGCCGGGCAGCTCCCGGCCCTTGCGCGCCATCTCCGCCAGCGCCCGCCGCACCAGCGGCGACACCTGGTCGTTGTCGCTCTTGGAGTCCAGCCGGTGGACCTGCACCATCTCCGACCGCTCCCCGGAGAAGCCCTTGCACAGCGCCGTGCCGCGGTCCACCCCCGGGATCAGCTCCGTCGCCCGGTGCCCCGCCCGGTAGGCGCCCTGGCCGAGCAGCGCGTCATTCGCCACGTGGTCACCCACCGCGAACGCGATCCCCACCGTGCAGTTACGGGTGACGTCGCGGGGCATGGAGTCCTTCGTCGGCGCCTGCGTGGAGACCATCATGTGGATGGCGCGCTTGCGGTCCAGGCGCACGTTCTCCCCCAGCAGCCGCCCGATGTCCTTGCCGTGCTTCGGGTGGGAGATGGCCACGTGAGCCTCCTCCAGCAGCCAGAACAGCGGGTGCAGCCCCACCCCGGCGTGCGCGAGCTCGCGGGTTACCTCCTGCTGCTCGTGGTCGATGAGCAGCTGGCCGCGCCGCTGGATCTCGTCGTGCAGCCACTCCAGCTCGGCCAGGATCGCCTCGATGTGCTCGTCCTCGGCGCCCATCAGGTAGCGGGCGCAGCGCGGCTTGAACGGCTCGAAGTCGTAGTTCAGGTCCGGGACGAATATCCGCAGCTCGGTGATGATGTCCAGCGTGTAGCCGGCTGCCGTGACCCGGGCGCCGTTGGACTTGCCCTGCTCCGGGGCGCCGCCGCAGATCGAGTTCCGCCCGATGACCGGGATGCGGATCGGGTCGCCGCGCAGCGTCCGGCCGAACGGCAGCCCCTTGAACACGTCGGTGAAGCCGCCCTCGGCCAGCGGGTACGGTCCCGCGCCTTCCTCGAGCGCGCCCTTGTCGGCTATCCACAGCTTGAGGATGGCTGCCTCGCTGCCGACTGACGGGAACACCTCCTTGGCCAGCCGGTGCACCCCGGCGGCCAGGTCGGGGCGGCGGCGGGCCACCTTCTCCGCGGGGACGCCGGGCAGCCTGACCTCGGCGTAGGTGCCGCGGCCCTCCTGGCGACAGCTCACGATGAACTGCAGCGGAAGGCCATCCTTCAGGTGGTCGGTGACCTGGGGTATCCGCAGGTTGCGCAGCGCCTGCGTGATCGTCACCTCGTCGATGGAGACGTCGACGTCCGGATCGGCCGAGGTGGCCAGCCACCCGGGCGCCATGCCGCCCCCTGTGCGGCCGAGGTGCCACAGCCCGGCGACGACGGCGGCCGGGACGGCGAACGTCGCCACCGAAAGCGTCACCGACGCGACCTCGGCGGCCAGGGCGATGAGGCGCGCGGCCTCGTAGTACGGGGCGATCACCTCAGGCAGGTCATGATGGGCGAACGCCAGCGCCAGCCCGAGCACCCCGGGAAGGACCGCCGCGGCCGCCGCGATGAGCAGGCCGCCCCTGACGACCGCGGGGACCAGCTCGACGACCGCCCGCCGCCGGTCGTGCCGCTGCTGCCGCTCGGCCTCGGCCTGCTGCTGCCAGGCCAGCATCGCCTCGTGGTTGCCCTGCGCCTCCAGCGCCCGCAGCGTCCGCTCATGGCGGGTGCGGCGGTGCCGCCACCGCCGCCAGGCGACGACCGCCCCGGCCGCGACGTAGCCGAGGTGGCGCAGCAGCCACCCCGCGCGCGGGCGGCGGACGGGTGAGGCGGCGGCCACGGCGGCCGGGGTGGCCGCCGCCTCGTCCACCACCTCGCCGTCCAGCACCAGCGGCTCAACCGCGGTGGCGGGGACGGCGGGCAGGCTCGGCTCAGGCACCCGGCGCGCTCCCGTTCATGGCAGGCTCCGGCAGCAGGTCGGCGGCCGCCCCGGCCATCACCCGCTCGCGTATCTCCGTTGCCGCCTTGCGGGACACCCCGAACTTCGTCACGAGCGCGTTCACCGGCCACGGGTTACCCGCCGCCAGCGTGGCCCGCATCGACGCCTCCGCCGCGCTCTCGGCGCTGGACGGGACGACGACGGCAACTTGCCTGCCTGCGGGTTCCTCCGGTCCTGGCTCCGGCGCGGCCTCCGGCTCCGGCGCGGTCCCGTCGGCGCGCAGCAGGTGCGTCAGCCCGGCGCCGAAGCCGAGCACGGCAACCGGCATGCACGCCACCGCGACGACGACCGGCCAGGGGGCGCGGTGCGCGTGCCCGGCGGCCAGCAGGTGGAAGATCACCTGCCCGCTCATGCCGAGCGCCAGCGACCCGATCGCCGACCGCTTCGCGAACTCGCGGGCCCGCGCGGGGATCAGGTTCGGGCGCAGCCAGACGCCGAGCGCGTAGGCCCCGTAGGCCTCGACGCCGACGGGCAGCGTGATCGCCGTGTCCAGGTGCCAGGCGACGATGCCGGGCAGCGGCTGGACGAGGCCGAAGCCGCACAGTCCTCCGAGGCCGACCCAGCCCGACCAGATCGCGACGGCGGCGGGGGCGGCGATGAGGATGAGCGGCCAGCGCCGCGCCGCGCTCACTGGCCGGGTCCCGCGGTGCTGGTCGCCCGCGCCAGCGGCGGGGGCACCGGCAGGGGGGTGCCGCCCGGCGCGGGCAGCGGCAGCGGCTGGCCGGGCGCGAGGGTGCCGGCGATGAGGCAGTCGCCGCCGTCGCGGTGCCAGCCGGGCGGGCACGGGGAGGGCGTGAAGCTGGCCGGCGGGGGCGCGCTCCTGCCGGGGCCGCAGGCTGCCGCGCCGAGCGCGACGGCTATGGCCAGGGCCGCGATGGCGGCCAGCCGGCGGGGGCTACCGGGGCTTGCGGGGGTGCCGTTAAAGTTCACTCGGGCCTCAGTCCTTGCGCGTCAAGGTCGGGGTCAAGGGCCGGATCGCTGTTGACGCAGCGGTTCGGCCCGCTCCAGTTCTAGGGGCAGCGTAACAGGGTACAGGTAGCTTCATGAAGGCCCATGAAGGCTACGGTATCTTTACGCAGGTAGGGTGACCTTTATGGTCGGCTCTATGGCACTCACGCGCCCCAGCCTGGCACTCTCGTCACCCGTGCCCATCTACCAGCAGGCCGCCGACCACATAGCCGCGTCGATCGCGCGCGGCGACCTGCGCCCCGGCGACAAGCTCCCCGCCGAGCGCGACCTCGCCGAGGACTGGGGCATAGCCATCGGGACCATCCGCAGCGCCATGGCCAACCTGCGCGAGCGCGGGCTCATCGTGTCCACCCTCGGCAAGGGGACGTTCGTCGCGGGCGCGCCCAGCGCGGGATGACTACCTGGCCAGGAGGAGACATGAGACCATCCAAGCATGCACTCACCCGGGTATCATCAGACGGTGACCACTACAGGTAACCGTCATGCCGCCGCGTCCCGCTGTTAACGCGGGGCCGGTCAGGGCCGGGATCTACTGCCGCATCTCCCTCGCCGACGAGGGCGACTACGTCAAGACCGACGACCAGGAGCGCATCTGCCGCGAGCTCGCGGAGCGCCACGGCTGGGAGGTCGGCGACGGATACGGCCACCCCTACCCCACGGGCGTCTACACCGATCACAAGCGCTCCGCCTGGCAGCGCAACCGCAGGCGCCCCGCGTGGGACGCGATGCTCGCCGACGTCGACAAGGGCGTCATCAACGGCATCATCGTCTACCACGGCGACCGCCTCGTCCGGCGCGGCCAGGACCTCGCCAGGCTGCTCACCCTCTCCGAGTCCAAGGGCGTCCGGCTGGCCAGCCCCAGCGGCACCCGCGACCTCGACACCGAGCGCTTCGAGCTGTGGATCCGCGCCGCGGTCGCCGAGGAGGAATCCCAGCGCACCAGCGAGCGGCGCATCGCCCAGTACGAGCGGTGGCGGCGCGCCGGGAAGGTGCGGCCCGGCGGGCGGGGCGGCCGGGCGTTCGGGTTCGCCACCGACGGCACCACGCACGTCGAGGCGGAGTGCGAGGTGATCCGGGAGATGGCCCGGCGGGTGCTGGCGGGGGAGACGGTCGGGTCGGTCAGCCGGGACGTGTCCGCGCGGGGGCACCGGACCCCGGCCGGGAACGAGTTCTCCCATGCCACCGTCCGCAAGATGCTCGCGCGCCCGCGGTACGCGGGCCTGATGCCCGACGGGGAGGCCAAGGCGGCGTGGGAGCCGGTGCTGGACCGGGCCACGTGGGAGCGGCTGTGCCTGGTGCTGGAGGCCAAGGCGGCCGGGTTCGCCTACGCCACCAACGCGCGCAAGTGGCTGCTGTCCGGCATCGCCCGCTGTGGCCGCCCGCTAGGCGACGGCGAGTGCGGCGCGCCGATGCGGCTCAACCCGTCCAAGGGCAAGGACGGGACGCGGGTCAACGGCTACCAGTGCACCCGGCGCGGGTGCAGCACCTACCGCTCGGCGGAGCTGCTCGACGCCTATGTATCCGGCCGCGCGCTCGGCGCTCTTAACAGCGGCGGCACGCCGCAGGCTCATGCCCCGGCGACGCCGGACGCGGCGCCGGAATGGCGGGCGCTGGCCACGGAGCGGGCGGCCACGGCGGCGCTGCTGGCCGACTATGGCAAGAGCGCCGGGCGGGCCGCGCTGCTGATGGAGCGCCTGGACGGCATCGACGCCCGGATGGGGCAGCTGCGCGAGCGGGAAGCGGGAGATGCCCGCTCGCGGCTGCTGGCCCGCTACCGGGGCATCACGCGGGAGGAGTTCGGGGCGCTGGCCCTGGACGTCCGGCGGTCACTGGTCGCGGCGCTGGTGTCGGTCACGGTGCTGCCGGCGTCCAAGCGCGGGCCGGGGTTCCGGGTGCAGGACGTGCGCGTGGAAGAGCGCTAGGCGCCACAGTCGGCGCCGATCTTGTCCAGGGCGGCCTGGGCGTCCTTGACGTCCTGGTAGACGGCGCTACCCGGCGTCACCGCGTCCATGGACAGGAACGACAGCTTCACCGCCGCGAGGGCCGCGTCTATCGCGATCTTGCCGCGCGACGTGTCGCGAAGGCCGGAGATCAGCGTGGTGGCGCCGGCGTAGTCCTGGGCGTTGATCCGCTGCCGGGCGGCGGTGACGGCGGCGGTTGCCTGCGCGCACCCGGGTACCGCGCTGGCGCTGGCGGTCGGCGCGGGGGTGCCCTTGGCTGTCGTGGTGCCGGCGCTGCACCCGGCGAGGGCCAGGGCGGCTGCCGCGAGGGCCAGGGTCGCGCGGTACCGCTGTGACATGCGGTGCTCCTTGTTACTAGTGCCTATAGGTAGCTATACGTACGTTTAGGGATCCATTAAGAAAAACTAGCCGATCTCTTGTACATGCGCCATAACGGGAGGTAACTTCCGTTCTACCCGTGCAATCCCAGCCGTCCCGCCGTCCTGAGGGGGAAACCGTGCGACTGCTGCCCGCGAGCACGGCAGTGCTCACTACCGCCGCCGCTTCACTGTGGACGGCCGCCATCCTCGCGTCCGCCGACGCCCGGACGGTGGCCGACCTGCGTGGCGGCGCTGTCGCCGCCACCATCCTGGCCGGGGTCGCCGCCTCCGCGTGGCAGGCCGTCGCCGAGCTCGCGATGCGGGACCGCAGCCAGCGGCAGCGCGAGGACGACCTGAGGAGAGACCGCAGCGCGCTCATCCGTGTCATAGACAACCGCCTCGGCGGCGAGCACCCCAGCGGCCCGTTCAGCGCCGTCCGGTAGGGACGGCGCGGCCGGACAGCTCGGCCTCGACGACGGCCGCGACGCGCTCGGCGCGCTCCGGCGGAAGCTCGTCGTAGATCGCCTGCAGCAGGCCCTCCGGGGTCGCGCGCGGCGGGGACCCCTCCTCCGGGGGCGCGGACGCGATGCGGGCTATCTCGCCCGGCGGCCAGCCGAGTGCCTCCTCGATGCGAGCGCGGCTCTTGGCGATCGGCCAGCGCCGCCCGCGGATGAGGTCGCCGAGGGTCTTGGCGTCCACTTTCGCCGTGGCGGCCAGCTGCGCCTGCGTCATGCCGAGCGCGCCGAGCCGCGCCTCAACTGCGCGGGCGGCGCGCTGCTTGTCGTCCACGCCCCTTAGTTTGTGGGAACCTTTGGGAGTTTTCAAGCTTCCGTTTAGTTCCATCACGTCTCTGGGCACATTCCCTCATGCCGTGGAATGCTCCCGTTCCTTCCGCGACCTGGCTTGACAAGGTTCCCGAAGGTTCCCTAGAGTTCCGCTATGACCGAAGCAAGCAACGCGGGGATGCCGCTCGCGGACCTCGTCCGCGCGTCGCGGTTGCCGGACCTGGCGGAGCGCAAGCGCATCCGCGAGACGGCGGGCGTGTCGCTGCGACGCATGGGGGAAGCGCTCGGCGTCACCGAGGGAACCATCTGGAACTGGGAGAACGGCCGCGACGGCCCGTCTATGGAGAACGCCGTCCGCTACCGCGAGCTGCTCGAGCAGCTCAGCGAGGCCGTCAAGGCCCCGTCATGACGCCCGACGAGGCGTTCGCCCTCGGCTACGCCGACGCGAGGCCCCTGTCCCAGGAAGCCGCCGACCGCGCCGCCGCGATCCTGCTGCCCCACTGGGCCGCGATCACCGCCGCCCGCGAGCCTCGCGCCGCCTGAAAGCAGTGCGGCCCCAGTAGCACCTGGGGCCGCAGGCCCGGCGGGACATCCGTCGCCGGGACAAACACCAGAGTAACGGAGGACATCCGAGATGAGAATCGAAACTCCCCGCCCCAGCCCCCGCGAGGACGGCGACTACGCCGTCTGGGTAACCATGGGCTACGGCGACCCGGACGCGATCATCCACCTCGCCAAGAACGGCACCCTGGACCTGCGCGACGTCCACGCCGACGACTGCGACCGGCTCATCAGGGCGGCGGCCAGGGCCAAGGAGGAGATCCTCCGCTACCAGGCCATGATGGCCGCCCCCCACGGGAGCCGCTACCTCTACCAGGGCACGTGCCAGCTGTGCGGCAAGCCCGCCGATGACCCGGAAGCGCTGCACGGCGAGCCGCAGCGCTCGGCGCTGGACTGCGGCTGCGCGATCCCCGGCACCGTCGGCCCCGGCGTCCCCGTGCACTGCATCACCCACGGCAACACGGCCGTCGCGCTGCCCGTCCCCGCCGCGCAGGACGACGACGAGGCGGACGACCCGTTCATCGGGGCCGCGGAGGACGACGACACCGACGACGGCGGCTGCCTGGCGCCGTCCCCGGCGGGCAGCGAGTGCATGAGGGCGGCCGGTCACGACCTCATCAACGGCACGGCCCACCGTGACGTGAACGGGCGGCGCTGGGACGACGACGGGTGGCTGCCCGCCAGCGGCATGCAGGACCCCGCGCCCGTCGTCCGCGTCATCAGCGACGGCGCGCTGCCCCCGCTCTGCGATGAGTTCCGGCGCGGGGACAACGGGCTGTGCGCCACCTGCGGCCGCACCCGGTACGTGCACGAGCGCAGCGGCTTCATCGCGGCTGACAGCCCCGTGCTGCGCGGCGCGAAGATCGGCGGCGGACAGTGAGCGGCTGCTGGGCTGACCCGCTCAGCCGCGCCGAGCGCCGCGCCCTAGCCGAGAAGCTCGCCCGCTCTTGCCGCCTCTTTTACGCCGCCGCCGGCGTCACCCGGCGCACTGGCGAACCGGACCTGGCGCTTTCCTTGACCAAGACATCGGCCGACATGTCTGACCTGCACCTTGACGTGACCGAGCGAGCGGAGGTGGCCACGTCATGAGCCACTACACGCCCATGCACGCCCGCGACGGGCAGCGCCGCGACGCCATTCGCGCCCGCGCCCGCGACACCTGGACGCGGATCCGCAAGCTGGCCACCCTGGAGTTCCACCTCGAGTTCTGGCTGAGCCCTTGGGGCCCGGACTGGTGGGACTGGGAGTGGGTGCAAGCCCACTGGTACCGGCAGTTCAAGCGCGCCGACCGCAAGGCGTTCGCCGCCGAGTGCGAGGAGATCCGCGCCCGCGCTCTCATGACCCCTGCACCGGAACTGAGGCCAGTGCAGGCGCCCCGGCCCGCAGACCCGCCAGGCGCCACCTCGGCGCGGTGCGGGCCGGGGCAACCCCCATTCGCCTGCCCGGGTGCGGCCCCGGGGCAGGCCCCAGGCGCCGGAGATCCCCCCGCTCCGGCCGCCGGCGCCACCCCACCCCATGACGGTGGCGCGGCGACGCTGCCCCGGCCAGACCCCTCGCTTTCCCCCGGGCCGGGGCAGCCCCAGCGGGCCGCGTGGGTCACCTACCCGGGCGAGCACCCCATGCCGTCCTACAAGGGCGACTACGCGCGCACCCAGCCGTTCCGGGCCATCGGGGCGGTCCCGGTCAGCGTGGTCCGGCCGTACTACCCGGCGGTCGAGGCGCGGCGCGACGCCGTGGCGAGGTGGGGCGCGTGACCGAATCGATCCGCCGCGCCGAGGTCATCGGCGACGCCCCCGCCAGCCGCGTCCGCGCCCGGGGCCTCGGCGGCCCCCGCAACGGCCTGCCGGAAGCGGGCGGCTACGTTCACCCGGGCTGGGTGAACGGCGTCCCCTCGGCCGCCGACAACCCCGCGGACAGCGCTGCGCACGCGGAGGCGATCCGGCAAGGGCGGTTCCGCAAGCGCCTGACCGCCGAGGGCCGCTGCCCGGACTGCACGTACCCGCTGGACTCCTACGGTCACGACGTCACATGCGGAGGTGAGCGGTGACCGCCGTCCGCCCGGGTGACCAGCCCCCCGACATCGACCCCGACCAGCCGGTGCCCTACTGGCCCGCCTACCTGCCCACGGCGGCCGCGCGATGACCGCCCCGCGCGTCACCGCCCACGGACTCGGCACCCCTCGCAACGGCCTCCGCGAGCGGAAGGACTACGTCTACGGGGCCACCAGGCCCAGGCGCCCGGAATCGTCCGGGGACATCGCGGAGCCGTCCGAGATCGTCCGCCGCATCCGCGAGCAGATCGCCGCCCGCCTCGGCGAGCCATCCTGCCCCGCCTGCGCCTACCCGCCCGGCTCCATCGGCCACGAGACCCTCTGCGGAGGCCAGGGATGAACCGCCCCTCCTGGAACCTGGAGCCGTGCGGCACCACCGCCGCCTACCGCCGCCACTACCGCAAGGGCCAGAAGCCCTGCCAGCGGTGCCGGGACGCCTTCAACATCGCCAAGCGCGGGACCACGCCTGGGCGCCCGTACGGCGCTTACGCCGCCCGCGACGCCAACGGCTGGTGGCTGCCCGCCTCGGAGAGTGCAGCATGACCCCGTACCCGGCCGACTTCGGCGGCTACGTCATCGGCGCCCTGCCCTACGCCGCCGCCGAAGCACTGCGGATCGGCGCATGGTGCACGCTGCCGTTCATCGTGGTCGCCGTGGTGATCCTGGCGGTACGCCACAGGCGCAGGCTGGCCGACCTCATGGACCGAGGCGACGGCCAGGGCGGCATACCGCCCGTCGCCCGCCGCCTCAACCAGGCCGGCGCCCCGACCGAGGCCATCAGCATGCGCGACGTCACCGCCATGGAGCGCGTCACCCCGCCGTGCCCGCAGTTCTGCGCTGACCTCACCAAGCCCGGCGACGGCGCCGACTGCAAGTGCCCGGCACCGTGCGGCCGGGACTGGTGCACCCGCAAGCGCGAGCTGGCCCGCAACCCCGTCCCCGTCACCTGGACCGAGCGAGAGGAAGGCGTGCGATGACCGCCACCACATTCCGCCGCAAGTACGGCAACGGCCACAGCTACACCCTCGACGGCGTCCCCAAGGTCAAGGGCGTCACCACCATGATGAAGGGACTCGGCGGCCCGCCCGAAAGCTACTTCACCGAGTACACCGCCGGGTACGCCGTCGACAACTGGGAGCGGCTCTCCGGGCTGCCCGTCGCCGAGCGCCTCAAGGAGATCGCAGGCGCCACCAAGGCCCGGTTCAAGGTCGCCGGGGCACGCGGCACCGCCGTCCACAAGCTCGCCGAGCGGCTCGCCGCGGGCGAGGTGGTCGAGGTCCCCGACAGCATCCGCGGGCGCGTCGACGCGTGCGTCCAGTTCCTCGACGACTACCAGTTCGAGGTTGACCTGATCGAGCCCGCGCTGTTCTCCCGCCGTCACAAGTACGCCGGGTCGGCTGACTTCTTCGGCAGCGCCGTCGTCCCCGGCAGCGCCTCGCGCGTCCGCGTGCTCGGCGACTGGAAGACCTCAGCGTCCGGCCCGTGGGGGTCGATGGCGTTCCAGCTGGCCGGCTACCGGTACGCCGACTTCTACAAGCTCGACGGCGACGACGCCGAGTACCCGGTCCCCGAGGTCGATGAGTGCTGGATCATCTGGATCCGCGATGACAGCTACGACGTGGCGCCGATGCACGTCACGCCCGAGGTGCTCCGGCAGCTGCTGTACATCGACCAGTGCCGCATCGCGGACGAGGAGTGCAGGAACTACAAGCTCGACACGCTGCCGCACCCGGAGACGGTGCGCAAGGTGCGGCTCGTGGAAGTGGACGCCTGATGGCCGCGCAGGAGACGGACGAGGAGTACGAGAAGCGCAGGCTGGCGCACGTCGCGCAGTTCCGCGAGAAGCAGATCATCGTGACGCGTGCCGAGCTGGAGGCGATGCGGAGCATCGTCGGCGTGCTGCGCGAGCTGCCGAAGGACGGCCAGAAGCGCGCCCTGCGATGGGCCGCCGACCACCTCGACAACCTTGACGACGACCCCATGCGGTCATTCATCTACGGCGACAGGCCGCCATTCTGATGGCCGCCTACGACATTCGCCTCAGCGGCTGCGACGACTCCACCAGGGTCACCTTCGACCTCACGCCCGACCAGCACGAGCTAGTGCAGTCCATCGCCGCCGCCACCGTAGCGGCCAGCCAGTTCGGCTGCATGCCCACGATGACCGTCACCGAGCACACGGAAGAAACCGATGAATGAGCTAGCCGTCCGCGACGAAACCGCCGCCGTCGCCACCCTCCCCGCACCACAGCTGCCCGTCCCCGCCATGAGCGACATCGACTCATGGACCGAGATCGTCGGCAAGGTCATCCGCCTCGCCAACGAGATCTACGACACCCCCTTCATCCCCGACGGCCTCCGCGGCTCAGCCCCCGCCGTCGCCGCCGCCATCCTCGCCGGCCGCGAAATGGGCCTCGGGCCGATGACCAGCCTGGCCAACATCGACGTCATCCGCGGCAAGCCCACCCAGAAGCCGCTGCTCATGCGCGCCATGATCCAGTCACGCGGCCACAAGTGGGAAGACGTCGAGAACAACGACACCCGCGCCGTGGTCCGCGGCTGCCGCAAGGGCGAGTCGGCCTGGACCACGGTCACGTTCACCGCCGACCAGGCCAAGCGCGCCGGGCTGGACCTCGGCAAGTACCCCGCGGACAAGCTGTATGCCCGCGCGTCGAGCAGGCTGGCCAAGCACCGGTTCGCCGACGTGATCATGGGAATGCCGTCCAGCGACGACGCCGAGGACGGCGTTGACGCGGAGATCGGCATCGACACCGGCGCCAGCGAGGCCAGCGGGACGGCCCCGGCCGCGATCGAGGCGGCCAGGCCCAGGACAGCGCAGCGCGCCGCCCGCAAGGCGTCCCCGCCCGCGCCAGCCGCGACCGCGCAGGCAGCCGCCGCCCCGGCCGCCAGCGGGCCACGGCAGGACGCGGGCGGGGACCTCCCGCCACTGCCAGGCGAAGAGGAGGACGCGGGCCCTACGAGTGCCCGGACTGCCGGGACATCGGATGCGAGTACTGCGAGCACTGGCAGGGATGAGCCGGACGACACCGACTACGACACCGCGGGCACCGTCACCAAGCCGCAGATCACCCGCATCTGGGCAACGCTGACCGGAGACATCGGCTACCCCAGCTCCGACAAGGACGCCGCCCGCGCCACCTGCGCCGCCATCATCGGCCGCGACCTCGGAACCAGCAGCGACCTCAGCCGCAACGAGGCCAGCACCGTCATCGACACCCTGTCGGCCGTCCTGGACATCGCGCGCCGCCGCGGCGGCGACCCCCGCGCCATCATCGAGGGCCTGACCCGCGACCCGCGCGCCGCGGCGCTGACCGAGCTGTCGCGGCTCGGCATCACCGGCACGGAGGCGATCGCCGACACGGCGGGCGCGGTGCTGCGGATCGTCCCGCCGGCGTCGCTGGAGTCGCTGACGGCCCGGCAGGCGACGGGGCTGGCGGCCATGCTCGCCCGGTGCGTCACCCGGGATGACCTGGACGCGCTGCTGAGGACCGGCGAGGTGCCCGGCCATGGCGAGTAGCGACGTCCTGCTCGGCGAGGTGCCCGACGCGGACGGCGACATGGTCGAGGTGTGGCGCAACGGCGACGAGACCGTGTCGCTGATCTCGCTGCGAGAGGACGAGCCCGCGCTCACCTTCGCGCCGGGCGGCCTGGATGCCATCCGCGAGCTGCTCGGCCGGGCCGCGATGCCGGGGCAGGACGGCGAGCCGCCCGCGCTGGACCCCGCCACGCGCCCGGCCGCCGATGACGAGATCGTCAGCCCCAGCTGCAACTACGAGGTCGTGGACGACACGCGCGGCCGGATGGTCGACGTCGGCGCGGACCTCGGCGAGGTCGAGCTAGCCGGGCGCAAGCTCACGCTGCCCGCCGCCCGGGAGCTGGCCGCCGGCCTGGCTGCGTCCATCCGCCACTGCGAGTGGTGGCACGCGGAGAACAGTGGCGAGCCGCCCGCCGGGGAGGCGCGCGAGCATGGCTGAGGTCACCGTCACCGTCCACGACACCTGCTGCTACTGCCATCGCCCGATCATCCGCTGCGACAGCCAGCCCGAGCACATCGGGTGCAGCTCCGGCTACGGCTGGATCCACGTGGAGCCGTGGTGGGGACACGGATGCGGGCGGGTTAGCCTGCGCCGGTACGCCCGGCCGGAGCCGGAGGCGGTGAGCCGTGCTGGTTAGCCTCACCGCCGCCGCCCGCTGCCACGGCTGCGACTGGACCGCCAGCGGCAAGCCCGCCGACGTCGACAAGGCCGCCGGCAAGCACACCGCGACCGGGCACCCCACCGCCGTCACCGCCGTGCCTGCCACCACCGGCAAGGAGCAACCATGAGCAAGGCGCAGCCGATGGACCCGGACAAGCGCCGGGTGTTCTACACGATGCAGCGCGGCATCCTGACCCGGCGCGGCGGCCCCTACCGGCACACCGCCCGGCAAGCCCGGCGCGCATGGCACAAGGAGATGCGCGCCCAGGACGATTACGAGCCCGTAGACGTCGGCATCCCGGAGGCCGAGCAGGCCAAGGGCCGCCCCACCCGGCGGCGCCAGCGCAGGGCAGGCAGCTGATGCGCGCCCCCTGGCACGGCCGCAGCCGGATCAGCGTCCGCGTCTACCAGGCCCCGGCAGCCGGGGGCGCAGCCCGCCCGGGCGGCCACCGCCAGCCGGACGCCCCG